>CXWK01097991.1_pt3 | contig 32128 bp, 29 predicted proteins | sample 590851 | NCBI WGS metagenome assembly CXWK01 (sample SAMEA3498364, study PRJEB10139) | wastewater metagenome | biome: wastewater treatment plant; material: activated sludge | place: Denmark | collected 2014-08-01
GATGTATCGGGCTGGAGCGATCTGATTTCCTTCTACCGTCCGCTCTTCGCCAAATCCGGACCTGCCTCGCGTATCGCCAGCAACTGGCCCCTCAATCCGGTCGACCCGACCAGCATGTAAGGCGCAACGGGAAGGCTACACGCACTACCCCACCTGTCGTTCTCAAGCGACCGATGCCGCAGCACCTCTGGAAATAGGGGCGCTGTTCACGTTCTCCCATTGAGGAAGATTAGTATGTATCGGCCGAGCACGATTCCTTACCAGCAGCATCGAGGGTTCAGCCGAACCTTCACTCAGGGTCATTTGAGCCTTGGATTGTTCTTTCCTTTGGAGGCCTTCGATGGGGACACTCCGAGCATGCTCAACCAGGTCGCACTGGCCAAACAAGCAGAGGCGCTGGGCTTCTGCGCGCTCTGGTTCCGCGACGTGCCGCTTCGGGACCCTGGTTTCGGCGATGTTGGCCAACTGTTCGACCCCTGGGTTTACCTGGGCTATATGGCCGCTCATACGTCGGAGATAGCGCTTGGCACTGCCTCCATTGCCATCCCTCTACACCATCCTCTGCACACGGCCAAGGCGTCGGCCAGCGTCGATCAGTTGAGCGCAGGTCGCTTGATTCTGGGGGTAGCTTCCGGCGATCGCCCAGTGGAGTTTTCGGCTTTTGGCGTCGATCCCGAAAGACGCGGAGAAATCTTTCGAGAACACTACGAGGTGATTCGCCAAGCCCACAGCACCAGCTTTGAACCCATCCGCTGGAGCAGTGGTGAGATGCGCGGCGCAGACCTCATTCCGAAACCCACAACCCAAGTCATTCCAATGCTCGTGACCGGCAATAGTCGCCAGTCACTGGACTGGATCGCGCGCGAAAGCGTCGGATGGATCAACTATCCACGTATACCGAACATGCAGCGACTGATCGTGGAAGATTGGCGGCTGGAGGTCATGAAGCAATGTGGCTCCGTCTATAAGCCCTTCACTCAGTCGCTTTACATCGACCTCGATGAGAATCCGTCCACGCCACCCACTCGCATTCATTTGGGGTTCAAACTTGGACGCTACCATCTCCGGTTTTTGCTGGAGTCGCTTGAGGAAATCGGAGTGGACCACGTTATCCTGAATCTCAAATACGGAAAGCGCCCTGCTGCGCAAGTCATTGAGGAGCTGGGTACTCACATCGTTCCGCAATTCGGAGTACAGCCGCTTCCTGAAGAGAATTGATAGGCCGGCCGCTTCCTTGCCGGCCGAGGCGGTATGGTTCAACAGGTTGAAACATCAGGCTGATACCTGTTCAAGGAATATCAGTTGCAACGGCTCTTCGAGCAGGTCATCTACCGTCGCGGCAAAGCGCTGAAAGTACGGCATCGAAAAATGCGCATCCAGCGCCGCCTGATCCCTGAAAGCCTCGCGCATGTAGAACGTGCCCTGCTCGTCACGCAGCTTGAACAACACATAGTCGAGATTGCCCGGCTCTGCGCGAGTCGGCTCGACCAGCGCCAGCAATTCTTGTTTCAATGCCTGTTCTTTGCCTGCTTTGGCCTTGAGCACGGCAATCGATACCAACACGTTACTGGACGTATTCACCGTCAACGCTCCAACAATAAAAAAATGGAAAGTGATGCCGCGGGCAGTTCAGCGGGCCCACAAGCGAGCCCGCCTGATGGATGAGTGAAATCAGAAACCTTCGAGAACGATCTTGCCCCGGGCCTTGCCGCTCTCGACCAGCGCATGGGCACGACGCATGTTTGCCGCATTGATCGCACCGAAGTGCTCGCCCACGGTGGTTTGCAGAACACTTTGGTCAATCAGAGCGCTGACCCGGTTGAGCAGGTGATGCTGGTTGATCATGTCCGGGGTTTCATACAGCGAGCGGGTGAACATCAGCTCCCAATGCAACGACAGCGACTTGCGCTTGAGTGGCATCACGTCGAGGCTTTCGGGATCGTCAATCACACCCAGACGCCCTTGCGGCTTGAGCACGTCGATCAGTTGTGCAAAGTGCTGTTCGGTGTGAGTCAGGCTGGCGACATAGTCGATCTGCGGCACGTCGAGCGCTTGCAACTGTGCGAGCAGTGGCTGGCTGTGATCGATCACGTGATGCGCCCCCAACTGCCGCACCCAATCAGCGGTTTCCTGGCGTGAGGCAGTTCCGATGACGGTCAGGCGGGTCAACTGTCGGGCCAGTTGCACCAGCATCGAACCGACGCCGCCAGCCGCTCCAGTGATCAACAGGCACTTGCCCTCCCCCGAACCCTCGACGACACCAAGCCGGTCAAACAACAATTCCCATGCAGTGATCGAGGTCAACGGCAACGCGGCCGCATCGGCTGCACTCAATGAACGAGGCTTGTGCCCGACGATCCGCTCATCGACCAAATGGAATTCGCTGTAGCTGCCGGTGCGGGCAATCGAGCCGGCATAGAACACTTCATCGCCCGGCTGAAACAGCGTCACTTCAGAGCCGACCTCGCGGACAATGCCTGTGGCATCCCAGCCGAGGATTTTCGGTTCTTTTGTGAAAGTTCCGGCGCGCACCTTGGTGTCGACCGGATTCACTGATACCGCGCGAACTTCAACCAGCAGATCCCGTGGGCCAGGCGTGGGCATCGGGAGGTTGATATCAATCAATGCTTGTGGATTGTCGATGGGCAAGGCGTGTTCGGTAAAGGTGATGGCTTTCATGGACACTCGCTGTCTGAAGGGTTGGTGCATTCACTTGCGGCCATCTTCGACTTCCCATGTACAAAGAAAAACAAGCAGAATGCGCCAACACTTTCACTGCAGGAGTGAAAATGATCCGCATCGATGATCTTGGTTTATTCATCCGCAGCGCCGCGCTGGGCAGTTTCACCGCAGCGGCGCTGGAGGTTGACTTGCTGCCTGGTCAGGTCGCGGCCGCCATCAAACGTCTGGAACGCGAACTGGACGTGCGACTGTTCGCCCGCACCACTCGCAGCCTGCGATTGACTGCCGAGGGCGAGCAATATCTGCCCACCGCCCACGCAGTGCTTGAAACCCTGAAGCAAGGCAAGGAAAACCTGCGCGGTGAGAACGCCACGCTGCGGGGCGTACTGCAAGTGACAGCGCCGTCCGATCTGGGGCGCAACATACTGCTGCCGTGGTTGACGCTGTTCCGCCGTCAGCATCCGGAATTGACGTTGCGTTTTTTCCTGTCGGACCAGATGGCCAATCTGTTTCGCGACCCGGTGGACGTGGCGATTCGATACGGCCCGAATGAAGACGCCAACTACGTGGCACTGCCGCTCGCACCGTGGAACCAGCGGGTGCTGGTTGCCTCGCCGGAGTATGTGCAACGCTGCGGTGCTCCCCAAACGCCGGATGACTTGAGCAAGCATCCCTGCCTGCCCTATTGGCAAAATGGCCGGATCTACGACAAGTGGAACCTGGGCGGGCAAACCGTGCAGGTTTCAGGACCGTTGTTCAGCGACGACGCCGATGTCGTGCGGCGCTGGTCATTGGAGGGTGAAGGTATCGCCTACAAATCCTGGCTGGATGTCAGTGCAGATATCGCTGCAGAGCGTCTGCTTGTGCTGCTGCCGGATTATCCCGGGGAAGCTTCACCGTTGAGCCTGGTGTGCCCACATCGCAAGCAGATCAGCCCTGCGGTTTCTCAGCTTTATACGTGGTTGAGGGGCCAGTTTTCTGCTCTGGAGCCCCGTTGAACCGAATGACGGCGATTGATGCCAATCCGCAATCCCCCTGCACACCACCAAGGCCGTAACCAGTGTCGATCAGCTCAGTGATGGCCGCCTGTTACTCGGCGTGACGTGCGGTGAGGGTGGATCAGCAATCCACCAGGTGGCAAAAACTTAATCAAAGAAGGCCAGGGTGCGAACTTCGATACTCTCGCGCGGTGGGGCTCCCGGCGGCGTATTTGGGTCCCGGAAGGCGGTATGGGGCGTGAAGCGGGCTCGGCCGTCGTGACGCGAGTCATACCCCTTGATCAGCAAGACTTCGTCACGGCGCATGTCCGGAAAATAGTACCAGCGCTGGTGCGGATTGTAGGCCAGGTGGTAGATCTCACCGATACGATCCGGATAGACCAAGTCGGTGGCCAGCAGGTCGTCGGGGTCGAGCGTCGAGGCGTCCAGCACGGCCAGCGGCGAGCGCTTGACGGGCCCACTCATCGGACGCCAGAGGTTGATCTGGGCCACCGGGACCGCTGCCAGTGTGACGGCCTGATCCCCGCCCAGCGCGTCGCGGATACGCTCAGGCCCCGAGCGCTCGGTGTAGTCATTATGCACACGGCTGGCTGGGCCGCGAATACCCCGTCGCTCGGCGTCGCTGCGCCTGGTGTGGTCGAAAATGACGACCCGGCTCGCGCCCGTCAACTCCATGATCAAGGCCTTGACCTCGTCATAGTAGACGCTTTCCACTGAGGTATCGTCGTAGAGGTCGTCAACCACCGTATCCCGCCGATGCAGTTCAAACCCCTGTTTGTCCAGAGAAAGGCTGTCTGCCAAGGGACGACCGTTGTATATCGGGACCTCGCGCTCCTCCTGCTCAGCAAAATAGTGCGGTTCACTATCACCAGTCAGAGCCTCGGTATGCACGTAGGGCTTTGCATCGTGCTTGACCAGGTAGGTAAGTGTCGTGATGACACTGGCGGGCATATCAGTTGTGCACTTCAAGTAACACCTCCCGGTCTGCTGACCGCATCCGGCGTGGTGTCACCGTGGCGGAGCTGTAGCATGCATGTAGACTGCCTCATTTTTGATCATATGCCTTCGAATGGGTACTTTCAAATGCACCTCGAGGTGCATCGCCCCGACCCGCGTCGCATACAGGGATTGGGAAAGACAAAACTAGATATTGACATATCTCAATTTCACAAATAGTCTGGATTCCAAGCCACCCCACGTACTCCAGGAGGCGCCCAAATGCGAGGGTTATCCCTGCAACGCTCGAACGGGTGGCAAGTCGGCCATCATCCTCTTCCCGTATGCGAAGGGATCAAGGATGAAGCGGTTGTTCCGATCCCGTGGAGCCGCATCGATTTAACTTAATACATCGATATTTCTAGATATGCAGGTAAATGAAATGACACAATCCGCGCTCTTCAAAACCGCACAACTGGGGCCCTACACCCTCAAGAATCGAATCGTTTTGCCACCGCTGACCCGTTCGCGTAGCTCCCAGCCCGGCAACATTGCGAACGATCTCATGGCCACTTATTACCGCCAGCGTACTGGTGCGGGATTCATGGTGACCGAAGGCACCCAGATCGAGCCTCGTGGTCAGGGTTACGCCTGGACTCCCGGCATTTACAGCGCCGAGCAGATCGAAGGCTGGCGCAAAATCACCGACGCCGTTCACGCCGAAGGGGGTGTGATCTTCGCTCAACTTTGGCATGTCGGCCGAGTGTCGCATACGTCCCTGCAGCCCGGCGGTGAAGCGCCGGTCGCGCCGTCAGCCATCAAGGCGGACAACGTCAAGGTATTCATCGAGACCGGTCCCGGCACGGGCGCACTGGCCGATCCATCGACCCCGCGCGCGCTTTCCACCACAGAGGTGAAAGAACTGGTCCAGCTCTATGCCCAGGCAGCCCGCAATGCCCTGGACGCAGGGTTCGACGGGGTGGAACTGCACTGCGCGAATGGCTACCTGGTGAACCAGTTCATTTCCGCCCACACAAACCAGCGTGATGATGAATATGGTGGCTCGTTGCAAAATCGACTGCGCTTCCTGCGCGAAATCACCCAGGCAGTTGCTGGCGTCGTAGGCAAGGAGCGCATGGGCGTACGCTTCGCCCCGCTATTCGCGAGCACCGATGAAGATCGCGTCTACCTCGGCCTGGTCGAGGAAGATCCCCATCAGACCTATGTAGAAGCGGTGAAGATTCTCGAGGAAGTGGGTATCGCCTATCTGTCGCTTGCCGAGGCCGACTGGGAGGACGCCCCCGATCTACCTGAAGCGTTCCGGGAGGATATTCGCAGTATCTTCAGCGGCAAGATTCTCTATGCCGGCAGGTACACCGCCGAACGCGGAAATCGTGTCATCCAGGCCGGCTGGGGCGATCTGATCGCATTTGGCCGCCCTTTCATCGCTAACCCCGACCTGCCCGCCCGTATCGCCAACAACTGGCCGCTCAACCCGGTCGACCCGACAAGCATGTATGGCGGTACCGACAAAGGCTACACCGACTACCCGAGCTATCGTCCCTGAGTGATCGAGGCCGCGCCCCAGACTTCCAGGGCGCGGCTAACGCTTGCTGACCGCAGACAAGAGTTCAGTCCAGGTCATCCGAACCTGGGAATGGGACTGCAATCAGCAATGATCTTGGCGGGTGACAAACGTACCGCAGAGGTCATTTTGGCGCCTTCCAATTTTCCGTGCGAACGAGGAAGATATCGTAATATCGCGAAAAACAGGTATCGCAAATTTTATGAACATTGACATCAACGAAGCCCTGAAAGCCTTGGCGAACCCGATGCGCCTCGACATCCTCAATTGGCTCAAGGATCCCAGGACGAACTTTCCGGAGCAGGAAGTCGACCCGGAAACAGTAGGTGTATGCGTCAGCATCATCCAGGAGCGCACGGGCCTTTCGCAGTCCACTACATCGCTTTACCTCACATCCCTGCAGCGCGCGCACCTGCTAACCTCGCAGCGGATAGGCCCTTGGACCTATTACAAACGCCACGAGGAAAATATCGATGCCTTTTTCAAAGTGCTGCAAGAAAAGATATAGGTCCACGTAACCGGTTTTAGACGGGGTGGGCCGCGACCCACTCTTTAAGATGAGCAATAAAACTGAGAACAGTCGGAGCGATGTTTTCTCTTGAAGGGTATACCGCATAGATTCCCACCGGGGGCTCAATGGCCCAATCGGAAAATGCTTCCACCAGCTTTCCTGAATCAAGATCATCTCGTACATGCCAGTCCATCAGCAGCGCTACTCCATGCCCATCAATTGCCATCTGGCGAACCACTTCCCCCAAACTGGATGAAAAACGGTTGCGTATTTTGCACGTTTTTTTAACGCCCCCTCGGGACATAGTCCAACTGGAATCTTTTCCGACGATGAGGCCGTCCAGCGTGGTCAAGTCTTTTAGAGAGGTAGGCACGCCCTGTTTTTCCCAATATTGGGGGGCGGCGCAAATCAGACGTCGGGACGCAGAAATCCTCTGCGCGATCAGGGATGAATCGGCCAATACTCCGTGCCGAATCGCAAGGTCGGTACCATGGACGGCCAAATCAACCAGTTGATCTGTCGGGTGTAGATCAACGATAACGCCAGGATAGCGTTTGAGATAACTGCTCACGACGCTCGATAAATAACCTTGGGCAAATGTCGCGGAAGCGGTTATGCGTAGATGACCGGTAATCTCGGTCTTCTGGAAAAATCCTCGCTCGGCCTTTTCGACGCTTTCCAGGATGCTTAGTGCGTGTTGATAAAGCTTCTCACCGTCCGAAGTGGGACTTAGCTTGCGGGTGGTGCGGTTAAAAAGTCTCCGACCAACGCTGTCTTCAAGGGCCAGAAGACGCTTGCTTGCGCCTGCGGCAGTCATCCCCATTCGTTCGGACGCTGCGCGGATGGAACCCTCCTCGAAAACAGCAATAAACAACCGCAATTCATCAATGGAATCCAGCATTTATTACCAACCAAAAGGACCGAAAGATTCAATAATTCTAGCGTATTTATCCCATATTACTGATGATAAATTTGTTGGCCTATTGTTCCTCGGAGTTTAAGCCTTGAAAGCCATTGTGATAAATCAGCATGGTAACTCAGACCTTTTTGTAGAAATTAATACGGAAAACCCCGTTGCCCGCCCAGGTCATGTGATTATCGACGTGCGGGCGACAAGCGTGAATCCAGTGGACACGAAAATTCGTCGGGGCAGCGAAGGTACAGCCGGTCTGACTTTTCCGGCAATTCTTCACATCGATGTTTCAGGGGTCGTCAGCTCTGTCGGTGCTGGTGTGACTCGCTTTGACGTAGGCGATGAAGTCTATGGCTGTTTCGGTGGCATCGTGGGGATTCCCGGTGCGCTGGCAGATCAGATGGAGGCCGATGCCGAGATGCTTGCTCTAAAACCCAAGTCGCTCTCTTTTGGCGAAGCAGCCAGCTTGCCCCTCGTGGCAATTACGGCCTGGGAGGCGCTGATTGACCGAGCCTCGATCAAACCCAATGACAACGTCTTGGTGCATGGTGGCACCGGTGGAGTTGGGCACATCGGCATTCAATTGGCGAAGGTCCTGGGGGCCAGGGTTTCGACGACGGTTTCAACGCCAGAAAAAGCGGAAATTGCCCGTCGGCTGGGCGCCGATGAGATTATTTTCTATAACAGCGAAACGCCCCAGGAATACAGCCAGCGAATCACCGAAGGAAAAGGATTCGATACGGTCTTTGATACCTTGGGCGGTGAGGTCTTACAAAACTCACTGAAAGCCGCGAAGCTTAAAGGTCATGTCGTCTCGATCATCGGTTACGACCGCTACGATCTGACCGAAATGCACTTCAAGGCATTGAGGCTCGACTTTGTATTCATGGCTATTTCGATCATTCATAATGAAGACCGCAAGCACCATGGCGAAATCCTGCAAAGACTAGCTGCCTTGGTTGATCGCGGCCTGGTTAAACCACTGATTGATGAGCACCATGACTTCACTGTTGAGGGTGTCAGCGCGGCACATGTGCGCCTTGAGTCAGGCAATGCTATTGGCAAAGTCGTCATTGAGCGACAGGCTAAGTTGGTGGGGGTGGCATAACGAGGGCTCAAGGCCAGACCATTGGAAGTATTTCAATAGCGCTAAAACTTAGTCGCTCGCGCCCGTACCTTTCCGCAAGGGCGCAAACGGCAAAGGGTACCTATCAGAAGTCTTGCGCAGTGGGACGCAGAACGATTTCGTTGATGTCGACATCGGCAGGTTGCTCGATCGCGTATGCGATGGCCCGTGCAACCGAATCAGCCGGGATGGCCATCTTGTAAAATTCGCCAACGACCTCGGCGCTCGGCTGGTGCCCGCTGCCGAACTTGAGCTCGGAATCCACCGCGCCCGGCTCGATGGTCGTAGTGCGAATATTCCCGCCGACTTCATGACGCAGGCCATCGGAAATGGCGCGCACCGCGAACTTGGTGCCGCTGTACACCGAGCCACCGGGGCTGAATACCTTGATGCCGGCAACCGACGAGATGTTGATGAAGTGACCGCTGGCCTGTTGTTCGAAAAGCGGCAACGCGGCCGCGATGCCATACAACACGCCCTTGATGTTGATGTCGATCATGCGATCCCACTCTTCGACGCGCAGCTGCGAAATCGGAGAGATCGCCATCAGCCCTGCATTGTTGATCATCACATCGATGCGACCGAATGCCTCGACAGCCTTGGCGACCAGCGCAGACAAGTTCTCTTTGCGTGTGACATCGATCGGATGGGCAATCGCCTTGCCGCCTGCTGCGACGATCTCCCGGACAATTGCATCCAGACGATCCTGGCGACGGGCGCCAAGTACCACATGGGCGCCGAGCGCAGCCAAATGACGCGCCGTTGCTTCGCCCAGACCGCTACTCGCACCGGTGATGACGACCACTTTACCCTGGATATTTTTACTCATGTTCAGCGCTCCTGTTGAGACCTGCTTGGGTTGACGGGTGCAGTCTGCGCTGGTTTTATTCGTCATAAAATGGAAGAGTTCGGATTTGAGAATTCCATTTTCTGGAACTGGAGTTGACGGCAATGCTCAATCGCATGGAGCTGATTCGGATCTTCTCGGTGGCAGCGCAATCGACCACGTTTCGCGATGCAGCCACCCGCCTCGGCACTTCTCCGCAGACCGTGACACGCGCCATCAAAGAACTGGAGCGCACGCTTGGGGAGCTGTTGTTCCACCGCAGCACGCGGCAGGTTCATGTCACCGCTTTTGGTGCCAATTTCGCCTTGCAAGCCCGGGAAACCCTGGAGCGGGTGGATCAGTTGTTTATCGCCCACAGTACACAGGAGGCAAAAGGCATCGTCGGCATCACGGCCCCCCACGCCATCGGCAAGCTGTATCTGATCGAGTTTCTGAAACCGCTGATGCGGGAGAATCCGGGCCTGAGCATCGACCTGAGCCTGGATGACCAGCTCACCGACGCGGTGGCCAACAAGATCGACATCGGTATTCGTGTCGGAGCTGTGCGGGATCGGCGCTATATCGCCAGAACGGTGGCCAATGTGGACCTGAAAATCGTTGCGGCGCCGTCACTGCTCGACACCGTGCAACGCCCTGGCAATATCGAGGATCTGAAATGCTTACCCCTGTCGATGCTGATCGATCGCAACAACGGCCGGCCCTGGCCGTGGGTGCTTGCCGAGGGACAAGCGTTCCTGCCTGCCTCCCCGGCATTTACCTGCGACGACCCAGAAACCGAGCGAGAGATTGTTCTGGCCGGGCTCGCCTTTGGGCAAATGCCCGGTTATCTGGCAGAACCCTACCTGTCTGAAGGGCGTCTGGTCGAGGTCATGCAGCACGATGCCCCGCCGCCTTCCGAATTGATCATATATCGTCCGCAATCAGGGCCCGTGGCACCACGAGTGAGGCTGGTGTACGACCACCTGGTCAACTGTTTTTCCGATCCGCAGGTTTTTGCGCAGAGCAAGCGCTGAAACAGTTCTGAACAAGGGCTTGTTTGGGTGGAGTATTACGCTGTCCCTTCGGGCATGCATCACTGAGTGACCCACAGCAACATTAGTCGCGCTGGGACAGGATCGTTTCCAGCAGGCCCGGAAAACGGTTACTCAAGTCTTCCCTCCGCAACGAGTTCATGTGGGTCGTGCCGATGGTCTGGGTTTGAACCAGGCCGGCATCTCGCAGCACCCGAAAATGATGGGACATGGTGGACTTCGCGCGACCACCGTCCAGCTCGCCACAGCTGGCCTCTCCCAGTTCGGCGAGGCGCCGGACAATCTCCAGGCGTACAGGGTCGCTCAAGGCGTAAAACAGACGCTCAAGAACGAATTCGCTGAGAGGAAGGTGTTTGAAGGGGCGCATGAGCGAATCATACACGGGTTTGCTCTATGTCAATAGTTCGAATATTATCGAACAACAGAAATAGTATCCCTCGGAGAAAGACCTAATGTCTGCGCTGTTCCAACCTTTCACGCTCAAGGATGTCTCCCTTCGCAACCGGATCGCGATTCCCCCCATGTGCATGTACTCGGCCAATGATGGCCTGATCAACGATTGGCACACTGTGCACTATGCCACCCTCGCGCGTGGCGGGGCAGGACTGGTGGTCGTCGAGGCGACTGCCGTGTCGCCCGAAGGACGGATCACGCCTGGCTGCGCTGGTATCTGGAACGATGAACTCGCCCGTGCCTTCGTGCCTGTGGTGCAATCGATCAAGGCTGCCGGCGCAGTGCCAGGTATCCAGATTGCCCACGCGGGGCGCAAGGCCAGTGCGAACCGTCCTTGGGAAGGCGACGATCATATCGGCGAGGATGATTCGCGTGGCTGGCAGACCATCGCCCCGTCGGCTGTTGCCTTTGGCGCTCATCTCGCCAAGCAGCCAGAAGCCATGACGCTGGAGGATATCGCCCGGGTGCGCGAGGATTTTGTCTCAGCAGCTCGCCGTGCACGTGAAGCTGGCTTCGAGTGGCTAGAGCTGCATTTCGCCCATGGCTATCTGGCCCAGTCATTCCTCTCTGAACACTCCAACCTTCGTGACGACGCCTATGGCGGAAACTTCGATAACCGTAGCCGCTTTCTGCTGGAAACACTGGCGGCGGTTCGCGAAGTATGGCCAGAGCACTTGCCGCTGACCGCTCGCCTGGGTGTCATCGAATACGACGGCCGGGATGAACAGACCTTGTCAGAGGCTATCGAACTGACACGTCGCTTCAAGGACGGTGGATTGGACTTGCTCAGCGTCAGTATCGGGTTCACCATCCCTGAATCCAACATTCCTTGGGCCCCCGGTTTCATGGGCGAAGTTACCCAGCGGGTACGGCGCGAGACGGGGATTGCGGTGGCCTCGGCATGGGGTTTCGGCACTCCGAGCGTCGCCGAAGAGGCGGTGAGGAGTGGTCAACTGGACCTGGCGATGATTGGCCGGGCGCACCTGGGCAATCCTAACTGGTCCTATTCAGCCGCCCAGGAGCTGGGTGTAGAGCGTGCTGCCTGGACCTTGCCCGCTCCTTATGCACATTGGCTTGAACGCTACAAGTGATCCCGCCAGAGCGAGCTCGCATGGCCTTAGGGCTATCAACTTAGTCGAATGCCCAAGTGGGCAAGATTGTTGTCGCGCTCCCACCCAGATTCAGGTTTTTGGCCGCATGGCCGGCATGGACATCTTCGATACACCCGTGCCAGCCAATGCGTTCCCCCTTTATATCGCACGCAGACAGGAGGTTTGATGACTACCCCTCTAACACTGATTGCCACTTTGGTCGCCAAGGCTGGCTTCGAAACCGAGCTCGAGCAAACGTTGCAGGGCCTGCAAGGCCCAAGCCGAGGCGAAGCGGACTGTATCCAGTACGACCTCCATCGTGATGCCGAGCAAGCTCGCACTTTCCACATGATCGAGCAGTGGCGGGACGAAGCGGCGCAGACTGCTCACGAAGCGACACCGCATTTTCAGTCAGCACTCCCTTTCATCGAACGTGCTGCTGAAAAGCTCACCATCACGAAAATGTATCGCATCTCCTGAGGAGCATAGAATGAAAGCCATTGCACATTTCAAATGCCTGCCTATTGAACATCCCGACGCCTTGGTGGAGATCGATATACCCGAGCCAGTTCCGGGGCCGCGCGACTTGCTCGTAGAGGTAAAGGCCGTATCGGTCAATCCTGTCGATACCAAGGTGCGGCAGGGCTACGTACCGCACGAGGACGAAAGCCAGCCGCGTATCCTCGGTTGGGACGCTGCCGGCGTGGTCAAGTCGGTCGGCAGCGACGTGACGCTATTCAAGCCCGGTGACAGGGTCTGGTACGCCGGATCGCTGATCCGCCCGGGCAGCAACTGTGAGCTGCAACTGGTGGATGAGCGTATCGTCGGTTCAATGCCCCAGTCGCTTGAATTCAGCCAGGCTGCGGCATTGCCACTGACGTCCTTGACCGCTTGGGAATTACTGTTTGATCGCCTCGGTGTTGCACGCGATACCACCGACCGGGGCGAAACGCTGCTGATCATCGGCGCTGCAGGCGGGGTGGGTTCAATCCTGACTCAGCTGGCGCGTCAGTTAACCGGGTTGACGATCATTGGTACGGCTTCGCGCCCTGAAACCCAGTCCTGGGTCACCGAGCTTGGTGCGCATCATGTCATCGACCATACCAAGCCACTCAGCGAGGAGCTCAAGCGCATCGGTATCGCACAAGTCAGCTATGTCGCAAGCCTGACGCAGACCGATCGGCACTACGAGCAAATCATCGAGTCACTGAAGCCTCAAGGCAAGCTGGGCCTGATCGATGACCCGGCCACGCTTGACGTCGTGCCGATGAAGCGTAAGAGCCTGTCGTTGCACTGGGAGCTGATGTACACCCGCTCGCTTTACGAGACAGAGGACATGCAGGAGCAGCACAACATCCTCAACGAAGTTGCACGGCGCGTTGATACAGGTGAGTTGCGCACCACCGTTGGCGATAACTATGGGCGCATCAACGCAGAAAATCTTCGTCGTGCCCATGCTCTACTGGAAAGCGGCAAGGCGAAGGGCAAGATCGTGCTGGAAGGCTTCTAAGAGGGTGTAGACAAACCCGCCGCCCCATTCGTTTTAATGCGATTTGACCGCGCCACACTACAAGGCTGGTCGCGGATGGGCTGGCTGGCGCAACGTCTTGGGCTGCGGGCCAAAATTCTGCTGTTATTGGCGGAGGGATCAACGCCCAAAGAGGTCAGCCATCAGTTCCAGGTCTCAGCGCCCGCAGCGCTTGCCAAGCTCTTCAGGTGGAACAAGACGACTGAATCCATCATTAGCTCTGTAAACAAAGTAAAGCTGGGAATTAACCTCTCATGACACTCGTTAAAGAAGCGGAAGGCTATAGCTTACAAACACTCGGTTCTGATCTACGTTACGAGCCGCTTCGCTGTTGGACTTGCCGTTACGCCAGCCGAACCCGACGCCTTTGAGCGCTCCGGACTGAAGGACGTAGTCCAGGCTAATGTCTCTTTCCCATTCCTTTTGGTTGTTGCCTGACGTCGTTTTAATATTATCGCCGGAGAGGTACATGACCGAGCCTTTCAGGCCAGGGACACCCAGAGCGGCGAAGTCGTAAGCGTACTGACCGAAAACTGTGCGCTCGCCTGCGCGGGCGAAACTTTGGATCAGGCGGTCTGTATACAGATACAGGCTTGCTCCACCGGCGCCCTTGTCTACCAGGCTACCCTGACTGAGTTGAGTGAAGTTGCTGCCATCCGACACACTTTGGTACCCCGCAGTAATCGCGTGGCCACCCAGTGTGTAAATCAACGCGGCACTCCAGGTACGGTTGTCGATCTCTCCATCACCGTTTTTGGTGAAGCCACTCATTCTGTAGCCTGACGTACCGGCGCTATTTGCACCTGAGGAGTCAGTGTTGAAGTAGCGCAGGTCGGTTTTAAGGGACTGATTGTCCGAGAGCGCCAGGGTGTGAATTAATCCCAAAAAATGCTGTTTATAGTAGTTATCGAGGTTGGCGTAGTAGTACTGGGCTGTCAGATCCTTGGTGACGTTCCAATCGCCCCCGGCGAAGTCAAACTGATTGCTTTCACGCGTACCACCAGCAACGGCCAACCCCGTCTGATCGGTCGAACCCCGTCCTGTTGCATGTTCGATCCGACCTCCAGTCAAGGTCAGCCCCTTGAACTCGCTCGAAGTGATTTGACCGCCCTCGAAAGTTTGTGGAAGCACGCGCCCATCGTTGGCGACCAGAATTGGGAGTTTCGGAATCAAAGTGCCGTAGCGAAATTCAGTTTTCGACATTTTGACTTTGCCGGTCAGCCCCAGCCGGCTCCACTCGTCGACGGCACGGTTGTCACTGTCAGAAGGCATCATGGTGCTGCCGACATGCCGTCCTTTGCCGCTGTCCAGGGTAACCCCCAGCAACCCCAGGCCATCGACACCAAAACCAACTATTCCATCGGTATAGCCCGATTTGAAGTCCAACATGAAACCCTGCGCCCATTCTTCGGTTTTGGAAGGGGCGGCAACGCCATCGCGGTTGTCGTTATTGAAATAGAAGTTTCTCATTCCCAAGGTGGCTTTGCTATCACTTAGGAAGTCAGCATGCGCCTGGGCACTCAGGGTGACACTAAGAAACAACGAACTCGCAGCAATTTTTTTTCGACTCACTTATATAGCGCTCCATTTGTTATTTTCAAGTAATAGAAGCAACGCAAAATCTTTCAGCTCAACGCAACGCATACAAGGGAACGGTATTAAATTAATTTAACCAGACCGATAAATGGCGCGCGATTTTATTATGCTGAACACTCATGGCACATTTAGATAAATGAGCCAGTGGCCTGAGCGATTAGTTCGTTAATCAAAAACAGCCAGAAACAGGCGTTTAAACAATTTAAATGGATAAACGAATTGCCCCCTGTCCAGGAGGGATCGCAGCGTCGTCGGCGTAGCAGTCAAGGCCGCGCAACAATGCGGCGTCCTCGACTCGGGTCTGACGGGCGCCGATATGGCCGATCTGGCTTTCGGTAGCAGATGGGAAACTGGTCATTTTTTCGCGGCTCTTGTTGTTATACAGCGCGATAGCGTTAGAGCCGAGTGTGTGAGAAAGGCACAGGAAGCGCCTTGCCTGGGGAGATGGAGTTCTGCGCTGGGGTCGGAAAATTTGCCCTAGCGTCTGATTTTCGAGGCTGGGCCCCGACAGCATTGCCGGTCAGGGATAGGTGGAGATCTCCAAATGCTAAACCTCCAGATGGCGTCAATAAGAAGTTAATGGTTGAGCAACGGTAATGTCACCACAAACTCGCTCCCCTCCCCATCTCCTGCACTGTGGCCAGTCACTGTGCCACCGTGAGCTTCGACCAACTCTCGCACCACCGTCAAACCAATGCCCAGGCCCGCCCCGTTAAACCCCACCGCGTGAACGTCCTGCACAAAGGGCTCAAAAACGAACGGCAATGCCTTGGCGGTAATCCCAATGCCGGTATCGCGGACGCTTATCTTCACCACGCCGTCCTCGGCGGTCACCGAAAGGCAGACGGTGCCGCCCGCCGGCGTGTATTTGGCGGCATTGCCCAGCAAATTGCCAAGAACTTGAGTCAGCCGCAGAGGGTCACCCTTCACCATCAACGCGCATTCAGGCAGATCTGCGTTGAACTACAACTGGTGAGAGATCATGACGGGTGTGCAGATGTCTTTCGCTTCGTGGATGATCTGCGTCATATCGACAATGCTGCAATCGAGATGAAACTTGCCGGAGCTGGCGCGGGCGACGTCGAGCAGATCCTCCACCAATCGGGACATGTGCTGCACCTGACCTTCGATCAACTTCTGCATGCGCGGCAGCTCCTCACTGGGCACGCGCACCAGTCGACCGGCGATCATGCTGATGGGCGTCAGGGGGTTGCGCAGCTCGTGGGCCACCATCGTCAGGACTTTGCGTTGCTGTTCCAGCGCCTGTTCAGCAGCTGCTTGCAAGTGTTGTGCGCTGAGCGCGGCGATCACCAATTGCTCGTTGGCTTCGCGCATTTCCAGGTACAGCCGCTGCTCTTGCTGAGTGCGTTCTGGTTTTTCTGCATCGGACTGTGCCAAAAGGATCGCCAGGACCAATTGCTGATTGGCCTCGATCAGTTGTTCGAGCTGCTGGTTATCGGCGAGCTGGGCGTTGGCGTCGTTCAGTTCCTTGTGCAAGGCCGCGAGCGCCGCGCGCGCCTCGACGGTTTTCTGGCCAAGCAGGAACAGCTCACGAGCGGCGTTGACCAGCGCCTGCTCGTTCTTGCCATTGGCCTCATTCATGATGGTTTATTCACCCGTGGTCTTTGCCCAAACGCCGCCTGGTAGGCCGTCCGCCGAGCAGGCCTTCCTGGTCAGACAACATTTCGCCAATCTGCAATCCGTTATCGTCAATCTGGTACAAGCGCAGCTCATCGGAATGAGCACTCGCTCGCACTTTGACGACGGCCATGATGCGCAACAGACGGCTCTCCACTTCAATATAGCGCTGGACAATGATGGCGTCGGTGAGAAACGCTGTTCCGTAAGGGCTGAAACGCAGGTCGGTATAGCGGTCTTCCAGTTCCGAGGTCATCAGCACGCTGACGCCGGCGCTCGTCAGGGCCGTGACCATTCGCGACAGGGATTCACGGAAATCTTCGCGGAACGTCGGTGCCAGCGCGAGTTCGAACCCCGACAATGAGTCGATGACCACGCGGGTCGCTTTCAATCGGGTAATTTCGCCCAACAACAAGTGCACGATTTCATCGATGGATAAATCAGGGGCGCGGCTGTCGACCAGGCCAACCTGACCGCTCCGAATCAGCGTTGCGAGGGTCGCGTTCTGCGAATGATTGGGCCGTTGCTCGAACACCGCGATCACACCGGTTTCGCCATTGCGCGCACCTTCGGCAAGGAATGCGGCCGCCAGTATGCTCTTGCCCGAACCCGACGGCCCGGCCACCAGCAACGAGTAACCCCGAGGCAGACCGCCTCCCAGCATCCTGTCGAGCTGCGGCACACCCATTTTCAGGCGCTGGAGTGGAAACTCCAGTGGCGCTTCAACAGGGTTGAAGGCAGCCGGCGCGAAGACCTTGATGCCCGAGGTGGCGATGCGGAAGGTGTGCAGCCCCGGCAAGGTTGGCTGGCCACGCATCTTCATGATTTCCATCTTGCGCACCATGGAGTTGCGCTGAACGCTCTGGCGCAGCCAGATCAGGCCATCGGCCACGGTGAAAATCGGGTTGGTCTCGGTTTCGGTGAAGTACTCGCCAATCAGGAAGGTCGTCGCGTGCCAGGTGGTCATTAGCATGCCCAGTTGCTGAACGAACTGCGGCAGGTTGTTGTTGGGGTTGTTGCGGGTCTGGCTGGCCAGTACCACCGATCGGAAAGAGTCAACGAACACCAGCGCCGGTGAATGAATCTCTACCTCGTTGACGATCCGGCGCAACACTTCGTCCAGGTCCCCGGCCAGCGTGTCGTCAGCCAGGTTGATGTAGCGGATCGAGCGGTTGATCGCTTCGTTGTCAAAAAAGTCGAACTGCTGCTGATATCGCAGCATCTTCAGCGGCGGCTCGCCCAGCACTGTAAAGAACAACGCGGGGCGATCAGGCGTCGCCAGGGCAAACATCATTTGATGCGCCAGGGTGGTTTTGCCGCAGCCAGGCGGGCCGGCAATCAGGTTGAACGAAAACTCCGGCAAACCACCGCCCAGCACCTCGTCCAATCCTGGCACGCCGGTGGCCAGGCGGTTGATAGTCACTTTGGTGCTCATGGCGAGTTTTCCTGCGAGGGGGTGTCGCTCAAAGGAGGTTCCCACACGTCGCGAAGCAACCTTGCGGTAAGCGAGGGCCCGATAAGTGTGGTGAGTAATTCATAGAAGGTGGTCAACATCACTTCACCGAAGAGCAACGCATCGGCTTCGCTTTGTTCAAGGAGGACCTGCTTGAGAGCATTCAGATCAAACGTAACCTGTGCACGATCATAGATACCGGCCAGGCGCGGATCCCGGGAGGTGCACAGTTGAAGGCTGCGCCGATAAAGCGCAGCCCCGCCTTGGTGACCAATGATGGGCGTGAGGGCGGCGTCCATACCCTGCAAGGTTGAAACAATCGCTCGCGCGATCGCTGCAATGTCAGCGTTGGCGCCAATCCGGTGCGCCAGAGAAGCTACAATCTGGCGGCTCTCTTCGCTTAGCGCGGACATGGCTAAATGGTTTCCGATGGACAGGGTTTGATGGTACACCCTATTGCTGACTATCGAGCGCTTATCAGACGCGGCATACCCATTGCCAGCACCGCCGCGTTGATCATGCCGCCAGTGCTTGTACATCGTTACACCAGCGATAGGGCACATCAGCCTTTGGCGTGCGCCCCGTATACGCAATGCTCATACCGAACGCCTGGGCTCGCAAAGCCACTGCTCTGCCAATCCTTTTCGTCGAGCAGCGAATACGAGTGGCAGTCGAAATGCTCGCGCAGGCGGATGATGAAACTATCGGGCAAGCGCGACAGCAGTAGCAAAGTGGGTTTCATCGCGTGGTCACTCTCGGCAAGGTTCAAGGCACCAGCGGCATGGGCGTCCGCCATGCCGCCGCGACTGGAGAGGAAGGCTTACTCAAAAACGCAGGAAGTCAACCTGATGGATCAACGCCTTGCGCGTTGTTCAGCGAGGGCTATTTAATGGGTGTCAAAATCAAACGATGGAACATAGCCTGCGCCGAGCAGATGTGGACACTTCGACGACACAAAATCATCACTTAATAAATCATCCGGACTTTTATACCGACTCGTGAAAACCCCAGTGATATTTAAAAGAGTATGTGGCAAGGATGATATGCTGATTTTCTGACTCTCTCTTTCCCTCAGCTTTAAAAGCTTGAGCGATTGCTGGCTTGAAACATTATCGGACGCCCAGATAAATGCCGAAACCGGGAGGTCATATTTATTGCCAATTCCATGACCCAAGAGCCCTCGACTGTCATCCATCATGTTTTCACCATGATCCGATGAATAAAACAAGACAGATGGTTTTTTGCTTAACTTCAATTGATCAATAATTGCGCTTAATAGCCAGTCCGTATATAAAATACTGTTATCATATTCTGCGGTAATTTTGTCCTTGAAGCTGTTTGTTGACGGCTGGAATTTATCAAAATGTTCTGGGTATCGGCGTGAATACTCAAAATGACTACCCTTGACATGAATAAATATGGCTTTCTTTTCTGTATCGCTTTTTTTCAGTATTTTTTCATATTCTGAAATTAATGCTCCATCATAGCTTCTCTCGAAATATTGACGGTACTGTGCCTCTGCAGCTATTTGTGGAATTATTCCTCCAAAACTATCAACCTCCTGTACAGACAACCAATAGGTCATGTACCCGGCTGCGCGATATATACTCACCAATGATTTGGTTGATACAATGGATTCCCAATCCCATATAGGCTCAAGACTCAGCATTGAAGGAACCGCGAACGAGGTATATGGGGCTGTCGTGCAAATATTATTAAACTTGAAAATCCCCGCCTGCTTACCGAGATTTGGGGTTGTTTCCTTGTTATAACCGTAGAGGGACCAGTTGTGCGGCCGTGATGACTCACCGATCACAAAAACAATGGTTTCTATATTTGATTGATCCGACATGCTGGTTATTTTTACATCAGATTCTCGACGGCGCTTGATAAGTTTCTCCGTCCCCAAATACAAGTTTGCAGTAAGGGCCATTTGCGACAAATAACCTACTGGCGTGCTTTGATCTTTTGCAAGGAGATCCATGACTGCAGATTTCCCGAGAGAATTAAGTTTGACGGTTTTATAAAAATACGCCCCATACCCCACTAGCAAGGCGCTAACAACCAGAACAAAAATACCTTTGTTTTTATATAATTCGCGCTTATGCAGGCCTATTAATCCAGCCCCATAGCAAATAACAAAGATCACCAAAACGATACTGATGGACTGCCAATAGGTCGGTAAAAATTCGCTGGCTTCCTTATGATTTGTCAAGCCAATAAACATATAGGCCGCTGTTAATTTCGAGTTGAAATTTAAAACCAAAAAGAGATCAACAGCTGCCACCAAATAAAATGGCAGCAGAATGATGTGAACTTTGAATTGATTGGATGAAATAAATCTAATTGCCAAAAGCCACAACACCGACATGCCAAGGGTGTAAAAGGCCAATAAATCAATTTTAGAGTATTGATAGTTTGTTAGCGTTCTAACAATCAACGGCGAAAGCAGATATGACCACAGTACTAAATTTGGCCATTCTGCTTTTAGTATTTTAGATAAGCAATCGATAATTTTGGCGGAGTTTTTCATTTGATAATTATTCTCGCAGGATACCCACATGCCTCCTCAGAGGGTAGCTCCAATTGGCGCGCTCGTAGTATCTTGTTAAAAATATTCTCTCCTTTGGCGTCCAAACGTAGCGAGTCTCGGCTATTGCCAGCAAGCTTGTCGCGAAAAATCCAACTTGCAGAGCCCTCGAGGGCACGCTAACCCTCCAGGCGCCGCAAGGCTTGACACTGTTACCCCAGGCATTCTGGGGCAAATGAAGAAGCAGCCCGCGACCTACCTTGATGGCCGTTATACAATCAAGTTCGACGGCGTGCAGGGTTCGAACTGACGTTGCAATCTGTGCTTGCACAGCAATAGTGCCCAGGAAATCGGAGACAGCCCCTTATATAAATAATCAATCAGGCTTCTTATAAATTCGCTAATTTCGCTTGATTACATGAAAACGGCCACGTCAACACCAACTAAGTCGTTTGCGCTGGAGCCTCCGTCATGCCTTCGAAAACTTGCGCTTTATCGAAAGCGTTTCGCCGAAGCCGGTGCGCCCCCGACGACCTCGAATCCCTCGATGACCCGGCGAAATTTCCCTTTACGTGCAACAGCGATCTACGCGACAACTGTGCAGGAGCAACGTCTGGTCCCGCGCGCGCGCAACCGCATAGCCAACTGATCGGCAGTCAGTTACCCGCCCAGACCCTCGATGTACGCCTCTGCCGCTGTAACTGCAGCGCTTGCGCCTGCTTGATCGGTTGCGGACGCAGCGCCTGAATGCCACGCAAGACATCACGTACCCGCGACGCTTTGGTCGGGTCATCGAAGCCGCATTGCTGTTGCCACTGAGCCATAGCCGCCAGGTGCGTGCGCGGTGTTGCTGGACAATTGAGCGCCATAGGTCGCCAGGTAGCGCGCCGGCAGCACCCCCGCCCCACTCCGTTTCAAAGTGCTCGACCGCTTGCGCATGGCGCCGCTCGTACTGTCGCTGCGCGCCGCTGGCAGTGGCGGCGCCGACGAAGGTGCACCGGGTCCGCGAGGCTGGGCGCCTAACGCTTATGCGGCTTACGCGAGGGACCTGGACGGTAACAAGCTGGCCGCTTACTGCTTCAAGGCCGCGTAAGCCGCATTGGCGCTGCGCTTAAATAGGAACATGGTTACTTCGCGAGTTTGCCGGTGACCCTGTTCCACCTTTTGTGTAGCGGGCAGCCGGTTGAATCCACAGCCCGCGGGAGACGCTCATACCAGAGCGCCTTTTGAGCGGGCTTTCCAGTGTGTTAAGTCGAGGTACCGAACAACCCACCGCCGCAACAGTGACAGCACCGGACAAGGCAATTACAATTTGATTAACATCCAGCGACTTGAGCGATTGAATACCCCATGGAAAGCAAGACAGCGCGCCTCACTGTGCTCATTGATCCCGTCAAGAAAAAAGCTTTCGAGGACCTCTGTGCAGCACAAGACCTGACGTCTTCGCAGGTGGTCCGCCAACTGATTCGTGACTACCTGGACACTCACGGCGCCAGCTATTCGACCAAGAGCAAGCATGCCACCAGCACCAAGTCATAACTACGACGGACAGTAGTCTCTAGAGAGTCGACGTACCCTCTACATGACTGACAGCTTCAGCCAACGCAGTGTTGAAGTCGGCGTGGTAATGCTCCAGACCAATTTCTTGCAGGATACCCACCCTATCGAGCTTGTTGAGCACCTTCGTGTTCGCTTCGCAGAGCTTCACCACGATATGCCGCTTGTGCAGCTGCTGAATAACCTCCTCCAACACTTGCAAGCCCGTGATATCCATAAACGGTACGCGCTTCAGACGGATAATCAGCAGGTTTGGGTCAGTGTGGGTCTGAGCTATCACACGCTCGAAGGTCTCGGCCGCAGCAAAAAACAATGGCCCTTCAATCGTATAAATCAAAAGCCCTGGCGGTAGGCGAGTATGGCCATTGGTCCTCAGCTCTACTTCAAGCTCGTGCTCCACGACCTGTTGCACTTCCACCGATGAGGCCATGCGGCGCATGAAGTGCAGCATCGCAAGAATGACGCCGATATTCACGGCGATCACCAAGTCACTGAACACCGTGAGGCTGAAAGTGATGAGCAGGATGGATACGTCTGCGCGTGGGGCTCGTTGGACCATGCGTTTGAAGTGCTTCAACTCGCTCATGTTGTATGCGACCACGAATAGAATGGCAGCCAGGGCGCACAGTGGGATGTTTGAGGCTAGAGGTGCCAGGAACAGAACAATAAGCACCAAGGTGACCGCATGCGTAATGCCGGCCAGCGGGCTCGTACCGCCGTTACGGATATTGGTTGCAGTACGGGCAATGGCCCCGGTAGCTGCAAAGCCGCCAAACAATGGTGTGACCAGGTTGGCGACCCCCTGACCGATCAGCTCCTGATTGGAATCGTGCTTGGTGCCCGCCATGCCATCGGCCACCATCGCGGACAGCAGCGATTCGATTGCTCCAAGCATGGCGATAGTGAACGCCGGACCAATCAAATCGATGACGCGGGACGGCGTGATTTCAGGCAGGCTCAACGCTGGCAAGCCTTGAGGTATACCACCGAATGCACTGCCAATCGTGGCTACCCCCTCGAAATGAAAGGTTGACTGTATTGCTGTAGCGACCGCCATTGCGACCAGCGGCCCAGGCACCCGTTTGAGACCGGGAATTCTGGACGCGGTGATGACCAGGAAAAGGCTAAGTAGCGCCAACAGGGTGGTGACCATGTGAAGATCTGGCAGGGCCTGTAGCAGATGCCAGAGCTTTTCATGGAAATGCTCTCCACTGATCGTCGGTAAACCGAAAAAGTCTTTCCACTGCCCGATCCAGATGATCACACCGATGCCCGCGGTGAATCCGACAATCACCGGGTCGGGGATAAACTTGATGATCGCACCGAGCCGTGCCATCCCCAGCAATAACAAGATGGCCCCCGCCATCATCGTGGCGATTTGCAGTCCGTCAACGCCATGCTTGGCCGTGACCCCCGCCAGAATCACGATGAACGCACCTGTAGGTCCGGCAATCTGCAAGCGGCTTCCCCCAAAGAGTGAAACCAGCAGACCACCGATGATTGCGGTGTAAATGCCTTGCTCAGGTTTGACGCCAGATGCAATGGCAAACGCCATTGCCAGAGGGAGCGCCACAACCCCGACGATCACGCCAGACACCATATTGCGAAGCCAGTGCCCTCGCCCCAACAACCCCGCCTTCCATGCCTCACCTATCGCAATCATGGCTAGCCCCTCAGTGGATGCATGTGCATAATATTAACATACAGTGATAATTCAAATGCCCTAGGTCCACTGCTTCGAGCGGCTGGAGATGTTTATAGTGAAAGCTCAGATGGAGCTGGGCGGGCATGCACTGCAAATAGAGAATTTTGAGAGCGCGCGTAGCGTGGTGACAGACATGAATCGTAAAACTGTGCAAACCAAACATGCCGAAGGCGTGACCTTCGACACCCATGTGATCGCAAACCCGACCAACCCCAAGGAGTGGATAGTGTTCTTCAAGAAGGACGCTGGCAGGAGTTATTTCTTGGTTGATGACAACGAGGAGGTCGAGTCTTTTGGGCATCTGGATGACTTGATCGCCGAGCTTCGAGACCTGGGCCTCAAGACCGCTGAAATCCACTTTTAACCCTTGGATCACGCCTTGGAGACATAATCATGTCAGTGATAGTTGACTGGGCACAGGCAGGTCGAACTAGACCCTGCATGGCTATTTGATACCGCGCTTGGCGGGTGGCATCCAGTCCGTTAGTGCCCAGCATGATCTCCCAAACATCATGACCAGACACAATTGTCGCCAAGCGTAAGCGGGCCGTGGCATGAGCTAAGGCCCGCTCGTACTGGGCGACGAGCGTAAGGCACCGTGCACACTGGCTAGACGGCGCGCTTTTTTCACTAGAGCTCGAATGTCGTAGCTGACCACTCGTTCGCCGTACTGTCACCTTGATATCTCAGACCAGGACGAGCGGGCCATTACTGCCCCTTCAGCCACACCGTCGGACCGACTAGGTGGCAGGGGAATCGCCCCTGCTTTCCTTAAAGCATCCGAGCGGCTGTTTAGACGTCTACCGGCCCTCGTGACAGGCAGAAAACGCCCGATATCGTTGAAAACGTCGGTCCTTCCAGACTGTCCGCATACTTACCGTTGAAAATGCCTTTTTTGCGCGCCGCCACGCTAAATCTGAGCCACGGAATCTTCTGCTCAAAGTAAAGACTTCAATCTCAAGTGCGTATTTTTTTGCTGTAAAAACCATGGCTGACTTTTTCAACAGAATCGGCCAAAAACGGCCTGTCAGATGTGCCTATGAAACCAGGACCGATTCAGAAGTCGCTCTGCTGGCGATTCAACATTATGATCGAATGGCCAGCGAGACTTGTACGATCGTGGCAGGCCGGGAGTCAGAGCGGTTTGCCTAAGCCTTGAGAGCGCTTGCAAGGCCGCTCTTCACCCTCGCGTTAATATTGAAGAATGTTTATGCGAATTATGCGATTAGCGGCGACCCTGCAGTAGACCATATCGATCGAGGGAGCGACCAATGAATGGTAATGGGATAATGGAAAATAAAATTGGCAAAGGACAGTCTTTTGCCAAACGAATCTACCTGCCACGCCTTATTGGCCTGGCGATTGGCATGCTCAGCGTACTGGCCGCCATTGCGCCGCTGGATCTGCCGGGATGGATATGGATACTGTTGCTTTTCAACGGCTTGGTTTGGCCGCATCTGGCCTATCAATTGGCCATCCGTGCGAGTGAGCCGTATCAGGCGGAGCGGCGCAACTTACTCTACGACTCAGTGATGGGCGGGTTCTGGACCGCGACCATGCAGTTCAATCCCTTGCCTGCCGTTACCATCCTTTCGATGATGACGATGAACAACGTCGCTGCAGGCGGCCAGCGTTTGTTCGTGCATGGCGCGCTAGCCCAGGTTGTCGGAATTCTGCTTGCGATAACACTGTTCGGTCCGCAGGTGCAGCTTAATGTAACCGCCCTACAGATTTACGCCTGCTTGCCGATGCTGACGCTCTACCCGTTAGCGCTGGGCTGGGTCTGTTATCGCCTGGCCATAAGCTCGCCGACCACAAGCGCCGTCTTAGCGCCCTGAGCTGTACCGATAGTCTCACCGGCCTGTTCAATCATGGGGCGTGGAAGGATTTGCTTAACGTGCAGTTTTTCACCTGCCGGCAGGAGAGCTTCGAAACGGTGATCGCGATCATTGATGTCGATCACTTCAAACAAATCAACGACACTTACGGCCATCTCGTTGGCGACAGCGTGCTACGCCAGCTGAGCGCCGAACTTAAGAAAATCCTTCGCCAAGGTGACCTAGCCGGTCGCTGTGGTGGAGACGAGTTCTGTGTGATCCTGCCCAACAGCCCACTGAGCCAGGCCGGCGAAATTATGGAGCGATTGCGAAGGGCAATGGGCAACTACCGCAATGAGCAACTGCCTGAGCTGCGAGTCAGTCTGAGTATCGGCTTGGCATCGTGCAGCAGTGCAATGACCGACGCCGCAGACTGGCTCAACGAAGCCGACAAGGCGCTGTATGCGGCCAAGAACAGTGGGCGCGATAAGGTCCATTTCACCTCAGGCGACATCGTCAACGCACCTTGAATCACAGTGGATTCGCTAGCCCCGTTGTAAACCAATTTTTACAGCAACTAGATGGTTTCATCGTGGGCTATGCCCAGGGTGCAACCCAGATCATTTTTCGCAGGGGTAGCCAGCATGGAAGGCGAGCATCGTTAAAAAGCTACTGTCGATGGCGCGTGTGCCTGGATACGACTTCAGTTAGTCAACCACATTTCGTACTCGTTGGCCTATCTTGATATCCCACACTGGGAAGCAAAGTCACATGTGGTCCTGACGAGATACGCTTAAGCTTTTCATCTGAATGATAACGGGGTCTTTAAGTGACAAGCCGCGTGACTAAGCAACCAGCCGTTCTTCTGTCATCGAGATAATCGTGTCCAGCCCACGTCAAACGATAAAAAATATTGTCCGGAGTATCGTAGTGTTCTGAGTATTTCTTCACGAATCCAGCATCTTCGAGGATCTCCATCTGATACTCCAAGCTTCTTTGGAAATCTCCAAGATGCTCACTATCATCAGAGATGCCATAGTCGTGTTCAAGCTGATGCGTAATTTCCGAATATGAAGACCCAACGGATATCAGGCTGGATTCAATGCACGACAAAACTCCAAAAATCAGCGTGTTGTCTCGTTTCACATTGCACCCCACAGAAATTAACTACTTTGGTTCGATTCTATTCTTATCGAATTGCTTATAGAAACAAAAAATCCGGCTTGGCTCCTGAGTCTTAAGACCTGCGACGACCAACCCACTGTTGAAAAAAAATCGCCTCTGCGAACGGGATTTCTCCCGCTCGCTGGCGATCTGTCAGCTGGAGGTATCGACTGCACGCTTTTCGATTGCCGGGGGTGTCCAGAGGCCCTTCGTAATTGCATCATCCGGCCAATAAGCTCGCAGGAAGAGGGAGAAGTCCGCCCCTTTCGGTGCCGGTAGCCAATTACTTTCCTTGTCCGCGCCTGGCGACTCGGCCTGTACATAGAATGTCAGCGAGCCGTCAGCATTGGTCTTCAGATCCTGGTTTTTCGTGCCGAGCGAGTAACGGTTGAGCGGGTTGGGCACAAAAAAGTGCGCAGAGTCATACGCAGTGAGCGACCAGAAGCCCTTCACTGGCGGCAATTGTCCCTTCGCGAAGGTGACCGTGTAAGCAGTCGCACCGTTGAGACGCATGCCGGCTGCATCGAGGTCTTGATAGAAGTACCGTGTCTCGTTGGGTGCATTCACCAGGATGTTCGACTTCGCCACGGCGGTGCGTGTGAAATAGTCGGTGCCAAAGTGTGCCCCATTGGTGATGGTGGACCAGTGATGGGGTAGCTCAATGCCCCAGTTGCGGAACTGTAGCAATGGGTCGATCAGTTCCCGATCGGCTTTTTCCGCCTCGTCGATCATCGCCTGCTTCAATTCCGGATTTTTCTGCGCAGCGGCGATCACGGCCAATACTTGCGCATAACGCGCCGCCTCTCCAGCCACCGCCGGTACCAGGTCCAATACGGCCGGCAACTGATCGAAAAAGACGTCGGGACGCACCCAGCGGGTTTCACCCCTGGCGTCATCGCGCTTCGGGAAGACAGGCAGCTTTCGCCAGTCCTGGCGTTTCATAGTGCCGTCGTATTCGGCGACTGGATAGACGTTGATGCCTTGGATGACCTCTTGCACCGCTTGCCTGTCCTGCGGCGTGTCATCTTGAAAAACGCGTGGGCCGACGAAGGCGGCATTGGATTGAGTCCGGATCACTCGGGTAATGCCCTTGGGCACCGTACCCTGCCAGTTCGGCCCCACGACCAGATAAAAACCGGGTTTGGTTCCGTACATTACGCCCAGGCCATTGATGCTTTCAGTGCGTAGATCGGAGAGTTGAATGACCCAGAATCGTTTGCCGAAGTCAGGTATTTGGATGACCACCGGGCTGTCATTGAGCGCCAGGTAACCAGCGCCGTAAACGACGTCCTGGTTGGGACAGGCGATGGAGCGCTGATCCGGCTTGATGTAATCGCTGAGCATGGTCAGGCGATTGTGGGGTGCGATTGGCAGCGTGCCGCCAATGAGCCCTTGCTCGGGAGCTTTGGCGTAAGCCAGGCGCCGATTGTACATGTTGACCATCGGCCAGGCCCAGAACCAGGCATCACGCGCCACCAGGCGAGCGTATGCTTCGGTAATACGGGTATTTTCGGCTGGTCCTGAAGGCAGTACCAGCGCTTGCGAGGGCACGGCTTCTGCCTGGGCGAGCACAAGGGGTGCGGCGGTGCCGAGCAGCGCAGCCATTGCGATCGGCAGTATCTGTCCCAGTGCCCTGGAGGTTCCTGACATCTCTCTCTCCTTCGATTATCCAAGCGATCATCGATCGTCTTGTTGCGAATCAGGCTGCGCAATGCACCGACCTCACTCGATTACAACCGCTCAACGAAACGCAAGCCGGGTCGGTCTGTTGCATCACGGGTGCCTTTACCCGCTGTCGATGAGCAAACACTGTGCTCCCTGCTCCCTGGTTTCTCCCCCCCCAATTGGAGAGGGTCGTCGATTTCGAAGCAAAGGAAACCCGCTGCGGCCTCGGCTCTTTCGAAGTCATCCGACAAGAAAGACAAGGCAGGCAAGCCGGCGAAAAAGAAACAGTGACATCCGCTATCCGCCAGGGCGTTACGCCCTAGCTTGCTCGGCCCCTGCTGCGTTCAACAGCAATCAGCAAGAACACCGCTGTCGCGGCCAACAATGCCCCCGCGAGGAACGTATTGACTGAGCCCATGCCTTGCCATATCGCACCCGCCAGAACGCTGGCGATCAGCATGCATACACCACTGACCAGATTGAAAATACCGAAGGCGGTTCCCTTCAGGTCCATGGGCGCGGTATCCGCTACCAGCGAGGCAAGAATGCCCTGGCTGAATCCCATATGAAGCCCCCACAACGCGACACCCAGCATCATCGTGATGATCGAACCGGATCCAGCGAGCACCAGATCCGCCAGGATGAGTAATCCCATGCCCATGCACAGCAGCTTCGTACGGCTGATGCGATCAGACAGCCAGCCGGCGGGATAAGCGGACAACGCATAAAAAATGGCCATGACTACCATCACCAGCGGAACCCAGGCGACCGACAGGCCTGTCTGCTGCGCCCGTAAAACCAGGAACGCCTCGCTGAAACGGGCAAGTGTAAAGACGCCGCCAATAACGACGACCCACCAATAGCCACGGGAGAAGCCGGGAAGGACTCGCCAATGAATGGGAGATCGGAACGTTCGCTCCCTGGAGACAGGCGTGGGCTCCTTGACCCCCACGACGATGAGCGCCACCGCCACTATTGCCGGGATCACTGCAAACCACAGCACAAGCTGGATATCGGCAAGCCATATCATCAGCACGATGGCCATGGCAGGGCCAAGAACAGCGCCTACGGTGTCCATCGACTGGCGCAGCCCAAAACAGGCACCACGGATTGACGGCGGCGACACATCTGCAACCAGGGCATCTCGCGGTGCACCCCGGATGCCTTTGCCGATTCGATCCAGAAAGCGTGCGGTGAAGACCACTTCCACCGAGTGTGCCAGGGGAAAAAGGGGCTTGCTCAGAGCCGCTACGCCATACCCAAGCAGTAACAATCCTTTGCGCCGCCCCATGAAGTCGCTGATCGCCCCGGAGAACACCTTGATGAGCATCGCGGTCGACTCGGCAACCCCCTCGATTACCCCGACGGTCAATGCACTGGCCCCCAATGTAGTGACCATGAACACGGGCAGCAGACTGTGTACCATCTCGGACGAAAGATCCATGAACAGGCTGACAAAGCCTAACGCCCAGATCGTGCGGGGAATGCCAGAACGCTCAGCGCCGGTGCGCGGACTTTCGCTACTCATTTTTTCATCCTGTACTCATGGGTACAAAGGAAAGACTGAGAACGACAGTGTGCCACCGTTAGCCATGACCACCGAACCGACGATTACGCTAGCGCAATCCCCAGGGCGTCGCCGACTCCTTCGGCGACAGTGCTCCTTCAAGGCCCTGCAGGCAGGTGACCAGCAGCAATAACAGCTGCATGCCCGGGGCGCGGGAGCGCGGCGTATCCCGTGTAAGGCCGGGCTCCCTCGCGGTTCATGGCTTGGCCACCGCTTGCGGGCCGTTGCCGTCGCCAGTGCGGAAGGTTGGCAGCGCGGCGGAGTTCACGTAGCGCACACCGTCCCAACTGGGCAGCGGTGTCGGCATCAGCTGGAATTGCCCGGGTTTCTCAACGTCCCAGCGCAACAGCATGGAGTTGTCCTCGTGCTGGGTGTTGTGACAGTGCTCCATGTAGGTCCCGGCGAACTCGCGAAAGCTGATCGCTATTTCTACGTTGTCCAGGCCGTCCTTTTCCGGGCCGATACGGTACACGTCCTTGCGTGCCCATTTTTCCCATTCCGGTGGCGCCTTGCCCCCGCGATTGAGGATGATCCCCTCCTCGAAGTGCACATGCACCGGGTGGCTCCAGCCTTCGCCGCCGAGCTTGATGTTCCAGACTTCCAGGGTGCCGAAACCGGTCGCACCGGCATCGGTGGGGCCACTGGCCAACTGCGCCGAGGCGCTCAAGCGCCGTGGGTCCATCTGGAAGCCGAAGCCGCCATCGGTCTTGACCGTCCAGGGTGCTTCATCGGTGCCGTCGGAACGGCCGAAGGTGAAGGTGCGGTGACGGGCCTTGGCCAGCAGCGCCTTATCGGCAAGATTGTCGCGGTGAATCTTCAGCGGGATCATCACCAGGCCTTCAGCCTTACCGGGTTTGGCCGGTTCATAAGCGGCCGGGTCCATGGCCAGGTCCTGCCCGGTGTAGGCCTTGACGTTAAGTTGCAGCACCTTGCCCACCGCCGGATCACCCTCCTCCCACTTCGGCCCCTTGCTGGTTTGCTTGAGGATCGCCCGGTATTTCTCGGACAACACGTCAGCCAGGGAGGCGGGTTCTTCCGGGCCCTTGCCGTCTTCATGCACCTGCAGGTTGACGAAGAACAGCTTGTCGCCCGGTTTGATCCCGTTTTTCGCGAAGTTGACGATGATGTCGAAACGCTCGGCGATGCCCAGGGTGGGCAGGATCGCGTTGTGGTTCTGTTTGTCGCCGTCGGCGTCGAGGTCCATGGTGCCGTCGAACGGCACGCTGTGTTCCATGATATTGCCGTCGTTGGCAATCATGTGGAACGGCACGCGGGCATAGGACACTCCTGACCCGACGGGCCCTGGGAACTCACCTGTGGTGCCCTTGATTTCACGCACCAGCGCCAGCTTGAAGTAACGCGACACCGAGCCATTGAGCATGCGCAAGCGATAGCTGCGGGCGCGCACATCCAGGGTCGGTTTCCACTTCCAGTTGACCAGCACCTGGTCACCGAGGAAGCCGGCAGTGTTGAAGGGGTTGAACCACAGTTGACCGTTCTTGTCCCACGCCTTGTCGGCAAACAGCAGGTTCACGTCGTAGTCGCGGTTACCCCAGGGCAAGGCGCTGCCACTGGGCAAACGCAGGTTGACGCCGTCGTTCACCGACTCGTTGCCGCGGTCCAGGGCGCTGTAGTAGTTCATCATCGCCGCGTTGCCCTTGTAGACGTTCTGCGCGGTGAAATCGAGCATGTGGTCGTGGAACCAGTGGGTGCTCATGGTTTCGCGCCAGTCGCC
>CXWK01043458.1_pt1 | contig 31767 bp, 53 predicted proteins | sample 590851 | NCBI WGS metagenome assembly CXWK01 (sample SAMEA3498364, study PRJEB10139) | wastewater metagenome | biome: wastewater treatment plant; material: activated sludge | place: Denmark | collected 2014-08-01
GGTAATGGCTATAATATTATTTAGTGGCTGCACTAGAGAAAAGAGGAAGAATGATAAGGAAGAATGATAAGGGAGATGATGTAAACTATCAGCTCTACACAAAAAAATAAGGAGAAATATGATTGAGGATAGTGTGTATAAGGAGTTGTTGGAGAATGGCTTATTGTTAGACCATTACTTTCTACTATGTAATATGAAGAATGGTAGAAAGTTAGTGGAGACAAGAAGGATGGAAGGATTTATCAATCTATTAACAAAAAAGGAATTTATTAAGGATAATGAATTGACAGAGAAGGGTTTAGATCTGGTACAGAATTGTATCTACTCTCAGCCCATACCTACTGAAGCTGGTGTAGATAAATCAATAACTGATTTTGGTACATGGGCAGATGATGTGTATAGGAAATGTCAAGATAAACTGTATGAATTGACCAAATCTAGGCAAATCCGTACTAAAATTGAGAAGAAGGCTTATCCCTTCCTTCCTAATTCTACTGATATGGCCAAGAAGTTGGGTAAAGTCATACAGCTCTATAAACTAAATGACTATAAGAGAATTGAGGATACACTATTAAGGTACATTACTACATGTGCTTCCTCAAATAATTGGTTCCCTTTACTTCATTATTATATATTGAAGGAAGGATCCTCACAAATGGTTACTGATATTCAAAATTATGATGAAGATCAGGATGACCAAGATTTTAAGAGCACTCAAAAATTTGTATAATGTATAATCCAGTAGAAGAGTTGTCTAGACATCTATTAGAGATAAATAAGGAGATATTATGTTTATCTATTGCTATAGATATAATTGATGAAGTTGTTGAAGATTCAATTAAAATTGACTTACCAATAGGATACAGTAAGGAAGATTATCAAAAAGCAATGGAAAGATTAGGATTGATTGTAAATCTTCACAGTGATGACATAACAGGAACGATATGGTTTACTGATATGACTTGGAGTGAAAGAGAATCAAAAAATTTATACAGTAGTATACATAATAGAAGAAGACCTCCCTATGTATGGGTAAATAAGGTAATGCCTGAGATACCATTAAATTTATGGAAAAAGACTAATAATGAATCTAAAAACTGAAACAGCTGCTCATATACTATCATCAAAGAAGGTATTATTTTGTGCCAAGGTTGTGATTAATGGATTTAGAGGTGATTCCTTTCTACGGCAAAAACATACACATTCAACAAGTGTATATCTCCATGTAGGGTACACACCTGCTGTCTTAGAGGAATTCTTAGAACAACTTAATATATTTTATAAAAACACAAGAGATATATATTCCTCACCTAAAATCTCAATAAGTGGAGATATGTGGTATGAAGATATGACAGTTAGTAGAAGAGTATTAAAAGATAGTATTGAGCAATGGGAACATCAATTGCTTGATGTAAGACAAGAAATACCATTTGAATTATGGAAAAAACTTAATATGCAAGAAGGACAAGTAATTACAGGATTTTATACAATGAATGATGTACTTTTACTACCTAAAGACTTTATCTACTTTGAATTTGCACCAAATGTTAATTATTATAAGGTGTGGAATCAAAGAAGAGTATTTTTAGGACATGTAGAGGTAGCAAAGCTAATAAAGAATATTGATAATGTGAAGGTGGCTATTTAACCATGTTAAATAGATAGATGGCAAAGTTTAAAAGTATGAAGGAAGCCATTGATGAGACTTTTGAGTACATCAAGGGCAGACAAGAGGGAAGGATCAAATCACTTAGAACAGGTTATGGAAAGTTAGATAACTGTCTAATTGATGGTGTGGAGTGGAACTCTACTATTACTATTGGTGGTCGTCCATCAGTAGGTAAATCAACATATGCAGACTGTCTAATAGACGGTATGTTTGATAGTAATCCCAAAGGGGATTTTGATTTATTGGACTTTAACTGGGAGTTATCTTCTAGAGTAATATTACTCAGGAGATTATCAGCACGTTTTCAGAAGTCCTATAAGTATATAATTTCTGCGGATAATAATACTGTTTCTGCTGTAGAATTAGCAGAAATGAAGAAAATCCTAACAGATAGATATGGTGAATTACCAGTAACTTTCTGTGAGGAACCTTTAACTGTTAAGGAATTTGGGGATACTGTTAGGAGACATGTCACCAAAACAGGTAGGAAAACTTTAGTTAGAATTGATCATACTCTTTTAACAAGACAAGCAGCATCTGAATCATCACAGGTTCAGATGTTGTTAAATCTGTTAATGGAGGCTAATGCTATTAAGAAGGAATTTCCAGTTATCTTTATGTTTTTAACCCAGATTAATAGAGAATTTGAGGAAAGACAGGAAGATGGTACAGATAGAGCCTTTCCTAGACAAGGGGATGTTTATGGTGGGGATGCTGCCGCTATGTTTAGTGAGAGTATCCTTTTACTTAATAAACCCTCTAAGTATGGTATTAGACAGTATGGTAAGAGAGGGAATGATGATACTGCAGTAATTCAGGATAATGATCTGTTTGCACACCTAGTTAAGAATAGGAATGCAGAAGGTGATTTAATCCTACGTTATAAGGAAGATTTTAAAAATATGTCAATAAAAGAAAACTAATGACAAAAAAGAAACCTAAAAAGAAATCAGTTAAGACAAGTACAGTTGTTAAGGTACCTAAAAAGAAGATAATTATATTAAAAACTAAGAAGGAGCAAATTGATAACTATGAGTTAAGAAAGTATCGTTTGCGTGAAGAATTAAGATATAAGATACTAAAATTACTCATTGATTTCAAATCTATTGAAGAACCTCAACTAACTATTGAGAATACTGATGTTATTAGTGTAATGGCATCAATAATTCAAAGGAGAACAAGATGAAATTCTATGGAACATTTGGACAAACACATAAGCACCAAATAAGGGGATGTAGGATGATATTAAAGAATTTCTTTGTTATCATTTATGCTGAAGATGCTAAATCAGCTGATCTTCTTATGAAGAGAGAATTTGGGTTGAGATGGGCAGATATATATGAGAGAAATAAATTTGAGAAGAAATATTTCCCAAAAGGATGTATAAGAGTGTTAGGAGTAAAGACAGCCCTAGATGAACTGGAAGATAAATTGGAGTGGATTTATGAACAAAGAATTTATAATAGAGAGATTGAAAGAGAAGGGAATACAGACAACAAACTGCTTCCCTAAGTCATCATATAAGAAAGATGATGAAATATATATAGGATGCTTTAAGAGAGAGTTGGAGGAGGACTTTTACTTCTATAATACTTTTGATAAGATAATATATAAATTACCCAAAGTGGGTGATGTGGATGAGTACTCAAAAGAAGAATTTGGTGGAAAGATCAAGTTTCAAATCCCCTTAACCAAATGTCAACCTGTATGGGAAGACAAACCATATGTAGCGTTGCCTGATGCATCTCTAAAGGATATGACATTAAGGCAGCATGCATGTATAACCATGAGAGTACCTGAATCAGGTATTGATTGGTTGGATAACTTAATTAATAAATCAAATTCTTCTAATGCAGATCTACGTAAGAATTCTTAAATATAAAAAGAATTGGATAAAATTAGATTCAGGGTATAGAATCACTCATACTAGTAAATATACGTGGAAGAATAGAATGTTATCTATCAAAAATATAAGAAGTATTATCAGAAGTAATCAGTCTTATATAATAGTTAATAGAAGATATTTTGCTAAAAGAAGAGAATTATGGGAAGCTCAATAATTAAAATTTAGAAAATGAATTACGAAAAATCACTACAGGACATAATATTTAATATGTTATGTGACCCCCGCTATGTATTCTATGGATTGTTTTTGGCAGAACTAAACAAGTCATTTGATGACAAGTTTCCGACTGCTTGTGTAGGCAACCACGTAAACTCTGCCACTATCAATTTGACTATAGGGAAGGATTTTTGGGAGAAGACCCTATTTAATGATAGTAGGAAGAAGGCTATCTTAATCCATGAATTAGAGCATGTTATTAGAGAACATTTAAGTGATATGTCACAAGGAATGTTTCCTGATAACGAGATAGCTAATATAGCTATGGATGTATCAATTAATCAGTCTATTATTGAAGAATTACCACGTATTGATGAAAATGGTCAAAAATGTGGTGTTTATATTGAGGACTTTCCTGAGATGAAGTTAAAGAAACATGAGAGTAGTCTCTATTATTATACAGAATTCATGAAGGGTAAGGAAGAAAAAAAGAAGAGTAAAGGACAAGGTAAAGATAGTAAAGCTGGTAAGCCAGGTAATGGTGATGGTACTAGTGGATGCAAGACTTTGGATGAAATGCTTGATGCTAGAGAAAAAGGTAAAGATATAGGTAAAGGTAGAAGTGGTGATTGGCATGAATTATGGAAAGAGTTGACTGAAGGTATGGGTGATAAGGAAAATGAATTATTAAGGAAGGAAACCCAGGAAACATTAAGGAGAGTAGCTGAGGAAACTCAAAAGTTGAGGGGTAATGTTCCTATGCATATTTCTAATTCAATTAAAGAGGATTTTGGAAATAAACCACCCGTAATTTCATGGAAGACTTTATTTAACCGTTTCATTGGTAGTACACTAACTACTGATATTTACCAGACCAGGAAACGTCCAAACTTTAGATTTGAGGATGCTCCAACTAACCGTTATAAGAATAAGATTAAGATAGTTGTTGGGTGTGATTCATCAGGATCAGTTAGTGATCATGAGTTGAGAGAATTCTTTGGGCAGATTAAACATATGCACAGAGCAGGAGTTAAGATTGATGTCTGCATGTGGGATACTAATGTTCACTTAGAATATGAGTATAAGGGTGAGAATAAATGGGAAAGAGTATGTCAGGGTGGTACATTTGCCTCATCCTTCATTGAGCATGTGAATAATAATAAACATAAGAAGAATTGGACATGTGCCATCAATCTAACTGATGGTTATATTGAGCATGAGCCAATTGCATGCAAAATCCCAATGTTGTGGGTAATTACTAGTTCTGGAAGTACGGAGTTTAAACACAAAGGTAGGAAAATTAAGATAAATAGCTAGTGATGGAAATAGTTGAAAAAATTCAGATGTATAAACACCTTCCTTCTGGGGAGGTGTTTTCATCTATGCATGAGGTTAATGTATATGATGTGAGATATAAGGCTAATTTAAACAGGATTGAGCAAAAAGAGAAGGAGAAAAGAGAGATTAAACGTAAGATAAAAATCATAGAACAAAAACTAAAAGAGACTACTAGATTACTAACTATAGCAGTTAATGCTGAAAATAAATATAAGTTAGATAAGAAGAGCTTTATAGTAAGTCACCCAGATGTTAATAAAGTCATTAATGAGATAAACAATCAGGAGACTTTAATCAAGAAACATCAGCTGGCTATAAAGTTACTAAGTCGTTCACTAATCCATCAAAGATCTGCAGCTTTAAAGGAATTCAAGAAAAAGAATCCCCCAAAGAGTGAGGTTAGTAGATTACGTACAAAAAAACGTATACTTAATCATGAGTATGGAAATTTAATAAGACTAATATAATGAGAAGAGAGGATAAGGAAAAATTACTCAAGGATAAAGAAATGACAGATAGAGCTTACATTGAATATTGGAAGAGATTAAGAACATGGGAAAATGATAAACAACTTAGAGTAAAAGAGGTTGGAAAGCTTGTTGCTGCTGAAGTTACTAAAAGAGAAGAAATTAAGAAGAAAAAAAAGGATTTTATTGCTAATAGTGAGAAGGTTAGAGAAATAACTAATATGATTATTGACTATAAGACTTCTATAAAGAAGATGGAATTGGCTATCAAGATATCAACAGGTTCTCTTTTATCATATAAAAAAGAAGCAGGTAAAAATTATGATAAGATAGAGAAATTTGATGACAAGCAAATAAAATATCTACAAAGAAAAATAACAAAAATCTATAATGAAAGTTATCCAGGATAGAGAAGTTGAGAGACTTTGTCAAATGATTAGGGCTGACGATAGAGAAATGAGAGATTTGGCTATTAAAATAATAAAGAAGAAGGAAGTATTCCGCTTCTCATTTACTACAATATTAGTCTTTCATTGCCTATTGTTTATTGCTTCAATAACCTTTGCAATAAAGTTAGGATATATGTATAATCTGAGATTGTATTTAATACCAGTTATTACATTTTGCTTATTTTTATCAGTCTTTAGTATAATATATTTGGCTAATATAGCTAAGTTTAGGAGTAAATATAATTCAGAAATCAAAGACCTAAAATCACAACAATAATTATGGACACAAGAGAATTAATAGAAGAAGAAGTAGGTGAAACTACCATAGAGGATTTACTAGGGAGTACCTTAGTAGTCTTTAATGATGATGTTAACTCATTTGAGTGGGTAATTGAGTGCTTTGTTAATTATCTGAAGCATACTCCTGAGCAGGCTGAGCAGTTGGCTATGATTATTCATAGTAAAGGTAAGGCTTCAGTTAAAAATGGCACTAAGGAAGAGTTGGAACCTTTTTATACAGCTTTGGTTGATGCTGGTTTAAATGCTGAAATACAATAATTATGACCAGACAGCTAAAGATGGAGCAGTTAATTAATAGTACTGATGTAGAGATGAGAGCTTTAGGTGTAGTTTTAATATTAGACTATATTAAGGATAATAGAGACTATCATAAGATAAGAAGTGTAATCAAAGCGTCTAAGCTCTCATCTGGACAGAAATTGCTCATAAAGACAACAAGTAGGGATAAATCACTAAATATTTGGGTAAATGGAGGCACACGAGATTATCAAAGTAGTAAACATGCTCCTAAGTAAGGATATAGAGATGCATAACCTAGGATTAACTATTGCTGCTAATGAGTATAAAGTAGACATATCAAAAATGGATACCCATTCTATGAGATCGTACGTTACTCCAATGTTAATGGAGAAATTATATAATGATATCCAAAAGCTTATTGGTGAACAATTATATAAAAGTATGATTATAAAAGATATGACTACTATTCAGAATATCAAATATCAGTTGGTAAAAAATCAAGATTTTTATATGGCAGGTATCTATAGAGATATGGAAAGAGCATTAAGACATTTAATATGAAAATTGAAGAAATTAACAAACTTCATGCTATGCTTACTAGTGAAGATGAGGAAATGATGATGCTTGGTATTACTACCAGTTGTAATTTATTAGGTCCTCCTTGGAGTCACCTACCATCATTAGCTAATATGCCTAGTTTAGTAGGTTTCCTGGTTGGACATTTAGCTAATCTAGCATATCAAGGAGGTTTAAAAAAAGGTCATGAATTACTTAATGGAGCAGAAGATATCAACAATGCTTAAGAGTGAAGACTTAGAAATGAGAATCTTGGGATTAACATTATTACGAGATCAACAGACATTACAGAATTATCATCAGATAAGGCAATTAGTTTACAGTAGTAATCTCAAGGCTAAGGATTCTATTTTAAAATTTATACAGGCTACTCATCTAAATAATATAAGAAATGGATACACAATTAAGAAAAGTACATCAGATGATGTATAGTAATGATCCAGAGATGCATAAGTTGGCACAATCTATGTTACCTGGATTAATCTCAACATATAAGGAATTAAAGCATTTGAGAGGATTATCTCTAGAAGGTAAACCGTTCTTCTCATATAAAATGAAGTTATTTAAGAAGAAGTTGAGTAAAGAGCTCAGAGCTAAGGATAATATGAAGATTAATAAGCAAATCTTAAGAATGAGAGATGGAACAAACTATAAAGGAGAAAATTTGTCAGTTACTGAAAAGTAATGAGGAGGAAATGGTAAATTTGGCCGTTACCATGTTTAAGGGATTAACTAATGATTATTATGATTACTTTGATATTCGTACTATGTACGGAGGAGGTATTGTTATTCAAGAACCTCTTCAACATAAAGCTTTTGCTATGATGTTTGAGGGATTAGATAAGACTAATATCATGAAGAAGTATCGTCATAAAGCAAAGAGTTATCCCAAAAATGCAAATATAAGTGCCTGCAAAATGCTAACATTAACAAGTAAACAAAAAAGAACAAAAACTCAAAAAGATGCAAAAAAACGAATTAAACTCGCTACAAATTAAGAATTTGTTACGTTATTTTATTGACAACAATTTGAAGTTGAGCAAGGAAGGTAAAACACCAATTGCTATTGAAATAGAAGGTATGCCAGGAACAGCTAAAACCTCCGTGGTTAAGCAGTTGGGTGAAGAACTAGATTTCAACTACATTCGTCTGAATGTGAGTGAAATTGAAGTTTGTGACTTGGTAGGATTACCAACTTATGAGTATAAGGTGTGTAAGAATGTGGGTAAAAAGGATGAGGAGTGTCTTTGGGTTAGTGATAAGGTGTTAACTCACTACATCACAATGGGATATAGTGCCCTAAATGAGAGCAGAACCAGCTACAGTAAGCCCTCTTGGGTTCAAGGTAAAGAAGACAGACCTTGTCTACTGGTATTGGATGATTTTAACCGTTGTACTCCAATGATGGCTAATGCTACCATGACATTGATTGATGAGCAGAAGTATATTAGTTGGGGATTGCCTCCAGGTTCTACTATAGTATTAACCTGTAATCCTTCTGATCAAGATTTTATGGTTCAGAGTGAGGATAGTGCTCAGAAAACAAGGCGTTTACAGGTGAATATGAAGGCTGATGTAAATATTTGGGCTTCAGAGTTTGCTGAAGGTTATGGTGTTGATGGCAGATGTAAAAATAACTTACAAAATTATTTGGTAGTTTGAAAATAATGTATTAAATTTGTATTAAAATTAATACATGTTTAAAGATTACCAAGATATCCCAAAATTTTCAGGGATATATAAGATTACCACCTTACATAACGGTTTATTCTATATAGGTAGTGCTCTTTCTCTGTCAAAGAGAATGAAAGATCATAGAAATGACCTAAAAACTAATAAATCACATGTGAGTAGATTACAGAGAGTATTTAACAAATATGGAGAAAATGATTTTAAAGTAGAGTATCTAAAGATTTATGACACTATATTTGGTCTTAATTCTACTGAACATAAAGAGCTAATTAAGGAGGAAGAAGATTATATCAAGGTTCTAAAACCTAAATATAATACTATCCTAACTCCAACTTCACAAAAGAACAATCCAGCAACATCAAAGATAGTATATCAATATAATCTTGATGGGAAGTTTATTAAGAAATGGAATAGTGGACGTGAAGTTTTAAGAGAATTAGGAATACAAGTTCAGAATGGAATAAGAAACCAATCTAGTGGAGGATTTCAATGGAGTTATAGTTATTTTAAAGAATTATCTAAACATAAGCAATTAAGTGGAGTTAGAAAGAAAGTAAAGATTATAGAAGATGATCTAACTTTTGACTCTCTAACTAATTGTGTTGAATATCTCAAAGGAGACATGAAAACTTACCGAAATATAGCCTACGCCATAAAGGTTGGTAAGAAGTTCAGTGGTAAAACTTTCAAATTTTGTTAATGCATCTTAATTGGGTGAATTGCTGGAAAATCCATAGTGAAATGGACAATCAGCAGCCAAACTATAATTTAAATGATTGTAGGAGGTTCAACGACTACATATTGAACCTAGAATGTGAGGAAGGTTTAAACCCTAGTGTCCCACGGCAGAATTACAGAAGAGCCACGGAAGCATAGTATGACTGATGCTACATTCTAGAATATAATATATGCACGAGCGCCCAACATCCTATAACAATAGTGATGATGATATAGTCTGAACTACCAATATAGATAAAATGGTAGATATAGAGGATAAAGAGCCTCTATGGTAACAAATTGATTAACTTCCTACTTAAGCATCCAGAAATCATTGAGGGTGCCATTGTTAAGGATAAAGATGGTAATACCTTAGCTAAAGGTAACTTGAGGATTTGGACTAAATATTTTGATAGTATTAGTGGAATTCCTGATTTTGCCAAAGAATTAGATTTGGTGATGAATTTAGGTATGGGTAGCTTACCTCCAGAACACATTATCAACTTCACAACCTTCATTAAGAATGGACTGGATAAATTGGCTAGTCCTGAGCAGTTATTGAAGAATGACATTGCTTGGTCTATCAAAGAGTTAAAGAGTGTAATTAAGGATGGTAAGGAAAAGAGACAAGATATCGCTGCAATCATGACTAAGAGGCTATTAAATTATGCATTGGTTCATGAGAAGGATTATGATAAGGGAATGGTAAAAAATTATGCAGAAATTTTGGAAAGTGGATTACTTTCCGTAGATTTGTGTATTATTTCACTAAAGAAATTGTGCACTATTCCTAAATTTAAGGATTTGGCAGTACGTCCAGCATTGTTGAAGATGCTAACAACTTAATAGCAATTCTGTCCAGATTTGTTGTTCACTAAGATTGAGGGGAGAAATCCCCTCTTTCTTTCTTAAACTTAATAAATGAATGAAAAAATAGCTGAATTATTACATTCTCCAATATCAGAAAATAGAGAATTAGGGAGAGTTCTACAGAAAGAGGAAGAATTAAAGAGAAGAAGACATTTACATATACTAAGAGTTATACAAGCTCAATATCCTGAAGTTATAGTTTCAGGCAGTACAGCTCTCTATCTACATGGAATAAGATTGAGTAGATTCAATTCAACAAGAGGTGATGTAATAAGTGACTTGGATATAATAATACCCTATTATATATTATTTGAATCAAATGATTATATAACTTATGAGAGGGAACAAAGTAGATCTAGATCAAATGATTATGATTATGGAATGACTGTATCGTTAAGAACATCTGGAACTAGTGGTATAAGTAGTGGAAATATAGCTAATCTGGATGTTAGAATAGACAATAAACAAGCATATGAGTATATCGAGATGGATGATTTTCGTTATAAAGTATCATTAATTGAAGATATTGTTGCTGCAAAAATCAAGTATATAAGAGAAGGTACACCTGATAAAAGGCAGAAACATAAGCAGGATGTATATGAAATACTAGGTAAAGTGACTATTCCTACTGAAGTGGAAAGAGAAAAATATATATGGGAAGGAAGTTAGTATGGGAAAACGTGAGGAAAGGCAGAGTGAGTTTAGTGATATTTACTTAAATAGTTCAGGTACAGGGATACTGTATCTTTGCCCTAGATTTGGGAAAATTAGGGTAGCTACTACGATATTTGAAAAGTTAGATAATCCTAGTATATTAATAAGTTATCCAGATAAACAGATTAAAATATCTTGGGAGGAGGACTTCAAAAAGTGGGGTTATAAAAATAATAATATTGAGTGGTGTACTCATGTATCTCTACATAAATATATTAAGAAATATGATATTGTAGTAATTGATGAGATTCATCTACTGTCAGAGAAACAAAAGAAGAATTTACAGAGTATCATATCAATCAATGATAATGTCCTTGGTTTGACTGGTACTCTATCTTCTTTTACTGAGAGAGAGTTACTTAAGGATTTGGGAATGAAGGTATTAGCCAGATATTCTATAAAGAAGGCTATTGAGGAAGGTATAGTAAGTGACTACCAAATAACAGTTAAAATGATACCCTTAGATAATAACGTTAAGAATAAATATAAGGGAAAAGTAAGAACAGAAAAGGAACAGTTTGATGCATATTCTGCAGTTATTAGTAAGCTGGAGATGAATGGAGCAACAACAATGTTTCTTAGATTGGCTAGAATGAGGATAATTCAGAACAGTTTGGCCAAAATTAATGAGACCAAAAATTTATTAAAACAGTTTGTTAATGAAAGAGTATTAATATTTTGTGGGTTAATAAAAACAGCAGAGAAGCTAGGATGTCCAATATTTCATAGTAAATCAACAGATCAGCAAATATTTGATGATTTCACTAACGGTAAGGGTAATCATATGGGAGTTATTAAGATTGGCAATACAGGGAGAACTTATAGTGACCTAAATAAGGTAATTATCAATTACTTTGATAGCAATAGTGAAAACTTAGCCCAGAAAATCAACCGCTGTATGGCTATGGAATATAACAATCCTAGTAAGAAGGCAGATATATGGATAATAACAAGTGATGAGGAGGTAGAATTAAATTGGCTAAATAAAGCCTTAGAATTTTTTGACAAAGATAAAATCAACTATGTATGATTGATTGGATTAAGGAAGGAAATAGAATAAAAGCTAAATATGTCATAAGTGTTTGTGATACATTTAGTTATGAGGACTATCCTGTATATGTCTCAGAGAAGGAAAATTTAGATGATGTAATAGCTAAATATGATGGGATGAATATGCAAATTGTTAATGAAGTTATAACACTAAAAGGTAAAAAATGAAGCAGGAAATAATGGAAAAGTTGGTGAATGATGTAGAATTATCATCAGAAGATATCGTTTTTATTGCTAGAAATTTGAAGGAGAATACATCAGAATATCTTCCATTTAATCATGAGGATAATTCTATGAGTGCATGTGGTATATCTGAAGATGATATCAAGGATATAAATAAAAAATTTACTGAACAGATTCTGGAATCAGGAAGTACTAGAATGTCAGAAATAGTAGAATTGGTAGAAACAATATCTTTAGCTAACCCTAGGTATCTTAGGTTAGTTATGATTCAAGCTATCAAGTATGCTACAGAAAAACATTCTCTGCAGATGTTTCTTAATCAACTAAAGAAGGATAAAGATAATTTGGATGGTGTCTAACTTTTTAGTATTTTTGTAGAAATAATAAGTATGAGTGAAGAGATAGTATTTCCTAGTAAAGCACATATACCAGAGGTTAATGCCAATAGTATATTATTATTTGGGAAAGAAAAGTGTGGGAAGACAACAGCAATTGCTGAGTTAGAGAATTGTTTAATTATTGACACAGAATTAGGAAGTAAGAAGGTAGGAGCTATGTCAATTTTTCCTCCAGAAGATGTTGGTCCTGTAGGTAAAATGCAGTGGCTCAAAAGAGTGGGAAATAAATTGATAGATGAAGGGAAGAAGTATGATTACGTGGCAATTGATACATTAACTGAGGTTAATGAGTGGTCTGAGTGGTCAGGTACCTATAGATATATGAATAGTGTACAGGGTAAATCATTTAATAGAGTTAAGGATAGTAAGGGATTTCCTATTAGGGGAGGTGACTTTATTGATCCATTAAGTGATGATTATCAGAGTGTTCATACATTACCTGATGGTAATGGATATCAATGGTCAAGAAAAGAGGTGATGGATATTGTTCATCTCTTTCAAAGAGTGGCTAATAAATGCGTTATCTATGTATGTCATATAGAAGACAAGTTTATAGGATTAAAGGATACAGTAGATTTAGTGGTTCCAAAGCAGTTGGCTTTGACCGGAAAATTAAGAGAAGTACTACCTAGGAAAGTTGATGCTATAGGATATGTTTACACAACCCCAGAAGGTATAAAAGTAAACTTTTGTGGAGATGAACAGAAAACAGGAGGAAGTAGAGCTGAGCATTTACAAGGCTATAATGGTCCTCTAGATTGGAAAGTCATATTCAAATGATCGTAGATAATGGACCATATTATTTGTATAGACATATTAGATTAGATACTAATGAAGTTTTCTATGTAGGATTAGGTACTAAATTAACTAGATATTCTTCTTTTAAAGGTCAGCATTATGAAGCATATAAAACTAGTTCCAGAAATCCTTTTTGGAACAGGATTGTAGGGAAATCTAAATGGATTACTGAAATAATGTTTGATTGTGATGATTATGAATTTCTTAGAGAAAAAGAAAAAGAGTTCATAAAACTATATGGAAGAAGAGATAAAAAGGAAGGATCTCTTGTTAATCTTACTGATGGAGGAGAAGGAGCCCCTGGAAAAATTGTATCTGAAAAAACAAAGAGGAAAATAAGTGCATCTAATATGGGGCATCCCGGAGCAAATAAGGGAATATCTAGAACTCAACAAGTTAAAGATGCTATTTCTATAGCAAATAAGGGAAAGAAAAGAACTAAAGAAGAAAAAGAGAAGATAAAAAAGAAAAGAGAACAACAAAAAATGAATCACCTATATGTTAAAATTATCAAGTGTGATTCAGCAGATAATCCTTTGGAGGAATATAACTCAATAACTGAAGCTGTACTAAAGAATAATCTTAGTACAAATGCTAATCTAATAGCATGTTGTAAGGGAAAAAGGAAATCTACAGGAGGCTATAAATGGAAATATGGTGACTAAAAGAGATATGATAGATGGGAAGTAAGATTTTTATAGCGTAAACAAACAATAAGTATGATAAAAGGGAAAGAGAGAGAGCAAGGTAGTAGCACTAAGTATGTAGGTTTTACGAGGGTGACAGTAAAGGCAATTAATCCAACTCGTTCTGAATTGAACAAGTTGCTAGGGAAGGAAGAAGGTGAAGATGATAAGGAGATTAATTATTTAACACAGGATCAAGCAGGAAACAATAGAATACGCTTGTCTTTCTGGCTACATGATAGTAAGTTAGATAAATATTTTGTACATTCGTTTAATTTAACTGATAAACCAAGGAAGAGTAAAGATGGGGTTAAAAATCAATATGTCAATAATTCATGTATTACTGCATGGTCTGATGTAGAGGATAATTTACCTGATTGGTTTACACATTTTTTAGATAAAGGTAAGAACAAAATAACATCAAAGGAATATAGGGAAGCATTATTGGGAGAAGAGGAATTGGTTACATTGCTTCATACCTGGTTGGGTAAGATGATATGGACTGAAACTCAATCTTCAGTAATGATTGATACTAAGGCTCTTTTGAATGAGGATTATAGTGAATTACGTTCATTAATTGGTAGTTCATATGTCACTCCATTTGTAATATTAACTGGAGTTAGAACAGATGAGAATGATCCATCAAAACAGTATCAGCAAGTTTATGGGAAGCAGTTTCTTCCTAATGGTTATATGGATTATATTGAGAGAGGATTTAAGTTTCCTAATACATATAATCAAAAACAGTGGGATAAATTTGAGGCAACAGTTAATGGTGATTATGGATTTAACTCATTCTTTGAGTTAGAACCAATAAAAGCATATGATCCAACCAAGGATCCAGCAACTTTTGAGACAAATAAGGTGGAGGTAACTCCAACTAATCCTAAATTCTAAGTCTCTTTTGGGTTTTAGAGTAACACTCCTGTAAGAGTGTAGGAGGGACCTTTTTAGGTTCCTCCTTTTTTAATTTGGAAATGTCACGGAAATGTTGTATATTTATATAAAATGTGTGACATGAATATAAATTACATTGCAGGATTTTTTGACGGAGAAGGATGTATAGTTAATTGTGAATCTAAGAAAAGATGCAGATATACCCTAGCTATAAGTCAAACAAACTTTGAAGTATTAGAGAAAATTAGAGAATATTTTGGGGTTGGAAAAGTTTATAGTTTAAAGAAAAGGAAAGCTCACTGGAAAGATGCATGGGTTTACAAAACCACAAATGCACCAGATACATTAAAAGTTCTTAAAGAGCTAAAACCTCATCTTATTTTGGATAGAAAGAAGGAATTAGCACAGGCAGCTATTGATTATATTGAGAACTTTGTTTCTCAAAGAAGAGATTTAAAAAGTAATTCCCTTTCTGAGGATGAAATTACAGTGATTAAACTAATAAAAGAAGGAAATAGCTATAGAACTATACATAAAGAAACAGGTATAGGTAGACAAACCATTGTTAGAATAAAAGATAAAAGTGAAAGAATAGATCATGAGAGAAGAAGAAAAAGAAAAGCTAGAAAAAATTAGGAATATGGTGTTTAGTAAGGATAAGGAATTACAGAAGTTAGGAACTATATTGTTTAGAGAATTGTGTAAGCTTCCTTGTATATATACTAGTTTCCCATATATTTATGGAATCAGGGATCAGATAATAAAAATAGAAAACGAACAAGATGCAGAATGGAGAAAACGTTATCAATCATCAGTTTTTGGACAAAGTACTAGTATTCCTAAATTCTCCAGATAAAGAAATGAAGGCATTGGGGGTTACGTTATTTCATAGTGTAGAACTACCTATGGGATGGACATTACCGCATGTAGACCATATAACTGGATATAGATCTATAGAGGTTACATATGCTAGAATAAGAGTATTAAAAAGAAGACTAATTGCAGAAGATTTATTAAAGAAGAGATATGATCAAGGGAAAATTGAGGCAGGAATTTCTTACAGTGGAGGAGATATTAGACAAGACTAATGGTGGATATGATATTTATATGCGCTATTTAGGAAAGGTATCTCGTATAATGAGTAGGCCATGGGGTAAGAAGGAGAGTAAGGATAGTTGGGGTGTGTTTCCTGGAAAAAATGTATGGTTATGGAAGGACCAAGCTACTGAAGAAAGTGGGAATGCTATTAAATTTGTTGAGAAGCACTTTAATATTACCCATATTGAGGCTAAAGATAAGATATGTTGGGATTTTGGTTTTCTTGGAGACAATAAGAACCCTGTTCAAGTTATATGGCAGGCTCCTGAGGAAAGTAAGGAGTATATGGATATAAATTTTACAGATAAACCCTTCACAAGTAAACACCACCAATTTTGGAATGCAGCTGAAGTTACTGAGGAGCAGTGTAAGAAGTATAAGTGTTATGCTGTTAAGGATTTAGCTATAGCTAGGAAGAAGGTACCAATCAAGAAAGATGAGATAGTATTTATCTATCAGGCTGATGATGATACAGTCAAAGTATACTTTCCTGAAAGGGAAAAGGGTGATAGGTTTCGTACTAATACCTCATATCATTACTTATGGAATTATAGTAATCTTAAGGAGTGTAATAACTTAATAGTTCAAAAATCCTTTAAGGATATGCTGGTAACCACCTTAGTCAATGAGTGCTGTATTGCTACACAAGCAGAGGCTGTGAAGATATTTGATGAGGATACTGTCAAATTGATAAATAAGATCTCCAAAAAACCTTGGATATGGTATGGGAGTGATTGGGATGGAGTAAAGAAGTGTAAAGAAATAACTGATACAAATGGCTGGAAGTATATCAATACACCCAAAGATCTACTCCCAGAGATTAATGATACATATGGATATGTTAAGAAATTTGGACTGAAGAAATTAGAAGAATTCATGATAAGTAAAAAGTTAATATGAGGGACTTAGATTTACTAGTAAAAAATCTTAAATTACTTCTAAAATTAAGTAAATATAAGATAGTTGATGATCAGGAGTTATTTAAGTTATACTTTATGGTAATGTCAAAAGATGAAGAAATGATACAGTTAGGAACAACAATATTATCAGAACATAAAAAGAAACTACCCACATTATGGCAAAAATTAAAGATATGAGTAAAGTTTATAGGGAAGCAATTGAGACATTAAATGAGATGAGAATGGAAGATAGTGACATGATAGGAATATTTTTCTTAGGTACACAACTATGTATAGGTAAGACAAGAATATACGCAAAGCTAGCTACAGCTAGATTGAGAATTGCTGAGATGTTTGTGGAATCACCTAATATGAGGTATCCTGATCAATATTTTAAATATAGATATAAAGAAGGTACACCTAAGTATAAGGCAGCTGAAGATCAATATAAGAAAGATACTATTAAATACGAAGAAGCTAAGAAAGTATGTAGACAAAAAGGCAAGGATTTAGTAACTAAACTAGAAGAAAGTGGTATGCTTGAATTTAGAAAGTTGGGTGATAGAAGTCCCAAATTTCCTCATAACAAGACAGGAATAGATAAAGAACAGGCAGATAGATTATCCAGTATGCTTGATGCTAGTGATGATGAGATGGTAAATTTAGCAATAACAATACTAAAAGAGATGAAATGACAACATTTAAGATAGGAGACAAAGTTACACTAAATGAGGATAAATATAATAATTCTACTAAAAGTATACATCGAGCAATAGCTGGCACTAAATATATTGTTAATGATATGAGATATGCTACTTGTAACTGTATTACTCATAACAAGTGGGTATATTTATGGGTAGGTCATATAGGTCCATCTGGACAAAGTATCAAACATACATGTTCACAATGTCAGAATGTTAATATTAATGATAGTAGAATATGGTTTAAAAGTGGTAGTTTTACTAAGAATACTGATAGTGAGAGTTATATTGCTCAACTAGAATTGATTAAGTTGTTAGCTAACAAATCTATAACACCTGAAGCTTATAATAAACTTATGAGTATGATGGAAGGAGATATAGAAATGCTAGAATTAGGAAAGAGGCTACTGGAAGATATAAATAAATAAAAATGAATATAGTAGATAAGATTGGTAGAGATTTGTGGAAGGAGAATGAAAGGATAATGAAGAAGTTGATATTAAGAAAAGGAAAGAGTAATATAAATGACTGTATTGAGGGATTATATAAATCCATTAAAAGGTTCACTACCTCTAAATATAGTTATTTTAATGAACCAGCTGTAAAGTATGGAAGAAGTACTGAGGATTGTAAATATCTACTTAGACTAGAGTTAAAAAATATAAGGAAAGCTAAAATAACAGATGGTAAGGAGTTAAGTAAAATTAGCAAAATGATCAAAGGGGATGAGGAAATGATGAATTTGGCTGGTATACTAATTAATAACTTACGTGACAAACGCTTGAAGTATGAGAGAAGTAGGAAGAATGGATTATAATGATTTTAGTGGGATGATGGGAGCTTGGGCTGAAAAGTTCAAGCCCTTCATTGAAGGAGAGGAAATGTTCAAGATTTACCAGACTATTAAGAAGGATGCTGAAAAGGAGATAATTGTTCCAGATAGTGAGAATGTCTTTAGGGCATTTGCTACCACTTCACCCTCTGATATTAAAAGTATATGGTATATGATGGATCCTTATCCTAAACGATACAGGAATCGTGTAAAGCAAGCCACAGGTATTGCTATGGACTGCAGTAATAGTCCTGATGGGAAGCTACAGCCATCTCTTGAGAAGTTTTATGAAGGTATAAGTAAGGATTTAGGAAAAATAGTATCTTTCTCACCATCACTGCAGTATTTATCAGAGCAAGGAGTATTACTAGTTAATACTGATTTGACCTGTAAATTAAATAAGACAGGTAGTCATGATAGATTATGGGATCCCTTCCAGAAATACTTTTTGGGAGAAGTTATGGGAAGTTATAGTGGAATTGTATATGTCTTGGCTGGTAAAAGCAGTCATAGAATGGAGAAGTTTATATATCCAGTTGGAAATTATATTTTCAAGATAGAACATCCTGTATCTGCAAGTTATAAAGGAATAGATTGGGATCATAAAAATATATTCACAACAATTAATAAAATACTAAAGGAGAATAACAATTCACATATCTACTGGGACAAGAAAGAGTGGGATGTGGAGAATGAAGCTCCATTTTAATTATGAAATGGTTATTAAAAGGAGATAATTTATTATACATTTGTCTTGGGATATGTATGCTATTACTACTATTTAGACCTTTAATTATGAAATTATGATAACTATATATATTATATTAGGAGTAACATTATATTTAATATCTGTACTATATGTAGGATGGTATATAAGCAAATTATACTCAAAAAATGGTGAGTGTTGGAATGAAGATGTAAAACCAGTGGATGTATTAGGATGTATAATACCTGCAGTAAATACTGTAGTTATGATTGTACTAATTCTAGCTTATACTCCGTATTCATCTAGTTATGAAAGAACTAGACCCAAAATATTAAACAAATTATTTAGAGTTAAAAAATAAAAATATGAAAAATTGTATATTTTGTCCAATTAGTGACATATGCCCAAATAAGAAATAATGGAAATAAAAGAGACATGTTATAAAGGCACAAGAATACTTTTAGGAAATGAGAAGAGGAAAATAATCAATAGTATGGTAGATATTCTTCTGAAGGAACACTTTCAGGAGATTTCTCTACCTATTATACAATTTGAGAATACCTTTGCAGGTAAGGTTGGTGAGGAGAATAATAACTTGATGTTCACATTTGAGGACAGAAAGAGGAGAATGTTATGTTTAGCTCCAGAATACACGGCTGTTATACAGAAATTGGCCAATACTACATTCAAGGGAATGAAGGATGTTAAGATATTCTATATACAGGAGTGTTTTAGAGGAGAAAAGCCTCAGTTAGGAAGATATAGACAATTTACTCAAATTGGGGTTGAAGTACTAAATCCTACTGTAGATGTTAGTATCTATAAGAATTATAGTATTTATATCCCAACTGTGGCATTAAAACTAATTAGAGAAGTAGTTCCTGACTTAGATAGGACTTGTTTTACAAATGAAGTAACTAGAGGATTAGATTATTATAAGGAAGGTAAGGGATTCGAAATTACTGCACCAGAGTTAGGAGCTCAGAAACAGATATGTGGAGGAGGTGAATATGATGGTGGGGTAGGATTTGCTATTGGATTGGACAGATTAATGTTGATGGTATAAAAGCTTCAAACTTGGATATCTGTGGTCTTAAACTAAATACTTAAGATACAACACAGTGAAAGGTTCTGCAGAACTGATGGGTCATATTCCCCCAAGTCCCTGATGATAGCCTGGGGAGAAATCCTCAGGCTTTTTAAATTAAAAAAGTATGAGTTATATTGTAGTTGATGTTGAGGCAGATGGACAAATACCTGGAATTAATTCTATGGTATGTTTTGGAGCTATTATTGTAGAACCATCTTTAAGTAAGACTTTTTATGGAAAGGTAAAGCCAATTAGTAAAACTTATATTAAGGATGCCTTAGCAGTGAGTGGTTTTACCAGAGATGAACATGAGAAGTTTGATGATGTTGAAGTAGTTATGAAAGATTTCTTTACTTGGGTGAAATCAAATTCTAAAGGGCATCCTATTTTTATTACGGATAATCCTGCATTTGATTTTGCATATATGAATTACTATTTTCATGTATATTGTGGCAGTAATCCTTTTGGATTCTCAGCTAGGAGAATTGGGGATTTATATTGTGGGTTAGTAAAAGATTCTAGAGCTCAATGGAAGCATCTGAGAAAAACCAAACATACCCACAATCCTGTAGATGATGCTAAGGGCAATGCTGAAGCTATATTAGAGATACAAAAGATGGGATTAAAAATAGATTTGGTATGATAACTAATGAGGTAAGAAGAACTAAGGAAAAGTTAAGATTGTTTGATCAAGAGGGGCTCAATGGGCTCCTCTTTGATTTAATAGAAATGATTAATAAAGATGAAGGTGATGGAAATTGGACTGAAGAAGGTAAAATATGGCTAGTTGATCAATTAAAACAAAAGTATTTAAAAGTGATAGATGATAATAGTGAGAAAAGTAGACAAGGGAAATTATTTTAATAGTTAATAATGCAGGAATTAAAATTAAGTAGCAATACAGCCAAGCTACATCAAATGTTTGGGAAGAAGCTATACGCAAGCAAGTTCTCCTTCATTAGTGAGATATGCCAAAATGCTGTAGATAGTCACAGAATGGCTGGAGTAAAGGAACCTGTAATAGTTGGGATTGATGGTAATGGCTCAATTAATAAATTTTATGTTAAGGATGTGGGTTTATCCTTTAAGGATAAGGATGATTTTGTTAGTAAGGTATGCACAATACTAGAAAGTGGTAAGAGTGATAAGAAGGATAATAGTGAGGATTGCCCAATGGGTGAGCATGGAATTGGTAGCATATCTGTATCTGCATATCAATCAAAGTGGAAATATACTGTAGTAACTCCAGATAAGAGAAAATTTACTTGTACTTTAGAGGAAGTTGAAGGTAAGGGATTGATGTATAATTTATCAGGATACACTAAGACTGATGAGGAGAAGGGAGTTTTATTTGAGGTAAATATGCATCCTTATGGATTAAGAGAGTTAATAATGGGTATGAGAGAGAAGTTACGTTACTTTAAGGATATTCAGTTTAAGTTTACTGATGATATCATTAAGACTGATAAAACACTACTAACACTCAATACAGATTTTAAACTATTCCAAAGTGAGGATTTCCAAATATCTACTCTATACCATATGAATGCGTCTGCAGATATGCATATATCTCTGGATCAGTATAGTTACGCTATTAGGTGGGATATATTAGGAATACCTCCAATACAAGTAGGTGTGGCTTTGAAGTTCTCTATGGGTGATGGATTACAGGCTGATATAACTAGAGAGAATCTAACTCATACTGATAATTACAAGAAGATAATTATGGAGAAGATTGAGAGGGTAGCTGAGTGGTTTGTTAATAAATATAATGAAACACTAGATAAGGAAGAAACGTCTCTTATCAGAGTTATATCTAGCTTAAAAATGACAAAATGTGTTCAAATTAATGGATTATTTTATCAGATACCTTTCCTAGCAAGATATGCAAAAACCCTTCCAAAAGAACCTAGATTTAAAGGTGTTAGTGATAGAGTACTAAATCTATTTATATCAAAAACTGAGGGAGGTAAGCTTTTATTCAGACATGCCTACAATATTAGTAAAAAGGGCAGTAAGTTAGATATGGGTAGTTCAACATGGCAGAGATTTATGCAAAGTGAGCATTACTTAGCAGATATAGTTATTACACCTTTAATGTGGAGATATCTTAAGACAAAACCAAATATAGGTATATACACTAAAAGGAAGATATCTCTAAGTAAGGGTGAATGCTCATATAAGTACTTCTTAAATCTACCATCTGCAGAAACATCTAAAGAAAAGTATAAAGAAACAGGCATTAATCCATGGAGGAAGCCAATTGAGGAATTTAAGTTATTAGAGAGAGCTGCAGAATTAGAATATTTTACTTTATGTAGTAAAGTAGTTATTCCTGATGAAATGAAGATTAGGAAGAAGACTATAGCTATAAGAAAGAATAAAGTGGATATTGATAATATGGAGGGTGAGATAGGAGTAAAATATGCTGAACCACTTCTAAAATCATCAGTTGAGGGCTTTAACTGTAAATTCACAGAAAAGACTATACAGGTAAGAGATCTACATAAACAACCTCATCTGCATGTGTACGGAGAAGAGTCAGATAGAAGCAAATTGGACCTAATCTACTTAATTACATGTTGGACAGGTCGTTATAAGAAGACCAACTCAGTGATTCCTTGTATTGTATCAAAAACAGCACTTACTCACCTAAATAAGCTAAAATTACATAATTTTATGAGCGTGGAGGATTTTTTCAAAGGTGAACATAGAGTATTCAGAGAAATTATAACCAGTTATATTATATATACTGATATATTAACTAAATATTCAGATACAGTAAAGTGTAAAGATATCATTAAGAAATACTTATCTGAACAGTTTGCTGATGATTTAGATAAGTTGGAGCAGTATTATAAGAGGTACACTAGTTATGCTCTAAATAACTTTAGGGGAGATGAGAAATTAATTACAGACTTGCTACAAATAGCCAAGGATGGTAATTTGTATGATCATGAGATGTGGGGGATATATAATAAAGTTAAAGATGAGATAGATAATTTTGATTTTGTTAATTTTTTTACTGTACCTTTGTCATTATCTCATAAACATGAGGCGGCTAAAACAGCTATGGAAGATATAGCTAAACAGAGAAAAATTAGAATGAATTGGAAGAACTATACTATTTTTGACTTTAAAGAGAAGAAATGACAGGTAATATTATATTAGGTAGTCCTGGTTGGACATCAACTACGACTACTAGTACTTGGGGACCAATAGGCTATTCAGGAATATCAACAACAGGGAGTTTAAATACAGCTATTGGTACTAATAGTCTATGGACTACTAAGTATATTCCAAGTATAGCAATAGCTGAATTTATGAAGATAGAGGATAAGGATTTACAGAAGTATGTATTCATTAAGGCTGGGGTTCAGCGTGAGGTAAGTATATCTGTAAAGAATAATGAGGAGAAGTATGCTATATACAAGATTGAGAAATCTATAAAACTTAATAATCAAGGAACATTTTATCAACATAATAAATTAGTTCAGTGGTTAACTTATGATAAGGCTACGAAGAAAGTAAAGATATCTAATGCTAATAATGATGTATTTAATCATCTAATAGATTCTCATTTTAAGAATAGAGATATTAATCAATTTATAATGAGGCCTACCCCTACTCTATGTAAGAAGATTATAGAGGGTAAGATAAATACTATAAATGATGTGATGGAATACCATCGTTCCTATACTATTAGGAATAGTAAGATACCAATAGATATACTATATAAGTGTATAATATATGATGTATATAAGTTACTTCATTTGATTGAGGATCCTGAAAACTTAGAGAATTTTGAGGAGTTGCAGGGTATAAGCAATATAAATGGATTAATAGCAGGTAAGCTATTTAAATTTAAGGTTAGTGATATACCAAATATCCAAGAAATATATGCAAGATGGGATAGTGAGCAGAGTAAAAAATATGATTCACTCAAAAGATCCGGAAATGAGAAAGATGGGTATAAGTTTAGTAAGGAACCTTTCTGATAAACACCAGATATTTTTGATAAATTATATTAAAAGTAGCAGATATAGTAAGATAGGAGGCAGGGACTTATTAAATTATGCTTTGTGTGAATTGAGTGAGGTAATATTAAGATTTAATATAAGTAAGAATGGAATTAAACCAATTAATAAACCAATTACTTAGTTCAGGAATTTTAGAGAATCAGGAGTTAGGAGCAACCCTCCTAAACTCTCCTGATTTAAGTAAAGAGGAGAAGAAGGTATATGTGGATAACTTTGTGAGAGAGTATACTGAAGGGAAAGTGAATTTCTTTTCCGAGGAGCATAAAAATCTCTTTAGGATATGGACTGAATTGTATTTAGAGACAGTGAAGGATGATATAAAAAATAGAGTAAAAAAAATATGACACTTAGGCATGAAATAATAGGAAGTGATGGTATAGAGATATATAACAGTGATTCAGTAACAACTATTAGTATAAGCGAGGATTACTATAAGATACATGGTTTAGTTATAGCTAGAGATGAGGTGAGTAAATTACCTAAAGAAGTTGATTTACATAAAATCCAACAAATGTTGAATAGTAGTGATAGAGAGATGTTCAATTTAGGAATTAAGACACTACAAGAATATACTATATATGCTGGAAGAATTTATCAAGCAATAAGAGATAATTACTCCTTAAAGTATATCGTGGATGACTATGTAAGAAATAATAAATTTAATTTGGGGAAATTGATATGATAGAGAAAATGATAATTGAGGTAAAGGAGTTGCAGTATCAGAATAGTAAAAGTAGTTATGTAACTTCACCATATGAAGTTATTAGGGCAGAGGATATAGATAAATTTCGTGACTATATCAAAACACTCAAGTTAGGTGAGTTATCTAAAGGTAAAACTAATGTTTTCTTTAATGAAGGAGTAATATATCCTAGAAGAAAATTTAATGAATGTTATCCTGATATGAAGATAGTTAGAGATGAAGCTAAGGCAGATGTTGTAATAGTAGATACTAAAGCACTAGAGATGAAATATACTTATATTTATACATATAATTATTATAAGTGTCATAGTGGTAGTTATAGTACAAATCCATCTGATCCAGAAAGAGATGGAACTAATCCTATAAAACTATCATATCATACTAGAAATATGGGGAAACTTAGGGAAGATATGAATAGTCTGTATGCTATTAGAGGTAAAAATATAATTGATGTCACAAAAGTAGATATATCTACAAATGGTGATATGGATTATGATGTATGCAAGAAGCTTGATAATATGTTAGGTGCTAGGGATACAGAGATGAATAACATGGCTCTGAATATGCTAACGAGCTTTAGTTATAGTAAAGATAAGTATAAGATAGTTTTATTACTAAGTAAGAATTTTCATCAATGGTGGGGAAACAGAAAACTTAATGTAGAAATAAAGAGTTTACTTAGAAAATTAGATTTAGATTTTCCAACTTATAGAATTCCTAACAATATAGGAATGTGGTTAAAATGCACTGTAAATAGTAATGATCTTATTGTTAGGGAATTATTTTTAGAGTGGCTAAGGAAATATTATCCAGAATGTCCGGATATAAAAATAGTAGCAAATGATTAATATGATGAAATTAACTATATTAGATTGGGGAAATAAGAGTAAGCGGAATATGATTACTATGGAGGAATTTGATAAGTTACGTGAGGAAGTTAGTAAAATTACCTTTCATAAATTACAGAAGGGAGATAAACCTTATATGGCTAGAGATATCATTTATCCTCGTACATATCTAACTAAGCTATATGGTTGTAAATCAACAACATTAGCTAATTGTGATACAATAATTATTGATAAAGAGGAAGAATTTGATATGCGTTTAAATTGGATGTTAGCTAAAGATTACGAGAGGGATCCTAGTGATTCTACATGGACAATTTATGATCATATAGGATTTACAGATTATTACGAATGTAAGGGATTTTGGACTGATGATGATTCCCATAAAGCTAGGATTAAAGGAGGAAGAATTCTCAAGTTATTAGACGGAGATGGTGAGTCATATATTACTAAATTAATTAAGCTATTGGAGTTAAGTAAAACTAAGAAGATAGTTGATAGTAGTACATTAGAGCTGAATAATAGTAACTTATATTTGGATGACAGTGCATTTACCAAGATAAATCAGATGATGCAGTCAAATGATGAGGAAATGCATAAAATGGGAATTACCTTAACTATGGCCTTTAATTATCAGAAGAGTAAGCATAGAATGGCTGCATTATTAATGTCAGGAGAATTATATTGTGGTAAAAAGACAATTGAGATTAAAACTATTATTGATAGAATAGAGAATGAATTCGGAGAGGAAAGCTTCGACTTTTGGTTTAAGATACTCTGTGAAAAGGAAGATGATATACTATTACAGGATAAGTTTAACTCTTATATTACAAATTATCAGGGTATAGAATTACCATGTAAAATAAAGATAACCAAATACTAGGATATGTGGGAAGAATTTAGTAATTTTGTGAAATGAAGAAAAAAACAACAAGAAAGACTCCCGCAAGGAAGATAGTTAAACCAAAAGAACCCAAAACTGGGGTATATTTGGGACAGGAATATGAGAGCTTTTGTGAATTATCCTGCCTATTCTTTGCTGAGGAGCTAATTAAATTGGGATACGTAGAAAGGGTGGAGAGATGTCCAACCTATTTATTATGTGATCCGGTTCAGCATACATATGCAGAACGACTTAAGAGAGGTAGTAAACATACTACTCAAACAATCAGTCAGGGAGTTTCTTATACTCCGGACTTTGATATTTACTTTACTGATAAAGCTTTAGGAAAATTCTGTTGGGAGATGGGTTCATCAGCCAAATGGGAGAAGAATTTACTAGTAGCTCAGTCCATAACAGAGAATGGAAAAACTCTATATAGGGCATGTTGCGAAGTGAAACCAGATTTTTCTAGGGCTTCCACAACACCTAAATCAGTACAATCTATGAAGTGGCTAATGCAGAAACATAAAGTTTATACTAATCTATTTAGACCTAACAGGATATTTGAGGGCTTGTTTACACCAGAAAAATATTTAAAAACAGACAAAGGTAAACAAAGACTTATAAAGTATAAGAGTCTAACACTTCAGCAATATTTAAATAAAATTAAAACAAAATAAATGGGAAAACCAGAGAGTGTAGGAGCAGGATTTAATGACAGTGAGATAGGGGATGGGGAAGCTGGATTTAGGGGAGATTGTACAATTCCAGCAGCTCCAATAAAAATGTGGGCAGATGTTCCTGGTAGTCAGTATTGGACATCTATTAATATGATAATGAATTACTTAAGAACAACTACTGATACAGGTAATAAAATGACGGATTACCTAATGAAGGGTCTACAGAATACCATAGATAATGGATATAACATAGAAAAAGTGTCATATTTATTAGATTAATTGGTAAAAAATTCATATCTTTGCGAAAACAAAGTATATGATTAAGGGAAAGATTATGAAGGAAATGAATACAATTAGTAGGATAGATGTGAATTATAGGGAGTTAAGCTCCCTTAATTCCTCTATGCTTAAACTATTTGATAGTGATCCAGTTAAGTTTTATGAACAATTTAAGTTGGGTAGGAAGGGAAGAGATAAAGAAAGTACATCTATGTCAATTGGTGATATAGTTGACTTTTATATTCTTGAGTGTAAGGGAAGTGAAGAAGAATTTGAACAGAGGTATGATGAGAAGTTTGCTTTATTTAATGATAATAAGGGAACAGGTCAGGTGTTTATATTAGCTGATATCTTATTTAAGATAAGGCAAGAAAATGTAGACAAAAATGGAAACATCACTGCATCGTTTGATACATTATTCGAAGAAGGGTTCAAAAAAGTATGCAACTTGGGTAAGTATAATGGCAAAAGTAAAGAGGATGCACTCAAGGACTTCAATAAGAATGGTTATGCGTACTTCCAAACTCTTGTGGAAAATGAGGGGAAAACAGTTGTAGATATATCAGTTATTGATAAGGCTAAGAAAGTAGCTAGGGGAATAATGGATGATTCATTTATTGGAAATTTATTTGACGGAGATGGTGAAGTAGAATATCTTCCCAAGTTCCCAATAGAGTGGAATTATACTTTACGTTCAGGTAAGATAGTGTCATGTAAATCTGAATTAGATGTACTAAAATTAGATCACTCAACAAAGATGATTTACTTGGGAGATTTAAAGACTACATTTGATAATGAGAATTTTGAATTTACTTATCTTAAGCATAAATACTACATACAGGCAGCATTTTATCACTTAGCTGTTAAAGATTGGGCTAAAAATAACGGATTTGAGGATTATACAATATTACCTATGGAATTTATTGTTGGTGATACCTCATCTAATAACAGACGACCAATAAGATATCAAATGACTGATATTGACTTGGATATGGCTTTGAGGGGTTTCACCTTAAGGGGAACTGAGCATAAAGGTGTTCATCAATTAATGGAGGAAATATGTTGGGCTGAGGATAATGATATGTGGAATTGCAGTAAGGATTTGGTAGATAATGATGGAATACTAACATTAAAATTAAAGTATGACTAATGGGATAAAAGAAGAGAAAGACAAGCTATATTACGAGTTGGACTGGGAGTTTGTTGAGGGAATGGCTAAGAGAATGTCAGGAAATAAGGAGAAGTATCCACCCTGGAATTGGAAGAATAATATAGAAGTAGATAAACTCAACCAAGCTTTAATAAGACATTTAGTTGAGATCCAGAAGGGTAACTTATCAGATGAACAGGAATATGGTCACTACTATGCATTAGCCTGCAATAGTATGATGATTATTCACCAATTAAATAAAGAAAAACTTTAAAAATTATTTCTTTTTTAAGAGATTAATTACTATATTAATATTCAGAAGGGAGCTAAGGTGGCTCCCTTTTCTGACTAAAATATTGAAGAATGGATAATAGATTATTGGAGTATTATGAGGGAGATGAGTTTGTGGCAGGTGTATGGTTGGGAAAATACTCAATAAAGGACAAGAAAGGAAAACCCACAGAGGTTGAACCTGGTGATATGCATATAAGAATGGCAGTTGAGTTAGGTAGAGCAGAAAATAATGCTATGCGAACAGTAGATAGTCCAACATATGATCAACTCTCAGAGTTCTGCAAGAACAATAAATTGAGTGGATCAATGTCAGAAAGGAGAATATGGGAGTATTTGGATAAGTATAAGTATATTATCCCACAGGGCTCTATTATGAGTATTTTGGGAAATAAAACAATTATTGGGAGTTTAAGTAACTGTTTTGTAATACCTTCACCTGTAGATAGTTATGGAGGTATCTTCAAGAGTGATCAGCAAATAGCACAATTAGAGAAGAGGAGAGGTGGTGTAGGATTGAATATCAATACGTTACGTCCTGAAAATGTACCTGTCTCTAATGCAGCTGGAACCTCTACAGGAGCCCATTCCTTTATGGATAGGTTCTCCTCAACAACTAGAGAAGTAGCCCAGAATGGGAGGAGAGGAGCTCTAATGTTACTAATGGATTGTAGGCATCCAGATATCTTTAAATTTGTCACAAAAAAGGCAGATTTGACTAAAGTTACTGGTGCTAATATATCAGTTATGTTGACTGATAAGTTTATGGAAGCAGTTAAGAATAATGAAGATTTCTTTTGTACATTTCCTATAGATTCTGAATTTAGAGTAGGTCCTACAACAGCGGGTATACTTGAATATAATAAATTAGAGTTAGTATCTAGGGATTATAAAACTGGTCTAATTCAGGTAATGAAGATTAAGGCTAAGGAATTGTATGATGAGATAGTTAATATGGCCTGGAGTAATGGTGAGCCAGGTGTAGCTTTTATTGATAGGATTCATAATTATAGTCCTGAAGGAGTATATGAGGATTATAAGGCTATAGCTAGTAACCCTTGCGGTGAGCAATGGATGGGTGCTTATGATGCCTGTAGATTGTTGGCATTAAACTTATATAATATAGTTGAGGGACACTTTACTAAGAAAGCTACTATCAATTATGACAAGTTATATGAGATATCCTATATTCAACAAAGATTGGCTGATGATATTGTAGATTTAGAGATAGAGTATGTAGAGAGAATAATCAAGAAAATTGAGAGTGATCCTGAAGATATGTCTACCAAAGCTACAGAATTGGATATGTGGAAGAGTGTTAAGGGTGTAGCACAAGCTTCTAGGAGAACAGGCTGTGGATTTACAGCAATGGGAGATATGCTAGCTAGCCTGAATTTGAAATATGATAGTGATGAGGCAATCAAGGTAATTAAGAAGGTTATGCACACTAAGATGAAGGCAGAACTAGATTGTACTATTGATTTGGCTATTATCAGAGGTCATTTTAAGGGATGGGATCCAAATAAAGAATTCACATTACTGGGATTATTTGGTAATAATGAATTCTATAAAATGTTGGTAGAGAATTTTCCTGATCAAGTTGAGAGAATGATTAAATACGGACGTAGAAATGTTTCATGGAGTACTGTTGCACCTACAGGGACAGTTAGTATAGTTGCCATTTTGGAGACTTATGCTAATACAACTGCTGGAATTGAACCAGTATTCTCTCCATTATCTTTTAGGAATAAGAAAGTTAACCCATCTGATAAAGGTGTTAGGGTTGATTTTACTGATCAAAATGGAGACAATTGGCAGACTTATCCTATAATTATGGGTGGACTGAAGGAGTATATAAAAGTTAATCATCCTAAAGCCCACTTGGTGGGAGTTCAGAATTTACCTAAAGTTGTTCTGGAAGAATTATTTAAGAAATCTCCATACTATGGTTCATGTGCAAACGATATAGATTGGAAGAAGAGAATACAGATTCAGTCAGTAGTGCAGAAATATACTACTAATGCAATCTCATCTACTTTAAATTTACCTGAAAGCTTTCCTAAAGATCAAGTAGGAGATATCTATCAGTTAGCATATGAGAGTGGGTTGAAGGGAGTTACGGTATATAGAGATAAATGTAGAACGGGAGTATTAACAACTGAAGCTACAGCTAGAGATAAATTCAAATATACAGATTCATTTAAACGCCCTAAGGAATTACCAGCTGATTTACATATAGTTACAGTTAAAGGAACTAAGTATGCAGTTGTAATAGGATTACTTGATGAGAAGCCATATGAGATTTTTGCCTATGAAGCTGATGAAAAGCTAATTAAGGCTGGAAATATCAAAGGGAACTTAGTTAAAGTTAAGAAAGGTCACTATAACTTTGTGAATGGTGAGGAAAGTCATACTGTTAAGAATATTCAAGATATTGCTGAGAAAGGTGAGGAACAAATGCTAA
>CXWK01098024.1_pt5 | contig 31478 bp, 30 predicted proteins | sample 590851 | NCBI WGS metagenome assembly CXWK01 (sample SAMEA3498364, study PRJEB10139) | wastewater metagenome | biome: wastewater treatment plant; material: activated sludge | place: Denmark | collected 2014-08-01
GTGGTTAACGGGGCGCCCGCGATCAACAGCAAAGCGAGGCGGCCTGACAGCCGACCTGACTTTTACGGTTGTACCTGAGTGTCGAAACCCTATAGCTGCGGCGTGACCCTCACTCGAAGGCGCTCCGGTAGGCAAACAGACCAGGCATGCCGCCGGTCATCACAAACAGCAGATTGCTGCCCGCCGGGTAATCACCCCGACGTACAGCCGCGAGCATCCCGGCGAAAGCCTTGCCACCGTAGACGGGATCGGTGAGCAAGCCTTCCTGGGACGCCAGCAGGCGTACCGCTTCGAGCATCGCTTCGGTCGGCGCGCCATAGGCATCGCCGCGTTGGCTGCCATCCACGCGAATCGAGTGGTCGGCCAGCGTCGTGGACCGGTCAAGCAGCTGCAGGACCTGTCGGGTTTTTTCCAGGGTCGTGGTCGCGGCCTGTTCCTCCGTCGCCAGCACCGAGTAGCCGAGGATTTGCGTCGAGGCACCAGCCAGGGTGACGCCGGCCAATAAACCTGAGTGCGTGCCAGCGCTGCCATTGGGCACGATGATTGGCTCGAAATGCATATCCAGCGCCTCCGCCTGGCGCAGGATCTCGCCTGCGCAGGCGGCATAACCCAGGCTGCCCCGAGGGCTGGACCCGCCGAGGGGCATCACGAAGGGCCTCTTGCCTTGGCCCTTGAGCGTGTCGACCAACTGCGTCGCGTAGGCATCGGGCAAGACACCCCGAGCCAGCCGATGGACCTTCGCGCCAAACAAGGCATCCAGCAGCACATTGCCGTTGTGGCAAAAGTCGTCATCGGTGCGCACGGCCGAGGGTGTCAGGATCAGCTCGCAGGCGAGGCCATGACGGGCCGCCACGGCCGCGGTCAGTCGTGCGTGATTGGATTGCAAACCGCCCCAGGTCACCAGTGTGTCGGCGCCTTCGGCCAAGGCTTCGCCGAGCAGGAACTCCAGTTTGCGCAGTTTGTTGCCACCGCCGCCAAGACCGGTCAGGTCGTCGCGCTTGACGTAGAGCTGACAGCCATTGAGTTCGGGCAAGTCGCTCAAGCGGGACAGTTTCTGTATCGGGGTCGGGCCTTCGAGCAGTGCGACCCGTGGGTAGGCGGCCAGCGCGGCATCAAGATGATTCAAGTCGTGGGGCATGAAGGTTCGCTCGTGGAGTGAAGGAAGTTCGGTGGGCTTGAACGCCATCCGCCACTGTAAAAAGCCCTGGTTCGAAGATATACCGCCAGCAAGGAATTACAGTTGATACACCGTGTAATGAACGCTGGCATCTCTAATACAGATGTCATCGATCTTGATAAATCGTTTCACGAGATATATTGACGCGAGATAAGGTCTGCCGCATTCGCCTGCGGAGTACCTGGTCCCATGAATTATGCCGAGCGCAATCTTGCCTATTGGCGTCGCAACCTGGCTGTTTGTGTATTCGGCTCGTTCACCACATTGGTGAGCCTGAGCATGCTGTTGCCGTTCCTGCCGCTCTATGTGCAGCAACTGGGCGTCACTGAGCAGGCCGATGTGGTGCAGTGGTCCGCGGTAGCGTTCGGCGCGACATTCTTTGGCACGGCGATCACTGCACCGCTCTGGGGCCGCTTGGCTGATCGTTTTGGGCGTAAACCGATGCTGGTCCGCGCGGCCATCGGCATGGCGATCGTGATGTCGCTGATCGGGCTGGCGCGGGACGTTACCGATCTGGTGGCGCTGCGCCTGATCGCCGGGCTCATCGGCGGTTATGCCTCGGCTTCGATCGTGATGATCGGTTCCCAGGTGCCACGGGAAAAGGCCGGTTGGGCACTGGGCGTGCTGTCGACGGGGGCGTTGTCCGGCAACCTGATCGGGCCGCTGGTAGGTGGATTCCTCCCGCAGTGGGTAGGTATTCGTGGCACTTTTTTTGTTGGCGGCGCAATGATCGCCGTGGCGGCGATCACCACCATCGTACTGATTCGTGAGTCGTTCGATCGTAGTTCGGACGGGGCCCGACGCGCCAAAAAAATCCCGGTCGAAGGTGCCGGTTCTCGATGGCCGATCATTGGCGCACTGCTGATGACGGAAATGATGGTGCTGCTGGCCAACATGTCGATCGAACCGATCATCACTGTCTACATCGGTCATCTGGGCGTGGCCCTTGATGATCAGGCGCAGATTGCCGGCGTGGTAATGGCCTGTTCGGCGCTGGGCAGCATCCTGACTGCCGCCAGGCTGGGGGCACTGGCCGATCGAGTCGGCAGCTGGAATGTGATCATCGGATGCCTGGTGCTGACGGCCATCGTCATGGTGCCCCAGGCATTCGTTACGCAGTGGTGGCAACTGGCAGTGTTGCGCGCCCTGATGGGCATGACCATAGCCGGGCTGCTGCCGGCGATTGCCAAGCTGATCCGGCAATCGGTCGAGGACCACGACAGCGGAAGAATCCTCGGCTATCTGCAATCGGCACAGTTCTCCGGGCAGGTGATCGGGCCCCTGATCGGTGGCCAGATCGGCGCCCATTTCGGGTTGCACCACGTGTTCCTGGTGACTGCCGCGCTGCTGGTGTTGTGCGCCGGAATCAATGGCTGGGTGAGAAGTGAAGCGGGAATCCAAAGTAGTAAATTCACCAAAAGCGATCAGCCGGATCATTAATGATCATTTTACATGATCATCTGCCGGGCATAGGTTTAAGGGGCACAGATACCGCAGCCAGTGGCGGATCGAGTCTGAATCTGAGGCTGTGGAACAACAATAACGCTACCACTGCTACACGGAGTCAACGTGAACCATGCAACCGAATCAGCCAGAATCCGCAACCATCCCCGGTATAAGGAGCTGGTCTCGCGGCAGCGAACGTTCGTCGCCAGCCTGACCGCGGCAACCCTTGTCCCGTACTTCACGTTCATCCTCGTTGCCGCCTTCGCGCCCCAGTTGCTGGCGACGAAACTTTCCGCGACCAGCATCATCAGTATCGGTTGGCCTTTAGGTGCCGTGTTCATCGTCGGGGCCTGGTTGTTCACCGGGCTGTACATCCATCGCGCCAATGGTGAATTCGATGACCTGACCGCAGAAATCCGCGCGGGGGGCATCGTATGAAGCGCCTCCTCATGAACCTCATCCTTCCCGTCCTGCTCTGTGTATTTGCGGCTCGCGCCATGGCCGGTGACGTCATCCAGGGCGTCGAGAAACAGCCGATCAACATCACCGCCATCAGCATGTTCCTGGTCTTCGTCGTGACAACCCTCGGCATCACGTACTGGGCCGCCTCAAAAACCCGATCCATGGATGATTTCTACACCGCCGGCGGTGGCATCAGCGGCTTCCAGAACGGGTTGGCACTGGCCGGTGACTACATGTCGGCGGCGGCGTTGCTGGGGGTCACCAGCATGATCTTCTTCAACGGCTTCGATGGCGTGCTGTACTCGATCAGCTTCTTTGTTGCCTGGCCCTTGCTGTTGTTTCTGTTCGCCGAGCGCATCCGCAACCTGGGGCGTATCACCATCTCCGATATCGCTTCATTCCGCCTCGATCAAAACCGCATCCGCACGATGACGGCCTTCGGTTCGTTGACGGTGGTGTGCTTTTACCTGGTGGTCCAGATGGTGGGAGCAGGGCAGTTGATCCAACTGCTGTTCGGTCTGCCGTACAACTATGCGGTGGTTGCCGTGGGGCTGTTGATGGCGGTCTACGTCACCTTCGGCGGCATGGTCGCCACCACCTGGGTGCAAATCATCAAGGCCGGTTTGCTACTGGTGGGCGGGACGCTGCTGGCATTCCTGGCGCTGAGCAAGTTCGGCTTTTCCTTCGACCTGTTGTTTGAAAAAGCCGTGGCCGCGCACCGCGATGGCGAGCGGATCCTGCTGCCGAGCAAACTGGTGGCCGACCCGCTGTCGCTGATCTCATTGGCGCTGGGACTGGTATTTGGCACCGCAGGACTGCCGCATATCCTGATGCGCTTCTTCACCGTGCCGGACGCCAGGCAGGCGCGCAAATCGGTGTTCGTCGCCACGGGTTTCATCGGCTTTTTCTACCTGATCGTGGGCGTGCTGGGCCTGGCGGCCATCGTGATCGTCGGGCAAGACCCGGCCTTCTACGAGTCCGGCAATCTGGCGGGCAAGCTGATCGGCGGCAGTAACATGCCGGTGATGCACCTGGCCAAAGCCGTGGGTGGCGACCTGTTGCTGGGCTTCATTTCCGCCGTGGCGTTCGCGACGATCCTGGCGGTGGTGTCGGGGCTGACCATGGCCGGCACATCGGCGATCTCCCATGACTTGTACGTGATGGTGGTCAGGAAGGGTAAGGCCGAAGCCAAGGACGAACGCCGCGTTTCGCGCATTGCCTCGGTGGGCATCGGCATCGTCGCGGTGGTGCTGGGGATTCTGTTCAAGGATCAGAACATTGCCTTTCTGGTCGCGCTGACGTTCGGCGTGGCGGCCTCGGTCAACTTCCCGATCCTGGTGCTCTCGATGTACTGGAAAGGGCTGACCACCCGTGGCGCGCTGATCGGCGGTGTCGCCGGGCTGGTGAGTGCGGTGGGGCTGGTCATTCTTTCGCCGGCGGTGTGGGTCAAGGTGCTGGGCAATGCCGAGGCGATCTTCCCCTATGACTACCCGGCGATCATCTCGATGAACGTGGCATTCCTGTTCACCTGGCTGGGCTCGGTGACTGACCGCAGCCGTGGCGCGGTGCTCGAGCGCGAGCGTTTCGATGATCAGTTGATCCGCGCCCAGACCGGGCTCGGCGCCGCGCAGGCGGTCAACCACTAAGACCTTCGCGGTCCATCCTTTCCTGATTTGCGCATTCTGTAAAAGGAGTCAGCCATGCAACTACGCGACAATGGCCTGAGATTTTCACCCATCACCGTTGCCCTGCACTGGGTCGTGGCGATTTCGCTGCTGGCGATTTTCGGCCTGCAACTGTGGATCGGCCACGCCTCCAGCGAGGCGCAGCAACTGGCGCTTGGCCGGGTACAAAACCTGCTGGGGCTGATTCTGTTCCTCGTCTCGTCCTACCGGTTCTGGGCGCGGATCACCTCCTATCATCCGCTGCCGGTAGGCACGCCGAACCCGATCGAAGTGATCATCAGCCGTTCGGTGGCGGTGTCGCTGGCCTTGGCGATGGTGCTGTTGCCGATCGCGGTTTGGGCTTCGCGGGCCGCCGCCGGCGAGGTGCTGCAACTGCCCGGCGGATTATGGATTCCGTCGCTCCTGCCGGTTAACCCCACCTTGAAGCATGTGGTCGATGTGCTGTTCGCCATTGGCGCCTCCGCGTTCCTCGCAGGGCTCGCGCTGCATGTTTTCGGTGCCGCGAAAAATCACTTTCTCCTGAAGAACAACACGCTCAAGCGGATGCTTGGCAAACATGTGGAGCTGTGAGTCATGAAACAGGACAAAACCGTTTTTTCGGGTAATGTCGTCACCCGGCTCTGCGGCGTGAACTACCCGATCTTCCTCGGCGGCATGGCCGCCATTTCCGGCCCGCAACTGGTCGGGGCCGTGGCCAACGCCGGGGGCATGGGCGTGCTCGGCGGCTTGCGCCTGCCACCTTTGGCCTTGCGTCGCTGGATCGAGGAAACACGGGCACTGACCGACCAGCCCTTCGGGGTGAACCTGGTGCCGCAGTTCGGCGGGCCGGATGTGTTCGAAGCGCAGTTCCAGGTGATCCTCAAGCAAAAGCCCAGATTGCTGTCGCTGTTCTATGCCGAGAAATATGCCGCCGACATGATTCCCCGGGCGAAAGACGCCGGGCTGCTGGTGATGGTGCAAGCGGGGTCGGTGGAGCTGGCCCGCATCGCCATCGCCCAGGGCGCGGACATCATCATTGCCCAGGGCAGTGAAAGTGGTGGGCACCTCAATCGCGGCACGATCGGCATCATGCCGTTGTTGACGTCGATCCTGGCCGTCGCCGAGGGCAAGCCGGTGCTGGCGGCCGGCGGTATCGTCCACGGCGATGATGTGCGCGCACTGATGTCGCTCGGCGCGTCAGGGGTGGTGGTGGGCACGGCGTTCATTGCCACCGACGAGTCCAACGCCCATCCGCTGTACAAAAAGAAGATTGTCGAGGCGACTACCGATGACACGGAGTACCGCACCGGCTATTCGTTCGGTTGGACCTACGGCACGCCGCACCGGGTGATTCCCAATCGGGACAAGTGGAACCTGCTGCGCTTTATCGGCGGCGGGGCCCGGGCGATTGACAAGCCACGGATGGCGCAGAAGCTGTCGCTGTATGCGGGGCAGGGGGTGGGCAAGATCCACAGTGTCGTGCCGGCGGCCGAGCGGGTGGCGGAGCTGGCGTGCGGGCTGGATCAGTTGTCTGTAACCGAGAGAAAGGTCACGGACTACGCTGCGACAGGACGGTTCCTGAACGAGCAGAGAAGGACACTCGGCTGGCAGTGAACCCTGTGGGAGCGAGCCTGCTCGCGAAGGCGACAGCACATCCAGAATGGATGTCGACTGAACCACCGCTTTCGCGAGCAGGCTCGCTCCCACAGTGGTTGCCGATGTAGTTCAAGCCACCGCCGGCCGGGCGATCTGTTGTTGCGCCAGGCCGATGAACGCGCTCATCGCCGAGGTGATCATCGTGTCGTTGCGGCGGATGAACACCGTGGAGACATTGGCGAATTCCGCTGGCAGGGTGTGGCAGCGGATGGCATGGCGCACGCTGCAGTTTTCTGCGATGGCCTTGGGCAACAGGGTCACGCCCATGCCCGCCGCCACGCACGACAGGATGCCGTCGAGCGTGCCCAGTTCCATGATCTGGTTGGGCACAAGACCCACCTGGTAGAACCAGTTCTCCAGGGTCGAGCGATAGAAGCAGCCGGTGCGGAACACCAGCACGGTCTGCTGGGGCATTTTCTCGATCAACGCCGGCAACGTTTCGAACTGGCTGCTGCTGACCAGCACCAACTCTTCGCAAAACACCTCTTCCTGGGCCAGCGCCGAGTTCTGGTGAAAGCCGCCGACGAAGGCACCGTCGAGGCGATGGGCTTCAATGGCCTTGATCAACTCGACCGTGGTGCCGGTGAGCAACGACAACTGCACGTCGGGATACTGCTCGCGGTAGCGGGTCAGCACTTGCGGCAAGCGAATGGCAGCGGTGGTCTCCATCGAGCCGAGCCTGAGCAGGCCGCTCGGGCTGCCGGTGTCCATCAGGGCGCTGCGGCTCTCGTCGGTGAGTTGCAGGATGCGCCGCGCATAACCGAGAAAGGTCTCGCCCGCCGAGGTGAGTACCACGCCTGATTTCTTGCGGATGAACAGTTCGCGATTGAGTTCGGCTTCCAGTTCCTTGACGCGCATGGTGACGTTGGACTGCACGGTATTCACCTGCAACGCGGCGGCGGTGAAGCTGCCCAGTTCGGCCACGGCGCAGAAAATCTTCAGTTGGCGCATTTCCATTTGTTGTCACCATCTATCAGTAGAAGTGATCGCAGACATGCTTAACGATCACTTTACGGCCATTTCTGGTGATTAGTAAAGTGACTAAAACCCCCTGATGAGTGAAGGTCGGCCCATGACACTGATTTCGACAATCGACCATGTCTTCGCTGGAGGCCTGGCGGTATTGCAGCCTGAAGGGCAGCGCACGGGCATCTTCAAGCAACGCCAGGCAGGCCCGGTGCGCGTGGAGTTACAGGGGATCGTCGGCGACCAGCACGGCGACACCCGGGTGCACGGCGGGCCGGAAAAAGCCGTGCATCAGTATGCGGCGCAAAACTACCAGCGTCTGGCGCAGGCCTTTGCGCCCAGTGCCGCGCATCTGGTCGCGGGGAGCCTGGGGGAGAACATTTGCGCATTCGGGCTTTCGGAGCTCAACGTGCACATCGGCGACGTGTTCCGCATCGGCAGCAGCTTGCTGCAGGTCTCCCAGCCGCGCAGTCCCTGCTGGAAGATCAACCATCGTTTCGATGCCGAGCACATGTCGATGTTCGTCGCCCGGGAACGAATCACCGGCTGGTATTACCGGGTGCTCGAGCCGGGCTGGCTGCAAGCGGGGGACCGCATTGAATTGCTGGAACGGCATAACGAACGGTTTTCCATCGACCAGTTCTGGCAGGTGCAATTGGCGCACCGGCCGCTGATCGACGATTTGCTCGCGCTGGCGGACAGCGTCGGCCTGGCCGCGGACTGGAAGCGCCGCCTGGGCGAGCGGGCGAAATGGCTGCTTCATAAAATATGATCCATAAGATCATTAATCATCATTTTACATGATTTGTCGGCGGGCCTACCTTGGGCATGTCGGGTGCGCTCAACGCCCCGGCCTGACAACAACAAGAGATGGCTCTTATCCACCACCAGGGGACAACCCGCCATGAGTACCCAGCCTGCAGACATCGCACACTATATTCACGGTCGCCTGACACCCGGCACTTCCAGTCGCTCGCAGCACGTCACCAACCCCGCCACTGGTGTGGTGATCGGCAAGGTGGCCCTGGCCAGCGCCTCGGACGTCGACGCCGCGGTGGAGTCGGCCGCCGCCGCCTTTCCCGCCTGGTCGGCGACACCGCCGCTGCGCCGCGCGCGCATTCTGTTCAAGTTCCTCGCGCTGCTCAACGAGCACCGCGACACCCTGGCCCGGATGATCACCACCGAACATGGCAAGGTCTTCACCGATGCCCAGGGCGAAGTGACGCGCGGCATCGAGGTTGTCGAGTTCGCTTGCGGCATCCCGCAATTGCTCAAGGGCGACTACACCGAGCAAGTCTCGACCAACATCGATAACTGGACCCTGCGCCAGTCCCTGGGCGTGGTGGCCGGTATCACGCCCTTCAACTTCCCGGTGATGGTGCCGATGTGGATGTTTCCGGTGGCCATCGCCTGCGGCAACACCTTCGTGCTCAAGCCGAGCCCGATCGATCCTTCGCCCTCGCTGCTGATCGCCGAGTTGTTCAAGGAAGCCGGGTTGCCGGACGGTGTGTTCAACGTGGTGCAGGGCGATAAGGAAGCGGTGGATGCGCTGCTCGATCACCCTGAAGTCAAGGCCGTGAGCTTTGTCGGCTCCACGCCAATCGCCAACTACATCTACGAGACCGGTGCTCGCCACGGCAAGCGTGTGCAGGCGTTGGGCGGGGCGAAGAACCACATGGTGGTGATGCCTGATGCCGACGTCGAGCAGGTGGTCGATGCGCTGATCGGGGCGGCTTTCGGTTCTGCCGGCGAGCGCTGCATGGCGATCTCGGTAGCGGTGTTTGTCGGTGATGTGGCCGACAAGGTCATCCCGAAACTGGTGGAACGCACCCGCACGCTGAAGATCCTCGAGGGCATGAACCTGGCCGCCGAAATGGGCCCAATCGTTTCGCGCGTGGCGCACCAGCGCATCACCGGCTACATCGAGCAAGGCATCGCTGAAGGCGCCGAGATGCTGGTCGACGGCCGTGACTTCGATGGCTCGCAGGCCGGCGCCGATTGCGCCGGGGGCTTCTGGCTCGGTGGCACAATATTCGACCATGTCACCCCCGCGATGAAGATCTACCAGGAGGAAATCTTCGGTCCGGTGCTGGCGTGCATACGGGTCAAGGATTTCGCCGAGGCGGTCGATCTGGTCAATGCCCACGAATTCGGCAACGGCACCGCGTGCTACACACGCGACGGTCATATCGCCCGTGAATTCGCGACCCGCATCCAGGTGGGCATGGTCGGCATCAACGTGCCGATTCCGGTGCCGATGGCGTGGCACGGCTTCGGTGGCTGGAAGCGCTCGCTGTTCGGTGACATGCACGCCTATGGCGAAGAGGGCGTGCGTTTCTACACCAAACAGAAATCGGTCATGCAGCGCTGGCCGAACAGCATTGCCAAGGGCGCCGAGTTTGCCATGCCGACCTCCAAGTAGACCTTCACGCGCTTTCGGGTTGGAGGGTGTGCAGGCGCGGGCTTGCACGCTGTCCATTGTCCCAGGGGGCGGCTGTGCCTTTTCTCAACGGCGGCTTGCTCCCATTTTCTTGCCCAAGGTAAACCGCGATGCCATTGCTCAAGTTCGACATCATTCAAGGCCGTAGCGACGAACAGCTGCGCACTTTGCTGGAGGTGGCGCATCAGGCCATGGTCCAGGCGTTCGAGGTGCCCGCCAGTGATCGCTACCAGAGCGTGACGCAACACCGGCCGGGGGAGTTGGTACTGCACGACACGGGGTTGGGTTACTCGCGATCGGACAATGTGGTGTTGCTGACGCTGATTTCGCGTCCGCGCCCCCAGCAGCAAAAAGTCGCGTTCTACCGCTTGCTGGCCGAGCAGCTGCACGCCGAGTGCGGCCTGTCGCCTGACGACCTGATCGTTTCACTGGTGGAGAACACCGACGCGGACTGGTCGTTCGGTCGTGGCCGCGCGCAATTTCTGACTGCAGAGCTCTAGCGTTCACTTTCATTCATCAGGCCCAGGTGCTGCCATGTCCAATCCACTGTTGTCCCTATTGAACATCCAATGGCCGATCATTCAGGCGCCGATGGTGGGCGTCTCCACACCCCGTCTTGCGGCGGCGGTGTCCAATGCTGGCGGGCTGGGTTCCATCGGCATTGGCGCGAGCAACGTCGAGCAGGCGCGGGCCCTGCTGCGCGCAACGGCGGCGCATACCGACAAACCCTTCAATGTGAATGTGTTCTGTCACCAGCCGGCTGTCCGGGACACCTTGCGGGAATCCAGGTGGTTGCAATTTCTGGCAGGGTTTTTCGCCGAGTTTGGCGCCGAGACACCGGTGTCGCTGCGGGAAATCTACACCTCGTTCGTCGAGGATGCCGACATGCTGCAGATGCTGCTGGAAGAAAAACCGGCGGTGGTCAGCTTCCATTTTGGCCTGCCGCCACAACCGGCCATCGATGCACTCAAGGCCGCTGGCATTCTGCTGCTGTGTTCCGTGACCAGCCTTGCCGAAGCGTTGGCGGCGCAGGACGCGGGGGTGCATGCCCTGGTGGCACAGGGTTACGAGGCGGGTGGGCATCGCGGGGTCTTCGATCCGCGGCAGGATTTGCAGATGGGCACCTGCGCTTTGGTGCGTGTACTGGTCGATGCCTGTCGTCTGCCATTGATTGCCGCGGGCGGCATCATGGACGGCGCAGGCATTAACGCGGTCATGCGGTTGGGCGCCAGTGCCGCGCAGTTAGGCACGGCATTCATTCTCTGCCCGGAATCGTCGGCGAACGGTGCCTACCGCGAAGCGCTCAAAGGCCCGCGCGCGCATCAGACGCACGTCACCAGCGTCATTTCCGGCCGCCCGGCCCGGGGCATGGTCAATCGCAACTTCACCAGCCTCGAAGGGGCAGGCATCGAAATGCCGGACTACCCGCTCACCTATGACGCCAACAAGGCGCTTAATGCCGCGGCAGCGGCCCGGGCCAATAGCGATTTCGCCGTGCAATGGGCTGGGCAGGGGGCACCATTGGCTCGGGAACTGCCGGCCGCGGCGTTGGTGAAGCTGCTCGCGGCCGAGATGCAATCCTGAGTGCGGGCTTGTCATGGTTTTGTTGTAACTTGGGCGCCGGGACTGAATCGGTTTGCAAGGGAAGAACCATGACATTGACGGCCGAAAAACTGGTTGGCATCGCAATGACCAACCCGATCAACGTGCAATTGACCTCACGCTTGCCAGCGCTTGGACTTGATCAATGCATGCTCACGGCAGGTTGCCTGTTCCAGGCGGTATGGAATCAAAAGGCACAACGAGATCCTGGCTGGGGCATCAAGGATTACGACGTTTTCTACTTTGACCCCGACCTGTCCTGGGAGGCCGAGAACGAGGTTATCCAGCGGGCTCAAGATGTCTTCCAGGACCTTGGGGTCAACGTCGAGCTCAAGAATCAGGCGCGCGTGCACCTTTGGTATCACCAGCGCTTTGGCGGGACTTACCCCAGGCTTGAATCGGCCAGGGACGGGATTGATCGCTACCTGGTGGCGGGTACTTGTATTGGTCTGGACGTTGTCACCGGCGAGGTCTACGCCCCCTACGGGTTGGCGGATGTAGAGCAGGGCTTGTTGCGTATCAATCCGGCAAACCCCAGGCCTGACTTGTTTGAGCAGAAGGCGAAGAGTTATCAGGTTCGCTGGCCTTGGTTGAGGGTTGTGTAAGGCGTGCCTGTCCGCGTTGTGATCGATGATGGTTCCCACGCTCTGCGTCACTGTTGCGCACGGCTCAGGTCATGCGTCGTCAGCGGAACGCGGAGCGTCCCTGGCGGCATTCCCACGCAGAGCGTGGGAACGATCANNGCTTGAAATCAGGCCGCCTCGCTTTGCTTTTGATCGCGAGCGCCCCGTTAAACCACGATGGCCCATCGCGACGACCCCTGTAGGAGCGAGCATGTCGAATCGTCGCACCGTCGCGATGGAGGTCAACGATGACGCGGGAAGCCTGACACCCCGGGGAGCTCTCAGGTTTTTCGCGAGCGAGCTCGCTCCTGCAGAAAGGGCGAAACCATAAGCAGCCGTTACCGCAGCAATGGATATGTACGCCAAAAGAATCCAGCAAAAATAGCCTGGGTGGTTTCTCCCATCGAGTGCCGTCAGGCTACAAAGGCCGATACCTGGACGAGGTTGTTGTCCTGGGCTGCCGCAACAAGGTGCAAAGGCACATGCGGTTGCTCGACGGGGGAGGAGATTTCAATGCTTCCCACAATATGCACTTGTCGCTCGCTCAGTCCGGTCGACTCTAGTTCCTTTGCCTTAGCCATTCTCGCGTGGTTCGCTGCGATTTCGTTGAGAGTTGACACGTTACATCTCCGGTGACTGACCAAGCGTTTTGCTGGAGTCCTTTAGCGTTGATTGGATGGCCATCGCGTCAGTTTTATGTCGTTCGCGATGGCTAACGCGGGCCGGTGCAATCCCCACGCCAGAGAAGGCCGGGATTACCCCTGGCGATTTCATTTGCGACGAAAGGTTATCGGCCTCGGGTTAAAACACGATGCCGAGCTTTACGCCGTACTCGTCCCGGGTCTGCTTATCGAAGTCGGTTAGCTGGAATTGACCGTCCAGGTCGTATTTGAAGCGGTTGTAGTAAAGGCTGGCAATCACCGGAATCGATCCCTCCTGGTTGAACAGCCAGCTCAGTTCGACAAATGGATTGGTGGTGTCCTTGAGGTCCTGTTCCTCGCTGTCCACGTTGTGGATTTCCAGCTGCGCATTTCCGTTGATGACCTTGCGAACGCCAGCTTCCAGGCGCAAGGTTGAGGTGCTGAAGGCGTGGTTGTAGCCGGCTGCGACTTTAGCGAAGGGAGTGCGATTGGTGAGATTGATGTCGTATTTGTGGAAATCCGGGTCATAACGGTTCCACTTATAGCCTGCTCCGATCAAAACGTCGAAAAAATTGTCGGCATCCAGGGCCATCCTCCAGCCCAGGTCCAGGTCGGCCTGGCCATCGGTGACGCGTTGATGCTTTTCTTCGGAGTACTGCCCGGTGATTTCTGCCTGATACACAAGGCCGCCCCGGCCCGTCATCTTGTTGCCGAAGTTGAGGAACAGTCCTGCTTCGGGAATATGCTCGGAACTGCTGGTCCTGCGGCCTGTAAACTCCAGCTCGCTGTAGCTTCCCAGCAGGCCGACGGAAAAAACAGGGTTTTCAGAAGGTGTTGCGCCAGCGAATGAGGGGGCGACGCCCGCCAGGAGGGAGGTGACAACAGCAGCAAGACTGGTTCTATTCATGAGAACTCCATCAGCGTACTAGGGTCCGAGACGGACCTGTCACTAACAACAATAGTCGGTTTTGGTACAACGTATGACCGGTCGTCGGTGAGTTCTCGAAAAAGATGGCAATTGGCCTTGGTGTCATCTTTTTGTCGTCCATGAGTGCGACTTTGCGGGGTTGCCGTGCGGATCCTTGTCCGACGAACTGCACTTCTGCTCTTTCGATATGTGGCCAGTGCGGGCACAATGCGCATCCTTTTTTTGGCTGGCCTTGCCGGAGGCCTCGAAATGATCAAAACGCCGTACTACCTCATCGATAAGCAAAAGCTGCTGGGCAACATGGAAAAGATTGCCTACGTGCGCGAGCAGTCCGGGGCCAAGGCCCTGCTGGCACTCAAGTGCTTCGCCACCTGGTCGGTGTTTGACCTGATGCAGCAATACATGGATGGCACCACGTCGTCGTCGCTCTACGAACTCAAGCTCGGTCGGCAGAAGTTCGCTGGCGAGACTCACGCCTACAGCGTCGCCTGGGCCGATGACGAAATCGAGGAGATGCTCGACAACTGCGACAAGATCATCTTCAACTCCATCGGCCAGTTGCAGCGCTACACGCAAGCGTCTGAAGGCAAGGTCCGTGGCCTGCGGGTCAATCCGCAGGTGAGCAGCTCCGATTACCTGTTGGCCGACCCGGCACGGCCGTTCAGCCGCCTGGGCGAGTGGGACCCGGTGAAGATCGAGCAGGTCATCGAGCAGATTTCCGGCTTCATGTTCCACAACAACTGTGAGAACGGTGACTTCGGCCTGTTCGACGACATGCTGTGCACCATCGAAGAGCGTTTCGGTCATTTGCTGCACAAGGTCGAGTGGGTCAGCCTCGGTGGCGGTATTCACTTCACCGGCGAAGGCTACGCGCTGGATGAGTTCTGCGCACGCCTCAAGGCGTTTTCGCAAAAGTACGGCGTGCAGGTCTACCTGGAACCAGGCGAAGCGGCGATCACCCAGAGTGCGTCGCTGGAAGTCACCGTGCTGGACACTCTCTACAACGGCAAGCACCTGGCGGTCGTGGACAGCTCTATCGAAGCCCACATGCTCGACCTGCTGATCTACCGCCTGAACGCCAAGCTGGCCCCGAGCGCGGGTGAGCACACCTACATGGTGTGCGGCAAATCCTGCCTGGCCGGCGATATTTTCGGTGAGTACCAGTTCGATCGTCCGCTGGCCATCGGCGACCGCCTGTCGTTCGTCGACGCCGCGGGCTACACCATGGTCAAGAAGAACTGGTTCAACGGCCTGAAGATGCCGTCCATCGTAGTGAAACAACTCGACGGTACTGTCGAGGTGGTTCGTGAGTTCGGTTACAACGACTATATGTCCAGCCTCTCGTAAGCTGGCTGAGAAGGAGAGAGAGAAAAATTGAAGAAGAACGTACTTATCATTGGTGCAGGAGGTGTCGCCAAGGTGGTGGCCCACAAGTGCGCGCAGCACAACGACGAGCTCGGTCGTATTGCTATCGCGTCGCGCAACATCTCCAAATGCCAGGCCATCATCGACAGCGTCAAGGCCAAGGGCAGCCTCAAACAGCCCGCTGAAATCAAGGCATTCACCCTCAATGCCCTGGACGTCGAGGCGACCAAGACGCTGATTCGTGAAACCGAATCGCAGATCGTCATCAACGTCGGCTCCGCTTTCCTCAACATGTCGGTGCTGCGTGCCTGCATCGATACCGGCGCGGCCTACCTGGACACCGCCATCCACGAAGAGCCGGGCAAGATCTGCGAGACGCCACCCTGGTATGGCAACTACGAGTGGAAGCACCTCGAGGAATGCCAGCAGAAGAACGTCACCGCCATCCTCGGCGTGGGCTTCGACCCGGGTGTGGTCAATGCCTATGCGGCACTGGCCCAACAACAGTATTTCGACAGCATTGATTCGATCGATATTCTCGACGTCAATGCCGGTTCCCATGGCAAATATTTCGCCACCAATTTCGATCCGGAAATCAATTTCCGCGAGTTCACCGGGCAGGTGTGGAGCTGGCAGGACAGCCAGTGGACCAGCAACACCATGTTCGAAGTCAAGCGCACCGACGACCTGCCGGTAGTCGGTTCGCAGAACCTGTACCTGACCGGTCACGATGAAGTGCACTCGCTGTCGAAGAACCTTGGCGTGCCTAACGTACGTTTCTGGATGAGCTTCGGCGAGCACTACATCAATGTGTTCACCGTTCTCAAGAACCTCGGCCTGCTTTCCGAGCAACCGGTCAAGACCGCCGAAGGCCTGGAAGTCGTGCCGCTCAAGGTGGTCAAGGCCGTGCTGCCTGATCCGAGCTCGCTGGCGCCTGGCTACACCGGCAAGACTTGCATCGGTGACCTGGTCAAGGGCACCAAGGACGGCCAGCCGCGCGAAGTGTTCATCTACAACGTTGCGGACCACGAGCAAGCTTTTGCCGAAACCGACAGCCAGGGCATTTCCTACACCGCCGGTGTACCACCAGTGGCTGCTGCCCTGCTGGTAGCCCGTGGCGAGTGGGACGTGCAGCGCATGGTCAACGTCGAGGAGCTGCCAGCCGAGGCGTTCCTCAAGGCTTTGGACGTGATGGGCCTGCCGACCCGTATCAAGGACGAGCACGGCGACCGTGCGTGGGACTGCAAAGCCTGAGGATAGGGACTTTGTGGGAGCGAGCCTGCTCGCGATGGACTGACGAGCGCTGCGTTTATTCAGTAAACCAGCGTCATCGTTAACGACCATCGCGAGCAGGCTCGCTCCCACATTGGATCAACTGCGCAGATTCGATCAGTGGCGATCCAGCCACACCGTCTGTGCATTGCAGAATTCGCGCACGCCAAAGTGCGAAAGCTCACGGCCGAACCCGCTTTTCTTCACCCCGCCAAAGGTCACGCGCGGGTCACTGGCGCAGTAGCCATTGATGAAGACCCCACCGGTTTCCAGTTCGCTGGCCATCTGCTGGGCATGCTCGACATTGCCGGTATAGACGGTAGCCGCCAGACCGAACTCACTGTCGTTTGCCAGTTCCAGCGCATGCGCTGCGTCACGAGCGGTGATGATCGAAGCGACCGGGCCAAACAGCTCCTGTTTGAATGAAGTCATCTGGTCAGTGACACCCGCCAGCACCGTAGGCTCATAGACGTTGCCCGGGCCTTGGGCTTTCTTGCCGCCCAGCAACAAGGTCGCGCCTTCCTCCAGGGTGTCGCGCACCTGTTGATCCAGTTCATCGCGCAGATCGAAGCGGGCCATCGGGCCGATGTACGTCTCGGCGGACAGTGGATCACCGACCACCAGTTTGCGCGTGGCGTCGACAAAGCGCCGGGTGAATTCCTCGACTATGCCTTGCTCGACGATCAGCCGCTTGGCGGCCGCACAGACTTGCCCGGTGTTCTGGTAGCGACCGATCACGGCCGCCTGGACGGCGTCGTCGAGGTTGGCATCATTAAGCACGATGAATGGATCGGAACCGCCCAGTTCCAGCACGCACTTCTTCAGTGCTGCACCCGCCTGGGCGCCGATGGCCATGCCGGCTCGCACACTGCCGGTCAGGGTGACGGCGGCGATGCGTGGGTCGGCGATCGCCTTGGAAACGCCGTCCGGCGTGACGTTGATGACCTCGAAGACACCCTCGGCAAAACCCGCCTGCTTGAAGGCGTCCAGCAGCAGGTAGGCACTGCCCATCACATTGGGCGCGTGCTTGAGCACGTAGGTATTGCCGGCCAGGAGCGTCGGGACTGCACCGCGCAGCACTTGCCAGATCGGGAAGTTCCACGGCATGACCGCGAGGATCGGGCCCAGCGGGCGATATTCGATGCGCGCCTTGTTGCCTTCGACCAGGGTGGGTTCAGCACTGAGCATGGCCGGGCCATGTTCGGCATACCAGTCGCAGAGCTGCGCACATTTTTCGATTTCACCGCGGGCCTGGGCGATCGGCTTGCCCATTTCCAGGGTAATCATGGTGGCCATGGCCTGGGCGTTGTCGCGCAATGCCTGGCCAAGGGCAATCAATCGTTGCACGCGTTGTGCAACCGGCTCGCGGCGCCAGGCGCGGAACCCGTTGGCGGAACGCGACAGGGCCGCGTCCATTGCCGCTGCGGATTCGAAAGGATAGTGGCCGATCTGTTCACCGGTCGCCGGGTTGATCGAAATGGCGTGGGTAAGGCTGGATATGTTGGTCATGGCACCGTCCTGCGGGTAAGAATGGGCTCAGGTTACGGTGCTGTATGTTTTCTTTAAACTGAATAATAATGAGCGTCTTGTTCACGTTTGGAGAATGAATTGGACCTGGTTCAGCTCGAGATTTTCAAGGCTGTCGCCGAGCACGGCAGCATCAGCGTCGCCGCGCAGCACATCCATCGGGTGCCTTCGAACCTGACCACGCGGATCAAGCAACTGGAGCAGGACCTGGGCGTCGACCTGTTCATTCGCGAAAAAAGCCGCCTGCGCCTTTCGCCAGCCGGCTGGAGTTTCCTCGACTACGCCCGGCGGATTCTCGACCTGGTCCAGGAAGCCCGCGCCACGGTGGCCGGTGAAGAACCCCAGGGTACATTCCCCCTGGGATCCCTGGAGAGCACCGCAGCAGTGCGGATTCCCGAACTGTTGGCGGCTTATAACCAGCAGTACGCCAAGGTCGAGCTGGACCTGTCCACCGGACCTTCCGGGACCATGATCGACGGGGTGCTGGCGGGCCGCCTGACCGCCGCGTTTGTCGATGGCCCGGTGCTGCACCCGGCGCTGGAAGGCGTACCGGCATTCGAAGAAGAAATGGTGCTGATTGCACCGCTCAACCACAGCCCGATCCATCGCGCTCAGGACGTGAACGGCGAAAATATCTACGCCTTCCGCTCCAACTGCTCCTACCGCCATCACTTCGAAAGCTGGTTCGCCAACGACGCTGCAGTGCCGGGCAAGATCTTCGAAATGGAGTCCTACCACGGCATGCTCGCCTGCGTCAGCGCCGGTGCCGGCCTGGCCCTGATGCCGCGCAGCATGCTGCAGAGCATGCCCGGCTGCAGCACGGTCAGCGTCTGGCCATTGTCGGAATCGTTCCGTTATTTGCGCACCTGGCTGGTTTGGCGCAGGGGCACGGTGTCGCAGAGCCTGACCATGTTCGTGCGGTTGCTGGAGGAGCGGTGTGAAGCGATGAGTTAGCGGTAAGCGGGGCTGGAATGCGGAGGGCGTGTTCAAAGAAAATTGGTTGGCGCCAGCGGGCGCCATTGCACTGCCCCGAAACGCCTCCACGCCTGCGCGCTTCCGACAAATGCTGGTAGCGGGGTTTGCTCCAGACCCCATAGGGTGACTCGTTCTGGCGGATGATAATGCAGTTGTGATTTGGCGCCCTCGTTAACCATCAACCCCCTGCGAGGGAATTTGCAGAAAACCACGAGGGCCTGAGGGGGGGCAGGGCGCTGAAGGTCGAGGTTCAGCGCCCTGGCAGTTTTTTGTCATCTTCAGACTTCGTTAAGAAATCCCTTTGATACTTCTCCCAATTGATCCGGGGGAGGTGTTTTTTTCATGTCCGAATTCAACTGGAATGTGCAGTTGCCGCTGTATTTCGGCCAAGCCGAAACACCGCCAATGAGTCTCCTCAGGGCTTTGCCCGGCGACGAGCAGCGGACCGTCTTCGAAGGCTTCATCCAGCAACGTTTTCGCAAAGCCCACGGCGCCGACATCCGTCATTTCATGCCAGAGCTGTTTGGCATGAACGACGCGTACGGTGCCTTGTGCGCAGTGGCTGGCGTGCGACTGGCAGACACACAAGCGCTGTTTCTGGAGGGCTATCTGGACGGGCCGATCGATCCGCTGATCAGTGCCACGGCGGACCGGACCGTGGAGCGATCCGCCATCGTCGAAGTCGGCAATCTGGCGGCCGCCGACACGGGCAGCGCGCGCATGAGCATCATTGCGATGACCTATGTGCTGGCCATGGGCGGCCTGGAGTGGGTGGCGTTCACCGGCAATATTGGCCTGGTGAACAGCTTCCATCGCCTGGGTTTGAAGCCGGTGACACTGTGTGCCGCCGATCCTGCGCGCTTGGGCGAGGACCGCCATGCCTGGGGCAGTTACTACGAAAGCAAGCCCTGGGTCCACGTTGGCAATATCCGCAGTGGGTTTATTCATTTACGCAATATAGGTCTGTTCAGTCGACTGGGTTTGCCTTCGTCCATCGAGGGGTGTTGCCATGTCGCCTGAAGTGGAGCGTTTCAAACAGACGCTGCGCGATCATGCCGCCCGCAAGGGCGATGGCATTGCCTTGTGGGGCGATCAGTTGAAACTGGACTACGCCTCCCTGTACGCCGAAGTGATCGAGCGCCAGCAGCGACTGCGCGATGAACACATCAAGGTGCTTGCCCTGGCGTTGGACAATGGTGTCGAGGCGATGCTCTGGGACCTGGCTGCGTTGTTCGAAGGCTTGACGTGTGTTGCGTTACCGCCTTTCTTCAGCCCCGCGCAGCGCAGTCATTGCCTGGAACAGAGCCAGGCCGAAAGCGTGATCGCTGAACCGCAACAGACAGCCGAACTGCAAGCGGGCGGCTATGAAAAATCCGGCGAGTTCTGGCGCCGTACCTTCAGTGGCTCGAACCGGATGCCCGAAGGCACCGCCAAACTGACGTTTACCTCCGGCACCACGGGGACACCCAAAGGCGTGTGCTTGAGTGCCGACAGCATCCTGCGAGTCGCCCGCGAACTGGATCAGGCCAGTCGAAGCTGCCATCCGCAGCATCATCTGGCGCTGCTGCCGCTCGCCATTTTGCTGGAGAACATCGGTTGTTATGCCGCGTTGTATGCCGGCGCGACCTTGAGCCTGCCCAGCCAGAAAACCCTCGGGATCCAGGGGGCCAGTGGCGTGGATGTGCCGCAACTGCTGGCGTGCCTGGCGAAACGATCGCCCCAGAGCCTGATCCTGGTGCCGCAGTTGCTGCTGATGCTGGTCAGCGCGGCCGAGCAGAAAGCCTTCGACCCACAGCACCTGCGTTTTGCCGCCGTGGGTGGCGCACGGGTTTGCGAAGATCTGTTGCATCGAGCCCAACGTGCAGGCGTGCCGGCTTACGAGGGTTACGGATTGTCGGAATGTGCGTCGGTGGTGTGCCTCAATACACCGCAAGCCTGCCGTCCTGGCAGTGTCGGCCGCCCCTTGCCCCATGTGCAGGTTCGCCTGGCCGACGACGGCGAAGTGCTGATCAAGGGCTCGACCCTGCTGGGTTACCTGGGGGAGGCGCCGCACGCTGATGAGTGGTGGCCCAGCGGTGACCTCGGTGAGTTCGACGAGGAGGGATTCCTCTACCTCAAGGGCCGCAAGAAACATCAGTTCGTCACCAGTTTCGGGCGCAACGTCAATCCCGAATGGGTCGAAGCCGAATTGACCCAGCGCCGTCATATCGCCCAGGCCTTCGTCCATGGCGAAGCCTTGCCGGGCAACCATGCATTGCTCTGGCCGCACCGTGCGGACTGCTCGGACGAGCAATTGGCCGCCTCCGTGGCCGAGGCCAACGAGGCCTTGCCCGATTACGCCCGGGTCCAGCACTGGACCCGTCTGGAACAACCCTTCACCGTTACAAATGGCCTGCTGACAGCCAACGGTCGACCACGCCGCGACGCCATCGTCGAGCGATACCGGGCGCAGCTGACTGAGTCGGTACTATTCGAGGAACCCGCATCATGAGCTTTTTCGACACCCTGCAAGAGGCCACCCACCAGGAGCGCAGTACGCTGTTCAATCTGCCGATCATCGTCGATGCCCTCGAAGGCAAGGTCAGCCTGGAGAGCTACCGGGCCTTTCTGGCCCAGGCTTACTACCACGTGCGCCATACCGTGCCGTTGATGATGGCCTGCGGTGCACGCCTGCCGTCACGCCTGGAGTGGCTGCGCGAAGCCGTGTGCGAGTACATCGAGGATGAATACGGCCACGAACAATGGGTACTCGATGACATTCAGGCCTGTGGCGGCGACAAGGAGGCGGTGCGCGGCGGCCAGCCGTCGTTGGCCATCGAACTGATGGTCAGCTTTCTCTACGACCTGATTGCCCGGGGCAACCCGGTGGGGCTGTTCGGCATGGTCAATGTGCTGGAAGGCACCAGCATCGCCCTGGCCACCCATGCCGCTGGCAGCATTCGCGAGCGTCTGGCCCTGCCGCAAAGCGCCTTCAGCTACCTCGATTCCCATGGGTCGCTGGACATCGAGCATATGCAAACTTACCGCCGACTGATGAACAAACTGGACGACCCTGGCGATCAGGCCGCCGTCATTCACGCCTCCAAAGTGGTTTACCGGCTATACGCCGACATGTTCCGTGGCCTGCCACACGACGGGGAGAACCCGCATGCGCCTGTCTGAGACTCGCGTGGTACTGACCGGTGCCAGCGGCGGCATTGGCCTGGCGATCACCACCGCCCTGTGCGCCAGTGGCGCCACGGTGCTGGCCGTGGCCCGACATCGGGAGGCGCTGGAGCCCTTGCTCGAACGCTATCGGGACAGGCTGTTCTGGGTGGGCGCCGACCTGACATTGCAGGCCGACCGGCGCAAGGTGCTGGCCGCCGCCGAAGCGTTGGGCGGGATCAACCTGCTGATAAATGCGGCCGGGGTCAACCACTTCGCCATGCTCGAACAGCTCGAAGACAGCGAAATCAACGCGATGCTGGCGGTGAACATCAGCGCGCCAATTTGCCTGACCAAAACCTTGCTGCCACTGCTCAAGCAGGCGGACAGCGCCATGGTGGTGAATGTCGGCTCGACCTATGGCTCGATTGGCTATGCCGGTTACGCCAGTTATTGCGCGAGCAAATTCGCCCTGCGCGGGTTTTCCGAAGCCCTGCGCCGGGAATTGGCGGACACCCGGGTCGGTGTGTTGTACGTCGCACCGCGCGCCACCCATACAAGCATGAACAGCCCGGCGGCGCAGGCCTTGAATGACGCTCTCAAATCCAGCGTCGACGACCCGCAGACCGTCGCCTCGGCGGTCATCCACGCCATCGCCGGCGACCGCCGCGACCTGTATCTGGGCTGGCCGGAGCGCTTCTTCGTGCGCCTCAACAGCCTGTTGCCCAATCTGGTGGATCGGGGCCTGCGCAAGCAATTGCCGCTGATTCGCCGCCTGAGTCAAAAACCAGACAACGAGAACCTCGAGCCATGAAAAAATTTGCCGCGTATTTGCTGTTGGGAGCCTTGAGCCAGAGCGTCTGGGCCCTGGACGCCGCCGACCAGCAACGTCTTAATGGCATCCAGCAAAGCTGGGCGCATATTCAGTACGAGTTGCCAGAGGAGCAACGCACCGCCGCCTTCGAAAAGCTCGCCACCCAGGCGGCAGCGTTTACCCAGGAGCGCCAATCGGTGGCTGAGGCCTGGATCTGGTCCGGCATCGTCACCAGCAGTTGGGCCGGCGCCCAAGGGGGGCTCGGAGCCCTTGGCAAGGTCAAGGACGCGAAGCAATATCTGGAAAAAGCCCTGACCCTGGACCCCAAGGCCTTGCAAGGTTCGGCCTACACCAGCCTCGGCGCGTTGTATGATCGTGTGCCGGGGTGGCCCATCGGTTTCGGTGATTCGGACAAAGCCGAGCAATTGCTCAAGGTCGCTTTGCAGATGAACCCCAATGGCATCGACAGCCTGTACTTTTGGGGTGATCACCTCTACCGTCAAAAGCGCTACGCTGAGGCCAAGGCAGCATTGCAAAAGGCCCTGTCGGCCCCCCCTCGGCCAGGGCGGGAAACCGCCGATGCCGGGCGTCGCAAAGAGATCGAAACACTGCTGGTGGATGTGAACAAGAAACTCGGCTGACAGGAGTCCGCGTGCGTTTACTACTGATTGAAGATGACGTAGCCCTCGGTGAAGGCATTCATCAAGCCCTGGAGCGCGAAGGTTATACCGTCGACTGGTTGCGCGATGGCAGCAGCGCCTTGCATGCATTGCTCAGCGAAACCTTTGACCTGGCATTGCTTGACCTTGGCCTGCCGCGCATGGACGGGCTCGAAGTGCTGCGGCGCCTGCGCGACAGCGGTTCGAACCTGCCGGTGCTGATTCTCACGGCCCGGGATGCCACCGAAGACCGCATAGCCGGGCTCGACGCCGGGGCTGACGATTACTTGATCAAGCCTTTCGATTTAGCCGAACTCAAGGCGCGCCTGCGGGCGCTGTTGCGGCGCAGTGCCGGCCGCGCACAGGCGTTGATCGAGCACGCTGGCATCCGGCTCAACCCTGGCACCCAGCAAGTCAGCTACCAGGGCGAACCGGTGGCGCTCACGCCCAAGGAGTATCAGCTGCTGCATGAACTCCTTTCGCCCCCGGGCCGGGTCATGACCCGCGACCATTTGATGCAGTTGCTCTACGGCTGGAACGAAGAGGCTGAAAGCAACACCCTGGAAGTGCACATCCATCACCTGCGCAAGAAATTCTCCACCGACCTGATCCGTACCGTTCGCGGCGTCGGTTATCTGGTGGAGGAGCGTCGGTGACGTCGATCCGCCGTCGTACCCTGACGCTGATCATTGGCCTGATGCTCGCGGGCCTGGGTGTGATCAGCGCCTTGAACCTGTACGACAGCCATCACGAAATTGCCGAAGTCTACGATGCCCAACTCGCGCAAAACGCGCGATTGCTGCAAGGCGTGTTCCGCATGCCACTGGCCAGCAAGGAACACGCCGAGTTGTACCAGGCGTTCAACGAAGCCCTGGGCGAAGCGGTGCCCAGGGGGGATGGTCATCCCTATGAAAGAAAAATTGCCTTCCAGGTCTGGAATCCCCAGGGCGAAGTGCTGGTGCACACTGCCAGCGCTCCCTCTTTCACTGCTGCCCCCTCTACGCCCGGCTTTAGCGATGTAGTGGACCTGAATAACCGCCACTGGCGCGCGTTCCTGCTGGAAGACAAGCAGAATCACCTGCGGATCTGGGTCGGTGAGCGGGACGACGTGCGAGCGGACCTGGTCGACCGGATCGTGCGTCATACCCTTTGGCCCAACGTGTTGGGCAGCCTGTTACTCGCGGTGATGGTCTGGCTGGCCATCGGCTGGGGCCTCAAGCCGCTGGCGAACATGGCGGCGACCCTGCGCGCACGGCACAGCGGTTCATTGGAGCCTTTGCACCTGTCGCCACTGCCCAGCGAACTGGAGCCCATGCAAGCGGCGCTCAACCGCGTGCTCGCGCAGATCCAGGAAGTTCTGGGGCGTGAGCGACGGTTCATCGCTGACGCCGCCCACGAAATGCGCACGCCGCTGGCGGTGCTGAGGGTGCATGCCCAGAACTTGATGGAGGCGGAGAGCGAGGAGGAGCGCCGCGCATCACTGGAGCACCTGATCGCCGGCGTGGACCGTACCAGCCGACTGGTCAACCAATTGCTCACGATGGCGCGCATCGAACCCCAGGCAGCCATTCGACCACCGGAATACATTGACCTGGAGGCCACGGTTCGCGACAGCCTGATTCAGTTGACGCCCTGGCTGTTGGGTAAAAACCTGGAACTGGTGTTCGATGTCAGCGGCGACGTCAGCCAGGTCAGAATCGATCCCGCTGCCATCGACATTGCGTTGAACAATCTGGTGACCAATGCGGCGAACTTCTCGCCTGTGCACGGGGTGATCACCGTAAGGCTGGCCAAAACAGAACAGGGCTATGAATTGTCCGTGGAGGACGAGGGGCCGGGGATCAAGGAAGAGGACCGTGAGCGGCTGTTCGAACGATTCTACAGCCGGGCAAATGACGAGGGAGCAGGCTTGGGCCTGACCATCGTTCGGGCCATCGCGGATCGCCTGGGCGGGCAGGTCAAACTGGAGAATCGCTTAGAGGGGGGATTGCGCGCTTCGTTGGAAATTCGGCGCTTTTGACCTTGCCATGGACATGACGCAAAGTGCCCAGGTTACTCAGAAGAGCAACCACGCAAAAAAACTTTGCCCCACCACTTGGTGCCTCGCTAAGGCTCGGCATGCGCCCAAATCTAACGCCAAAGCGAGGCGGCCTTAAAACCGACCTGACTTTTTCAGATATCCGCAATCCACTGTGGGAGCGAGCCTGCTCGCGAAAAATGTCCAGACAACGCGTTCATCCAGAAAGNNGCGTTCATCCAGAAAGGGCGCGTTATCGTTGATGTCCATCGCGAGCAGGCTCGCTCCCACAGGGGATCGGCGACAGACCTGCACTCAGTTCGACTTTAAGGCCGCCTTGCTTTTGCTTTGGCTTTTGATTTTCTTGCCCTATATCAGTGGCTGGTTGGCTGACCATTTCGGCTCGCGCCTGGTCTTCAGTTCGGCGATCGTCCTGTTCATCCTGTTCATCCTGTTCATCCTGTTCATCCTGTTCGTATTGCAGCGTGCACCCGCCAAGGATTAGCGCGGTGCGTGGATTCTCCTGTCCTGGACCCTGAAACTCAAGTGCACGCAGGTGCCCTGTTTTTCATCGATTATCAGGCTCGCATCGCCGCCAAAGCTTTCCATGATCTGCTTCACCATGATAAATCCGATACCCAGCCTGCCTTGTCGGGTGGTGTAGAACGATTTGAAGGCCATCATTTGCTGTTGCCGGGAAGATCCACCTCCGGTGTCGCCAATGGTCAGGTGCAGCCATTGATGGGCATCATCCAGGCGAGCCACGATGCTCAGTTTTCCTGCCGTCGGCATCGCTTCCATGGCATTGGCAATGACGCTGCCTAAAATCTGCGAGAGCAGCAGTGGATTGCTGATTACCCGGGGCGTGGGTTCATTTTTGAACTCGACCTGGATTTTCGATTGACTCAGTTGTGCGCTGAAACTGTTGAGTGTGAGTTGTATCATCTCCATCGGATCCACCCGTTGCGCCTCCCCGCGGATCGGACCCAGGCACAGGAGCAATTCCTGCACCCATCGCGACATCCGCTCCACCTGACTAATAATATCGTCGAGCTGCTTCTTTGCAGGCTGGCCCTGAATGTCATTTGCCAATTCCGCACTTGAGCGGATGCAGGCCAGAGGATTACGCAGGCTATGGGCGACGGCAGTGGACATTTCGCCCAAGCCAACGTAGGTCTTGTTGGCAACGACTTGAGCCTCTTGCGAGGCCAACTGGATCGATGTTCGTCGGGCAATCCAGTAAATCCCGAAGTAAACAAGCAGGCCACCCATGGTGGACAACCAGATGATCCAGTGACCGTGGTTCAGGCGTTCAATCAGGTCGATGGGCTCCCTGTAGATTTCAACCACCGCCAGAATATTTCCCCGGTCATCGACCAGAGGGATGTAGCTTTCGATGAAGAACTTTTTCGGGGGGTACAGGAATTTTTGTTCACTGCGGTCCGCAGCGACATTGCTGTATTTGGTGGATATCCGTTCTTTGGAACTGAATGCCTGTTCAAGCTCGTCATTCAAAAATGCTCGGCCAACCAGCTTCTGGTTGGTTGACCAGACCACTGTTCGATTTGGGGAATAGATATTGATCAAGAGCGAGTTCGGAAGATGCGCAAGATAGTCCAGGAACTCGAAGCTGGCGGGCTGTGCGCTTTGTTTCTTTTCTTCTGGCATCGACTGGTGTTGAGCGTAGGCGAGCACCTCCCCGATCTGTCTACCCGCCAGCCCGTGGTGACGTATCTCACCTTTGGCAATGGTCTGGATGAACTGCGCTGTTATCAGCGCATCGCGTTCAAGGCTTTCGGCGACCAGAAATCTTGTCGACCACGAACCCACCCCGAAAGCGATCACGCTGATCAGTACGAAACTGACGATTGAAAACCAGCGCAGGAGATTGAATTGTTGAGTGGGTGCAATCGCGTCAACGGTTCCAGGGAGAAAGCGTTTATACAGCACGTCGATTGCAGGCATAGGGAGTACTCCTGGGTATGCTGCTTTTCAGCAGCTTCAACCTCTCAAGCAAGCCTTGGGTGAATAGCAGCATCCATGCCAATGCAACGCTGCGCTTGGGCGGTGCATCTTTCAGCCATTTCTCCAGGAAGAACGCCGGTGCGAAGCGGGTATTACCCCCCCATATATGGGGGTAGGTTCCCCGGGGCGAGTAATAGCGGTTGCGCTATTGGCGGGGGCTGATCAATCACTTGACGGGCGTTCGCCGGATATCAACCCGCGAATGGCGTTAATGGCGCGTTCGCGTGCGCTGGCGAGCAATTGCGGGGAAACCAAAGGCGCTTGCAAAAGCCCTTGTGGCAGGGGCATGACGCCAAGCGCGATGTGCGCCTGTTCGAATTGTCGTTCGCGCCTGATCAATCCGCCCGACACGAGCTTGAAATAGAACCTGCTGAAACCCTCCTGCTGCTTGGGCGTGCCACGTACCCCCGTTGTCCGGTCGATGACCCCCAGTCGTTGCTCCAGTGAGTGGCGAAGCCGGGCCTTGCCCTTGCGTTGGATGGGCAGCGGAAATACCGCAACCGGACGCCCGGTCATGCAGGCCTCTGTGAGCATTGAAAGGCTGTCGCCGGTGACGATAAATCCATCCGCCAGGGCGAGAAATGCAGGATAGGGATTGTCTTGCGTCTCACCGAATCGATACGCCCAGCATGGAACGTCAATGGCAGACAGCAACGCGTCGGTGGTTGTCGCCGATGAGCGCGGGCTGGTCGATAACAGGATCGAGCCACCCAGGGCCTTGACCGCGGCATTGGCTTCACGGCCAAGTCGAACTTCTGATTCCGTGTCCATGCAATAAGGTGCGGCACTGGCTCCCACGAGGACGGCGATCCAAGGGCGAGGCAGCGAAGTGAAGCGCTGTCGCCATAGCTCCAGTTGCGCCTGATCCAGCGTACGCGGATTCATGTACGGGGCAGGGAGGTCCACTACGTTGTCTGCCAGGGCAAGCCCATATTGCGGGGTCGACAAGACCAGGTCGAAGCGCCACAACGGGAGCTGGGCACGTCCCACATGGGCCAGTTTTGCCGTGCCCTTGGAGCGATGCTTGATCCATTGGGCAACCTGGGCGCAGCGCCGTCCTGCGCTCAATACCAGGTCTGGCCAGGGCGCGCTCAGGCCCGGGACTGGCCGTATGGGCAACCGGGTGCCCAACAGGGCGTCGAGCAGATAAGGGCGTGGGGGTGTGGTGATCTGTTTGCATTCGTAGGGCCAACCCAGTGCGTCGGCCATGGCTATCAGCTGTGCATTGTCGCCGGCATGTTGACTCAGTAGCACCCAGACCTTGGGGTTTTCGGCCGCTTTGCGCCGTAATGCATAGTCCGCGACGAAGCGTTGCGTGTGGCCTTTTTCGTCCACGCAATCAAGCTGCCAGCAACGATCCGGATAGCGCCGCGCGATGCGCCGCAGCAGTCGTCGCCAGCCGCTGACAGAGCTGGTCATCGAACCATCACCGCTGAGCCTTGCGTGAATATAAAGCAATCGGGAAGCCTGGTTGAACAGTCGATCCATGACCCAGGGCAAGTCTTCCGGCGGCAGCTTTTCAAGACCCTGGGCCGCGATGAAATCCTGGGGAGGTAAATCGACCTGGCGAAGCTGCTCGATATCCAATTGCCTGACCGTTGGGCCGTGCGCCTCCGTGGGTTGCCAGCGCCCGATCAATCCGAGATTCGTACACTGCAGCTTGCGACTGAGCAGCCTGGCATCTTGCGGGATAAGCGCCGGTAGAGTGGTGGCTTCCCGACTGCAGTGGACGAATCGCGGACTGGGCTGTGCTGCCGTGTAGAGCTCATACCCACTGGCGTCCGCCGCTTCCTCAAGGCTGAGAAAAATTTCCGCGTAGGGATGAATCTGATAGCTGTATTGCGCCGGCAGAGGTCTCCAGGGCTGTAGATGCAGCGTCGTGTAATGCAGCAACCGGGACTCGCCGTGTTTGTATTCCAAGTCCCGAGCATGCCAGATGGCATCCAGAACGCCGAAGCAGCCCGGTATCTCGGAGGCGAGCGCATGCAGCTTTTTTTTGCTGGTCGTGGTGGCTGCTTGCATGTTCCAGCAGCAGCGCATCCGTTCGCAGTCGATGAGCATGACGGCCGTTTCCCTGGGCGCGAGCGCCAGATAGCCGTGCTCGCCCATCGGTTGGTCGAACAGTTCGGCCGGGTCGGCGGTGTAGAGTTGATCGACGTCGTTGTACAGCGCGCGACCGTGGCGCCCCGCCAGGTCCGGGATAGCGAAGCGGTAATTGGTGAAGCCGGTACGCCAGCCCGCCTGGTTGAAGCCGGGCAGGCCCGTCATGCGGTAGACCTCATAACGGCGGTCCGGGTTGCGCACCTGTTCCAGCGCATAGACAAACATGCGCTCAGCGCGATATTGGGCAGGTTCGGTACCCAGGAATATGCGCACGGCAGGTGCCTGCGGTGCCCCGGCTCGGGCTGCCAAGACGATCGGCTCGATGCGCGGTATCGCGATGTGTTCCCCAATGTCCCCTGGGGTAGCGGGGTCATAGGTACCGATGCTTGAGGACGACTGTGCTGAACCCTCCAGGCGCATGGGCGTTTCCTCGGAACATTAATCTCCACAGCATAGAGCGAAATACGCAAGTCGAGGATAAAGTTTGCGCGCGGTGTTTTTTTGAATCGAGGCGATGGGCGGGTGTCGAAAGGTTTAACTCAGCGAATGGATTGTTCTAGTCTTCCAACCATGTCTTTAAATGATCGCAGGGTCCTGCTCGTTCAAATCCTTAAATGGGAGCCCGGGAGAAATGGGTCTATTCGAACAACGCACCCGTACAGCTGCAATCTTGTTGAGCGCCGGCCAGGGACGACGGCTTCTTCCCTATACGACGAACACCCCCAAGTGCCTGATCGAGGTCGGTGGGCAGCGGGTCATAGAGTGGCAGATCGATGCTCTGATGGCCGCCGGGATAAGCCGGATCACCGCGGTCATCGGCTATGGAGCAGAGCAGGTCGAACGGGTGCTGAACGAACGTTACGGGCCTGGCGTCATTTCCACGATCTACAACCCGTTCTTTGAAGTTGCCGATAACCTGGCCAGTTGCTGGATGGCTCGCCAGATCATGCATGACGATTTCATCCTGCTTAATGGCGATACGTTATTCGACCACCCAGTCCTTGAGCGATTGCTTGATGCACCTGCCAGGGCGATTACGCTCGCGGTCGACAAGAAACTGGCGTACGACAGCGACGATATGAAAGTCCAACTGATCGGTGATCGAATCAGCGCCATCGGTAAACTGATTCCGCTCGATCATGTCGACGGGGAGTCTATCGGCATGATGCATTTTCAGGCCGGTGGAGGACCACTGTTTCGTAGTGCGCTGGAAGACAGCATGCGACGTCCTGAAGCCCTGCAAAGGTGGTACTTGAGCATCATCGATCACCTCGCAGGGACTACCGGGCAAGTGTTCGCGCAGTCCATCGAAGGATTGGGCTGGGCCGAGCTGGACTTTCCTGCCGATCTCAGGGCTGCGCAGGCACTGGTCAGGCCCTGGGTATGCCGCAAGNNATGCCGCAAGCAAGGGACGGCAATTACCCTCGCGGAGGGAGAGTAGGGCTGCTCCTGAGGTTGGGGTTTCAAGCTCGTCTATCGACCAGGCGGGCAGTCACAATGAGACTCGATGCTGGGCTCAAAGGTGTCGCGCAAGGCAGAATATTCCCAGCGTTCGACGGTGACGCGCCTTGTTAGTTTGTCCAGATGGATTCGATTGAACGAATTGGGGGCATTGCCACGTAAACGTGACGAGAGGGTCGTTCCCGCCTGCACCCCCCATATTTCCTTGGACAATGCGCCGTATTGCGTGCTGAGTGCCAGCACATAGGGAAGATGGATGTGCCCCCCCATCACCAAGTCGAGCCCGGACGAGGCCCAGCGTTCCAGTGCAGCCCTTGCACCGATCTGCAGATTGCGTTGGTCGCTGGCGACGATTGCGCCGAACGGCTGATGAGCGACGACGATGCGCAGTTTTTGCGGATCGCATTTCTGTAGCCGCTCAGCTACCTCCTCGACTTGCCGGGCAGTGACCTTGCCGTCCTTGCGGCGTGCCGGGTGGGTTGTGTTCAAGCAAATGATCAAGGCATCGTCA
>CXWK01004386.1_pt1 | contig 31332 bp, 27 predicted proteins | sample 590851 | NCBI WGS metagenome assembly CXWK01 (sample SAMEA3498364, study PRJEB10139) | wastewater metagenome | biome: wastewater treatment plant; material: activated sludge | place: Denmark | collected 2014-08-01
CTCATATGGTGCGGGCTCGGTTAAATGCCGAAGCACTGAAACCGGCATTTCCCGATCACTCCGACGCGAATGGGAATCAAGTGCCGTCGATCTCGTGATGACCGACGGGCTATTGAGAATAATTTTTCAGAATAGTCGAGAGAGATTATCGCGCCTCGTCGTCCGAGCGAAAGGCTGATCATTCCAACAAGTGATTTCGATACTTTTTTCCGCGGCATATCATGACGCTGTGGCGGTTGTCGCGACGGCGCCTGATCGTACTGCGCCTCCATTCCACCAATCGGCGCCCTGTGAGCCATGGATCTCATGGGCTTTAACGACGGAAAACGGGGGAGACAAATATACAATTTAGACCGAGTGCCAGAGGCGGTATTATTTGCAATCCTTCGATATGAGTTGAAAGGGCTTCAGCAAATCCTTTTGCATTTATCGACTTAGGCGCTCAATTCCGCGCATGCGCCCAAAATACGCATAGACCCGCCACTCGCACTATGCGAAATGCATTTGTATTGCGTTTCGACGTCCGATTCTCTTCCCGTCCGATGCTCGTGCGCAATCGTCTTGCAACTTTTGGGGTCGTGACTTCCACTCTCGAGTCACACCCCATTTTTGTCTGCAACGTTCAGTCGATCTGAGGTAACCCATCCGCGCGGAGCGAATGCCTTCTGACGCTGCTCCTTGTTCGCTTGCCGTTGGTCTACCGTCGCCGATAGCAACCGAGATTTTGTTCTGGTCAAACTGGCGCGTACGTAGGCCCCTGCCCCGAAGCGGGCAATATGAATTAGCCGATGCCCCACGAGCGGCGAGCAAGCCTCATCGCTNNGGCGATTTGGTACCGGCTCGCGATCTGTATTGGGGTCATTTGCCGGCACCACCGCCTCGTGGGATCTGGTGGTGCCGGCAGAGTGGTCTAGCCGATGACCTTGGTCTCGACGTCTGGACGGCTATCGCCGAGGGCGGGGACCGTCTCGGCGCCCCAGAGTTGCCGTTCCCGAATCCAGGGAAGCGGATATTGCGGGTGAGGGCTATCGAACTCTCGCGCCAGCCGGTGACCGTCGAAGATAGCGTCGGAGATTTGCCGCGGGGCGACGCAATCGCCGACGCGGTAGATGGCCTGAATGTCGTTTGACGCCCATTCGCCACGCCGCGCTTTCAGTTCGTGGAACAGCTCATGGTTGGGCACGCGCGAAGTGACGAGGATCACGGCATCGGCATCGAGCACGACCACATCCGTGCTCTCGCGGCGCGGCATCTTGCCGTTCTCCGGTTCGGTGAGCGCCCATCCGTGGCGATAGAGATGGAAGATTGTGAGCTTTCCGTCCTTGTAGGAATCGACCCAATGGTTGCGGAACACTTTGATGCCCTTCTCGTGCATCATGCGCTTGTTGTTCATCACTTCCATGGTGAACTGGCTGTACTCGGCCGGGTCCGACATGTTGGTGAGGAGCGTGACCTCTTTGCCAAGATCGGCCGCAAGCTCCGCCATACTTATGCCGGTAAAGTGACCGTCGCCATCGATGACCACCACCTTCTTGCCGGGAATGGGCTTGCCGGCCAAGATCTGCTCCGGCGTCAGGCAGGTCGGAAGGTTTGCATCGCAGCCATCGATCGGACTGTGGCCTTCAGCGCCGAGGCCATTGGTCTGCCAGTGCGAGCCGGTGGCGATGACCACCTTGTCTGCGCCATAGTTCAGAATCTGATCGGCCGTCATTTTGCCGACGCCCAGATGAACTTCGACATTCTTCATCTTCGCCAGCTGAATCTGGCGATAGGTGATGACGCGGCCCCACTCGTTCAAGCGCGGATAGCGGATGACATCGCGCAGATGCCCTCCAAGTTCCGCTGCCGCCTCGCGCAAATGCACGTCATAGCCGCGTTCGCCCAGCACGCGCGCGCATTCCATGCCTGACGGCCCTGCGCCGACAACCAGAACCGAGCATGGCTCCTTGGTCTTCGCGAATTTTTCCGGATGCCATCCACGGCGGTATTCTTCCATGGAGGTGGCGTTCTGGGTGCAATTCAGCAACCCGCACTGGTTGAATTTCGAAACACACTGGTTGCAGCCGATGCATTCGCGGATGTCTTCGGGCCGGCCCTGCTCGATCTTCTTTGGCAGGAACGGATCGGCAATCGACGGGCGGGCTGCGCCGATGATGTCGGCAACGCCGTCGCGAAGGACCTTCACCATATCGTCGGGGCTGGTATAGCGGCCATTGACGACCACGGGGGTCTTGCCGACCACGGCCTTCACTTCCTTGACGAACGGGATCATCCAGCCCGATTTGCGGAACCGCGAGGTGGCGGCATCTTCGCCCCATTCCTCGTAGTCGCCGATCTTCACGGCCCACAAATCGCACACGCCTTCCTTGTGCATCAGTTCGACAAACTTGATGCCTTCGTCCTTGGCTTGAAGCCCATGCGGGCCCTGGAGCGTATCGACTTCATAGCGGGTGGTGATGGCGCTGGTGTCGCCGCAGGCCTTCTTGAGCGCTGTCATCACCTCGATGTAGACGCGGGCGCGGTTTTCCAGCGATCCGCCGTACTTGTCGGTGCGCTTGTTATAGCGCCGCTCCAGGAACTGAACGGGGAACGTGCTGTCGCCTGCGGTGACTTCCAACAGATCGAAGCCCGCATCCTGGGCCCTCTTGGCGGCCAGGACATACATGTTGATGACGGCCTTGATATCGTCCTCATCGCACTCGGCGGCGTACATCGTGCGGGCCGGCAAGAGATTGGAGGGCAGACAGCTTGCCGAGCGCGGCACCTCACGGGATTCCAGGCGCGGCGAATGGATACCGCCATACCAAAGCTGCACGCCCGAGAGGCAGCCGTGCTTATGGATTTCGCTGCACATGACGCCGAGATTTCGGACGTCGCCCTCGTCCCAGAGGCGGGCCGAAGTGTAGGGAAATTCGTCGGATTCCGGATGGATCGAACAGAACTCGGTGAACACCACGCCCCAGCCGCCTTCGGCCTTGGTTCCGCGGAACATGGCCTGCGTACCCGGCCTCTCGGAGCCGATGCCGGCGCAGTGCGAGGTCTGGAAAAACCGGTTCGGTGAAATCTTGGGACCGATGGCAACCTTATCAAAAAGGATGTCGTACTTCGGATCGCGCGCCATGATGCTTTCCTCCTGCGCTGTTTTTTGTCATGCGACCGCCCCTAACGCAGTCGGGTGCTCTCAGAGCAAAGCCTGTGCCATCGATATTTATTCAACTTTGACAACGCGTTATAGGCGCTCCGCCGCACTGGCGGGCGAGGGAACATCACAAGCGCTGCAATTTCGCAGCATCAGGTTCGCATCGCTCTGGTGGAAACTTGACAAGTAGGCGGATGGCCGGATTTCAATCATGCATCTTGCGAAGGAGCGATGCGATATCGATGCCGAGGGCTTTGGCCGCTTGCCGCTTGGAGGGTGCTTGTTTCACCGCCTCCGCGATCAGGCGGCGCTCGTAGGTGCGCACGCGCTCCTTCAAGGTCAGGCCGGAGGTGGCGATGACTTCGTTGCCGGGTATCGGCTGGCTGTCACGTCCGGATTCGCGTGCCCCCCTCATTTCGGCGGGCAGCAAGTCCACCCCAGCGGGACCGTCGGCCATCAGATCAAGACGTGCCATGACGCCGAACAACTCGCGCATATTGCCGGGGTAATCATGGGCGATCAGCACCTTGCGGCACTCGGACGTCAACGTAAGTTTGCGCTTGCGGGTGAGATTGAGATTGGCGAGCAACGTATCGATGAGACTTGGCAGGTCGTTACGGTGATCGCGTAACGCCGGTACGTCAAGCGGCAGCATGGCGATGCGATAATAGAGATCTTCACGAAATCGCTTCGCCTTGACGTCCGACCACAAGTCGCGGTTCGTGGCGCAGACGACGTAGGCATCGACCCGTCTGGCGCGAATGCTGCCGACCGGCTGGATGGTGCCGTCTTCTAGAAACTTCAACAACTTTGCCTGTTGCGACAGCGGCAACTCGCCGACTTCGTCGAGAAAAAGAGTTCCGCCGTGCGCTGCCTCTATATAACCGACCTTGCCGGCCGCCAGCGCGCCGGTGAACGCGCCGCGCTCGTAGCCGAACATCTCCGCCTCAAACAGCGTCTCGCTGATGCTTGAGCAGTTGACGTGCACGAACGGTTTGGCGGTGCCGTAGGTCTGGCGGTGCATCTGCTTGACAATCGTGGTCTTACCGACGCCCGTCTCACCCAGCAACAGGATGCGCCGCCTTGCACGGAAGGCGCGCAGGCCGAATTCAATGACCGGTTCCAGCCTCTCCTGGTAGAGCGGCAAACCGTCATCGACAACAGACGTGCGCACAGATGCGGCAGGATTATCGACAGCGCTGGCGCCACCGGAGTCGATCTCGATGATGACGGCGCGCATCTGAGCGCTGCCAACGTCGGCGCGCAATCCGTGCACAGTGACGGCAACGTCGCGATGTTCTGCCGTATGCCGCAGGGTAAGGCGCCGGCTCTGGGTTGCCGTTGCGCCAGCAAGCGGCATGAGATCGACACGGCTTTTGTCTGAGAGGGCGGAAATCGAAAGTCCGCGCGCGACGCCGCGGCTCAACCCGGTCAGAGATTCAGCGGCTCTATTGATGAGGACAAGCCTTCCTTCGCCATCGAGGATCATAGCCGGCTGATCGAGAAGATCGAGAAAGTCGCAAAACCCTGGAGCCGCGCATAGGTTCCGAAGTTCGGCGGAACCGAAAGCGTTGGCGCGGCCAAGCAGGCGGAAGGGCGGGATCGACTTGGTCTTCATGAGAGTCCACCCAGAAGATCGTCATCGAGCCGGCGCGTGACCACCGAGAGGTAGGTCGAACCTGAACGTGCATTGGCTCTATCGGGCGGACTCTGCCACCGGCACGTTATGTGGTGCTGATGGGTTTCGCCTGAAGCGTGCGGCAGGGGCAGAGTAAACTCGCGATAATCTCGGCCGATCGCGGAGCGGAAGATCATTTTCATCGCAACCGCACCCATGCCTCCGAACGTCATTCGCCAGGCCATGTTCTCGGCAACGGGTGTGCCGTCTTCTCCCAGCAGGCAGGCAGGGAGCGGCAACAGGTCGAACCCGAGTGCTGCCGGCCGTGCTCTGTCTTCAAGCTGGTGCGACGGCACCGACCTTAATTCCCGCAGCGTCCCCCATAGTCTGTGGAGCTTGCCGCCGGCGACGTGGGCCCTGACGTCATTCTCCATCAGAACCGGTGTGCCATCCCGGCGATAATCCTCTGAAATCGCGCCTTCAACTTCGAACCGGTTAGCGATCACCTCGCGAATGAAGGCTTCGTTGACGGCATTGCGCGGCCAGTGAACGTGCACGCTGCGGCCATTGAGTTCGGTTTCGTCGCGCAAATCGTAAACCCTGGCCATGGCGGTGTTGCACATCGCCCAGACGCTGGCGTTGCTGAAAATCTGGTCGACGATGGAGTCGTCGGATTGAGTAACATCAACGGGCGTGTCATACCTGATGCACCAGATGGCTTCGCGTGCCTTCCGGATGATGGACCACATGATCTCGTTGTTTCGCGCCAACTCCAGGGTGTCGTCACCGGACTCAGGAATTGCGGCCTTGATGACATCGAGGACACGATGGCCTCTCTCCTGAGCTGGAATGGTGATCGCCACGACATCGACGCGCTCACCGTCGGCGCGGGTCATCGTGATCGGCAATGCGGATGGCTGACGGTCACCATCTTCGCCGTCAAGCCGCTGCATCAAACGGCGCAGCGAATTTTCGTCGTAAATGCCGGATGCCGCGACCCCGGAAAGTGCGCCTGGCGGATGGCCCAGAAACGTGGTCTCGGCGTCGCTGACCTGTGTGATGCGGCCCTGGCGGTCCAAACGATCGAATAAGACCTCGCGCGGCCAGGCATCGACGGCGGGTGGATTAGCTCGGCTTTTCATACAGGCACGCCTCACGATCTGACTGCTGCAATATTCCAGCAGAAGTGCTGCAAATTCGCAATGCACCAGTTGAGCGATGACGGACGCTACGGCTAACAAGTGGATTTATATGCGAAATTGTCGATGGCACAGGGCTTGCGATCGTTAATGCGATGTTGGGAACACAGGCCACGAGTTCGCGAGTGAGCCAAGCCGGGCGGTGCCGGGGGCCAGCAATCACAACTCGCACCGCGGAGAAACACAAGGAGGAGAGCGACTATGGAAACGCAGATGCTGATCGGAGATAAGTTCGCTGCAGGCAGCGGTGCACCTCAGCCCGTAAACAACCCCAAGACCGGTGCCGTCATCGTCGATATCCCCGAAGCCACGGCCGCCGATGTCGATTCCGCCGTAGCCGCCGCGCAAGCCGCCTTCGCAACCTGGTCGCGCACCACGCCGGCACAACGTTCCGGATACTTGCTCAAGATCGCCGACGCCATCGAAAAGGAAGCGGCGGAATTCGCCAAACTCGAGGCGTTGAACTGCGGCAAGCCGATCAATGCCGTCTTGAACGATGAAATTCCGGCCATCGTCGATTGCTATCGTTTCTTTGCCGGCGCCGTGCGCACCATGACGGGCCAGGTGGCGGGCGAATATCTGCCGGGTCACACCTCAATGATCCGGCGCGACCCTGTCGGCGTCGTCGGTTCGATTGCGCCCTGGAATTACCCGCTGATGATGATGGCCTGGAAGCTGGCCCCGGCTATCGGAGCCGGTAACACCATCGTATTCAAGCCGTCCGAACTTACCCCATTGACGTCGTTGAAGCTGGCGCGGCTGCTGGCCGACATTCTCCCCCCCGGCGTCGTCAACGTCGTCATGGGACGCGGCGAAACCGTCGGCAATGCCCTTATCAATCATCCGGGCATCGCAATGGTGTCGCTGACCGGCGACGTGGGTACCGGCCGCAAAGTGCTCGACGCGGCATCCAAGACATTGAAGCGCACCCACCTCGAGCTTGGTGGCAAGGCCCCGGTCATTGTCTTTGACGACGCTGATCTGACGCAGGTGGTGAACGGCCTCAAGGCGTTCGGCTTCTATAACGCGGGACAGGATTGCACGGCTGCCTGCCGGATCTACGCAGGACCTAAAATCTACGACAAGCTGGTGGCTGACTTGTCGTCGGCGGTATCGACGATCAAGTATGCGCTTGCCGACGACAGCGAGAACGAGATCGGACCGCTCATTTCGAAGCGCCAACAGGATCGTGTGGCTGGCTTCGTCGATCGGGCCACGGAACTCAAGCACATCAAGATCGCGACAGGTGGCAAAACCCATCCTGGCGGCGGCTTCTTCTATCAGCCGACGGTCGTTGCCGGCGCGCTCCAGAACGACGAAATCGTGCGCCGCGAAGTGTTCGGTCCAGTGGTTTCGGTGACACGCTTCTCCGACGTGGAGGACGCGGTCTCCTGGGCCAATGACAGCGACTACGGGCTCGCCTCGTCCGTTTGGACCAAGGATATCAGCCGCGCCATGGAGGTGGCCGCCCGTCTGCGTTACGGTTGCACCTGGATCAACACGCACTTCATGCTCGTCAACGAAATGCCGCACGGCGGTCTGAAACAGTCCGGCTACGGCAAAGACATGTCCATCTATGCCCTGGAGGACTATAGCGTCGTGCGCCACGTGATGGTCGCGCCTTAGCCGCCCGGCGGCGCCCAAATTTAGAACCAAGCAAGAGGCGATCTCATCTCCGATCGGACATGGATCGCCTCTTGGCAATCCTGCCAGCCACCTGATTTCCTATCACTGAGGAACGGTCGACACCATTCGCCGCGGATTGGCGGACCGGTCCTAAGTTTCGGAATGGCGGAGGGAGTGGGATTCGAACCCACGGTGGGCTTGCACCCACGCCGGTTTTCAAGACCGGTGCCTTAAACCACTCGGCCATCCCTCCACGCCGGTTGCGCTCAATTAAAGGTAGAGACAACTCGATTGGGCCTGCCCCGCGCCACCGTACCTAGCCGGTTCCTGCGGCCCCCTCAAGTCACAGGATTCTCCCGGCTGTTTGTTGCGGCCGCGTGGACCGGCTGTATCAGCCCAAAACGGCCTTTACTTCTTCATAAGCCATATTTGCGATTTTGGATTGCCCTTGTTCCGACGAGCTTTGGCCATGCCACGTCGTTAGGAACATGCCGGGCGCGTTGCGTCAGTTGAGTGGGTTCATCAGAGTATGTCGAAGGGCGTGTCGGGCCGCACGGTTCTTAATGCAGGACTAGCGTCCAGTTTGGCGGCTTTGACAGCCGCCTGTTCCCAATCTTCCGACCGGCCGCCGCGCTCGCTTGCGGGCGATGGATCCCGCGCCTCCATCAACCGGCCGATTTTCAGCGAAAGCGAATACGGCGTGTCGTCGAGCCCGCGCGTGGTTGCGGGAGCGGGCCGTCCCGTCCGCAAGGGCGGTGGCACGTTCAAACTCGGCAGCCCCTACAAGGTTGCGGGCCGCTGGTACGTGCCGCGCGAAGAGCCCAACTACGACCGGACGGGTGTCGCCTCCTGGTATGGCGACGATTTTCACGGGCGGGCGACGGCCAACGGCGAAATCTTCGACCGAACCGCCCTGACTGCCGCCCATCCGACCTTGCCGCTGCCGAGCTATGCCTACGTCACCAACCTCGCCAACAATCGCACGGTTCTCGTCCGCATCAACGATCGCGGGCCCTACGTCAATGACCGGATGATCGACCTTTCCCACGCCTCCGCTCGAGCGCTCGGCTATGAAAGCGCTGGCCGGGCACGGGTGCGGGTCCGGTATGCCGGCCGCGCACCGCTCAACGGTGACGACCGCCGGGAGCGCCAATTTCTGGCGAGCCAACCGTGGTCGCGGGGTTCCGGGCAGGCGGTTGCGTCGGCCGCGCCGGCCGATGCGCCGATGGACGTGCCCCAGCGCTTTCCGGCCGGTACGGCTGGCCGCTGGTCACCCACGGCCTACCGTTCGATGCTGGCTGGAAAGCCGGTGCCGCAGGAGCAGACGTTTGCAGCCGCACCGTCCGCAGCCAGGGACGTCAGCCGTTCGGACTTGAACTGGGTCGCTTCTCCGCGCCCGCCGGCACCGAGGGAACTGCGCCGCACCGAGCGTGATCCCGACATGCCCTACAACCATGCGACGCGTTTGGACGGCACAACCGGCGGCGGCCGGTTCGAAACGTCATCGACTTCGGATTGGGATCGGGCCGGAGTGGGCGGCCCGTCACAGGATCGGGCATATGTTCAAGTCGGCACGTTCCGCGAGCGCTCCAACGCCGAGCGTATGCGGCGTGAGTTGGGCAGCCTCGGCCCCGTCGAGGTCGCCCCGTATACTGGCCCCAATGGCGAGGTCTATAAGGTCCGTATTGGCCCCATGGCAAGGGCCGACGCCCGGGCGACTGTTAACGAAGTGGCCGCTCGTGGTGTTTCCGGTAGCACGATCGTGAGCGAATAGAGCCGTTTGAACTCTTGGGGGCGTTGACCTCAGGAGCAAGCGCCCCGATAGTCGTCGGCACGATGTTCGGAATGGCTCGGACGACAGGCTACGTGCGAACTTTTTTCAAGACGTCCCGATTTTTTGCGGCCCTGTCCGCGATTGTTATCCTGCTCGCCGCAATGAGCGGCGGACCTGCTGGACCGGTCGCGGCTCAGCAATCCGACGCGGTCGCCTATACCACCAAGGCCAAGCGCGCGATCCTGATGGATGCCGAGACCGGCGCCATTCTCTATCAGTTCAATGCCGACGAACTGGCGCCTCCCGCGTCGATGAGCAAGCTCATGACGCTGGCGGTGCTGTTTCGCGCGATCCGCAGCGGCAAGGTCAAGACGTCGGACGAATTGGTCATGAGCGTCAACGCCTGGCGCAAAGGTGGCGCGCCTTCCGGCACGTCAGCCATGTTCGTACCCGTCAATACCAAGGCCCGCATCGACGAGTTGATCCAGGGCATTGCCGTGCAGTCGGGCAATGATGCCTGTATCGCCGTTGCAGAAGGACTGAGCGGCAGCGAGGCGGCCTTCGCCAAAGCCATGACGGAGGAAGCGCGACGCATAGGCCTGACCAAATCGACGTTCGCCAATTCCACAGGGCTCGACGACCCGCAGCAGTTGATGACCATGCGCGAGTTGGCCATCCTCGCCCGTTACCTCATCACGGAATATCCGGAACATTACAGCGTCTTCGGCCAGAAGGAATTTCTGTACCGCAAGCACAAGTTCTATAATCGCAATCCGCTGCTGTTCCTGGGAATCGGTGCCGACGGCTTGAAGACGGGTCACACTGCGGACGCAGGCTTTGGCCTGGTGGCCTCAGCCGTGAAGGACGGCAAGCGGTTGATCCTCGTGGTCGGCGGCATGGCCAACGCAAATGACCGGAAGTTGGAGGCCACGCGCCTGTTCGAATGGGGCTTCAAGTCGTTCAGCCGCGTCAAGCTCTACGATGATGGCGAAGTGATCGGCCAAGCCAGAGTCTGGGGCGGTACGCAAATGTATGTGCCGCTGGCCGGCAAGGGCGCCGTTACGATGACGTTGCCGAAATACCCGGCAAACCAGAGGTTGTCGGCTGAGATCGTCTACAAGGCGCCCTTGAAGCCGCCGGTCAAAAAGGGCGATCAGGTGGCGACGCTGAAGGTTGTGAGCACGTCTACGGCCTCGACCGAAATCCCGCTCTATGCAACCGAAGATGTCGACAAGGCCGGTATTCTGCGCCAGGGCCTCGACTCGCTGGTTCTCATGGCATTGCGGCGGCTGGCGCTCTAGACTGCCCCTCGTCGGCAGGAGAGGTGCGGATGAAGCGCGGACGATTCATAACCTTTGAAGGCGGGGAGGCAGCGGGCAAATCCACGCAAGTGACCCGTCTGGCGTCCCGCCTGCAGGGGCTTGGCATTTCCGTGCTGGTGACGCGGGAACCAGGCGGCACGCCGCTGGGTGAAGACATCCGCGCTTTGATTTTAAAGGACCGTCCACAAGATCCGGTGACGGAAGTGCTGCTGTTTGCGGCCGCGCGAGCCGAACATATGACTGCGGTCATTCGTCCGGCACTGGATGAGGGAACGTGGGTCATTTCCGACCGCTTTATCGATTCAACACGGGTCTATCAGGGCAAACTCTATAGCGTCGAGCCGGAACTCATCGCCCAACTCGAGCGCTACACCGTCTCTCCCGATTTTCCGAGCCTCACCCTCATCATCGATCTGCCCGCTGAAGTGAGCATGGAGCGGGCAAGTTCGCGCGGCACGCTTTCGCGCTACGACGCCGCCCGGCTCGATACCCACAAGTTCCTTCGCCAGGGTTTTCTGGAAGTTGCCGAGGACGATCCGGATCGTTGCGTCATCATCGATGGCCTGCTGCCGGCCGATAGCGTGGAAGCCGCCGTCTGGCAGGCGGTCCATCAGCGGCTGCTGGCCGAGGTGAGCTAGCGATGGCGCGCGCTCCGCTAAGCGCTGCTGCCGAGATCGAAGCGGCGCCAGAGGCCGATTGTCTCGACGGATTTACGCACCCCCGCTTCACGCCGCGGCTCTATGGCCATGGGGAAGCAGAAGACATGCTGGCAGCGGCTCTCCACTCAGGCCGCATGCATCACGCCTGGCTCATTTCGGGCCGCGAAGGCATCGGCAAGGCGACGCTCGCCTACCGCTTCGCGCGCGCCGCCCTGGCACGCCCCGTCGAGCGCGACATGTTCGCGACGTCGCTCGACATCGATGCTTCAACCGCAACCGCGCATCAGGTGGCCGCGCTCTCGCATCCGGGTCTCTTGGTTCTGCGGCGAGGCTATGAGCCGAAGACCAAAAGGTTCCACGCTTCGATCTCGGTCGACGAAGTGCGGCGTCTGCGCTCGTTTCTTTCGCTCAGCGCCGAGGAGGGCAGCCGCCGTGTGGTCATCGTCGACAGTGCCGATGAGATGAACCTCAATGCCGCCAATGCGCTGCTGAAATCTCTGGAAGAACCGCCGCCGCAGACCATCTTCCTCATCGTCTCATCGGCGCCGCGGCGGTTGCTCGCAACGATCCGCTCCCGCTGTCGCATCCTAAATCTGTCGCCGCTGTCCGAACCCGATTTGAGACGCGCTTGCGTGCAGGCCCTGACCGAAGCTGGCAAGGGCCAGCTTTCGGAAGACGACTTTGCCGCCTTGCGGACCCTGGCCGATGGCAGCGTGCGCCGTCTCCTATCGCTGAAAGAGGGGGGCGGCATGGCACTTCAGGCAAAGATCGACAGGATTTTTGCGGCCCTGCCCAAGCTTGATCTCAAGGCCGCCCACGCGCTGGCCGATGAACTCCAGCCTGCCGCCGCCGAGCAGAAGTTTGCCTTGTTTTATGATTTGTTCCAGACGACACTCGCCCGGCTGATCAAGCGCAGCGCCATTGCAGCCCCACAGGGGTCTGCTACGCCGGCGGAAGCGGCCCTGGCGGCGCGGATCATCACGCCCCATCGGCTTGCCACCTTTGCCGAGCTGTGGGAAACACTGGCCCGCGACAAGGCGGACGCAAGCGCCCTCAATCTCGATCGCAAGGCCCTCATTCTCGACACGCTGACCCGGCTTGAGACTGCGGCGCGGAGCTGACGGAGGCTTCAGGGCGTCGGGCGCCGATCAGGTGTCGCGGCAAAGGACACGAGCGTGGCTCAGACATTCTACATCACGACGGCGATCTCCTATCCCAACGGTGTCCCCCACGTCGGTCATGCCTACGAGGCGATCGCGGCCGATGCGATTGCCCGCTTCGAGCGGTGCGACGGCAAGGACGTGTTCTTCCTGACCGGCACGGACGAGCACGGACTCAAGATGAAGCAGACGGCCGCCAAGGAGGGTGTCTCGCCGCGCGACCTCGCCGATCGTAATTCGGCGCGCTTTCGCGAGATGGCGAACGTCCTCAATCTGTCCAACGACGATTTCATCCGGACCACCGAACCCCGTCATTACGAATCCTGCGCCGAGCTTTGGCGGCGGATGGAAAAGGCCGGCGACATCTTCAAGAAGAACTACGGCGGCTGGTATTCGGTCCGTGACGAGACGTTCTACAAGGAAGCCGAGACGGAAGTGCGCGATGGCGTGCGCTATGCGACGCCGACGGGCACACCTGTCGAGTGGACCGAGGAGGAGACGTATTTCTTTCGTCTGTCTAAGTTCGAGAAGCCGCTCATCGAGCACTACGAGGCAAACCCCGATTTCATCCTGCCGGCCGAACGGCGCAACGAGGTCATCAGTTTCGTAAGAAGCGGACTTGAGGATCTCTCGATTTCGCGTTCTACGCTCGATTGGGGCATTCCGGTACCCGATGCGCCCGGTCACGTCATGTACGTGTGGATCGACGCCCTCAATAACTACGCGACCGGCACCGGTCTCTTCAATGCCGGAGACAACCCGCGCCGCAAATACTGGCCGTGCGATCTGCACGTCATCGGCAAGGATATCGTCCGCTTTCACGCCATCTATTGGCCGGCCTTTTTGATGAGTGCCGGCGTTCCTCTGCCCAAGCGCGTGTTCGGCCACGGATTCGTGTTGAACAAGGGTGAGAAAATGTCGAAGTCGGTCGGCAACGTGCTCGACCCGTTCGCCCTCATCGAGCATTACGGGGTCGACCAGACGCGCTACTTCTTCTTGCGCGAAGTCGTGTTCGGTCAGGATGGCAACTATTCGCCGGAAGCAATTGCCACCCGTATCAATGCCGACCTCGCAAATGGGCTGGGTAATCTGGCTCAGCGGTCCTTGTCGATGATCGCCAAGGGGTTCGGGGGCCGCGTGCCGCAACCAGGAGCGTTCAGCGATGCCGATACGGCGCTGCTCGCCAAGGCTGACGCGATTTACGCCACCGCGCGCGGTGCGATGGACCGGCAGGCGATCAAGACCTGGCTCGATGCGGTGTGGGACGTGATCGGTGACGCCGACCGTTACTTCGCCAACGAAAAGCCGTTCGACAAGGCCTTGAGCATCGAACGCAAAGGGACGATCCTCTATGTGACGGCGGAAGTCGTGCGCCAGCTTGCAATTCTGGTTCAGCCGGCGATGCCGGCCTCAGCGGACAAGCTGCTGACCCTCCTTGGTCAAGGCCAGGATGATGCCGACGCTTCGCGCACATTCGCGGCGCTGGGCTCTGCCGGCCGCCTGATACCCGGCACACAATTGCCGGAACCTCAAGGAATCTTTCCCCGCTACATCGATCCGGCGGCGGAAGCCGGAAAAGCCGGGGCGAAGACCGGCGGCATGTCGGCCGAGGAGCAGAAGGCGGCGAAGGCCGCCAAAGAGGCCAAGCGCGCCGCCGAACGTGAGAAGGCGAAGGCAGAAGCCAAGGCCAGAGGCGAAGGTCAGAAATTCTGATGCTCGTCGACCATCACTGCCATATCGACCGGCACGAGTTTGCCAAGGACCTGGATGGCGTCGTCGCGCGCGCGCTGGCGGCGGGCGTCGGCGTCATGACCAACATCTCCACCCGCATCCGGCGTCTCGACGAGGTGAAAGCGGTCATCGAACGCTTCGACTGCGTCTACGGTTCGGTCGGCACGCATCCACATCAGGCCCACGAGGAACTGGATATCCCCGTGGCTGAAATCGTCCGTCTGTCGAAGCACGGCAAGATCATCGCCATCGGTGAAGCCGGCCTCGACTATTTCTACAAGCATTCGACGCCGGCGGCGCAGGCGGAGGGCTTTCGCAATCATATCGCGGCCGCCCGCGAGACCGGTTTGCCACTCGAAATCCATACGCGCGATGCGGATGCCGATACGCTCGCGATCCTCCAAGATGCGCACGCCAAGGGTGCATTCCCTGCGGTGTTGCATTGTTTTACCGGCGGCCGCGAGCTGGCGCTCCGCGCTGTCGATCTTGGCCTTTACGTGTCCTTCTCCGGCGTCATCACATTCAAGAAATCGGAAGCGCTGCGCGCGATCGCGCGCGAGATCCCGCTCGACCGGCTCCTGGTCGAAACCGACGCGCCCTTTCTTGCACCTGATCCGTATCGCGGAAAACTCAATGAGCCGGCCTACGTCGTTCACACCGCGCAGACGCTTGCCGAGGTCAAGGGTGTGTCGTTCGATGAGATCTGCCGGGTGACGACCGGTAACTTCTTCCGCCACTACTCCAAGGCGAAGCGGCCACTCGCCCCACCATCGTGCGGGGAGGCGGGGGGAGACCCATGAGCTATCGCTTCACCATCCTCGGTTGCGGATCGTCGGGTGGCGTGCCGCGCATCGGCATGAACTGGGGGGCATGCGATCCTGCCAACCCGAAAAACCGGCGGCTGAGATGCTCGGCGCTGTTTGAGCGCATCGGCACCGGCGGGCGCACGTCCGTGCTCGTTGATACCTCGCCCGATTTCCGCGAGCAAATCCTGTCGATCCGCCTCACCGCGCTCGACGGGGTGCTCTACACTCACGATCACGCCGATCATACCCACGGCATCGATGATCTGCGCATGGTCGCCTTCGCCATGAAAAGGCGCGTCGATGTGTATTTCGACAGCGTCACCGGGCGGAGCTTGAAAGAGCGTTTCAACTACTGCTTCAAGACGCCGGATGGTTCCAACTATTCGCCGATCCTCAATGGGATCGAAATCGATGGGATTTCACCCATCACCTTCCGAAGCGGCGGCGGGACGCTTACCGCGACGCCGATCCCGCAGATCCACGGCGACATCACGACGCTCGGCTACCGCGTCTCAAATCTCGCCTACTGCCCGGATGTCAGTGCCATTCCCGAGGCATCGCTGCCGCTGTTGGAAGGTCTCGATGTCTGGGTCGTCGATGCATTGCGCTACACGCCGCACGAGAGCCACTTCAGCGTCAAGCAGGTGCTCCACTGGGTCGAACGATTAAAGCCCAAGCGCACGATCCTGACCCACATGACGAGCGAACTCGACTACGACACGCTGAAACGCGAGCTGCCGGACGGCGTTGAGCCCGGTTTCGATGGAATGGCTGTTGAACATTCTTGAACGATACCTGTTCGACGAGACCGGTCACTCTTATGGACCACCACTGCTGACACTGCAGGGCGATACCAGCATCAGATGATGCTCTGGGCGTAGAGGTCGGTCCGCCGGTCGCGGAAGAAGCCCCAGTCGGCGCGATAGCTGTCGATTTCGTCGAGATCGAACAGGGAGACGAGGAGGCCCTCATCGGTGGCACCGAAGCTCCCGACGAGTTCGCCGGTGTGATCAGCGATGAACGAGTGACCGTAGAATTTCTGCTTCACGCCGTCATTGTCTTCGAGACCGGTGCGGTTTGCCGCGACCACGGGAATGGCGTTCGAGACAGCGTGCCCCTGCATCGCCCGCTGCCAGCGCGCGTGCGTATCGAGCGCGGTGTCATATGGCTCAGAACCGATTGCGGTCGGATAAAACAGCACGTCGGCGCCCTGCAGGGCCATGGCGCGAGCACACTCCGGATACCACTGATCCCAGCAGATGCCGACGCCGATCGCGCCGTACCTGGTCTTCCAGGTTTTGAAGCCGGTGTCGCCGGGCCGGAAATAGTACTTCTCCTGATAGCCCGGGCCATCGGGGATGTGGCTCTTGCGATAAACGCCGAGGATGTCGCCCGTGGCATCGGCAATGGCAACGCTGTTGTAATAGCGCGGCCCGGCCTTCTCGAAAAACGAGATCGGAATGACAACCTTCAACTCTCCGGCAAGTTTCTGCAGCGCCAGCACGCAGGCGTGCTCATTGACCGGCCGCGCGGTCTCGAACCACTTCGGGTCCTGCCTGGAGCAGAAGTAGATGCCTTCGAACAGTTCGGACGGCAGGATGACCTGCGCGCCCTTCTTGGCCGCCTCGCGGATGAAAGCTTCTGTCTTGGCGATGTTAGCCTTCATGTCGGCGCCATACGAGGTCTGGATGGCGGCGACGGTGAGCGTACGCTTAGGCATCAAACCGGCTCCTGCTGCGTGACGCAATGAAACGACCCGCCGCCGGCGTGCGCAAAGCCCATGAGGCCGCGCGAGGGCACGCCGGCGACCTTGCGGCCTGGGAAAACACTTTCGAGCGCCTTCAACGCATCGGCCTCGGTCTTGGTGCCGTAGACGGGAACCACGACGACGCCGTTAGCGATGACGAAGTTCATATGCGAGGCGGGCGATGTGTCTCCGGCGGCGTTGCGATAGAGGCCGGCACCCGGAATGCGCACGACCTTGAGCTTGCGGCCCGCCGCGTCGGTTTCTGCTTCCAGACCCTTGGCGATGGCATCGAGAATTTTCGCGTTGGGATCATCATCCCCAGCCGGCGACTGGCAGACGACGACGCCCGGCGCAACGAAGCGGGCGATATTGTCGATGTGGCCGTCGGTGTGATCGCCGATCAGACCTTCCTCGATCCAAATCACTTTCTTGGTGCCGAAGCATCTGGCAAACGCCGCTTCGGCCTCAGCCTTGGTCCATCCGTTCCGGTTGGGATTGAGGGTCGTCTGCCGCGTTGTCAGCACGGTGCCTTCGCCGTCCTGGTCGACGGCGCCGCCTTCGAGCACGAAGTCAAAGCGCATGACGGGCGTGCGGGCGATCTCCGCGATGCGATCGCCGACGGTCGCGTCATCTGGCAGATGAAATTTGCCGCCCCAGCTGTTGGTCTTGAACCGCAGCGCGACGTTGCCGCCATCGGCCTTGGCGAAGATCGGGCCGGTGTCGCGCAGCCAGATGTCGCCGTAGCGCGCGGGCACGATTTCGGCAGCTGTCCCGAGCCGAGACCGGGCGCTGCGTTCCGCCTCATCGCCGTTGACCAGGACTTTCACGTGATTGTCTGCCGACAGCGCGTGAACGAGCGCCGCAACATCGGCGCGCGGCGCGTCGAGATTTCCTGCCCACTCGTGCGCGTCCGCCGGCCAAGCGGTCCAAAGCGCTTTCTGCGGCGCCCATTCGGCCGGAACGATAATGTCTTCTGCACGTGCCACGTCGCTGACGATCCCAATCTTGGCGCGGTCCTGGCCGCTCAGCCGCTCACCGGCGGCTCGTGTTAGCGCAATGAGATTGCCACGCTCAACAAAAATACAAGGGCCTGGGGTGCATCAGTTGCGCGCAAACAGGAATCGGAAAGGCCGTAAGCCATTTCTGAAGCCCACGGCCTGACCGCGTTAGTGTCAAATTAATGATAGCCGGCGCAAAGGCGCCTTGTCCCTAGCGGTGGCGCCAACGCGGGAAGCAGACCCGCTTGTAGGTGACGCGCTTGTGGCCATGATACCAGCGCACCTTCTTGACCAGCTTGCAGACGCGGTGATGGCTCTTGTTGCCGTAGCCGTAGCCGTAGCCATCGCCGCGATCGCGGTAATCCGATGCGGAAGCCGTCAACGGCATGCCCACAGTCAAAACGGCTGCTACGAGCGCGCCGGACAGAAGTTTCATCATTGTATCCTCCAGGGAGTTTGGAGACCCGATCATCCGGGCCTTGCGCAAATAACGCGAAGGCCGCCTGGTCTCCGTCGCGCGCAGATGTGACAAATCGTACATCCGCCGTTGCAAGTGATGCGCAACAGATGAATGTCCGTTCATGCGATCGTCACGGCGCGCGTGCGCTTTGCACGACGCGGCTGAGACGCGTTGAAAAATGGAGGATGAACGGCGAGACAGAGCGCTGCTAAATGTCAGCGTTGGCGATCGCCGCGCCTGAACCCGGCATCGCGTGGGCGACAGTGCGCCAATCGCGGAAGTTGATGATGTCGCCCGTGCGCGCGCAGGACGGCGAGACGAGATCGAGGAACAGCGGCACGAGATCATCCGGTGTCGGTAGTTTCATCGGATCTTCGCCGGGAAACGCCTTGGCGCGCATGGTTGTACGCGTTGCGCCGGGATTGACGACGTTGACGCGCACCGGCGTGTCTGCCAGTTCCTGCGCCCAGGTCTTTGCCAGCGCTTCCAGCCCTGCCTTCGATGCCGCGTAAGGACCCCAGTAGGCGTACTTGCCCGACGCCGCGCCTGAGGACACGAACACGGCGCGGCCGGCCGCTGCGTTCTTCAATAGCGGTTCAAGCGTGCGGATGAGACGCCAGTTGGCGGTGAGGTTGATCTCGATGGTGGTGAGAAACCCGTCCTCCGTCACATGGCTCAAGGGCGAAAGTGGCCCGAGTGTGCCGGCGTTGCCGATGAAGATGTCGAGATGCTGCCAGCGCTGATACAGCGTCGGTCCCAGTTGATCGATCCGGTCGCCCTTTTTCAGGTCGAGTTGCAAGAGGGTCGCCGTGCCGCCCAACTGCTGGATCTCATCATCGAGCGCTTCGAGCGCCGCGACCGAGCGGGCGGCGACGATCACATGAGCGCCAGCGCGCGCCAGCCCCAGCGCCACCGCCCGGCCGATGCCGCGCGATGCGCCTGTGACGAGTGCTATGCGACCGCTGAGGGGCCCTGGAGACATCGTGCTGCGCTACCTGAACGTCTGCGTCCTTCAAAAAGTCTAGCCCACTTCCGCGAGCAGCGAAAGCTGACGCGGCAGCACCTCGCCCTGCTGGTCGGTCAGCGGGGTCGGATAGTCGCCGGTGAAGCAATGATCGGTGAATTGCGGGCTGCGGGCATCGCGGGAGTCGAGCCCGACAGCACGGTAAATGCCGTCGACCGACAGGAAGGCGAGGCTGTCGGCCTCCATGAACTGCCTCATGCCCTCCAGGTCCATGTTGGCGGCGAGCAGGTCCTTCTTGCGCGGGGTATCGATGCCGTAAAAGTCCGGATGCGTGATGGGAGGCGAGGAGATGCGCATATGGACTTCGCGGGCCCCCGCGTCGCGGATCAGCTGGACAATCTTTTTCGAGGTGGTGCCCCGCACCACGCTATCGTCGATCAGCACCACGCGGTTGCCGCGGATGACGCTGGAGTTGGCCGAGTGCTTGAGCTTGACGCCCAACTGGCGGATGCGCTGCTCCGGCTCGATGAAGGTGCGGCCGACGTAGTGGTTGCGGATGATGCCGAGTTCGAACGGCACACCGCTTTCCTGGCTGTAGCCGATGGCGGCCGGTACGCCGGAATCGGGGATCGGCACGATGACATCGGCGGCGGCTGGCGCTTCGCGGGCGAGCTGCATGCCCATCTGCTTGCGGATGTCATAAACCGTACGGCCACCGGCGATGGAATCGGGGCGGGCGAAATAGATGTATTCGAAGATGCAGGGCCGGGCCGGGCGGCGCGGGAAGGGCCGATGACTCTCCAACCCTTCGTCGGTGATGACGACGACCTCGCCGTTCTCGACCTCGCGAACGAATTCAGCGCCGACCATATCGAGCGCGCAGGTTTCGGAGGCGAGCACGTAGGAGACGCCGAGGCGGCCGATGACCAGTGGACGGATGCCGACCGGATCGCGGGCGCCGATCATCATGTCGTTGGTCAGACAGACGAGGGCATACGAGCCTTCCACCTGACGGATCGAGTCGATCAGCCGCTCGACCACGCGGCGCTTCTTGGAGCGTGACAGCAGATGCAGGATCACTTCGGTGTCGGATGTCGAGTGACAGATGGAACCCGACGAGATCAGATCCTTGCGCAGGGTCAGCGCGTTGGTCAGGTTGCCGTTGTGGGCGACGGCGAAGCCGCCGGTATCGATATCGCAGAACAGCGGCTGGACGTTGCGGATGACGGGATCGCCGGTCGTCGAATAGCGGTTGTGGCCGATGGCCATCCGGCCTTTCAATCGCTCCAGCACTCTGGCCTTGGAGAAGTTGTCGCCGACGAGGCCCATGCGGCGCTCGGAATGGAAGTTTCGGCCGTCGTAGGAGACGATGCCGGAGGCTTCCTGGCCACGATGTTGGAGCGCGTGCAGCCCCAGCGCCGTCATGGCCGCGGCATCGGGATGATTGAAGATGCCGAACACGCCGCACTCTTCTCGGAGCCGGTCGTCGCCGTAACGGGTGAATGTGAGGCCGTCGATGGTGAGAGTATTGCCGTCCGTGCCGTTGGTTTCGTCAGCCATGGCCGTCTCCCGCGCTCCCAGCCGCCCGCCGCAGGCAGGCTGGTTGTGGATCGGCCGGGAGAGGCTAGACGCCTGCGCCGGCCGCCGTCATAGGGCCGTCATATAGTACCGCTGGCCGTTGAAAGCCAGCGTGACCAAACGCCCGTCAACATTAAGCAAACCTTGCTGTTCGCCCTGTTGTGGCGGCTGCTGTGGGGGGCTGGTCAGCGATGAGGGCACGTACTGCACCAAAATCGACCGGATCGTGTTTCCAGTGCTCTTGATATAGGGCAGCGAGGCCGCGTTCTGGACCCAGGGGAAGTGCTCTTTCTCGTTGGGGAAAAACGACTCGTAAAACATGTAGGGGATGACGATGAGGATGAGACCCCGCAGCGCCCCGAACATAAAGCCCAGGATGCGGTCGACCATGCCAACGCGGCTATCGAGGATCGCATCCGAAATGCGCGCCGTGATGAGGTGCACCACGATCAGCACGATCAAGGCGACGACGAGGGCGACGACGGCGAGCGCGATCTGAGGCGGCAGGCCGGTCTGCACGGCGATGTCGGCGGAGAGATCCTTCTTTGTGAAGAAAATCCAGGCGCCGACGGCGGCTGCCGCGAGCCACGACAGGATGGAGAGTACTTCGCGGGCAAAGCCGCGATACATCGCGAGCAGGCCGGAAATGAAGCAAACGGCAATCAGCGCGGCATCGAGGTAGGTGAGCGGGCCAATCATGACCGAGGTCCCTCTATTGAACGTGTCCCCCGAGCGTCGCCCCTAAGGCGCTGGTCGCAACACGCCGGACGGTGCGCCATGCGGCGCCGGTTCAGTCGCATGCCAGGGCCCTGCTTGCAAGCAGCTTCAAGTGTGGAACGCGTGTGAGTGAAAGCTTCAATCCCGAGGTATCGACATCGCCCGATTCCGGCAAGACGGCGTTGGCGAATCCCAGTTTCGAGGCCTCCTTCAAACGCGCGGTCATGAGCGAAGCGGCACGCACGGCGCCCGAGAGCGAGACCTCGCCGAAAAACACCGTGTCCCGAGAGATGGCAACACCGGATATTGACGACAGCAGGGCGGCGGCGGCGGCGAGATCGGCCGCCGGCTCGGCGATTTTGAGGCCGCCCGCCACATTCAAATAGACGTCCTGATTGGAAAAGGAGACGCCACAGCGCGCTTCCAGAACCGCCAGCAGCATCGATAACCGGTTGGAATCCCAGCCGACGACAGCGCGGCGCGGCGTACCGAGCCCCGACGGGGCGACGAGCGCCTGGAACTCAACCAGAAGTGGCCGCGTGCCTTCAACGCCAGCGAACACGGCCGCGCCGGGCGCCGCCGCATCGCGGTCGCCAAGGAACAGTTCGGACGGGTTCGCGACTTCGCGCAGACCGCCCGTCACCATCTCGAACACGCCGATTTCGTCGGTCGGGCCAAATCTGTTTTTCACCGCGCGCAGGATGCGATAGGGGTGGCCGCGGTCTCCTTCGAAATACAACACGGTGTCGACCATGTGCTCGATGACCTTGGGCCCGGCGATCTGTCCGTCCTTGGTGACGTGGCCCACAAGCAGGACGGCGGAGCCCGCCAGTTTGGCGTAGCGGATGAGAGACTGAGCGGCCGCGCGGACCTGGCTGACGGTGCCGGGCGCGGCATCGAGCTGATCCGACCAAAGCGTCTGAATGGAATCGATGACCACGAGATCCGGCGCCCTGTCGTCGTCGAGCGTCGCCAGGATGTTGCCAAGGTTGGTTTCGGACGCGAGGCCGACGGGGGCAGTGGCAAGACCCAGCCGTTCCGCCCTGAGACGGACCTGAGCAATTGCTTCTTCGCCGGAAAAATAGAGTGCGCGGCGGCCGGCGATGGCGAGGTTCGCTGTCAACTGCAACAGCAGCGTCGATTTGCCGATGCCGGGTTCGCCACCGATGAGCAGGGCGGAGCCGGGCACGACGCCGCCGCCGGTGACGCGGTCGAGTTCGGAAATCCCGGTCAGAAAGCGCGGCGCTTCTTCGGTCGAGCCTTTGAGGGCTTCGAGCTTGATGACACGCCCCTTCGATCCGCGCGCGATGCCCGAGCCAGGAGCGGGACCGGCGTCCGTTTCCTCAACCAGCGAATTCCATTCCCCGCACGCCGCGCACTTGCCCTGCCACTTGGTGGAGGTCGCGCCGCAGGCATGACAGACGTAGATGTTTCGAGAGGGCTTAGCCATGGCTGGGAATTAGCGGATTCTGAGGCGCAGTGCGACGTGGAAAACCTCAAGCGTGCGGCACTCTGGCCACATTCAGGCCTGTTGGTCTCATTGCAAAACGGGGCAGGGCATGGTGGGCTGATGCCACGCAGGGGCAAGAGCGTTGATCAGCAAAATTCAATCGATTGCAGCACTTGCAGGAGCGTGGGCGTTTGGCGCCTTCGGCGTCGCGGTCGCGAACCCGCAATCGGGTGCTGTCCAACAAGATGCCGGATACGAGCTTCTGCGGATCGACGGTCAGCTGGTGCGGTGGCTGCCGCGCCGAGCAAAGGGCGCGATAGCCATTCGCTACGCCGTGGCCGACCGCCCGATCACAATTGCCGGCGCAAGGAACTGCGGCACGATTGTTCCACCTGACGCGCTTTTGCAGGCTTCGGGTCTGACGCGTGACGATCTCAGTCAGGCTCTCGCTGCGGCAGTACAGGCTTGGCAGTTGCCAGCCGCGCCCATTTTCACTCCCGCCACGTCTGTGCACGACGCCGATCTCATCATCGGCGCCCAAGGCGAACCGGGCGGCATCGCGTACACGAACCTGACCTTGGGCGGCCACGTCGCGGGACCTGGCAGCGCCTCGCGCGCAATCGAAGCCGCGCAAGTCTGTCTTAATCCGTCGATCGGCTGGAAGCTCGGATTCGACGGCAATTTCGCCCGCCGCGATCTTACTTTCGCTCTTAGTCATGAATTTGGTCACGTGCTTGGTCTCGATCACCCCGGCGCACGCGGCCATCTGATGTCGTTTCGCTATCAGGAAAACTTGCGTGCGCCGACGGCAGGTGACCGCGCAGGCGTCAGCACACTCTATGCGACGGCTTCCGATGCGGAGCGCGCAACTGTTGTGAAACCTGCGGCGGCAACCGTGCCCGCGTCATCGCTGACGCGATGAGGCCGCATTCGGAACCCGTTTGAACTCCAACGCGTTGGGACGATAGGTGCGCTGGCTTGAGGCCAACGGAAACCTCCCCCAATGCAACAGGAGTAAACCGCATGAAAAAGTTCGCTATGCTGGCTGCCATCGGCGGTCTTGCGATGTCCGGCCCCGCCTTTGCCCAGTCACCTGCCGGCAGCACCACGGCACCCGCCCCGGCAGCGAATGCACCTGCCGCGAATGCGCCTGCGAACATGACTGTGATCACGCCGCCGACCCAGTCGATCTCATTGAACGACGCTGAAGCAAAGGCCTGGATCGACAAGACGGTCTACTCGAGCGACGGCAAGAACGTCGGCGAAGTGGCGGCCTTTGCGCGGGATGCGAGTGGCAAGGTCACAGAAATGCATGCGGATGTTGGCGGCTTCCTCGGACTTGGCGAAACGCGCGTGCGCCTGATGCCGGGTGACTTCACGCTCTCCAACGATCGGGTTGTGCTTAATCTGAGCTCGGACGCCGTGAAGTCGCTTCCGCATCTGCCGAAGTAAGTGGCGCCTTCGACAACCACCGGCAAAGAGCGGGAAAGTTCGCTCTGATTTCAGGCCCTCTCCCGCAACTCGGGAGGAGGCCTTGTCATGAGCGGCGTGCGCAATGCCGCAAGGCGGAACGTCCACGTCCGCGAGACGTTGACCTCTCATGGAAATGCAGTTGCGACGTGAAGTCATTCTGTGAGGAGAAAATCCATGAAGACTCTTTTTGCCATATCAACGCTGGCGCTCGCCGCATCTCTCAATGCCGCATCGGCGGAGCAAGCAAACACGAATGCCAGGGGCGGCGCGAAAGCGACGGCCGCGGAGTGCCAGATGTTGTGGGACAAGGCCGATAGCGGCAAGACCGGCAAAATCACTGAGACGGTTGCCGCGGACTATGTGACCGATCCCAAGATGGTCAACAAGGACGGCGACACGACGCTGGAAAAGGCCGAGTTCACCAGCGCCTGCGAGATGGGCCTCATCAAGCACTCCGCGCTCTCATCGCCGGCAACCACCGGCAGCACCACCAAGGCCGTGCCTCCTGAGACGTCCGACCGCACGCCGGAGAAGCGGACTCCGACCCCGCCGAACCAAGTGGATTCGAGCGGCGGGAACACGTCGGACCGCACTCCGAAGGAATGACGCTCTTCAGAAATGCCATGCTGCCGGCGTCACGACATCGTGCGCCGGCAGTTCTGCGAGCTTTCGCCAGTCAACCAGCATCACCGATGTAGAGCCGCTCGAACCGCGTGCCCAGGCGGGTCAGAATTTCATAGCCGATGGTGCCGGCGGTGTGGCCTGCGTCCTCGATCGGGAGGTCCGGGCCGATCAGAGTTGCGAAGTCTCCGGGCCGGACCGTGCCGGCCTCAAGGTCTGTGACGTCAACCGTGATCAGATCCATCGACACCCGGCCAACGATCGGCGCGTGTTTGGCGGCGATGGAGACGTATCCGCCCGACCGGTCGTTGGTTGCGCTAGCGGATCGCGGCACGCCATCAGCATATCCCGCGGCAACGGTAGCAATGCGTGACGGTTTCAATGCGCGCCAACTCGCCGAATAACCGACCGTCTCGCCTTTTGCGACATCGGCGATGGCGAGGATGCGTGCCTTCACCGTCACCGCTGGTTTGACTGGGGCCGGGTTCGACAGCGACGCCTGCCCTCCGTAGAGCGCATAACCGGGACGCACCAAATCGAAGTGGAACAACCTGCCCAGCATCAGGCCGTCGGATGCGGCGAGCGAACGGGGCATGTTCGGGATCAATGCAGACAGCGTTTCAAACGCCAGCAACTGATCGCGATTTTTCAAATCCGCAGGGTTGTCGGCAGAAGCGAGATGGCTCATCACCAGTTTCAGCCCGAGCGACTTTACGCGGTCAGGGTCAGCGGCCAGACGGCGCAGGTCAATCGCCGGCAGGCCCAGGCGGTTGAGGCCGCTGTCGATGTGGAGGCCAGCCGCGTTGATCTTGCCCGTCGCCTTCGCATACGCCGACCAGCGCGCGATGTCATCGCCGGACGAGAGCACAGGGCGAATTTCAAGATGCGCGTACAGCGCATCCGCGCCGGGGATCAACCCGTCGAGGGCATAGATCACCGCGCTGGGAGCAAGGGCGCGCGCGTCCTCCGCCTCGTGCGGCGTGGCGATGAAAAACGTTTCGCATCCGGCGCGGGCCAATGCCGGGATGACGCGCGCTGCGCCGAGACCATACGCATTTGCCTTGACGACGGCGGCGCAATTGACGCCCGGCGCGAGCAATGCCTTCAGATTTTTCCAGTTGGCGGCGACCTGCGCGAGATCGACGGTCACGAATCCGGTTGCCGCCGCTTCGGCGGCCTTCAGCTTCGGTCGCGTCGTATACTGGCGTGGATCTGACATAAGTCCCTGATGCTCAATCCCGCTCCCCATTCCTGGGGCAGAGGAATGGGTGGAGGAATAGCTCACCTTTCCGGCAGCATATAGTCGCGCGCCAGATTTCCGAAGCGGGTGAATTGGCCTTCGAACGACAATTCGACGGTGCCGACCGGGCCGTGACGCTGCTTGCCGATGATCACTTCCGCCTTGCCGGAAACCGCGCTCATCTTTGCCATCCAGTCGGCGAACTCGGGCGTGCCCTCGGCCGGCTTGGTGCGTTCGACATAATATTCCTCGCGGAAAACGAACATGACGACGTCGGCGTCCTGCTCGATCGAGCCTGATTCACGCAAGTCGGACAGTTGCGGGCGCTTGTCCTCGCGGTTTTCGACCTGACGGGAGAGCTGCGAGAGCGCGATGATCGGCACCGCAAGCTCCTTGGCGAGCGCTTTCAGGCCGGTGGTGATCTCGGTGATTTCCTGGACGCGATTGCCATCGCCCTTTTTCGAGCCGGCGAGCAGCTGGAGATAATCGACGACCAGCAGATCGAGGCCGTGCTGACGTTTGAGTTTGCGGGCGCGGGCGGAAAGCTGGGCGATGGTGATGCCGCCGGTCTGGTCGATGTAGAGTGGAATGCGCGACATCTCGGCGGCCGTTTCCGACAGCTTGCGGAATTCGTGCTCGTCGATCATGCCGCGGCGGATTTTTTCCGAACTGATTTCCGCCTGTTCCGCCAGAATGCGGGTGGCGAGCTGTTCGGACGACATTTCGAGCGAGAAAAAGCCGACGATGCCGCCGTCGACGACCTCGTCAATGCCATCGGCACCCTTTTGCGACTTGTAAGCCTTGGCGACGTTATAGGCGATGTTGGTGGCGAGCGCGGTCTTGCCCATCGACGGACGTCCGGCGAGGATGATCAAGTCGGAACGCTGCAGGCCGCCCAGCTTGTTGTCGAGATCGGAAAGCCCGGTCGAGGCGCCCGACAAATGTCCGGCACGCTGGAACGCGGCATTCGCCATGTGAATGGCCGTGGTGAGCGCGCTGTTGAAGCTCTCGAAGCCCTGGCCGTACTTGTTCTGCTCGGCCAGACCGTAAAGGCGGCCTTCCGCCTCCTCGATCTGCGTCTTGGGTGGCTGGTCGATGGCGCTGTCGTAGGCGGTGTTGACCATGTCCTCGCCTATGACGATCAGAGCGCGGCGCGTGGCCAGGTCGTAGATCGTGCGGCCATACTCGGCGGCGTTGATGATGGTCGTGGCGTTGGCGGCGAGCCGGCCGAGGTATTGCGGAACGCTGGTGTGCGCGTCGATGGGCTCGGCAGTCTCAAAAAACGATTTGACGGTGATGGGCGTCGCCGTCTTGCCGGCGTGGATCAGCGTGGCGAGCGTCTCATAGATGCGGGCGTGCAGCGGATCGTAGAAGTGGCCGGGCGCCAGGAAGCCCGAAACGCGGTCGAGGGCTTCGTTGTTGACGAGGATGGCGCCGAGCAGAGCCTGCTCGGCTTCCAGATTGTGCGGGGCCTGACGGAATGTCAGCGGCTCGTCGGCCGCGGCGGCGGCCTTGAGCTTTTCGGTGAGGAGGACTGCGGGGTTTGCCATGGGGCCAAGCTAGCCGATTCCGGCCGCGATTCGTCTCCCCATCCCCCGCGTCAAGCGCTTGTGATCCCCGCTATCAACACCGCTTGCCGATTGTCCTTGGCGGTGGCCCGAATCGCTCGCCTCGCCCCGACAGACAAACATCCCGGAGGGTGCCCTCCGGGATGTGCAGCTAAAACTTGAGCCGAACTCAGACGCGCCGGGCCTATTCTTCCGTTTCGGCCGCGGGCGCCGCGCCTTCCTCGAACACGGCGTCGGGATTGAAGGTCTCGAGTTCGAGGGCTTCGTCCTTGATGACCGAAACGTTTTCGCCTCGGGCCTGCTTGTCGGCCTCGTCCTGCGAGCGGGCAATGTTGAGCGTGACGTTGCAGAGCACTTCCGGATGCAGCTGGACCTTGGCCGGCGTCATGCCCAGCGCCTTGATCGGCTTGTCGAGCACGACCTGGTTGCGATCGACCGTGAAGCCGCCGGCCGTGATGGCATCGGCGATGTCGCGGGTCGAAACCGAGCCGTAGAGCTGGCCGGTGTCGCCGGCGGCGCGGATGAGGACGAAGCTCTGGCCGTCGAGCTTGGCGGAGACGGCTTCGGCTTCCTTCTTGTGCTCGAGGTTCTGAGCTTCGAGCTGGGCGCGCTTCGATTCAAACACCTTCTTGTTGTCTTCGGTGGCGCGCAGCGCCTTTTTCTGCGGCAACAGGAAGTTGCGGGCGTAGCCGTCCTTGACGCTGACGACGTCGCCCATCTGACCGAGGCGGCCGATGCGCTGAAGCAGGATGACTTGCATGAAACGATCTCCTTTGAGGATCTGAAAGATTTAGTTGGATTGGTTGGGTGAGTGCGGGCCCTGCCGGAACCGGAAGCCGAAAGCTCCCTCGGCAAGTCCCAGAAGCGTCAACGCCAAGCTTGTACCGGCGAAGAAGACGAACACGGCGGTGTAGAGCACGGCCAGCACGAACGAGCGCCATGGCGAGCCGCGCGTGACGGCGTGGACGACGGCGAGGCCGATCAGCAGGAAGGCGAAGGCGAAGGCGGCGGCAAATCCGCCGGCGGCGAGGCCCGGCATTCCGCCGACGAACGATCCCGCCATCATGGCGACGAAGGCGAGGGCGAGGCCCTGCGGCAGGATCGTCATGGCGAGATCGGGCCAGGGGCGCGTCAGGCGGCCCGAGGCGACGGTGATGCGGCCGGCGAGCCAGAGATTGATCAGGATCGTCAGCATCGACAGGATGGCGAGCGCCCACGGCAGCATGGTGAGAGTGGTCTTGGCGATCTCGTCGATCTGCGGTTCGGTCACGGCGGGCGCGCCGGGCAGCTGCGTCAGCTCGTTCTTGACGAACGCGGCGACGAAGGTGCGCACCGTTTTGCCCAGCGTCTCGATGTCGCCGCCGCTCATCGCGAACAGCATCAGTCCGGCGAATGCGCCGCTCAGTAACGCCGCAGCGGCAATCATGCGGCCGACCGGATACCACTCGCGCGCCTCGTCGTCCCCACGGCTCAGAAGCGCGAGGCGGGACATGATCACGGCCGGCACCGCTTCGGACAGGCCATAGAGCGTCGCCGCCGCCGGATTGGTCACGAGCAGCACCGATAGCGTCGCCGTCGCCGCCGCGATCGCGGCATACGCCGGGCCGAGGCCGAGACCGGCGAGATAGAGCGACAGGGGGGTCAAGAAGAACAGCACGACGCGCAGCAGCATCGGCCCGGTGGTGGCGGAGGCAAAGACGACGGCCGAGATGAGCCCGGCACAGATCGCCAACAGGAGTGCGTTCGTGTTCATGGTCGTGTGCTGTCCCGCGTCATGAGCGGTTAGAGTGAGATCCGGCGTGATGCCGTCCTCACCCAACGGATGTTAAGTCTCTTGCAAAGCGCGGGGATAAGTCCGCGCCGGAATTGCCTTGGTGGCGCGTTCCGACTCCGCTCCGCGGAGCCGGCCGGAACGCGCGAAGGTCTTTACTTGATCACGTACGGCAGGAGACCGAGGAAGCGGGCGCGCTTGATGGCCTGAGCCAGTTCGCGCTGCTTCTTGGTCGACACCGCGGTGATGCGCGACGGCACGATCTTGCCGCGCTCGGAGATGTAGCGGCTCAGCGTCCGCACATCCTTGTAGTCGATTTTCGGAGCCGCATCGCCCGAGAACGGACAGGTCTTGCGGCGGCGATGGAACGGACGGCGGGCTGCGCCGCCAGCGGAAGCGATTTCAGCCATGGATTAGCCCTCCGAGCCCGATGTTGAACCTGGGTTTGAATCACGCGGAGGACGCGGGGGACGCGGACGGTCGCCGAAGCCGCCGTCACGCGGTGCGCCGCCCTCGCGCGGGGCCCCATCGCGAGGCGGACGCGGACGGAACGTCGAGCCGCCTTCACGGTCGCCGCCGCGGAAACCGCCACCGCCACCGGGGCGATCGCCACGGTCACCACGAGGACCGCCGCCGAAGCCGCCACGGCCGCCGCCGAAGCCGCCGCGATCACCGCGCTCGCCGCGCTCATCACGGTCCTGCTTGCGCATCTGCACCGACGGCTCGGTCTCGAGCTCTTCGACGCGGACGGTCATGAAGCGGATGATGTCGGAATTGATGCCCATGCGGCGTTCCATTTCGGTCACGGCGGCGGGCGGTGAATCGATATTGAAGAACGCGTAGTGGGCCTTGCGGTTCTTCTTGATCTTGAAGGCGAGGCCCTTGAGGCCCCAATATTCCTGCTTGGTGACTTTGCCCTGGCCCTCGGCGATGACGCCTTCGAATTCCTTCATCAGGGCTTCGACTTGGGCTTGGGTCACGTCCTGGCGCGCCAGGAAGGTATGCTCGTAAAGCGGCATACGGATCAGCCTTTCGTTTCTGTGTCACGCCTGCATCTGCAAGGCGCGTCGCTCGCTCCGGCGCAAAGCCCTGTTGAGCCTAGGAAAGGCTCCAACCAGTACCCAAAGGAGAAGACACTGGGGGCCGGGTCCGAAAACCCTCCTGCGTTAAGGCGTTGATTCCGTTAGGATCAGCGCACACACAGGCCCCCGTTCAGCCTCCTACCGGAGCGGGTGAAGGGGCGACTTATACGCGGATTTGGGGGGAGCGCAAGGGTAGGGCGCGGGTTGTCGCATATGGGCGGACATGCCTTCAATCCCAGCGCGACCGGCCGGGATTTTCGATGACGCCGGGCGACTCTCCTTCGTCGAGCCGGCCGCAACGCGCGTTGGCTGTGGCACGTCCCGCGCCACCACTATGCTGTTCGAGGTGATACCGCGCCTTCCGGCCGGCTCGCGGAACGCGAGTCGGAAGGCGCAACACGAGTGCCCGGCTCCGCGCAAGCGGAGTCGGAGGCGCAAACAACAGTGACAAGAGACGGGGCGGCGAAGGCCTCGATCTCATATCTATTCTTTCGGATGCAGCCTTCGCTGCCCCGCGCGCTGACCAATCCGCGGTTCACGCTTCCGTCCAGCGGCTTGACGGTTGGGCGGCGCGCTCCGGGACTGCGGAGAAGACGCGCTTCTCCTTGAACCGTCGACCCCGCCATCCT
>CXWK01000459.1_pt1 | contig 31285 bp, 34 predicted proteins | sample 590851 | NCBI WGS metagenome assembly CXWK01 (sample SAMEA3498364, study PRJEB10139) | wastewater metagenome | biome: wastewater treatment plant; material: activated sludge | place: Denmark | collected 2014-08-01
GACAGGGACCGCCCCGTCCCGACTCGGCGCATCGAGTCCCCGGTCAGCGCACCCGATGCGCCGCCTTCGTCAGGGAGGTCCGGCGCACGCCGCGGCGAACCGGCCGGCGGCCTCGCAGAGTCCCGGGTAGAAGGTCTCGTCGGCACCGCCGCTGCGGTCGAGCCGGAACACGCTGACCCAACCGTCGAACCACTCGAAGCAGAACGGCGGTCGGGTGGCCGCCAGCCACGCCACGAACTCGGGGTGCAGCACCCGGTCGACGAGCGCCCGGTCGGCGCCTCGCGGCACCCGGGCCCGGTAGGGCCGGCCCACACCAGCCAGATCAGCCTTCTGGTACTCACCCGGCCGGAAGGGCACGTCGGACATCCGATGGCCACCGTAGGCGTGGAGGTCACCGTGGGTGGGGCCCTGGATCTCGACCGTCGGGAGGAGGCCCAGTCTTGGTGCCGGGGCCCGCACCACGTCGAACACGTCGTGGTGCACCTCCTTGTCCCATATCTCGACCCGCGCGATCGTCCCGTCGATTCCCCCCGGCAGCACGCCCGTTCCTCCCCGCCAGCGCCAGCCGTAGTCCGACGCCCGCTTCTGCAACTGGTGCGCGTCGGCCACCTGGCACGACCGGGGCAGGAGCTCGTCGACGATGCCGACGACGGGCGTGGCCAATCGGTTCGCCTCGATGAACCCGCCCAGCACCTCTTCGGCCGGGGGGCGGCGTGGCCTGGGGGACCGATCGAAGAAACCCATTGGCCAACGGTACTGCCCGACCGCCACCGGCGGCCCCCAGCTACAATGGTGGGTCCCGCGGGTGTAGTTCAGAGGCAGAACATCAGCTTCCCAAGCTGAGAACGCGAGTTCGATTCTCGTCACCCGCTCCAGCGAATAGGCCCAGGTCGGCCGGTTATTCGGCGGCTTGGTCCTTCGCCGCGTGGGACCGAGATCGGCGGCGTGACCCGAACGTGACTGCGAGCGGAGCGGCCGGTCGAGCAATCGTCCGCTGCCAGTCTTGGCGCTCTCGCCTCCCTGGCACCGCTCGTCGGGTCCGTCGGCGGGTCGACCCAGACGGCGTTCCAGCTCGATGCGGCCGGCCAGGCTCTGTACGAGTCCGGCGCCCTGTCCGCTGTCGGTGACGGGTTCTACCGACTGTTCGGGAGAGCGGCCGACGGCACGATGTCGGACACCGACTGGCACTCCATGGACGACAGCGGTGTCGAGGTCGAGCAACAGATCGAACGACTCCGATCGTTCATCCGCAAGCGGCTCGCCGCGGCCGAGTACGAGGGTCGGAAGGTCTCGGGTCGCCTCGAGGCCGTCGAGCATGCGCGTGACGTGTCGGAGACCCTCGCCCTGCTCGAGTTCGCCCAGGCGGCGATCGATGAGGCTCGATCGCTCCTCGACCGACACTTCGACGAGGACACCGACCTCCTGGTCCGCGTGCGGACGCTCGTCGCCGAGCGGGTCGACGTCAAGGCCCTCGAGATGGTGCACTTCATCACGGCGGGTTCGATCGTTCGGTTGGCGCCACAGGTCGACGACTCGCTTGCGTGGTTCGCCTCGCAGCGGGGATTGCCCTACGAGGCGATCGAGGTTCCGGCCCTTCCGGAGGCAGCCGAGATGGTGGACGAGGCCCGCGAGCGAGCCCTCGCTATCGCATCGGAAGGCAAGCGGGCCATCGGCGATCTGGCCGGCCGCGTCCGCAATCGCCGCGGGAACGACGGCGGAGCGGCGGAGCTCGGCGCTGGACAGGTCGCCGAGGCGCTCCCGCCCGAGACCGGGATCTCAGATCCGGTCGATCCCGACGGGCTCGCCGGACGCTTCTCGAAGGTGCGGTCCGCAGCCCTGTCTCGAATTCGCCGCAGGGCCGATGAGGACGCTGCACCCACAGACCAGCCGTCGATCCCGATGGAAGACGGCTGATGGCAACACCGGCGAAGCGCCCTGCGGTCGGCAAGGGCAAGGCGGCGGTAGATCGACTCATGGCTCAAGCCCTCCGTGCCCTACAGGACCCGAAGGTTCGCGCTGAGCTCGTGAAGCACGGTCGTGCGGTCATGGACGCGACACAGCAGTGGATAGCGGACCGACAGAAGCGCGGAGGCCTGTCGGTCACCGATCGGTTGGCGGAGAGGGTCGGCGGCCGGTTTGGCCAGGAAGGTCCGGAGCGTCGAGAGGCGAACCTGGACGCCGCCGTGGCCGCCCTCGCCGCCGATTCTCCAACGCTGGCGAGGTCACTTCGCCCGGTGACGAAGTCGCTGGACGACGTGGCCCGGCTGCTAACGGTCGCCGCCGCGCTGCCATTCCCTAAGCGGAAGCGAGCGCACATGAAGATCGACGATGTACTCGAGTCCGGCTTCTTCGATGCCACGCTCGAGGGAGTCCGCCCCGACAGGACCGAGGACTGAGTCTCGATCCCCAACCGACAGTCCTTCCCGATCTGAACCTGCCGAATGCTCGGTCAGGTCGATCGCAGCGCTGCTAGCACCAGCAGTGCCTCGTCCTCGCTGACACCGAACGCCTCGATGACCCCGACGTGATCGAGTATGAGTTGGAGCACAGTCGCCGTCGACGCGTTGCCGACGCGGAGCCACAGCGTCTTCGGTGGCGGACCATGGAGGAACGCGAGCTGACGGAAGTCCGAGTCCTTCGAGACGATCATGTGGCGCTGCTCGCTGGCGTACTCCCAGATCTCCCGGTCGGTCGCAGTGTCCAGGCCGAGCGCGTTGACGTGCTCGCTCTCGGGGAACACGTCTCGCAGCTGCCCGACGAGGTGTCTCGACAGGTTCTGGTCGAGCAGGAGCTTCACGCCGTGGCGAGGCGGCGTTCCCGGAGGGCCGCGAACTCAATGGCGGCCCGGACGTGCTCGGGTGTGAGCTCCGGGAAGTCGGCGACGATCTCCTCGGTGGTCATCCCCGATGCCAGGTACTCGAGGACGTCGTAGACCGCGATCCGCGTGTCGATGAAGCACGGCTTGCCGCTGCGCACACCCGGGCGGGTCTCGATGACCGTCGTGAGATCCATCGACTCCACGGTACCCCCGCCGGCCGACGGCTGGCCGCGGCTTACACCGAGCGCGTCGATGATTCCAGGTCTCGCCGGGGAAACTTGGAATTGTGGCGCTGCAATCCCAGTCTCGGGTGGGGTCACCGACAACGAAGCTGAGTACCCGGAGCCGAATCGGCGTGACCCCAGCGTGACCCTACGAGGCGGGATCCGGGGTGACGGGACGCCACAAGACGCAACGCCACACCCGCGCTGACCTGCGGAAACGGACGAATCCCCTGGTCAGCCGACCCCCTCCGATCAGCTTCACAAGCTGAGAACGCGAGTTCGATTCTCGTCACCCGCTCCACCGTATGGCCAGGGTTCTCCATCAGGGATCCGCTACCCGCGAGCGTGGCGGCGCCCGCTGGCGGCCACGCTTGCGCCGTCGTCTCCAACGGCACGGTCCGGTACCGGGGCAGCAACACCACCAATCCGGCGACGACCGTCGACCAGGACGGTTCGGGCAGCAATCGGGCGGGTGGCCTTGCGGTCGAACGTGTGTTTGGTTAGGATGACGGGAGCCGGTTCGCAGCCCTGGCGTAGCTCTCTCTGACGAGATGGCGGCTGCCACTTCCCCGCAGTTTCCTTTCGATTCCCGGTCTGTGGTTGGCCGGTTGGGAGTGGTGCCAGGTGCTTGTCGTAGAGCGAACGCAGGGGGTTGACCCCGAGGAGCGGTTGGGTGTGTCGGGCGTGTCGGGTGTGTCGGGTGCGCTCGACGTGTTGGAGGCGGCGGCGGTGGCGGCGGGTGAGGTCTGGGCGGGTCGGGACAGCCACATGATCCACTTCGGCGAGGCCAAGGACTACTTCACCGGACCCCTCCGCGAGGCCATCATCATCCGCGACCGTCTTTGCAGAGACGAAGGCTGCGGCGTCCCCGGACGCGACTGCCGCATCGACCACGTCATCCCCCGCAGCCGAGGTGGCCCACCTCCGAACGCAACGGCCAATGCAAGTGCGGCACCGCCAACCGCATCAAAGGCAACCGCATGCCATAGCAGGCCCAACCCGCCCGCGCCTCCCCGTTCTCACCCACTGTCGGCCGATCGCGTACGCACTGACCGCATGGCGCCGTCGGTCACACGGGGGATGGCCGATCACCGGACCGGACCCGGCCTGCCTGCCCCGACCCGGCCGACGGCGACCGCCTGGGCGTTGCCGCTTCCGGTACGGTCGGCCGATGACTTGGCGTGCAGGGTTTCGGGCGGGTGCGGCTCGGGTGGCCGTGGCGGCGCTGCTGGCATCGACGATCGCGGCGGTCGGGCTCCCGGGTCGGGCGATGTCGGAGAGTCAGCGCGCCGGCGTGGAACCCATCGCGCCCTCGAGCACGTGCACGGGACTGCCGCCACAGCGTGCACGGACCGCGCACCGGGCGATGTCGCACCACGGGTTCCACCGCACCTATCTGGTCCACGTGCCGCCCGGCTACGACCCCACGACACCCACCCCGGTCGTCCTCCTCTTCCACGGACAGGGCTCGTACGGCCTCCAGCAACTCCTCTACAGCGACTACGCCGCGCTCGCGGACCGCGAGCGCTTCGTGATCGTGGCCCCCGACACCGCGTACCCCTTGTACAACCAGTGGCTCATCGGGTCGGGCCCCGGGGGGACCCCCCAAGTCGATGACCGGGTCGACGACGTCGGATTCGTGGAAGCCGTCCTCGATCAGATCACGGCCCGCTTCTGCGTCGACACCGACCGGGTCCACGCCACGGGCATCTCGAGCGGCGCGTTCATGGTCAGCTACCTGGCCTGCCGACTCCCCGACCGGATCGCCTCGATGGTCACGGTCGCCGGCACCGTCTACTCCGACGGCGAAGGGGACGACACCTGCGGCGAGCGGCCGGTGCCCGTGCTCGCGTTCCACGGCTCGGCCGACCGGAACGTGCCGTTCGACCATCAGACGTTCGGCGCGTACGGGCCGAACGACGGCGTGGTCCCCCAGCTCCGGCAGTGGGCGATACGGCGCAACGGCTGCGCCGGGTCGACCAGCGTCACCCGGTTGGCTCCCGACGTGACGCTGCGCTCGTGGTCCTGCCCGGAGCGACAGGCTGTGAAGCTGGTTCGGATCCAGGGCGGTGGTCACACCTGGCCCGGCGCAGTCATCGACGTCCCGGCGCTCGGGGCCACCACCCACAGCGTGTCGGCCACCCGGATGGGCTGGCGGTTCTTCGCGAGCCACCCCCTGACGTAGCTCCGATGGGACCGAAGGTCGGGACGTTCGCCCCTACCCCGGGGTCGAGCGCGGGGAGTACGATTCGGGCATGGAGAGGAACATGATGGCGGCGAGGCGTGTCTCAGTCGACCCGAACGCGGCCCACGCGGGTCGACCGCCATCGAAGCGGGACCGGTCGAAGGTCGTGGCGAAGGTGAGCGCGTTGGCACTGGGTCTCGCCCTGTTGGTGTCTGCATGCGTCTCGGCCGACCAGACGACGGTGTTCAACCAGGTCAACCACTCGCGGGCGAGCAACGGCATCCCGGCCATGCAACAGAACGGCTGGCTGTCCGACTTCGCCCAGCACTGGGCCGAGCACATGGCGGCCAAGTGCGCGCTTTCGCACTCGCCCGACTACGTGACCGCCAACCCGTACAACTGGCGCAGCCTGGCCGAGAACGTCGGGGGCGGGAATTCGCTGGCGAGGGCCCACACCAAGTTCATGAACTCGCCGAGCCACCGGGCCAACATCTTGAACCCGAGGTTCAACTACCTGGGCACGGGCGTGGCCCAGGGATGCGGCCGCTACTGGGTGGTCCACGAGTTCATGCAACTCTGACCTCTCGCACGGATGGCACGCTCGACCGTGGCCATTCCGAGCGCGTTCGACCCACACGACACCCACACCGGGTCGGGCCGGCGGACGAACAGACCGGTGGGTCCTCACGCCGACGAGAGGACTTTCTGCTCTACCGCCTGGGGGAGCGAACCCCTTTGCTTGACCCATGGCCGATGACGAAGCGCCGCGTTCGAACCTCCTGGAAGCGCTCGGCGGAAAGGCCGCGCTCGACGAGATCGTCGCGGACTTCTACCGACGGGTGACCACCGACCCCGAACTGGCGCCCGAGTTCGCGGGCGTCGACGTCGAGCGACTGATGCACATGCAGGACGAGTTCCTCGCCGCCGCATTCGGCGGCACCGACCACACCGCGGGCGTCGACCTGCGCGCCGCGCACGCCGGGCGACACATCACCCCCCACCAGTTCTCGCGGTTCGTCGAGCACTTCCTCGACACCCTGGCCGCCCGCGACCTCCCCCGCGCCACCATGGACCAGGCCACCGGCCGACTGGCGCTCTACGTCGACGACGTCGTCGGCGAGTACGGCGCCTCGGGCTAGGTGGGCTTCTTCAACGCACCGGCCGGTGACCGTGACCGCCGGTACTGGCGTGCTGGCTCTATCTGAGGAAGGCTCCCCTGATGAAGAACGCCCGGTTCGCAACACTCGCGCTTCTCGTCGGCGCGCTCGTCGCTCCCGCCACGGCGGTCGCGGCCGAGGCCCCCACGCCGTCGACCGCCGCGACACCAGCAACCACGTCGGTCACCACGCCCGGTCCGTCGGGCACCACCGTTCCCACGACGACCGATCCCGACGTCGGCCCTGACGCCACGATTGCTCCCCCCGACGCCGTGCCGACCCCCACGGTCCCGCCCCTCGACACCATCCCTGACCCCACCATCCCGCCCCCCGACACCACCCCGCCACGAATCGGCGTCACCGTCGCCCATCCGCACTTCAGCCCCAACCGCGACGGCGTGCGCGACCGCACCCGCCTCGACCTGTCCGCCGACGAGCCACTCGAGGTCGACGTCGTGTTCCGGAACGCGAGTGGCTCGGCGCAGAACGCATCGCACCTCTCGTTCGGCCCCGGCGAGGCGAGCGTCAAGTGGGGAGGCCACCTGGAGCGCAACGGCGACCGGTTCCTCGCTCCCGACGGGGACTACATCGTGGACATCGTGGGCACCGACAGTGACGGCAACATCACACAGAAGTCCCGCGGCATCACCGTGGACACGAAGGGGCCCAGCTTCGTGTGGACCGGCATCACCCCCGACCCCTGGGGCGCCACCGGCCCCGTCACCTATCGCTTCACCAGCAACGACCGCTCCGGCCCGCTGACCACCCAGGGAACGGCGTGGAACCGCGCCGGCCTGCTCGACGTCTCCGCGCGTCTGAGCCGCCCGACGGGGACCGTGACGTTCAGCTGGCGACCGAACTACCCCGACGGCAGTGTCTTCCTCCCCGGCAACTACCTCGCGGCGATGAACGTGTCCGACCAGGCCGGCAACCGGACGGTGAGCCCGTTCCGAGGCTTCCGGGTGGACCGGCCGGTGGCGACGACCGTCGTCCGCCAGGTGCCCGGCGCCGGCAACCGGGTGGCGTTGACCTTCGACGACTGCAACAGCGGCGGCGCGTGGACCTCGATCCTGTACACCCTCGGCACCTACAACGCCGGCGGCACGTTCTTCTGCCCGGCCGACCAGGTGCTCGCCCACCCGTCGCAGGCACGAGCAGCGGCCTTCGCGGGCATGACCATCGCCAGCCACACCTCCGGCCACCAGTACCTCTCCCGCCTGTCCTACAGCGACGTCGTCTCTCGGATGCGCTCGGACCAGTCGGCGTGGTGGTCGGTCGCCCGCGTGACCCCTGCGCCGTACTTCCGCCCCCCCTACGGCGACTACGACTCGACGGTGCTCGCCGCCGCCGGCGCCACCGGCTACCGCTACACCGTCCTGTGGGACGTCGACCCGAGCGACTACCGCAACCCCGGACCGTCGGTGATCACGTCCCGGGTCCTCGCCGGGGCGCGGTCCGGGTCGATCATCATCCTGCACGTGCAGGACCAGACCGCCGCGGCCCTGCCCGCCATCATCGGCGGGCTCAGGGCACGGGGGCTGCAGCCGGTGACCCTCGCCGATCTGTTCGCCGCCGCCGGGTGGCACTGACCGGCGAAGACGCCGGAACCGTCGACCGCGGGTCAGACCACGGTGCCGACCGCGGCGCCGATGAGGGCCGTGGCGGCCATGGCAACGGCACCCCACACGGTGATGCGCAGTGTCGGGCGCATGGGGGGCGCGCCGCCGACCCGGGCCCCGAGGAACCCCAGCCCGCCCAGGGAGACGAGCGCGGCGACGACGATGGCCGCGACCTGCGCGCCGGCGGGGCTCACGACCGCAACCAGCAGCGGGAGAAGCGCACCGACGGTGAAGGACGCGGCCGACGACCCCGCGGCCTGCAGCGGGCGCGCCGTGACGACGTGCGAGATGCCGAGCTCGTCGCGGCTGTGGGCGCCGATGGCGTCCTTGGCGGTCAGTTGCCTCGCCACTTCGACGGCGACGTCGGGCTCGACCCCACGCGCCTCGTAGATGTGGGCGAGCTCCGCCAGTTCGGCCGCCGGGTCGTCCGCGAGCTCTCGGGCCTCGCGGGCCAGGTCGGCTCGCTCGGTGTCGCTCTGCGAGCTGACCGAGACGTACTCGCCGGCGGCCATCGACATGGCCCCCGCCACGAGGCCCGCGGTGCCCGCCACCAGAACGGCCGACCGCGACGCGCTCGTGGCGGCCACCCCGACGAGGAGGCTGGCGGTGGAGACGATGCCGTCGTTGGCCCCCAGGACCGCGGCGCGCAGCCATCCGATCCGGCCGGACCGGTGGCGTTCGGCATGCCTCGTGGACGCGGTTCTTGCCATGGCGCCAGAGGACACCGGATCGTCACCCGGGGCAAGAGCCTTTGGTCCCTCTCACGACCGTCGACCACACGACCGTCGACCACACGGCCGTCGACCACACGGCCGGCGGCCACGCGGCCGGGGTAAAGCGGGGTGCTACGGCGTGCTACCGGGTGCCGACCCTCGCCCGCAGCTTCTTGACGATGTCGCGGGGGTCGCCCAGGGCGAAGCCCTTGCGGAGCATCGCCTCCTTCTTGTCGGAGTAGGGCGGGTAGAGCATCGACGGGTCGATCCGGGTGCTGCGCGTGTGCACCGACCGGCGATGACTGAACGTGTCGAACCCGGCGCGGCCGTGGTAGGCCCCCATGCCGCTCGGGCCGACACCCCCGAAGGGGAGGTCCGGGTTCGACACGTGGAAGATCGTGCCGTTCACGCACGCCCCGCCACTGCTCGTGGCCCCGAGGACGTCGTCGACCTGGCGCTTGCGCTCGGAGAACACGTAGAGCGCCAACGGCTTGTCGCCGGCGTTGACGAAGGCGACGGCATCGGCCACCCCGGTGGTCTTCAGTACCGGGAGCACCGGCCCGAAGATCTCGTCGGCCATGGCAGGGGCGTCACGGTCGACCCCGGTGAGGATCGTGGGCGCGAGGTAGCAGGTGTCGGCATCGGTGATGCCACCCACCGCCGCCGTGCCCGAATCGAGCAGCTTCTCGAGGCGGTGGAAATGGGACGTGTTCACGATCCGCGCGTAGTCGGCGCTCTGCCGGGGGTCGTCGCCGTAGAACTCGCCGACCGCCCTGACCATCCGCTCGACCAGGGCGTCGTGCACCTGCTCGTCGACGAGGACGTAGTCGGGCGCGATGCACGTCTGGCCGGCGTTGAGAAACTTGCCCCACACGATGCGGCGGGCCGCCACGTCGAGGTTGGCCTCGGCGGTGACGATGGCGGGGCTCTTGCCCCCCAGCTCGAGGGTGACCGGTGTGAGGTGGGCCGCCGCAGCAGCCATGACCACCCGGGCCACCCGCCCGTTGCCGGTGTAGAAGATGTGGTCGAAGCGCTGGGCGAGCAACTCGGTGGTCTCGCCCACGCCGCCCTGGACCACCTGGATGGCAGGATCGTCGAGCCCGGTGAGCAGGTCGGCGATCACCGCGGCGCTCGCCGGCGCCAGCTCGGACGGCTTCACCACCACCGCGTTGCCGGCCGCCAACGCGGCCACCATGGGCATGAGGGACAGCTGGACCGGGTAGTTCCAGGGAGCGATGACCGCCACCACGCCCAGCGGCTCGGGCACCACGCGTGACACGCCGGGCTTGAAGGTGACCGGCGTGCGCACCCGCTCGGGCTTCATCCACCCGCGCAGGTGGGCGACCGTGTGGTCGATGTCGCTCAGGCCGAAGCCGACGTCGGCCGTCCACGCCTCGAAGCGGGGCTTGCCGAGGTCGGCATGCAGCGCCTCGAGCAGGTCTTCCTCGCGCCGCTCGATCGCGGACCGCACGGCGGCGAGGGTGGCGAGACGCCGGCCGAGCGACCGGGTTCTCCCGTCGTCGAAGGCCGCCCGGGCCGCGGCGACGAGGCCGGCCACCGCCTCGATGGGCGTGGCCTCGAAGCCGAACGCGTCGGCACCCGACGCCGACCGGGTGTGCTCGGTGGTGGTCATGGATGGCACCTCGTATCGGGGTCTCCCGGAAAGGCTACGGCCGAGCCCTGGCGGTGGGTCAAAGCTGCATGAACTCGTGGACCACCCAATAGCGGCCGCACCCCTGCGCCACGCCCGTCCCCAGATAGTTGAACCTCGGGTTCAAGATGTTGGCCCGGTGGCCCGCCGAGTTCATGAACGCGGTGTGGACGCTCGACAGCGACGTCCCGCTCCCGACGTTCTCGGCCAGGCTGCGCCAGTTGTACGGGTTGGCCGTCGCGTAGTTGCTCGAGTGCGCAAGCGTGCACTTGGCCGCCATGTGCTCGGCCCAGCGCTGGGCGAAGTCGGACATCCAGCCGTTCTGCGCCATGGCCGCGATGCCCGAGGACGCGCGCGAGTTGTTCACCTGGTTGAACACCCTGGTCTGGTCGGCCGAGACGCACGACGACACCACGAGCGCGAGGCCGAAGACCACCGCCCCCACCTTGAGCATCGCCTTCGACCGACCCGCCTTCGACCGACCCGCGGTGGCTGCAGCCCGACGCGACCGACGTACCGAACCTGGCATCGACACCATGTCCCCTCCTCTGACCCATCCCGTGACCCTGCCCGCCCGACAACGCTAACGGTTCGACCGCCGGACCACGACCCGGAGGCGGGCGGACACCGGACAGCGGTCACCGGCGCAGCACCGATGCCATAGCCTCCCCACCCATGGCGACACCAGGACGGGGCACCTATCCGGGGTTCGAGGGGACGGTCGGGCGGACGTTCGCCGGATCGGAGGGATGGTGGCCGCCGCGGCCGGAGCCGCCCGGGGGCGCCCCCAACATCGTGGTGATGATGGCCGACGACCTCGGCTACGCCGATCTCGGCTGTTACGGCTCCGAGATCGAGACCCCGAACCTCGACCGGCTCGCCGCCGGCGGTGTGCGGTACACGAACTTCCACGTGGCCCCGATGTGCTCGCCCACCCGGGCCGCCCTGCTGACGGGCCAGGAGTCGCACCGTGCCGGCGTCGGCTCGGTGGCGCACTCGGACGCGGGGTTCCCCGGCTACGCCATGGAGCTGGGCACCAACGTCGTCACCATCGCCGAGCTGCTGCGCGACCAGGGCTACGCCACGATGATGCTCGGGAAGTGGCACCTGGCCAAGGACTCGGACTGCTCGGCCGCCGGGCCGAACCACTCGTGGCCCTGCCAGCGGGGCTTCGACCGGTTCTACGGCATCCTCGACGCCTTCACGAACCTGCACCACCCCCATCGGCTGATGCAGGACAACACCCCGGTCGAGACCGACCAGTACCCGGACGGCTACTACCTCACCGACGACCTCACCGACCGCGCCATCGCCATGGTCCGCGAGACCAAGAGCTCGAACCCGGCCAAGCCCTTCTTCTGCTACTTCGCCCACCCGGCCGTCCATGCGCCCCTGCACGCCAAGCCCGCCGACATCGCCAAGTACCGCGGGCGCTACGACGCCGGCTGGGATGCCATCCGCGCCCAGCGCTTCGCCCGGCAGCAGGCGATGGGCCTGCTCCCGGTGGGCACCGAGTTGGCACCGCGCAACACCGAGCCGAACCACGACGTGAAGCCGTGGGACGAGCTGTCCGACGCCGAACAGGAGCTGTTCGCCCGCCACATGGAGGTCTTCGCGGGCATGGTCGACAACATCGACCAGAACGTGGGCCGCCTCGTCGACGCCCTCGACGACCTGGGCGAGCTCGACAACACGCTCTTCGTGTTCCTGTCGGACAACGGCGCGTCGCGCGAAGGCGAGGTCTGCGGCACCACCTCGTACTACGTGCACCTGCTCCAGGGCGACGACGTCGAGGCCGACCGGGCGCGGCTCGACCTCATCGGCGGCCCCCAGACCACCCCCCATTACCCCCGTGGTTGGGCCATGGCGGGCTGCACGCCGTGGCGGCTCTACAAGATCAACACCCATGCCGGCGGCCACTCGGTGCCGTTCATCGTTTCGTGGCCGGGGCAGGTCGGTGGGCGCCTTGGCGAGGCCGGCACGTTGCGGGACCAGTACACCCACGTCACCGACGTGCTGCCGACGGTGCTCGACCTGCTCGGCGTCGGGGCACCCACCGCCCGCGACGGGCACGACCTCGAGCCCATGGCGGGCGCCAGCTTTCTGCCGACGCTGAGCGACCCGGGTGCGCCGAGTGGCCACCATGAGCAGGTGTTCGAGAACAACGGCCACCGCGGCTTCTACCGCGATGGGTGGGAGGTGGTCACGCTGCACCAGGCCATGACGCCCTTCGACGACGCCGAGTGGGAGCTCTACCACGTGGCCGAGGACCGCACCGAGCTGCACGACCTGGCCGCAGCCGAGCCCGGGAAGCTCCGCGAGCTCACCGATGCGTGGGAGGCGGCGGCGTGGGAGAACCGGATCTACCCGCTCGACGATGGCACGAGCATCAAGTACCTGGTGCGCCCCGAGCGCAGCGCGGTGTACGGCGAGCCCGTCACCATCCCCGCGGGAACACCCACCCTCGAACGATGGCGTTCGGTGCAGCTCGTGTGGTTCCGGGCGTTCACCGTCTCGGCGACGCTCGACCACTGCATGGGCGACCGGGGCTACCTCGTCACCCATGGCGACCAGGGGTCGGGCTACGGCCTCTACGTGCTCGACGACCGGCTCACCTTCGTGCACAACGACGGGCGCGGCCACATGCGGCGCCTCGACGGAGGCCCGCTGGCGGACCGCACCCGTGACGTGGTCGCCGAGTTCGGGGCGCCGGGCGGCAACGTCTGGACGGTCTCGCTGTCGGTCGACGGCGAGGCGCGGGGCTCACTCGAGGGCGTGCCCATGCTCTTCGGCATGGCCCCCTTCGAGGGCATCAACGTGGGCACCGACCGGCGCTCACCGGTGGCGTGGGACCTCTACGAGCGCTTCGGGCCGTTCGCCTACACCGGCGCCCTCACCTCGGTGACCTACGCCCCCGGCCCCGACGCCCCCGACGCCCCCAGCACCATGGTCGACATGCTGCGCGAGATCGGCACCGCCTTCGAGTAGACGCCGCACCGGCCTCCGACCCACCTGCCGAGGCGCCGCCGCGTGCCCGACCCGGTCAGACCCCTCGAACCCGCGGTTCTCGACGCAATACGTGTCGGTTTCCGACACGTATTGCGTCGAGAATGAGGAGCTCTTGACGGTTTCGGTAAATTTCGTGTGATATCCAGTTATCACACGCTTCGACATCGACCGGGCGATCGCCGAACTCGCGATCCGGCAGGCGAACGTGATCTCACGCGCACAGGTCCTCGGCTGCGGCGGCGACGATGCACTCACACGACGGCGCCTCCGGGCCGGAGCCTGGCTGAAGGTGGCGCCCGGTATCTACGCGCTTCCCGCGCCGGCCAGCTTCCAACGCCGACTCTGGGTCGGTCACCTGGCGTCAGGACCCGACTCACTCGTGTCGTTCGAGGCGGCCGGCGCCGTTCACGAGTTCCTCAGCTGTCCCCCCAATCGGGTGATCCTCATCGGCGCGCACTCCGGTTGGCAGCGGATCGACGGAGTGTTCGTGCACCAGATCAACGATGTGCTCCCCCACCATCGCATGACCATCAGCGGCCTGCCGGTGACGACGCGCTCCCGAACGATCGTCGATCTCGCCGCCGTTGTCCGTTTGCCAAGGCTCGCCCTCATCCTCGATGACCAGGTCACCCACCGGCGCGTCAGCTACGTCGAGGTCGGACAGGTGCTCAAAGAGGTCGCTCGACGAGGCAAGCCGGGTGTCCGCAAGCTGACGGCCGTGCTCGACGAGCGCGGGTCCAAGCACGTGCCTTCGGCATCGGTGGCGGAGGCGCAGCTCGTCGAGGCCCTCCGGCGCGCGGGCGAGCCCCTGCCGATCCCCCAGTACCGCTTTCCCGGCCAGCAGTTCACGGACGGCTGTGTCGACGGCGCCTATGTCGACGCGCTGCTCATCGTCGAGGTGGACAGCCGCACATGGCACGGTCGTATCGCGAACATCAAGCACGATCGAGACCGCGACGGTGAATCGTCCCGGCACGGCTGGCTGACCCGCCGTGTGCTCGCCGAGGACATCGTCAACGACCCGGAAGGCCAAGTCGGCATCGTGCGGGACATTCGCCTCCGACGGCTCGCCCAGTTCGGTCGCCTGCCCGAAAGTCCCTCGAACTCGACGCAATAGCTGTCGGATTCCGACAGCTATTGCGTCGAGTACGGGGGTTAGGGGGTGGCGGGGGCGGGGGTTAGGGGGTGGCGGGGGCGGGGGCGGGGCGGAAGAACGAGAGGCTGGGTGAGGCACCCTCGGGGAGGGTGACGTAGCCGGAGGCGTCGGGGACTAGGGCGATGGCCTCGCCCTGGACCTCGGCGGGGACGGGCGCCTCGCACGGCGGGCCGGCGAGGACCTCCACGACGTCGTCGCCCTCGGGGCGGTCCCACAGCAGCACGTGGCCGTAGGTGCGCACGGCGATGGCGCCACCGGCCGGCGTCATGTCGGCGCTGGTGACGGCGTTTGCGGGGCCGGGCGGGAGCGACAAGGTGCCCACCCGCTCGAGCGTCGCCAGGGCCCCAGCGTCGGCGTCCCACCCCATTGTCACTGTCAGCGGGCCCCGGTAGATGCCCACCGGACCGCCCGCGAGCGACTTCTCGATCACGTAGAACGAGTCGGAGGCACCGTCGACGAACAGCGCCTCGGCGTCGCGCGGCCCGTCCGGGTACATGAAGGGATACGCCTCGACCCCCTCGAGATCGGTGTTCTGCGCCTCGGCCCCGGCCGTCACCTCGGGCTCGGGCACCCGGTAGATCGTCACCGACTGACGGGCGGCGGCGTTGTCACCGATGTCGGCCAGGTAGAGGGCATCCCGGCCGTCGGCGCCAGGGCCGATGGCGAGGTCCTCCCAGTCCGTGGCCCGCGCCCCCGCCAACCGGAAGGTGCCCAACCGCCCGCCGTCCTCGCCGAGGGCGAACACGCGGGCGGTGTCGCCCGAGTCGTTGTGGGCCCACAGCACACCGTCGTGGTTGCGGCTCACGCCCAGCCCCGACGCCTCGACGACCGCTCGGGCCCGCACCGGCACCCGGCGGGGCCGGCCCACCGTTCCGTCACATGCGGCCTCGACCACCGACGGCCCCAGAGGTGGCGGAGGCGTGTTCGTCGTCGCGACGGTCGTGGTGGGGACGTCGACGCCGGCGGTGGTGACAGGTGTGGCATCGCCCGCCTCGCTGCTGCATCCCACGGCGATGAGCCACACAAGGGCGAGCAGCGCGGGACCCCGCAGGACGGTGCGCATGGGCAGGACACTACGGCCCCGAGCGCAGAGGCACGGGCGGTGATCGTGCAGGACCGGCGGCCCTGGCGCAACCGGGGCGATCCTGTGGACCGGGCGACCCTGTCGCCTGAGGTGCACCACGGTCGCACCGCCGACACCCCTCCGAGCGGGAGCGAGGGGCAGGGTCGACGGCAGGTGATCCGGCCAGCGGGCGACGCACGAATGCTCGGTACACCGGCGAAAGGACCCACCATGAGCAATCTCGATACTGTCCAGTCGTTGTACGAGGCCTTCGGCCGCGGCGACATCCCCACCATCCTCGGCCACCTGGCCGACGACGTGGCGTGGCACCAGTTCGACGACAACACCGCCATCGCGGCCGGCGTGCCGTGGCTCGCTCCACGCACCGGCGTGGCCGGCGCCACCGAGTTCTTCACGGCCATCGGCGGCCGTGACCTCGAGATCACCAACTTCCAGGTGCTCGCACTGCTGGACGGCGGCGACAAGGTGGCAGCCGAGTGCGTGGTCGAGGCGAAGGTGCCGGGCACCGACCGGGGCTACCGCGACGAGATCGTCCACCTCTGGTCGTTCAACGATGCCGGCCAGGTCACCCGGTACCGCCAGTACGTCGACACCGCCAAGGAGACCGCCGCCTTCACGGGCTGAGCGCACGCGGGGCGTGTCCGGCCGTCCCGCGTGGACCTGCCTCCTACACTCAGGCGCCATGAGCGAAGCGATGGCCCGAGCGGCCCGGCGACGCAGTCGCCGAGAGCGGGATGCATGAGCGAAGCGATGGCCCGAGCGGCCCGGCGACGCAGTCGCCGAGAGCGGGATGCATGAGCGAAGCGATGGCCCGAGCGGCCCGGCGACGCAGTCGCCGAGAGCGGGATGCATGAGCGAAGCGAGGGCCCGAGCGGCCCGGCGACGCAGTCGCCGAGAGCGGGATGCATGAGCGCGCCGCTGCGAGTCGACCTGCCCGACGGTGACGGCAACGGCAACGGTGACGAGGTCATCCGCCTCTTCTCGCTCAACCCCGACATGGGCATGGTGGCCGCCGCCTTCTCGGGCAAGGTCTACGAGAAGAGCAAGCTCGACATCCGAGAGCGCGAGTTGGTGCGCATGCGCATCGCCCGCATCAACGACTGCTCGGTGTGCATCGCCACGCGCACCGCCGACCCCGAGGCCGCCGGCCTCTCCGAGGACCTCTACCGGGACATCGAGGACTGGCGCGCCATCAAGGGCCTCACCGACCGAGAGCGGGTCGCCGTCGAGTACGCCGAGCGCTACGCCCTCGACCACCGGAACCTCGACGACGACTTCTGGGCGCGCCTGCGCTCGCTCTGGAGCGACGACGAGGTGCTCGACCTCACCGTCTGCATCTCGGCCTTCCTCGCCATGGGCAGGATGATCGCCGTTCTCGGCCCCACCACCGAGTGCCCGATCGTCCTCGACGCCCACTGACACACGTACCAACTGACACACGTACCGACCGACACACGTACCGATCGCGGTCAGGTCTCCGGGCCGAGGTAGCTGGCGGCGAGCAGGTCACGATCGGCGGCCAGGTCGGCGGCAGATCCCTCGGTCACCACCCGGCCGTGGTTCAACACGTAGGCCCGGTCGGCCACGTGCAATGCCACCGCCACGTGCTGTTCCACCATGAGCACGCCGGTGCCGAGATCGTCGGCGATACGGCGGACGACGGGCACGATCCGCTCGACCACGACCGGCGCGAGGCCCAGGCTCATCTCGTCGACCAGCAGCAGCCGGGGTCGCCGCACCAGGGCCCGCCCGAGGGCCAGCATCTGCTGCTCGCCGCCGGAGAGCAGCCCGGCCTTGCGATCGAGCAACGCCGCCAGGGCCGGGAAGTAGTCGAGCACCTGGGCGAGGGCGGCCCGGTCACGGTGGCGGCCCTGCCCCACGGCCAGGTTCTCCCGCACCGTGAGCTGGGTGAACAGCGACCGGTCCTCGGGCACGTGGGCCACGCCGCGCCGCGCCAGTCGGTGTGGCCGGGTCCGCCGGGTGATGGGCTCACCGAGCACGGCCACCTCGCCGCCCAACGGGGCGAGCAGCGCCGAAGCGGTGAGCAGCGTGGTGGTCTTGCCCGCGCCGTTCGGCCCGAGCAGCGCCACCACCTCGCCCGGGTCGACGCGCAGCGAGAGGTCGCGTACCACCGCCACTCCGTCGTAGCCCGCGGCGAGGCTTCTGAGCTCGAGCACCGGGCCCCCGGTCACCGCCTCGCTTGTCGTGGCCCCGCTCATCCGGAACTGCTCTCGCCCAGGTAGACCCTGATGACGGCGGGGTCGGCGCGGACCTCGGCCGGCGGCCCCGATGCGATCAGCCAGCCCGCGTCGAGCACGTGGACCTGCTCGCACACGCCGAGCACGAGGCCCATGTCGTGGTCGATCAGAAGGACGGCCACGCCGCTGGCGGCCATCGTCTGCAGGTGCTCGCCGAAGAGCAGGCTCTCGTCGGAGTCGAGGCCGGCCGCCGGCTCGTCGAGCAGCACCATCCGCGGCTCGGCCGCCATCGCCCGGGCGACCCCCAGCAGCTTGCGCTGCCCGAGCGACAGCGCCGCGGGCAGGTCGTCCGCCCGGTCGGTGAGGCCCACGGTGTCGAGGGCGCGCATGACCGCTCTGTCGCCGTGGTGTCGCCGGGGACGGAGCAGGTCGGCCAGGACCCCTCTCGCGCCCTCGCGGTGCACCGCGACCAGGCAGTTCTCGGCCACGGTCAGGTCGTCGAACAGCTCGAGGGACTGCCAGGTGCGGGCGAGCCCCTGTCGCGCCCGCCGGTGGGTGGGGAGCGATTCGAGGGCCACCCCGTCGAAGCGGACCTGGCCCCGGTGGGCGACGAACCCCGTCAGCGCGTCGATGAAGGTGGTCTTGCCCGCGCCGTTCGGCCCGATCAGGCCGACCAGCGCGCCGGCGGGCACCTCGAGCGACACCCGGTCGAGGGCGTGGACGCCTCCGAAGGTGACCCCGAGGTCGGTGACCTCGAGCAGTGCATCTGCCATTCCGCCCCAGGGTCTAGCAGGCCGCCCGACACCAGGCCGGGCGCCACGCTCAGACGACCGACCCGGTCTCTTCCGGCGCACTCGCCCGGCGAGCGGCGATCTCGTCGCGAGAGGGCAATCGGCGTGCCGCCGCCTTGGGGGCGAGCAGGCGGTAGATGGTGAAGAACACCATGGCGATGGCACCGGCGAGGGCGGCCCACCGCAGGGCCGGGGTCGCAGAATCGGTGCCCGCCGTCAGCATGTGGACCGTGGCTGCTGCAGCCACCACATAGCTCGTGAGATGGATCGAGTGCCACACACGCTTGGGGATCTTCTTCATGACCAGCGATGTGGCCTCCACGAGGAGGAGGAAGTAGAAGGCCACGATCCCCCAGGTGACGGCCCCGGGCTTGTAGGCCGTGGAAGCCATCGGCACGAACAGCTCGGCCCAGCTGAAGCGCAGGTAGTTGTCACCCACCAACGCCACCAGGTGGACGCCGACGAAAGCCACGGTGAGCCCGCCCAACCAGCGGTGGAGGTCGAGCAGCCACGGGGCCCGCGGCTTGGGGCCGAGGGCCCGGGTGGAGAGCGCGAGCCCCCACAACACCGAGGCCACGGCCAGGAACCAGGCGACTATGCCGGTCGACCGGGCCATGTACCACCAGAAGTGGTTGTTCATCTCGAGTCCTCGCCTCCTGGCGACACGCTAGTAACCGGACGTCTGGTGGTGGGACGTCGGGTGGTGGGCATCAGCTGCCGCTGCTGCTCGTCACCGGGGCCGGTGCGAACGACGAGGCGGGAACCGGGGCGGGAGCCGGGCTGACCGACCGGGTGTCGGCGGGCACGGACTGGGTGGTGGCGGGAGCCGGGGCGGCGACCGTCGTGAGGTGGGGAAGGGCCATGCCGGCCACCATGGTGAACGCGGCGGTTCCGGCGAGGCCGGCGGCCACGATGCGCGCCCGGGCGGCCGGGTGGGGCCGCTTGCGGCGGACGGGCCGGGCCCGACCGGTGGAGGTGGTGTCGGCGGCGGTGAGGTCAGTCATCCTCGCCTCCTTCGTGCTCGACGACCGGCGCCGGCGTGCGGGCGGGGGCCTGCGGGCGGGCGGTCTGTGGGGTGGGGGCGGGTGCGGCCTGGGCGACGACGGGCGCCGGGTCGGCGACGCTGGTGGCCGGAGTGATGAGGCCGAAGTTGAGGGCGATGGCGGCAACGGCCGCCGCGATCACGCCGGTGAGGCTCACTGAGAGTGCGAGGGCCTTGGGGCGATCCATGAGATTTCCTTTCCCGGACTGGTGTGTCCTTGTCTCCCTGAAGGGTACGAAACCACGGCCCATGGGCCGGACAGGCCAATGCCAAGGAATGGCAAAGTCCGCAGCGGCCTCCTCGGGCGCCGTGGTCGTGGGCGGGGGAAGCCGCGATCAGCCGGCAAGCAGGCTGGCGAGCGCCCACAGCGCGGCGATGCCGCCGAGCGCGGCCATCAGGATGCTGCGGGCCACCGGGGCCTTGTCGAGATCGTCCTCCTTGCGCTCCACGGGCGGCCGGACGAGGGCCGCCACGTTGCCGACGCAGAGCGCCCCGCCGAGGGCGAGCACCAGGTAGGCGAGGAGGTCTTCACCGAGGAACACCAGCGACCTCCGGGGACGCGATGGGTGGATGGTCGGGAGCGAACAGCACCACCACGCCGGCGGCGATGATGAGGGCGCCGCCGGCCACCGTACCCACGGTGAGTCCCTCACCGAGCAGCCACCAGCCGAAGAGCACGCCCGCCGCCGGCTCCAGGTAGGCGAGCACCCCCGCCTCGGTGACCGGCACCCGGGCGAGGCAGGTGAAGTAGAGGGCCAGCAGGAGGCCCGTCTGCACGACCCCGAGGACGGCCAACAGGGCCCAGTCGGTGGCGTCGGGCCAGGTGGCGCCACTGGCGGCGGTGAACGGCATCAGCACCACGGCCGCCACCGCCATCTGGAGCAGGGCGAGTCGCACCCCGCCGTGGCGTTCGGCGACGGGCTTGGTGAGCAACAACAGGCCGGCGTAGGACAGGGCGGCGAGGAAGGCCAGGAGCAGCCCGGTCGAGGTCGCACCGCCACCCCCCGGCCCGCCCACCACGAGCACCGAGCCGGCCAGGCCCAACCCGAGCCCGACGATGGTCCGACGGGTCACCCGCTCGCCGAGCACGAACGGCGCCGCCGCCGCCACGAACACCGGCGCCAGGAAGGTGATGAGCAGGACGGTGCCGATCGGCGCCCGCTTGAAGGCCTCGAAGAAGCAGACCCAGTGGGCGGCGACCAGCACTCCCGCGCCGACGACACGGAGGGCGGCGCGTCGGTCCATCGAGCGGCCCGGAAGGCGGTGGCGACCCGCCCACAGCAGCAGGCCGAGGGTCGGCACCGCGATCATCGTGCGGGCCTGGACGATGGCAACCGCCGGCAGGTCGACCTCTTTGACGATCACCCCGATGGTGCCCCAGGCCGCCGAGATCGCGGCGATGCCCACGCCGGCGACACGAGCGGTCGACGGCCCGGACGCCTCACCCATTGCTCACCGGCGGCGGGCCCGACCCGGATGGCGCAGCCGCTCCGACAGACGACGAGCCGACGGACGACGAGCCCGGACGCTGCGCAGCGGAGCGAAGCAGCAGACACACGCTCGACCCGGATGGCGCAGCCGCTCCGACGGAGGAGGAGCCGATGCAATGGACAGGAGCGGAGGTCGCTGAGTGCCAGCACCCTGGGAAAGCGCTGGTGGCGATGCAATGGAGAGAGTGCGACCTCCGCTCCGTGTCCGTTGGTGCCGGCGGGGGCGAAGTCCACCGGCAGTAGAGAGAATCGGTCGCACCCCGCCGGTACTGAAGGCGAACCTCACGGAGAGTGACGATTTTTCTGGCTTCGGCCACTTCCCGGCGTCGGATCGGGGTTCGCCTCGCCGTCGGCGGGCGGCCGCAGGTCCGCGTCGCGCGCCTCGGCCCGCACCCGGGTCGCCTCGGTGACGTCGGTCGCCTCTGGCCGTCGCACCTCGGTGTACGTGGGAGCCCCCGTGGTGGGGTCGAAGCAGAAGCGGGCCGCCGTGCCGTAGGGGGGAGCGGGCAGCGGCCGGCGCTGCGTCAGGTCGAAGCAGCCCTCGTCGACCATGTCGGCCTCGACCACGTAGAGCGGCAGCGGGCCGTCGAGGTAGGAGCGGAGGATGGCTACGTCGCGCTCGACCGAGCGCCGGTAGGAGCCCCCGGCCGGGCTCGAGTCGCACCCGTACACGCCGGCGGCGGTCGTCCCGCACCGCACGATGCGGTTGTCCAGTCGGCCCGAGACCGACCCGTTCCGGCGCTCGAGGCGGTCGGGCGGCCGCTGGGCCGTCACCACGTCGCCGGTGAACCCCCCGCCCGCCGTCAAGGTGCGGCGGAACGCCGACGTCACGACGAAGGTGGCGAGCCTGCTCCGCTCCCAGGCCGCCAGGAACGACGTCGCGTCCTGCTCGCGCCGCTCGGCGACCGTGCGGGGGCTGCGGGCCGGGGCGGCCTGGTGGTCGAGCGCACCCACGATCACCAGGCCCGCGGCGGCCATCGCACCGACCACGAGCCCGGCGACCGCCCAGAGGCGCAATGAGACACGCACCCCTGCATTGTCGCCCGTCGAGGTGCGATGCTGGGGCCATGGCGTTTCACCATGTCGCACTGGCCACCACCGACCTGGCGGCCACCCACCGCTTCTACACCGAGGCCATGGGTTTCGCCCTGGTGAAGGCGGTGGTCGCCCCCACCCCCGAGGGGGGCTGGGCCAAGCACGTCTTCTACGACACGGGGGCGAGCGGGGTCGGCGGGGTGGTCGGCGGCGACGCCGGCGGGCTCATCGCGTTCTGGGAGCTCCACGGCTCGACGGTGGCCGACTTCGACCCCGCCATGTCGACCAGCCACGGCCTGCCGATCTGGGCCAACCACCTGGCCTTCCACGCCCGCGACCGCGACGACCTCGACGCCCGCAAGGACCACTGGCTCGCCTGCGGCCACGACGTGGCCGAGATCGACCACGGCTTCGTCGTTTCGATGTACACCACCGACCCGAACGGCACCATGGTCGAGTGGTGCGCCGACGTCCGGCCACTCGACGACACCGACCGCACCGAGGCCGCCGCCCTGGTCGCCGACCCGAGCCCCGCGCTCACCGAGCCACCCGAGCCCGTGTTCCACCTGGCCGAGTCCTTCGCCGTCGCGACGCCTTCCTGAAACGCCGATCAACGAAGAAAGCGGGTGCCCATGCTCATCGCCTCACTACAGGAGAGCGACAACCTCTACCGGTTGCTCGTGCTCCTCCACGTCCTCGCGGTCATCGCCGGTTTCGGGTCGACCTTCGTCTACCCGCTGACGGGCAACTATGCGTCCAAGCATCCCGGCCCCGAAGGCAAGGGGATCAGCAACGCGACCATCCTCGCCGGACGACGGCTCACCGAGCCCGCCATCTACGCCGCCGGCGCTTTCGGCCTGCTGCTCGTGGTCGTGGGCCCGTACGGCTTCGACGAATCCTGGCTCTCGGCGAGCATGGCGATCTACGTGGCGGCGCTCGTCTTCTCGGCTTTCGTGCACCAACCCAACATCAAGAAGATGGACCAGCTGGTGAACGAGTTGGCCGCCATGGGGCCGCCCCCCGCCGACGCGCCGCCCGCTGGCGGACCGCCGCCTCAGGTCGTCGAGATGGCCAAGCGGGGCAAGGACGCAGCCCGCAACGGCGGCATCCTGCACCTCGCCTTCGTGGTCGTGCTGGTCCTCATGATCTGGGGCCCCCGCGGCGGCTTCTGACCGATCTCAGGTCGGGCCGATGAGGATGATGCTGTCGTCGTCGACCAGGGCGATGGCGGCCGACTTCGGGGGGTTCACCACGACGTCGTTGGTCGCGGCCACGCGGTAGCCGAGGGCGACCTCGCCGCGCCGCGACGCCGCGGCCACGATCTCGGCGAACGTCGCCGTCCCGCCGGGGGCATAGCGACGGGCCGGGCCCATCTGCACCGCCGACCCGTCCGAGTCGAACAGGTCGGTGAACACGGCGTGCAGCTCGGGGCGTTCGGCGAGCTGCGCCATCATCAGGCTGGCGAGGGCGTCGCTGACCACGAAGTCGTCGGCGCCGGTGACCACGGCCAGATCGACGTCGCGGGCGTCGAGGAGCTCGGTGACGATGCGGGGCCGGCGGTCGATCTCGCGCAGGGCGCGGTTGAGCAGGAGCAGGGTGAGCAACGTCTTCGCATCGGCCTCGGCGGGGCTCGTGCCTTCGCGGTAGCCGAGGATGATCACGCTGCCGTAGGGCCGGGCGGCGGCCACGTCGTCGTACTCGTCGGTGCGACCATCGATGTGGCGGACGTGCACGACCAGGTTGGCGAGCTCGGGGACGTCGGGGTCGGTGGTGCCGAGCGACCCTGCGTGGATCAACACGTCGGCGATCGAGCCGGGCGCGACGAACTGGTCGAGCTGGCGCAGCACGAGCGGGGCGAGGTCGTTCCACCCGACGAGGAGCAGGTGCTCGGGCGGCGCCGGCACCGGGTCGTCCGCGGGGCCGGCGGCCGCTGGGCGGTCGACCAACCCGGCGAAGACCACGGTGTCGTCGTCCTCGGACACGGCGATGACCGAGTCGCCGTCGGCGAACAACGAGCCCATGGGCGGGTTCACCTCGACGGCGCCGTCCGCGGTGAAGCGCCCGATCACCGACGACGTGGGGTAGGCCAGCAGCGCCTCGGCGAAGGTTTGGCCCACCAGCTCGGGCGCGGGCTGGAAGTAGATCTCGTCACCGTCGAAGTCGAGCAGCTCCTGGAACACGTAGCTCAGCCCGCTCTGGCGGCAGGCCTGGGCGGTCACGCGGGCCACCACGTCGGTGGCCCGCACGGGCAGCACCCGGCCGTCACCGGCGGCGAGGAGGGCCGCCGCGGTGCCGGCGTCGGTCAGCTCGACGACCACCGCCGCCTGCTTCAACTCGGGGTCACGGCTCATCACCGCGAGCACGGACTTGACCGACTCGGCGTCGCCCGCGGCGCTGCCCTCACCAAGCACGATGATCGAGCGGGCCGCGCCGACGTTCACCATGGCCAGGTCGTTGAGGCTCGACGGGTCGCCCGTGCGGCACACGATGCGGGTGTGACCGGGGTCGCCGGCCCGGTCGCGGATCTCGTCTTCCATCACCGTCTTGTCCTCGGTGGCGAGCACCACGATGCAGCTGCCCGGCTGGTTCTCGTTGGCGATCACGAGCTCGGACACGATGGTGAAGATCCGCGGTGACCATCCCAGGATCAGCGTGTGGCCCTGCTGCACCACGAAGCTGCGGCCCTTGCGCAGGTTCTCGATCTTCTGGTCGAGGGCCACGGCGATGAGGCCGATGAGGGCGCTGGCCAGGAAGATGCCGGCGAGCGTGACGAGCAGCGAGACGACCCGCAGGGGCCAGCCGCCGTCGCCCCCCATGGTGCCGGGGTCGAGGACGCGCAACATGGCCTGCCACATGCCCTCGCCGTACCCGCGCGAGTCGTTGATCTCGAGGCGGAGCAGCGCGAGCCCGGTGGCGGCCAGCACGACCACGAGGGCGGTGGCGGCCACCAGGGCCAGGATCACCATGGAGGTGCCACGCGAGAACACCAGGTCGATGCGGTACCGGAGCTTGTCGCCCCAGGTGATCTCGCGGCCCACCGGGTGGCGGCTCGGTGCGGTCGACGCCTTCGTGGCCGTCTTCACGCGACGCGCACGACCCAGCTTCTGTGCCACGGTCTTCGTCTCCCCTCGTCCGAAGGCCGCAGCGTAGCGAGCGCCCGCCGGCCGGCGAACAGCGCGGGCCCCGTCTCGCGGGGCGACCGGGGCCGTCGCGGGGCACAATGGGGCCATGACGATGATCCAGGAAGCACCCACCGCCATCCATCGCGGCGAGGACGACCTGCCGTGGGTCGACCTCGGCGAGGGCATCGAGCTGAAGGTGCTGCAGGTGAACGTGAACGCCGGCCTGTGGGTGATCCGCAACCGGTTCGCCCCCGGCGCCGCCGTGCAGATCCACAAGCACACGGGCCAGGTGTTCGCCTTCACGCAGTCGGGGTCGTGGAAGTACGCCGAGTCCGAGTACGTGAACACCGCCGGCTCGTACCTCTACGAGCCCGCCGGCTCGGTGCACACGCTGATCGTGCCCGACACCAACACCGAGCCCACCGACGTCTGGTTCACCATCTACGGGGCGAACCTCAACCTCGACGCCGACGGCAACATCGACATAGTCATCGACGCCGGGCTGATCCTCGAGGTCTACCGGGGCATGTGCGCCGCCATCGGCCGGCCCGACCCCCCGGTCATCGTCGACTGACTCACCTCCGGGCCCGCTTCCGACGAGCGCCTCAGCCTTCGAGGGGCAGGCGGAGGGTGAACCGGGCGCCGCCACCGTCGGCGGCGGGCAGGTTCTCGACGCTGGCCTCACCGCCGTGGGCCGTGGCGATGGCGGCGACGATCGAGAGGCCGAGGCCGGCGCCCGTACCGACCCGGGCCGTGTCGGCCCGCCAGAAGCGGTCGAACACCCGCTCGGTGGCCTCGCCGTCGATGCCGGGGCCGTGGTCGCGCACCGTGATCACGGCACGCCCGCCCTCGAGGTGGGCACCCACCTCCACCGGCGTGCCGGCGGGGGTGTGCGTGACGGCGTTGGTGACCAGGTTGGCGATGGCCTGGCGCAGCTGATCCCGGTCGCCCAGGACCACGATCGGCTCGGGCGCGTCGAGCGTCACCGGACGATCGGGCGCGGCGGCCACTGCGTCGCTGCACGCGTCGGCCACGAGCACCGCCAGGTCGACGGGAGCCGACTCCGTGGCCCGGGTCTCGTCGAGTCGGGCCAGCGTCAGCAGGTCCTCGACCAGGGCCTTCATGCGGGCCGCCTCCTCCTCGATGCGGCGGAGGATGATCGCCAGGTCGATGTCCTTCGCCGCGTCGGGCCGGTCCTGGCCGAGTCGGAACAGCTCGGCGAAGCCCTGGATCGACGTGAGTGGGGTGCGCAGCTCGTGCGAGGCGTCGGCAAGGAACTGGCGCAGGCGCCGCTCGGTGGCCGAGCGCTCCGCGAACGACCCCTCGAGGTCCTCGAGCATCGTGTTCAGGGCAAGGCCCAGCTCGCCCACCTCGCTGTGGTCGTCCGCCGGCTCGACCCGCTCGGACAGGTCACCCGCCCGGATCGACCGGGCCTTCGAGGCCATGCGCTCGAGCGGCCGCAGGCCCCGGCGCAGGATCAACCACGAGCCCGATGCCAACAGCACGAGCAGCGTGGCCCCCGCCGCCGTCTCGATGAGCACGAGGCGGCGGAGCGACTCGGCCACCTCGGCCAGCGGGACGGCCACGACCGCGACCCGGCCCGACCGGCCGTCGACGGGCCCGGCGAACACCCGCCACCTGGTGGGCCCCTCGACCGAGCCCGTGTCGAACAGCCGGGGATCGTCCGCGACGGGGCCGAGGTCGACGGGGATGTCGGGCTGGGTCGACGAGTCGGACAACTGCACCCGACTGAGGACGATGCCGTTGTCGTCGCGCAGCTCGCCGTAGGTCCCCGTCGGGGCGACCACCGGCGGTGCGGGCCGGTTGTCATCCGGTGGCTGCCCGCCCAACTGACCCTGGTCACCCCCGGACGCGGGCTGATCACTCCCCGGTCGGGGGCCACCGACACCCGCCTGGTCGAAGAGGCTCACGGTGACCGGCAGCACCGACGAACGCAGCTGTTCGTCGAGGCTGCTGTACTGCGAGCGGGCGTAGAGCGTGTAGGTGGAGAACCCGAAGATGACCAGGCCCACCGCGGCGAGGGCGGTGAGAGCCAGCGTGAGCCGGACGCGCAGCCTCATGGCGAACACGTGGTCGCGTGAGCCGTCACGTCAGAGATCCTGTCCGATATTCCCGGGCGGGGGTTCGACCGTCCACTCAGGCCGCTTCGAGACGCTCGGCCCTCGGAGCGGCTGCCAGCGGCCGCACCGGAGCACGGCGCGCGAACAGCACCCGGTCGAGCACGACGAACTGGGCGACCCACAGTGTCCCGAAGGCGGCCACGTTGGCCATCTCGACCACGGCGGTGCGCGAGAAGGCGTCGAGGCCGGCGCCGGCGGCCCACCGGCCGGCCAGGCTGACCAGGACGGTGGACAGGGCCAGTCCGGCGAACGAGAGCACGCAGAACGGCCCGATCTCGGCGGCCACCGATCGCCGGCCGGTGCGACCCCACACCCAGCGGCGGTTGAGCTCGAACGAGGGCACGGTGCCGACCGCGGTGGCCACGATGTTCGCCCAACCCGGCGACAGCATGTTGGTGACCACCAGGGTGCCGAGCACGATCATGCTGGTGCCCGTGGCGACGCAGGAGACCGCTCCGTAGCGCACCCACTGGCGGAGGCGCTTCACGGCTGCGTGCCCACCTGGCCGGCACCCGCAGGCCGGAAGACCCAGCGGCGCAGCAGGAGGAACCGGCCGACGGCGGCCACACCGTTCACGACGGTCAGCACCACCAGTTGGGCGCCGAGCGACGTGACGGCGGCGGCGGCCAGCAGGCCGAGCGCGACCAGGTCGAGGGCCAGTGGCAGGGCGGCCACCACGGTGCCCGCGACGACGTGGCGACGCCGGTCACTGCGCCCGCTGAGTGAGAACGTCAGCCGCCGGTTGGCCGCGGTGTTGACCACCGAGCACAGTCCGAAGGCGACCACCAGGGCGCCGACCGCACCGATCGGCCCGACCAGGAGGCAGAACAGCACGGCGAACAACAGGGTGCTCACCAGGCCGATCGACGCGAACCGCACCAGTTGGGCGCTGAGTGCGGGCGGGCCGGACTCGAGCCCGCTGGGCGTGGGCGCCAGGAGGCCGGCGGAAAGGGTCGCCTCGCCGCGGGCCATCCGCTTGGCCATGCGCCAGATGCCCCGGAGGTCGTCTCTCGCGGTGCTGACCACGTCGACGCGCGAGTCGGGGTCGTCCACCCAGTCCACCGGCACCTCGTGGATGCGCAGGCCGTTCGCCTCGGCGAGCACCAACAGCTCGGTGTCGAAGAACCAGCCCTGGTCCTCGACCAGGGGAAGGAGCGCACGGGCGACGTCGGCCCGTACCGCCTTGAAGCCGCACTGGGCGTCCGAGAACCCGTTGTGGAGCGTCGCCCGTAGCAGCAGGTTGTAGGTGCGCGAGATCGCCTCGCGCCTCGGGCCCCGGACGATCCGGGAGCCCGGCGCGAGGCGGGTGCCGATGGCCACGTCGCTGTGGCCCGACACGAGCGGAGCGACCAGGGGCAACAAGGCGTCGAGGTCGGTGGAGAGGTCGACGTCCATGTAGGCGACGACCGGCGCGGGGCTGGCGGCCCAGGCGGCCCGCAGCGCCCGACCCCGGCCCTTGGCGTCGAGGTGGACGGCCTGCACCCCGTCGAGCTCGCCGGCGAGCCGGCAGGCGATCGCCCAGGTGTGGTCCGTGCTGGCGTTGTCGGCCACCGTGATGAGCCAGGCCAGCGGGAAGCGGTCGGACAGGTAGGCGTGCAGGCGGCGGATCGATGCTTCGAGGTCGGTGGCCTCGTTGTACACGGGGACCACCACCTCGACCGCGGCAGCGCTGCGACGCTCATCGCCGGCGAGCACCGAGAGCTGATCGCGGCGGGCGCGGGGACCCGGGCGTTCCGGCACGGGGGCAAGGGGGTCGGCGATGTCGGTCATGGCTCACAGGTTCGATCCCGCCGCTGGGCCCACCCTCTGGCGATCCTGGGAAGTTGCTGAGAACTCGCCGATCCGGCGCACGCGGGCCGGGCGCCCGTCCTAGGTTGGCGACCAGCCCGAGGAGCGACCGTGACTGATCCCCCATCGAACCCCGTCCCATCGAACCCCACGATCCTCGTGGTCGACGACGAGGAGCACATCACCGAGCTGCTGTCCATGGGCCTCGGCATGAACGGCTTCGAGGTCGTGCGGGCGGCCAACGGCCGCGAGGGCCTGGCCAAGGTCGAGGAGGTCCGCCCCGACCTCATCGTGCTGGACGTGATGATGCCCGAGCTCGACGGCTTCGAGGTGGCCCGCCGACTCCGCCAGGTCGAGGGCGCCGGCACCCGCGTGCCCATCATCTTCCTGACCGCCCGCGACACCACCGCCGACAAGGTCGAGGGGCTGCGCCTCGGCAGCGACGACTACGTCACCAAGCCCTTCAGCATCGAGGAGCTGGTCGAGCGGGTGAAGGCGGTGCTGCGGCGATCCACCGGCGCCGGCCCCGCCGGCAGCAAGCTGAGCTACGCCGACCTCGAGCTGGACGAGGAGACCCGCGACGTCTGGCGGGCCGGCCAGCCCGTCGACCTCACCCCGACGGAGTACAAGCTGCTCCACTACCTGCTCTCCAACCCCCGCCGGGTACTCACCCGCAACCAGATCCTCGAGCACGTGTGGGACTACACCTTCGAGGGCAACGCCAGCGTGCTCGAGACCTACATCTCCTACCTGCGCCAGAAGGTCGACCACGTCGACCCGCCGCTGATCCACACCGTGCGCGGCGTGGGCTACAGCCTGCGCGTCCCCCGCGGGTCCGCGCCGTGACCCGGTCGGCCGAGCGGCGCTTCCGGGTGATGGGGAGCGACGCCCACATCATCGTGGTCGACGCGGCCGACGAGACCGTGGACGACGCCACCATGGCGCGGGCCAACGAGTCGCTGCTCCACCACGCCCAGCAGCGCCTCGACCAGCTCGAGGCGAAGTGGAGCCGGTTCCAGCCCGACAGCGAGGTCACCCAACTCTCCGCCCGGGCGGGCGGGTGGGTCACCGTCAGCGACGAGACCGCTCTGCTCGTGCGTCGGGCGGTAGAGGCCTGGCGCATCAGCGGGGCCAGCTTCGACCCCACCGTGCTGGGCGACATGATCCGGGCCGGGTACGACCGCTCGTTCGACGCCATGACGTCGGAGGGCGCCGTCCGCTCTGGCCTCAGCCGGCTGCTCCACGGCTGCGGCGACATCGAGGTGGACGGCAACCGGGTGCGGCTTCCCGAGGGCACCGGCTTCGACCCCGGGGGCATCGGCAAGGGCCTGGCCGCCGACCTGCTCACCGCCGAGCTGATCGACGCCGGCGCGGCCGGCGTGTGCGCCAACGTGGGCGGCGACCTGCGGGTGCGGGGCCACGGGCCGACCGCTGACGTGGCCGGCTGGACGGTCGGCATCGACCACCCCTGGCTGCCCGGCCCCATCGCCCTGGTGGGCCTGCTCGACGGGGCCATGGCAACGTCCACCACCCTGAAGCGCCACTGGGAGGTGGAGGGAGAGGCGCGCCACCACCTGATCGACCCGGGCACCGGCCAGCCCTCCAGCAGCGACCTCACCCTGGTCACCGTCATCGCGACCGAGGGCTGGCGGGCCGAGATCCTGGCCAAGGCCGTCCTGCTCCGGGGCAGTGAGCACCCATTCGACCTGCTCGGCGGCACCGGTGCCGAGGCGTTGTGTGTGGACGTCGACGGACAGATCCAGTCCACCGACGGCTTCGCCGCCTTCCTCGGCGGCGTGCCCCTGGCCGACCGCGTCGACGCCTCACCGCCCGACGCCACCTCCACCGCCCTCTGATTCCTCGAATTTCCTGGTGAGAAACCCCCGTGTGGGGGGTGTTTCTCACCAAGGAACTCCGGCGGGCGGCACGTCCGATCTGGTGTGGGACAGGTGCGATAGATCGTTCCACGCCCTCACTCGGTTCCCGGCGCTTGCCACACTCGGGCCCATGGCGAACGGGGACGCCGACCACCTCCGACAAGCCGACGTGGCCGGCGGGGCCG
>CXWK01010011.1_pt1 | contig 31281 bp, 25 predicted proteins | sample 590851 | NCBI WGS metagenome assembly CXWK01 (sample SAMEA3498364, study PRJEB10139) | wastewater metagenome | biome: wastewater treatment plant; material: activated sludge | place: Denmark | collected 2014-08-01
GCGAATCGCGCGCGGTACGCGCAGGGATTGGACGAGTTGCACGCCGGGATGTCGCGTTTCACGGGCGCGCGGCCCAACGCGGCCCTCGTGGGCGCGAGCTGGACCAACTTCTACCTCGCCTACCAGGGCCGGAACGATCGCGACCTGCAGTCGCGCTACGGCGATTTCGTCGCGGGGGTGCTGCGCGCGAACCTGCCCGAGTTCTTCGCCGACCGGCCGCCGCCGCGCCCGGGAGGGCGGCTTCGCGTGGGCTTCCTGAGCCACTTCTTCTTCAACTGCACCGTCGGACGCTACTTCGCGAGCTGGATCCGCGACCTCGATCGCACGCGCTTCGAGCCGGTCGTCTTCTACACCAACGCCTGGGTGGCCGACGACACGCGCGCCATCGCCGCCGCCGCCGACCGGTTCCACCACGTGAGCGGTTACCCCTTGCACGCGATAGCGCGCCGCGTCGCCGCGGAGGAGCTCGACATCCTCGTCTATCCGGAACTGGGAATGCACGCCGAAACTTTCGCCCTCGCGGCCCTGAGGCTCGCGCCGGTGCAGGTGGCGGGGTGGGGGCACCCCACGACGAGCGGGCTTGCCACGATGGATGCCTACCTCACCTGCGCGGAAATGGAGCCGGAGGGAGCGCAAGCCGCGTACCGGGAGCGCCTCGTGGGGCTTCCCGGCATCGGCACCCGCTACCAGCGCCCGCGCACGGAAAGCACGAAGGACCGCGAGGCGCTCGGCCTGCCCGTGGACGCAACGCTCTATCTCTGCCCGCAGTCGCTCTTCAAGATCCACCCGGCCAACGACGGGCTCTTCGCGCGCGTGCTCTCCGAAGACCCGCGGGCGCGCCTCGTGTTCTTCGGCTACAAGGAGGGCCCGGTCACGCAGAACTTCCGCCGGCGCCTTTTCGAGGCCCTCGCCCGGGCGGGGATCGACGCCGAACGCCGCACGGTCTTTCTCGGGTTCCTCTCGCACGGCGACTACCTGCGCGTGAACGCGGTGTGCGACGTGATGCTGGACACGCTCCACTGGTCCGGAGGCAACACGTCCCTCGATGCGATCGCCGCCGGGCTGCCGCTCGTGACCCTTCCGGGCGAGTTGATGCGTGGCCGCCAGAGCGCGGCGATGCTGCGCAGGCTGGGCCTCGAGGCGCTGGTCGCGAAGGATGCCGACGACTACGTGCGCATAGCGCTGCGCCTGGGGACGGACGCCGCCTGGCGGCGCGAGATCCGGGCAGCCCTCGAGGCGAGGGCCGGCGCGCTCTTCGACGACACCGCGCCGGTCGAGGCCTTTGCACGCGCACTGGAAGACCTCGCGGGGCGCGGGCGCTGAAGGAGTGGATCTCTCGCTCTGGGCAACCTTTGTCTCCGCATTCGTCTCGGCCACTCTCCTGCCGGGGAATTCCGAGATCGTGCTCGCGGCAGCCCTGAAGGCCGGTGCAGCCCCCGGTGCCGCGGTCGCCGTGGCGACCCTCGGCAATACCCTGGGCGGGCTCACCACCTACGGCATCGGCCGCCTGCTGCCCTCCCGGATGCCCGAGGGCAAGGCGATCGCCCGGGTGCGGCGCTACGGCGCGGCGATCCTCCTGCTCTCCTGGGTGCCGATAGCCGGCGACGCGCTGTGCGCCGCCGCCGGGTGGCTGCGCCTGAACTGGCTCGGCTGCACGCTCGCCATGGCGGCGGGCAAGGCGGCGCGCTACGCCGCGCTTGCACACGCGGTAAGCCTGCTCTAGTACCCCGGCCGACCGGGCCGGCCCCTGCCGGGGGTCAATGCTGCATTGCGGTAAAATTGCTATTCCCCCCGTGGCGCCCACGGGTTCGCGAAGCAAGTCCATGACCGCCCGCCTGCGCGAGATCCCTTACAACTACACCTCGTTCTCCGACCGGGAAATCGTGATCCGCCTGCTCGGGCGGGAAGCCTGGAACGTGCTGGACGAGCTGCGCGCGCAGCGCCGCACGGGCCGCTCGGCGCGCATGCTCTACGAGGTGCTGGGCGACATCTGGGTCGTCAAGCGAAACCCGTACCTCCAGGACGACCTGTTCGACAACCCGAAGCGGCACGATTCCCTCGTGGAATCCATGCGCCACCGCCTGCGCGAGGTGGAGCTGCGCCGCACGGCAGACGCGTCCGACCCCGAGCGAAGCCGCCGGGTGGAGGCGCTCCTGAAGGCCGCCCACGGTGCCGTGGATGCCTTCGAGCGCGAGTTCGACGAGACGCGCAAGCTCCGCCGCCGGGCGATGCGCCGCCTCGCCTCCATCACGCGTCGCGACAACATCGCCTTCGACGGCCTGGCGCGGGTCTCGCACGTGACCGACGCGACGGACTGGCGCGTGGAATATCCCTTCGTCGTCGTCTCGCCGGATACCGAAGCCGAGTGCGCGCCCCTCGTGGGGGCCCTGATCGAACTGGGGCTCACCATCATTCCCCGCGGCGGCGGCACCGGCTACACGGGCGGTGCCATCCCGCTCGATCGCCTCTCGGCGGTGGTCAACACCGAGAAACTCGACGGGGTGGAAGCCGTGGCGCACGAGGCCCTGCCAGGAGTGGCCGCGCCGGTGCCGGTCGTTCGCGTGGGCGCCGGCGCCGTCACGAGACGCGTCATGGAGGCCGCGGAGCGTGCGGGTCTCGTCTTCGCGGTCGATCCCACTTCGGCGGACGCCTCCTGCATCGGCGGCAACATCGCCATGAACGCCGGCGGCAAGAAGGCCGTGCTCTGGGGCACCGCCGTGGACAACCTCGTCTCCTGGCGCATGGTCACGCCGGAGGCGGACTGGATCGAGATCGAGCGGCTCGACCACAACCTCGGCAAGATCCACGATTGCGCCATCGCGCGCTTTCGCATCCGCCGCTTCGCGGCCGACGGCAGGACGCCCCGGGGCGAGGAGACGCTCGAGATCGAGGGCCGGCGCTTTCGCCGCCAGGGCCTGGGCAAGGACGTCACCGACAAGGTGCTGGGAGGGCTGCCAGGCGTGCAGAAGGAAGGCTGCGACGGGATCATCACCTCGGCCACCTTCATCCTGCACCGCCTGCCGGCGCACACGCGCACCGTGTGCCTGGAGTTCTTCGGCGACGTCGCGCTCGCGGTGCCGGCCATCGTCGAGATCACGAAGCGCGTGGACGGCCGCGGCGGCGTGGCGCTCGCCGGCCTCGAGCACCTCGACGAGAGATACGTGAAGGCCGTGGGGTACGCGACGAAGGCGAAGGCCCACGGGCGGCCGCGCATGGTCCTGATCGGCGACCTCGTGGGCGACGACGAGGATGCGGTGTCCCAGGCCGCCAGCGACGTCGTGCGCATCGCCAACGCGCGCGGCGGCGAAGGCTTCATCGCCGCGAGCCCCGAAGCGAGCAAGCGCTTCTGGATGGAGCGCGCACGCACCGCCGCCATCGCCAAGCACACCAACGCCTTCAAGGTGAACGAGGACGTGGTGATCCCTCTCGAGCGGCTCGCCGACTACACCGACCGGGTGGAACGCCTGAACATCGAGTACTCGCTCGGCAACAAGCTGGCGCTCGCCGCCGCGCTGGAGGAGGTCCTCGCGGGCGATCTGCCCGTCGAGACGGACGGGGAGGCGATCGTTCGCGAGGACCTCCTCGGAGACCGCCCCGCGCGGGCGCTGGAACTGGTGCGACAGGTGCGCGCACGCTGGTCCTTCCTGCTCGGCGCCCTCGACCGCAGGCTCGAGGAAGTGCGCGCGGAACTGGCCGCCCTGGGGCTCGCGGACGCGGTCGCGCAGGAGCCGGACGAGCGGACGGTCTTCGCGCTCGTGCAGCTGCACGCCATTCGCGCCTCCTGGAAGCGCGAGCTTCGCGAACCGCTGCGCCAGGTCTTCGCCGGCCGCGCCTTCGAGCCGGTGCTGGCGGCGATCCAGGCAGTCCACGCGAAGGTGCTTCGCAGCCGCGTGTTCATCGCCCTGCACATGCACGCGGGGGACGGAAACGTCCACACCAACATCCCGGTCAACTCCGACGATTACGAGATGCTGCGCCTGGCCAACGAGGCGGTGGCGCAGGTCATGCGCTTCGCCAAGGAGTTGGGCGGCGTGATCTCCGGCGAGCACGGCATCGGCATCACCAAGTTCGGGTTCCTGGAGAAGGAGCAGGTCGACGCCTTCACGGCGTGGAAGTCGAAGGTCGATCCCGAGGGCCGGTTCAACCGCGGCAAGCTGCTCGCGGGCGCGGATCTCTCGAATGCATACACACCCTCCTTCGCCCTGATCGGGCACGAGTCGATCATCCTGGAGCGAAGCGACATCGGGTCGATCGCCGATGCCGTGAAGGACTGCCTGCGCTGCGGCAAGTGCAAGCCCGTCTGCTCCACCCACGTGCCCCGGGCGAATCTCCTCTACAGCCCCCGGAACAAGATCCTCGCGCTGTCGCTGCTCACGGAGGCGTTCCTCTACGAGGAGCAGACCCGCCGGGGCGTGAGCCTCAGGCACTTCGACGAGTTCGGCGACGTGGCGGATCACTGCACGGTGTGCCACAAGTGCGAGGCTCCCTGCCCGGTCGACATCGACTTCGGCGACGTCTCCATCGCCATGAAGGGCCTGCTCACGAAGCTCGGCAAGAAACGGTTCAACGCCGGTTCGGCCCTCTCGATGGCCTACCTGAACGCGACCGACCCGGCCACGATCAAGGTGCTGAAGAAGCTCATGCTCGACTGGGGTTACCGGGCGCAGCGCCTGGCCCACGGCCTCGCGCGCCGCTTCCTCGTGACGCGCGGCCAGACGCGCCGCCCCCCCGCCACCGTGGGCAAGCCCGCGCTCAAGTCCCAGGTGATCCACTTCATCAACAAGCCCATGCCCGGCAATCTCCCGAAGCGCACGGCGCGCGCGCTCCTGGACATCGAGGACGCCTCGGTCATCCCCATCATCCGCGATCCCGCGCGGGTGACGGAGGAGAGCGACGCGGTGTTCTACTTCCCGGGCTGCGGCTCCGAGCGGCTCTTCGGGCAGGTGGGACTCGCCACGCAGGCGCTTCTCTACCACGTGGGGGCGCAGTGCGTCCTGCCGCCGGGATATCTCTGCTGCGGCTATCCGCAGACGGCGAGCGGGCTGGCGGCCAAGGGCGAGGAGATCACGATTCGCAACCGCGTGCTCTTCCACCGCGTGGCCAACACCCTCAACTACCTCGACATCAGGACCGTCGTGGTCTCCTGCGGCACGTGCATGGATGCGCTGATGGGGTACGAGTTCGACAGGATTTTCCCCGGCTGCCGGCTCCTGGACATCCACGAGTACCTGATGGAGAAGGGCGTGAAGGTGGAGGGCGCGCGCGGCGTGCGCTACCTCTACCACGACCCCTGCCATACGCCGATGAAGACGCACCGGCCGATTGCCGTGGTGAACGAGCTGATGGGGGTTCCCGTGGCCCTGAACGAACGCTGCTGCGGGGAATCGGGCACGCTCGCGGTGGCCCGGCCGGACATCTCCACCCAGGTGCGCTTCCGGAAGGAGGAGGAGATGGTGGCGGGAGCGTCGGCGGCGCGCGCCGACGGTTTCGCGGGGGAGGTGAAGGTCCTCACCTCGTGCCCGTCCTGCCTCCAGGGGCTCTCGCGCTACGAGAAGGACGCGGGCACCAGCGCGGACTACATCGTGGTCGAGATGGCGCGCCACCTCCTGGGAGAGCGTTGGATGCCGGAATTCGTCGAGCGTGCCAACCGCGGCGGCATCGAGCGCGTTCTGCTGTGACGGGCCCCGCAGCGCCAAGGTTGGACGGCGGCGGCCCCATCACCCACAATCGACTTCCCCCTCCCGGCCCGAACCATGAGCCAATCCCTGCCGATTCCGCCCCCGGAATGTGAACTGTGCCATGGAGCGGGCGGGTCGCTCCTCTGGCAGAATGATTCCTGCCGGGTAGTCGCCGTGGACGAGCCCGGCCTCCCGGGGTTCCTGCGGGTGGTGCTGCACCGGCACGTGCGCGAAATGACCGACCTTTCCGAACGCGAACGAAACCGATTCATGGCCGTGGTATTCGCGGTGGAGTCCCACGTGAGGCGGTCGCTGGAGCCCGACAAGATGAACCTCGCGAGCCTTGGCAACGCGACCCCGCACCTGCACTGGCACGTCATCCCGCGGTGGCGGGACGACCGCCACTTTCCGGGGCCGGTCTGGACGGCGGCACGGCACGACTCTCCCGTTGCCCCCGCCCGCCTGGCTGCGGCGGCGAGCATGGCCGCCACCCTGCCCGGGGCGCTCGAGGCCCTGGAGACGTGAGAATCGCATGAGCTCCTCCCCCCCGATCCGGCCCGGAACCGCGCCCGCGTTCAGCGACGCGAAGAGCTGCAAGGAATGGCTGAACGGGCTGCCGCTCACCAACATCCCGCACGCCCAGCAGTTCGTGCTCGATGCGTTGCGCGTGGTCAACCAGGGCGAGCCCGTCGGCATCGAGCGGCTCAAGTGCCTGGAGCTCATGCGCGACAAGATCGCCTTCCTGCAGGGCGAGCAGCGCTCGCGCTACTTCGGCAAGACGCTGCCGCTCTCGCACAACGACCACGCGGCCTGGTCCATCGGCCGCTCGCTCCTAGGGGAAATGGAGGCGGGCTACCGCCAGTGCCTCGCGGTGGCGCAGGTCGACAAGGGGGAACTCGGGCGCCATGCGCCGCTCATGATGCAGCGCATCGCCCGCTACCTCGGCGCGCAGATGCTCTTCCACGCGATGATCTACCGGCGCTTCGAGCCGGCGCTTTGGCTGCGCCTGCACGAGTTGTTTGCGCAAGCCGACCGCGAGGGCATCGCCGACGAGCGCGTGAAGGACAGCATCGAGAGCGAGGACGGCGTCTCCAGCGTCCACGAAGCCTACGTGCACGTCGTGCTCACGCAGGCCGCCTACCTCTCCGAGATGACCGCGCCGCAGATGGACCTCCTCGAGGCGCTGCTTCGCATGTGGTCGCGCAAGGTCCGCATTTTCGTGGACCCTCCCGCCGAGGCCGAGGCAGGCTCGACATTCCCCCTGGCCGTGGACCTGGCCAAGCCCATCGGCGCGCGTCCGCTGCACGCCGATGACCGCAAGGCCACGCACCGCGTGCTGGACGTCGAGGGGCTCTCCAAGAGCATCCGCCGGCGCCTGAAGGGCCTTCAGGGCGGCGAGGAACCGGCAAGCCTGGGCCTTCCGGCCGAGGCGAGCGTCATCGACGCACTGACCCAGCTCGACCGCCTGCACAAGCTGTGGTGCGAGGGCGCGCCGCCGCGCCCGCCCGCGAAGATCCCCGGGGAGAAGTCCGCGGGGCTCGCCTTCGGGCTGCCGGAGATCCATTTCTTCGTGACCGGCGGGGTTGCCTTCGAGCAGCCGGACAAGTCGAGAGAACTCACGCGCCAGGAAAAGGACGACCTTACGGTGTTCGGCAAGATCACCGAGCGCACGCAGCAGCTGCGGATCGCCGACTACAACTTCGAGCTCGAGTCCTGGGGCGTCGTGGACGAGATGATGGGGGCGTGGCGCCTGCTGCGCCCGCCGACGGCCTCCAAGGGCGTGGCGATCGGGCGCATCCTCGCCATGCGGCTGGGGGACGCGGCGCCGTTCTTCCTCGGCATGGTGCAGGCCCTGGTGCAGGAAACGGACGGCCGCGTCGTGATCACCGTGGCCCTTTTCCCCGGCAAGCCCGTCCCCATCGCGGTGCGCGCCGCCGATTCGCGCAACCGGCACGGCACGCAGTGGGCGCAGGCCTTCCGCCTGCCTGCGCTGGAGCGGCTGGGCATTCCGGAATCCCTGGTGGTCCCCACGGGCATGGCCACCCGCGGGCGCGGAATCGAGACCTGGTCCAGCGGGTCGAAGGAGTCGACCGTCTACGAAGTGCTCGAGCGCGGCACGGACTTCGACCGCGTGACGGTCTTCTAGGCGCGCGGGCGCGCCAGGCGCTCCAGGGCGTCGAGCAGGGGCTTGGCCGCGTTCTCGCCCGTCTGCTGCGCGATCTCGGCGATGCAGGTGGGGCTGGTCACGTTCACCTCGGTGAGGAAGTCGCCGATCACGTCGAGGCCCGCGAAGGTGATTCCCGCCTTCACCAGCTCGGCGCCCACCGTTTCCCCGATCTCGCGGTCGTGCGCGGACAGCGGCTGCGCCACGCCCGTGCCGCCGGTCGCGAGGTTGCCCCTCGTCTCGCCGGCCTTCGGGATCCGCGCCAGGCTGTAGGGAAAGCACTTGCCGTCGATCACGAGCACGCGCTTGTCGCCCTTCGCGATCTCGGTCACGAACTTCTGCGCCATGATCGTGCGCTCGGCCGCGCCCACCATCGTCTCCACGATCACGTTCCGGTTGGGGTCGTCCCGGCGCACGCGAAAGATCATGGTGCCGCCCATGCCGTCGAGCTTCTTGAGGATCACGTCCTCGTGACGGTCGATGAACGCCTGGATCCGCAGGGGATCGCGCGCGACGAGGGTGGGGGGCGTGAACTGCGGGAAGCGCAGGATGGCAAGCTTCTCGTTCCAGTCCCGAAGCGCCCGCGGGGAATTCACCACCCGCGCCCCCTGGCCCTCGGCGTGCTCGAGCAGCAGTGTTGCGTAGTAGTACTCCGCGTCGAAGGGCGGGTCCTTGCGCATCATCACCAGGTCGAAGAAGGCGAGCGGGACTTCTTCGGCGCCGGATTCGCGGTACCACGCCTCGTCGCCTTCGTCGACGGCGATCGGCGTGGCGCGGGCGACGACCGCGCCTTCCTGGACGAAGAGGTCCGGCATGCCGAGCGCATAGATCTCGTGACCGCGTCGCGATGCCTCGCGCATCATGGCGACGGACGAGTCCTTCCTCGGCTTGAGATCTTCGAGGGGATCGAGGACGAAGGCGATCTTCATGCGGCGCGGGGCGTGGGAGCGTTGCAGGGGACCATCGGCGGGGGTGGGCGTGCGCGCCCTCGTCATGGGAGTGGAAGTCCAGTTTACCCGCCTGAATGATAAAATTCGCGCCCACGCCTTTCTCTTTCGACCCGCAGGCCGGGCCGCCACTCCCCATGTCCCCCCTGCAGACGATCGCCCCGACCGCCACCCCGCTCGCGCCGGCGAACCGGATCGGCTTCCCGGGCTGATGCGCCTCCACATCCTCGGCATCTGCGGCACCTTCATGGGCGGCCTCGCGAAGATCGCCCGCGAAGCCGGCCATGCGGTGACCGGCTGCGACGCGCAGGTCTACCCGCCCATGAGCGAGCAGCTGCGCGACTTGGGGATCGACCTGCACGAGGGATACGACGCGGAGCAGCTCGAGCGCTATCCGGCCGACCTCTACGTGGTCGGCAATGCGATGACGCGCGGCAAGCCCGTCGTCGAGGAAATCCTCAACCGGGGGCTTGCCTACGCCTCGGGTCCCCAGTGGCTCGCCGATCACGTGCTGCCCGGCAGGTGGGTGCTCGCGGTGGCGGGAACGCACGGCAAGACGAGCGCCTCGGCCATGCTCGCGTGGATGCTCGCCGACGCGGGCCTCGATCCCGGGTTCCTCATCGGCGGGGTGCCGAGGAACTTCCACGTCTCGGCTCGGCTCGGCGGGTCGCCCTTCTTCGTTGTCGAGGCCGACGAGTACGACACGGCCTTCTTCGACAAGCGCTCCAAGTTCGTGTGGTACCGGCCGCGCACCGCGGTCCTGAACAATATCGAGTTCGACCACGCGGACATCTTCCCGGACCTCGCGGCCATCGAGACGCAGTTCCATCACCTGGTCCGCATCGTGCCGGCCAACGGGCTCGTGATCGCCAACGGGGCGGACGCCGCGATCGGAAGGGTGCTCGATCGCGGCTGCTGGACGAGCGTGGAGCGTTTCGGCCCGGGCCAGGCGTGGAGCGTGGGGGCCGTGAGCCCCGACGATTCCTTCGACGTCGTCCTGAACGGCGCGACGCGTGGCATCGTCCGCTGGGATGCGACGGGAGAGCACAATCGCATGAATGCCCTCGCGGCGCTGGCCGCCGCGCGTCACGCGGGAGTGCCGCTTCCCGCGGGCATCGACGCGCTTTCGCGCTTCGAGGGGGTGAAGCGGCGCATGGAGGTGCGCGGCACGGTGGGCGGCGTCACGGTCTACGACGACTTCGCGCACCACCCCACCGCGTTCGAGACGACCATCGCGGGGCTGAGGAGGCGCGTGGGGCGAGGCCGCATCGTGGCGGTCTTCGAGCCCCGCTCCAACACCATGAAGCTGGGGGCGATGCAGTCGCGGCTCGCGAAGAGCCTGGAGGGCGCGGACCTCGTGTATTGCTACGCGAGCCACCTGGGGTGGGATCCGGAGCAGGCGCTCGCGCCGCTTTCCTCGCGCGCGGCCATCTACTCGGAGCTCGACCCGATGGTCGAGGCGCTCGGCCACGTGCTGCGGCCCGGTGACCACGTGCTGGTGATGTCCAACGGCGGCTTCGGCGGCATCCACGCGAGGCTGCTCGCCCGCCTCGCCGCGAAGGCAGGCCCGTGATGGCAACGCTCGCCTATCGCATCGTCAACGTGTTCACGCGGGGCGGCCGTCTCACCGGCAACCCCCTGTGCGTCTTCGAGGACGCGGTCGGCCTGGACGATGCCGCCCTGCAGGCGCTGGCACGGCAGTTCAACCTGTCGGAGACGACCTTCATCCTGCCGTCACGCAAGGCCAGCGCGCGCGTGCGCATCTTCACGCCCGCCTACGAGATGCCCTTCGCGGGGCATCCGACGCTGGGCACCGCGCACGTGGTTCGCGCGCTTCGCGGAGGCGGCGATTCGCTGAGCCTGGAATTGCAGGCCGGGATCATTCCCGTGTCGGCCTCCGGGGATCGGTGGACGCTCAGCGCCAACGCGGCGAGCTGGCGGGAAGTGGGCGAGTCGCGCGCACAACTGGCGGAGATGCTCGGCCTCGAGGCGGCCGACATCGCCGATCGCCCCCTCTGGGTCAACACCGGCAAGGAGCAGCTCGTGGTGCCTCTCGAGTCCGCGGAAGCGGTCCGCCGCGCCCGTCCCCGCATCGATGTCTTCTTCCGCCTGAAGAGCGTGGACGGCCACGCGATGGCCTACGTGTTCGCCGATGCGGGAGACGCCGGGGCGACGGTCGTGTCGCGCTTCTTCTTCCCGAGCGGCGCCGCGATCCTCGAGGACCCGGCCACCGGCTCGGCCTGCGCCAATCTCGGGGGGTGGTTCTGTGCCCTGCGCCCGGGGAAAGACGTCGCGCGCACGGTCCTGCAGGGCGACGAGGTGGCGCGCCCCTCCACGCTCCACCTGGTGGTGAAGGCCGGCGCGGTGAGCGTCGGGGGCGAGGTCGTCGAACTCGCCCGCGGCACGCTCGATCTCTAGGAAGCCGGTGAAGACGATCCTGTACCTGCACGGCTTCATCAGCTCGCCGGCCTCGCGCAAGGCGGTGATGCTGGGCGACTACCTGCGCAGCCAGGCGCCGGATATCGACTACCGCGTTCCGGCGCTGCACCACCGCCCCGCCCAGGCCATCTCGCAGGTGCAGTGGCACTGCCTCGGGAGGAATCCCGCGGACCTCCTGGTCGTGGGCAGTTCCCTCGGCGGTTTCTACGCGACCGTGGCCGCGGAGAAGACCGGGTGTCGCGCCGTGGTGGTCAATCCGGCCGTGCACCCCCAGAACCACTTCGCGCGCTACCTCGGGCCGCAGGAGAACCTCTACACGGGCGAGCGCTTCGACCTCACGGGCGAGCACGTGGCGGAGCTGGCCGCGCTCGACCCGCCGGCGGTCACCCGCCCGGAGCGCTACTGGCTGCTGGTCGAGACGGGCGACGAGGTGCTCGACTACCGCGAGGCGGTGTCGTACTTCGCCGGCGCGTTCCAGACGGTAGTGCAGGGCGGCGACCACGCGTTCTCGAGCTTCGCGGAGTTCGTGCCGGACATCGCCGCCTGGGCGCGCGAAGACGGCGCCGCGGCGCCGCCGAAGGCCGCATCGTGAAGCAGGTTTTCTTCGAGGAGGACGGGGCGTTTCGCGCGGGCACGATCCTCTCCGAGGCGGGTGCCGCGTTCCAGGTGGAGGCCGCCCATGGCAAGCGCTCGAAGGTCAAGGCGAGCGCGGTGCTGCTCCGCTTCGACGGGCAGGCGCTCGCGAACTTCATTCCCGAGGCCCAGGCGCGCGCAGGCGAGATCGACCCGCAGTTTCTCTGGGAAGTGTGCGGCAAGGACGAGTTCGGGTTCGCCGACCTCGCCCGCGACTACTTCGGCCACGATCCCGCGCCCCTGGAGGCCACCGCGGTCGCCCTCGCGCTGCATGCGAGCCCCATGTACTTCTACCGGCGGGGCAAAGGGCGCTACCAGGCAGCGCCCGAGGAGAACCTGCGCGCCGCACTCGCGGGCCTGGAGAAGAAGCGCCGCCAGCAGGAGCAGGTCGACGCGTGGGCCGTGGCGCTGGCGGCGGGCGCCGTGCCGCCGGAGATCGGTGCGAAGCTCGACGACCTTCTCTTCAAGCCCGACAAGATGACGCTCGAGTGGCGCGCGCTCGACCAGGCCGCCTCCCGAGCAGGTCTTGCCCCGCCGAAATTCCTCGCCGGTATCGGCGCGCTCGCGGGCCCCGAGGAGTACTTCCTGCGGCGCTTCGCCTTCGAGCTCTTTCCCGGCGGCCTCGGGTTCCCGGAGGTCCCGCCGGTGCGTGCGCCGGAAGGGCTCGCGGCCGCGCCGGTGGCGGCGTTTTCCATCGACGACCACGAAACCACCGAGATCGACGACGCCTTCTCCGTGGAGAGGCGCCCGGGCGGTGGGCTGCGCGTCGGCGTCCACATCGCCGCGCCGGCGCTCTTTTTCGGGCGCGATCACCCGCTGGAGGCGCTCGCGCGGGAGCGGCTGTCCACCGTGTACTTTCCGGGCGGCAAGATCACGATGCTGCCGGAGGCCGCCATCGCGCAGGCCACGCTCGGCGAGGGCCGGGTGGTGCCCGCCGCCTCGCTCTATCTCGACCTGGACCCGGACACCCTGGAGGTGACGGGCACCGAGTCGAGGCTCGAGCGGGTGGCCATCGCGACCAACCTGCGCATCACCGAGCTCGAGACGCGGCTGCACGACGACTCGCTCGCCGCGGGCGTGGTGGAGGGCGCGCACGGCGACGACCTCCTCGCGCTGTGGCGGCTGGCGAGAAAGCTCCGCGCCGCGCGCGGCGCAGGCGAGGAAAAGAGCGAGAAGCTCGACTATGCGTTCCGCGTGGAATCCGGGCGCGTGACGATCGTGCCGCGGCGGCGCGGCACGCCCGTCGACCTCCTGGTCTCCGAGCTCATGATCCACGTGAATGCGACCTGGGGACGGCTTCTGGCGGATGCGGGCGTGGCCGCGATCTACCGCAACCAGCGCGGCATCAAGACGCGCATGGAGGTCGAGCCCGGCGGGCACGAATGGCTGGGGGTGACGCACTATGCGTGGTCGAGTTCGCCGCTGCGGCGCTTCTCCGACCTCGCCAACCAGCGCCAGCTCGTGGCGCTGCTGCAGGGCGAGGAGGCGCCCTATTCCCGGGACGAACTGGGTGCGGCCGCGCGCGAGTTCGAGACCGCCTACGAGGCCTACGCCGAGCACCAGCGCCACCTGGAGCGCTATTGGTGCCTGCGCTGGATCGCCCAGGAAGGCCTCGAGGGTGCGCAAGCCACGGTCGTGCGCGACGAGCTGGTGCGCCTCGAGGCGATTCCGCTCGTGTGCCGCACCATCGGCTTGCCGCCCTCGGCTCCCGGGGAGCTCGTGCGCGTGGCATTCGGCGAGCCGGACCCGTGGGAAGTGAACCTGCCCTGCCGCTACGCGGGCAAGCCCGGAGCGGTGTAGCGCTGCTATCATCCGGGCTCATGTTCCGCCCGTTCGCTCCACCCCGCGACTGCCGATGCAGCTGAGGCAGACTCCCCCCGACGCGCTCGTCCATTTTTCCGACTACCTGCTCGAGCGGTTCGGGCTCGTGGTGTCGATGCAGGTGGCGGTCGTGGCCTCCGTGGCCTTCCACGCATTCGCCATCGTGGGGCTGGGCTTCAAGGTCCCCGATCCGAGGGGATTCGACGCGCCGCACAACGTGCTCGACGTGGTGCTGGTGAACGCGAAGTCGGCCTCGAAGCCCGAGAAGGCCGATGCGCTCGCGCAGGCGAACCTCGACGGCGGCGGCAATACCGACCAGAAGCGCCGCGCTTCCAGCCCCTTCCCCGTGATCGATTCCCGCGAGAGCACGCCGGAGTTCAAGCAGGCGCAGGGCCGCGTGCAGCAGCTCGAGCGCGAGGCCACGGAGCTCATGTCGCGGCTGAAATCCCAGGCCGTGGTCGTCGTGCCCGAACCGGTGTCCGACCGCAAGGAGAAGGCCGACAAGACGGCCCAGGACTTGATCGAGAAGAGCCTCGAGATACAGCGCCTCGAGGCCCAGATCCGGCGCGACTACCAGGCCTACCAGGAGCGCCCGCGAAAGAAATTCGTGGGCGCGCGCGCCTCCGAGTATCGCTTCGCCGTGTACGTGGACAACTGGCGGCTGAAGATCGAGCGGATCGGGAACCTCAACTACCCCGACGAGGCGCGCCGGCGCAAGCTCTACGGCTCGCTGCAGCTCACGGTGGGGCTGAAGACCGACGGCGAGGTCGAGTCGGTCGAGATCAACCGCTCCTCCGGCCACAAGGTGCTCGACCAGGCCGCCATCCGGATCGTGCGCCTGGCGGCCCCCTTCGACCGCTTTCCCGACGCGATCCGGTCCGACACGGACATCCTCTACATCACCCGGACCTGGACCTTCACCCGCTCCGACCAGCTTTCCGCGGAATAGCGAAGCGGGCTAGCCGCCTCGCGCGCCCCTGAAGAGGGCGAGCGCCCTGCCGCGCTGCACCGCGTGGTCCACGATGGGTGCCGGGTAGTCGCGGCCGATCACGCAGCCACAGGCCTGCTGGTCGAGCGGCCCCATCGTCCAGGGCGCGTGGATGAAGGCGTCGGGAACGCGCGCCAGCGCGGGCAGGAAGCGGCGAATGAACGCGCCTTGCGGGTCGAACCGCTCCGATTGCGACACCGGGTTGAAGATGCGGAAGTAGGGTTGCGCATCGCATCCCGTCGAGGCGGCCCACTGCCAGCCGCCGTTGTTGGCGGCCAGGTCGAAGTCGACGAGGTGGTCGGCGAAGTACGCTTCCCCGCGCCGCCAGTCGACGAGCAGGTCCTTCACGAGAAACGAGGCGACGATCATGCGCAGGCGATTGTGCATCCAGCCCGTGGCGTTGATCTGGCGCATGGCGGCGTCCACGATCGGAAACCCGGTCCGCGCCTCTCGCCAGGCGGCGAAATGCTCGTCCGTTCCCGGCCAGGCGATGGCGTCGTACTCCCGGCGGAAGGCGCCCGTGGCGGCGTGCGGGTGGTGCCACAGGATCTGGAAGTAGAAATCGCGCCACGCCAGCTCCGAGAGCCACGTCGCCGCGCCCTCGCCCCGCGCCTTCCACGCGGTGCGCGCGAGTTCGCGGATGGAGACCGTGCCGAACCGGTTGTGCGCCGAGAGACGGGACACCCCTTGCACGGCCGGGAAGTCGCGCGCCGACGCGTAGCGCGCCATGGAACCGGCGAAGTCCCCGAGCAGGCGCCTGGCCGCGCCCATGCCCGGCGGCACGGGCAACTGCGCGGAGGCGGCCGGTCCGAAGCCCAGGTCCGCGAGGGCCGGCAGATCCGCCGCGAAAGCGGGCGCGGCGAGGCGAGCGGCGTGCTTCGCGACGGGGTAGGCCTTCAGGTAATAGTCGTCGAGCTTCGCGAGCCACGCCCGCTTGTAGGGCGTGAACACGACGAAGGGCTTTCCCGTTTTCGTGAGGAGCTCGTCCTTCGCGAAGACGGCCTGGTCCTTGGCCAGGTGCAGGCGCCGGCCCTCGCCCGCCAGGAGGCGCTCGATCTGAATATCCCGGGCGATGGCCGCGGGCTCGTAATCCTCATTGGCGAAGACCGCGTCCACGCCGAGCCGGGAGGCGAGTGCGGGAATGGCCTCCCGGGACCGGCCCTCCAGCACGAGGAGCTCGCCGCCCTTTCCCCGGAGGGCCTCCCGGAGCTCGCGCACGCTCGCGTGGATGAAGGCGACGCGCCGGTCCGCCGGGGAAGGCAACGCTTCCAGGATGTCGCGGTCGAAGACGAACGCGCAGTGGACCTGCCGGGACGAGACCAGGGCGTGGTAGAGGCCGGCGTTGTCCTCGTCGCGCAAGTCGCGGCGGAACCAGAAGAGGCTGCGGTCGTAGGCGGTCAACGGGGGCTCGCGGGGGCCGGCCGGCCTTGTCCGATGGCGGCCGGAGGGCGTTCCAATTAGAATATGGGGCCGGTGGCAAATGCAAACGATCAATTTCACCAGCCACTTCCTCATCGCCATGCCGGGCATGGTCGACCCGAATTTTTCCAAGAGCCTCACCTTCATCTGCGAGCACAACGAGCGCGGCGCCCTCGGGCTCGTGGTCAATCGCCCCACCGACGTGACCCTGGGCACACTCTTCCGGCAGGTGGAGATCGCGTTCGACGACGATCCCCTGGCGGAGCAGCCGGTGTTCTTCGGCGGGCCCGTGCAGATGGAGCACGGCTTCGTCCTGCACCGGCCACTGGGGGAATGGCGATCCACGCTTCCGGTGGGCGATATCGGGCTCACCACTTCCCGCGACATCCTCGAGGCCATGGCCCGGGGCGATGGGCCGAGCGATCGGCTGGTGGCGCTGGGGTACGCGGGCTGGGCGCCGGGGCAGCTGGAGGACGAGATCAAGCGCAACGGATGGCTCACGGTGCATGCGGATCTCGACGTGGTCTTCCGCGTGCCCCCCGAAGGCCGCTACGAGGCCGCGCTGGGCGCCCTCGGCGTCACCACCGTGAACCTCTCCGAAGACGCGGGGCATGCATGAGCCCGGCGGCCGTGGAGAATCCGCCGCTTTCGGGAACGCTGCTGGGCTTCGATTTCGGCGAGCGGCGCCTGGGCGTGGCCGTCGGGGAGACCGAGACGAGGCTCGCGCATCCCGTCGCAGCGATCGCGCAGGAATCCACGCAGGCGCGCCTTGCCGCCATCGAGAGGCTCGTGGCCGAATGGCGCCCGGCCGGATTCGTGGTGGGATTGCCGCACCACGCCGACGGCGGCGACCACGAGGTCGCGCGGCTCGCGAGCAAGTTCGCCAGGCGCCTGCAGGCACGCTTCGGCCTGCCGGTCGCGTTCGTGGACGAGACACTGACCTCGGTCGAGGCGGGGGCGCGGATTCGCGAGGCAGGGGGCGTCGCGCGAGGCAAGGGCGAGATCGACGCGCACGCCGCCGCCGTGATCCTGCAGAGCTACCTGGACGAAACCTTGCAAACGAACGCGAAAGGCGCCCATGGCCGTACCCCTGCCTGAGCCGGAACGCCTCCTCGAGGCGCTGGTGGCCCGCATGAAGCCGGCGACCGACCAGCAGGCCGCGGGCATCGTCGGCATCTACACGGGCGGTGCATGGGTGGCCGAGCGCCTGCATCGCGCCCTTGGCGTGTCCGCGCCGCTCGGGCTCCTCGCCGTGACGCTGCATCGGGACGACTTCGGCCGCATCGGCCTGCACCGGGAGGCCCGGCGCAGCCACCTGCCCTTCGAGATCGAGGGGCGCGACATCGTGCTGGTCGACGACGTGCTGCACACGGGCCGCACCATCCGCGCGGCGCTGAACGAGCTGTGGGATTTCGGCCGGCCGAAGAGCGTGCGCCTGGCGGTGCTGGCGGACCGCGGCGGGCGCGAGCTCCCCATCGCGCCGGACTACGCCGGCGCCTTCGTCGAGATCGACCCCGAGGAGGAACTCGTGCTCACCAACGAGGCCGGCAGGCTGCGGCTTGCCGCCGTGCGGAGGCCCTGATGGGCGCCGGCCTGCAGGTCGATTCCCAGGGCCGCCTGGTTCACCTCCTCACCACGGAGGGATTGTCCGCGGAGATGATCCTGCACATCCTCGACACCGCCTCGCAGTTCGTGAGCGTGAACGAGCGCGAGGTGAAGAAGGTGCCGCTCTTGCGCGGGAAGTCGATCTTCAACGTCTTCTTCGAGAACTCGACGCGCACCAGGACCACCTTCGAGATAGCCGCCAAGCGCCTCTCGGCCGACGTGATCAACCTGAACATCGGGTCGTCGTCGACCACCAAGGGAGAGACGCTGCTCGACACGGTGTGGAACCTCCAGGCGATGGACGCGGACATGTTCGTGGTCCGCCACGCCGAGGCCGGGGCGCCCCACCTCATCGCGCGCCACGTGAAGCCGGGCGTGCACGTGGTGAACGCCGGGGACGGCCGCCACGCCCACCCCACCCAGGGGCTCCTGGACATGTACACGATCCGCCACTACAAGCGCGACTTCACGCGCCTCGTCGTGGCGATCGTGGGGGATGTGCTGCACTCGCGCGTGGCGCGCTCGCAGATCCATGCGCTCAAGACGCTGGGCGTGCCGGAGGTTCGCGTGATCGGGCCCAAGACGCTCCTGCCCGCGGACGTCGAGCGGCTCGGGGTGAGCGTCTTCCACGACATGGCCGCCGGCCTTCGCGACTGCGACGTGGTGATCACGCTGCGGCTGCAGAACGAGCGCATGAGCGGCCCGCTCCTGCCCTCGGCCGGGGAGTTCCACAAGGCCTACGGGCTCACGCCGGAGAAGCTCGCGCGCGCCAAGCCCGACGCGATCGTGATGCATCCGGGGCCGCTCAATCGCGGCGTGGAGATCGATTCCGGCGTGGCCGACGGGCGCCACAGCGTGATCATGCCGCAGGTCACCTACGGCATCGCCGTGCGCATGGCGGTCATGGCCATACTGGCCGGGAACGCGTGAGACGTGACCGAGGACCTGGCCGCTGACATGAAAATCGACATCCGCAATGCCCGCGTGATCGACCCCGCCTCGGGCCGCGACGAGACGGTGCCCGTCTTCATCGCCGACGGCCGCATCGTGGCCCTCGGAGCGGCCCCGGACGGCTTCCGCCCCGACCGCACGATCGACGCGACGGGCCTCGTGGCCTGCCCCGGGCTCGTGGACCTCGCGGCGCGGCTGCGCGAGCCGGGGCTGGAGTATCGCGCCACCCTGGAGTCCGAGATGCAGGGCGCGGTCGCGGGCGGGGTCACCTCCCTTGCCTGCCCGCCCGACACGGACCCGCCGCTCGACGAGCCCGGACTGGTCGAGATGCTCAAGCGCCGCGCCGAGAGCCTGCGCCAGGCGCGGGTCTATCCGCTCGGCGCGCTCACGCTGGGACTCAAGGGGCAGAAGCTCTCGGAGATGGGAGAGCTCGCGGAAGCCGGCTGCGTCGGGTTCTTCCACGCCGATGCGCCGCTCACGGATCTGAACGTGTTGCTGCAAGCGATGCGCTATGCGGCCACCTTCGGCCACACCGTGTGGCTGCGCCCGCAGGACGCGCACCTGGCGCACGGCGGCGTCGCCCACGAAGGCGAGGTGAGCACGCGGCTGGGGCTTCCGCCGATTCCCGCGGTGGCCGAGACGGTGGCCCTCCACGCGATCCTCGAGCTTGCCGAGGCCACCGGCGCGCGGGTGCACCTGGCGAGGCTCTCGACGGCGCGCGGGGTCGCCCTGGTGGCGGCTGCCCGGGCGCGCGGCCTTGCGCTCACCTGCGACGTGGGCATGCATCACCTGCACCTGTGCGACCGGGACGTGGGCGATTTCAATCCCCACATGCGCCTGGTGCCGCCGCTGCGCGACCAGCGCGACCGCGACGCCCTGCGCCGCGGGCTCGCCGACGGCACCATCGACGCGGTGTGCTCCGACCACGCGCCGGTCGACGACGATGCGAAGCAGGTGCCTTTCGGCGAGGCCGAGCCCGGCGCCACGGGGCTGGAGCTGCTGCTGCCGCTGGTCCTCCAGTGGGGCGCGCAGATGAAGCTGCCGCTCGCCGCCACGCTCGCCTCGGTCACTTCCCGCCCGGCCGGGGTCCTGGGCATCGAGGCCGGCACGCTGGGCGAGGGCCGTGCGGCGGACCTGTGCCTCTTCGACGAGGCGCGCCCCTGGATCGTCGATCCCGCCTCGCTCGCGAGCCAGGGCCGCAACTCTCCCTTCCTCGGCCTGGAAGTCACGGGCCGCGTGACCACGACCCTCGTCGACGGCCGTGTCGTCTACTCCGGCTGATCCTCCAACGCCCTCCCGAACGGATTCCCATGGCGAACCCGCTGCTCGACTTTTCCGCGCTTCCGCGCTTCGCGACCATCCGCCCGGAGCACGTGATTCCCGCCATCGAGACGCTTCTCGCCGAAGGTCGCGCGGAAATCGAGCGTCTGGCCACGGCGCAGGACGAACCGACCTGGGAGGCTTTCGTCGACCCCCTGGAGAGCGCCAACGAACGCCTGTCGCGCGCCTGGGGGCAGGTATCGCACCTGAACGCCGTGGTCAATTCCGCGGCACTTCGGGAGGCCTACAACGCGGCCCTGCCGAAGGTGACGCAGTTCGTCTCCGAGCAAGGGCAGGACCTGCGCCTCTACCGGCGCTTCCAGGCGTTCTCCGCCTCGCCCGCGTTCGCGCGGCTTTCGCCTGCGCGACGCAGGCTCGTGGAAAACCAGCTGCGCGACTTCCGCCTGGGGGGCGCGGAGCTTCCCGAGGCCGGCAAGGCGCGTTTCAAGCAGCTCCAGGAGGAGCTCGCCGCGCTGTCGGCGCGATTCCAGGACAACGTGCTCGACTCGACCGACGATTTCGCCCTCGTCGTGACCGATCCCGCGCAGCTCGCGGGCCTGCCCGCGGACGTGGTGGAAACGGCGAAGGCGGCGGCCGGAAAGAACGGCCTGGAGGGGTGGAAGCTCACGCTGCACATGCCGTGCTACCTGCCGGTCATGCAGTACGCCGACCACCACCCGCTTCGCGAGCGGATGTACCGCGCGTACGCCACGCGCGCGGCAGAGTTCGGCAGGCCCGAATGGGACAACACTCCCCTCATAGCGCAGATACTGGAGAAGCGCGGGGAGATCGCCGCGCTGCTCGGTTTCGGCTCCTACGCCGGCGTGTCGCTCGCCACCAAGATGGCGAAATCCCCGGCGGAGGTGGTGGCCTTTCTGGAGGACCTGGCCGCGCGCGCGAAGCCGTTCGCGCAGGCCGACATGGCCGAGGTCGTGGAGTTCGCGCGCGCCGAGCTGGGCCTGGCCGAGGTACGCGCCTGGGATGTGCCGTGGGCGAGCGAGAAGCTGCGGCAGAAGCGCTACGCGTTTTCCGACGAAGAGGTGAAGCGCTACTTCCCCGAGGAGGCCGTGCTCGCGGGGCTCTTCCGCGTCATCGAGACGCTCTACGGCGTGCGCGTGAAGCCCGCCGAGGCCGAAACCTGGCATGAGGACGCGCGCTTCTTCGCGATCGAGGACGCGAAAGGCGCGCCCGTGGGCCATTTCTACCTCGACCTGTACGCCCGGGACGCCAAGCGCGGCGGGGCGTGGATGGACGATGCGAGAAACCGCCGCCTCCTGCCCTCCGGGGTGCAGACCCCGGTCACCTTCCTCACGTGCAATTTTTCGGCCCCCGTCGGCGGCCGCCCGGCCTTCTTCACCCACGACGAGGTGATCACGCTGTTCCACGAGTTCGGCCATGGCCTGCACCAGCTCCTGACCCGCGTGGACGATCTCGGGGTTTCCGGGCTCGCCGGCGTCGAATGGGATGCGGTCGAGCTTCCCTCGCAGTTCATGGAGAACTTCTGCTGGGAGTGGGACGTGGTCTCGCGCATGTCGCGGCACGGCGACACCGGGGAGGCGCTCCCGCGCGCGCTCTTCGACAAGATGGTCGCGGCCAAGAACTTCCAGAGCGGCATGCAATTCGTCCGCCAGATCGAGTTCGCGCTCTTCGACATGCACCTGCACCACGACTTCGACCGCGCGGGCGACTCGGTGCAGGACCTGCTCGCGCGCGTGCGACGCCAGGTGGCGGTCGTCCACCCGCCGGACTGGAACCGCTTCCCGAACCAGTTCTCGCACATCTTCGGCGGCGGCTACGCGGCCGGATACTACAGCTACAAATGGGCCGAGGTGCTGTCGGCCGACGCTTTCGGCGCCTTCGAGGAGGAGGGCGTCCTCAATCCGGCCACCGGCCGGCGCTTCCGCGACGAGATCCTGGGTGTCGGCGGCAGCCGGCCGGCCCTCGAGTCCTTTGTCGCCTTCCGCGGCCGCGAACCCCGGATGGACGCGCTCCTGCGGCATAATGGAATGCACGCCACTGCCTGACGGAGGATCCGAATGCCCGCTCCCTACCGACTTGTCGCGCTGGTCGCCGCGGCGCTGATGCTGCCGGCGATCGCCGTCGCGCAGACGAACGTCTATCGCTGGGTCGACAAGGACGGCAAGGTCCACTACTCCGACACGCCGCCGCCGGAGCCGGCGAAGAGCCTCACGCAGAAGCGCGTGGGCGGCGGTTACGGCGAGGCTTCCCAGCTTCCCTACGCCACGCAGATCGCCATGCAGAAGTCGCCCGTCACCCTGTTCACGGGCGCCGACTGCGGCGATCCGTGCAGGCAGGGCAAGGAGCTCCTCGGCAAGCGCGGCATCCCGTACAGCGAGCGCGACGCGCAGGCCAACGCGGATGACGCGGAGGCGCTCAAGAAGCTGGTGGGCGCGATCGAGGTTCCCGTGCTCACGGTGGGCGCGACCAAGGTGAAGGGCTTCGAGGAGGGCGCGTGGAACTCGGCGCTCGACGGCGCGGGATATCCCCGCACGGCGCTCCCCGGGCAGGTCCCGCCGCGCCCCGCGGCCGCCCCGAAGAAGGCCGAGGTCCCGCCCGCGCCGGACACGGTCGCCGCTCCCAAGTAGCGTCCGCGCGAATCCCCTGCCGGCCTTCGGGAAGACGACCGGCCATGAAGCTCGCCACCTGGAACGTCAACTCGCTCAAGGTGCGCCTGCCCCACCTGCTGGAGTTCCTCGCGCGGCATTCGCCCGACGCCCTGTGCCTGCAGGAGACGAAGTGCGAGGACGCCGCGTTTCCCGCCTCCGCCGTCGAGGCCGCCGGCTATCGCTGGGTCCATGACGGCCAGAAGACCTACAACGGCGTGGCGATCCTCTCCCGCGAGGAGCCGCGCAACGTCACGCGCGGCATTCCGGGTTTCGCCGACCTGCAGAAGCGCGTCATCGCCGCCGACGTGGGCGAAGTGCGCGTCGTGAGCGTCTATTGCCCGAACGGGCAGAGCGTGGGCTCCGACAAGTACGACTACAAGCTGCGGTGGTTCGAGGCGCTCGCGGGCTGGCTCGCCGGCGAACTTGCACCCGGGCGGTCCGTGGCCGTGCTCGGCGACTACAACGTCGCGCCGGAGGACCGGGACGTGCACGACCCCGAGGCATGGCGCGGGCAGGTGCTCGTGAGCGATGCGGAGCGCGAGGCGCTCGGCGCGCTCCTGGGGCTAGGCTTCAGCGACGCCTTCCGGCTCTTCGAGCAGCCCGAGAATTCCTTCAGCTGGTGGGACTACCGCATGGCGGCCTTCCGCCGGAACATGGGCCTCAGGATCGATCACATCCTGCTCTCGCCGGCGCTCGCGGGGCGTTGCCGATCGTGCACGATCGACGTCCTGCCTCGCAAGCTCGAGCGACCGTCGGACCACGCGCCCGTGCTCTGCGAAATCGGCGCCTGAGGGGCCGGCCGTGTCGACGCGCCCCTCGGCCCGGGAAGAAGAGCGCCTGGCGAGGCTCGCGGGCTATCGCATCCTCGGCACTCCCGCGGAACCCGCTTTCGACGACCTCGCGCGCCGTGCGCAGGAAGCGGCGCGCACCCCCATGGCGTGGCTCGCGTTTCACGACGGCGCGCGCGAATGGGTCAAGGCGGGTGTCGGCATCGCGTTCACGGAGCTGGCGGGGTCGCGCCGTATCGTGTTTCGGGGAGAGCCCCCGTTCGCCGCCCTCGAGGTCGAGGATGCGGCCGCCTCGGAACTGAGCGCGCACCCGCTCGTCGCGGGAGAGCCGCGCGTGCGCTTCCTGTGCGCGGTCCCGCTGGTCACTCCCGACGGGCACGCGGTTGGCGCGCTCGCGGTGGCCGACCGCGTGCCGCGGCGCCTGGATTCCGCCGAACGCACGGCGCTGGAGAACCTCGCCACCCTGGCTGTGGCGAGGCTCGAGGCGAGGCGCACGGCGACACCGATGGACGACGCGCTGGCGGCGGGGGAGCGCGTGGGCGAGGTCGAGGAGCTTCTCGCGCGCGAGCGGGAGTTCTCCGATGCCGTGATCCAGAATCTTCCCGGCGCGTTCTTCCTCTTTTCCCGCGAGGGCGAGATCCTGCGCTGGAACGCGCGCATGCTGGGCGCGACCGGATACACGACCCTCGAGATCGCGGCCATGCGACCGCAGGACTTGATCGCGCCTGCCGACCGCGCCGCGGTCGAGGCGGCCATTCGCGAGGTGTTCGATCACGGCCGGGAGGTCACGATCGAGGCGCAGATGCTGGACAAGGCGGGCGCGGTCCGGCCCTACGTGTTCCACGGCAAGCCCCTGCGCGTGGCGGGCGAGACCTACGTGATGGGGTTCGGCCGCGACATCACCGAGCGCAAGCGAGCCGAGGAGCAGACGCTACGCGCCAAGGAGCGCCTGGACCTCGCGCTCACCGGCTCCTCCCTCGCCCTGTGGGACTGGGACCTGCGGTCCAACCGCGTCTACTTCAACGAAGGGTGGGCGGCGCTGGTCGGCGAGCGGCGGCGCGAATCCACGGTCGCCTGGGAGGAGGTGCGCGGCTGGAACCACGTCGAGGACGCGAACCTCTACGACGCGGCGGTCGCCAACGCGGTGCGCGGCGTGAGCGAGGAGTTCGAGTGCGAGTATCGCGTCCGCCACGCGGGCGGCGACTGGATCTGGGTGCATTCGCGCGGCAAGGTCACGCAGCGCGACGGCGCGGGACGGGCGCTGCGCATGACCGGCACGTCGACCAACGTCACGAAGCGCAAGGAGGCCGAGGAGCGCGCGGAGTACCTCGCCACGCGAGACCCTCTCACCGGGCTTCCCAACCGGGTGCTCCTGCACGACCGCCTGGAGCAGGGGATCGTGAACGCGGCACGCCACGGGGGCGGTTTCGCGTTCATGTTCATCGACCTGGACCGATTCAAGACGATCAACGATTCCCTCGGGCACGACGTGGGCGACGAGCTGCTCAAGCGGGTCGCGGTGAGGCTCGTCTCCTGCACCCGCGCAACCGACACCGTGGCGCGCCTCGGGGGCGACGAGTTCGCGGTCATTCTCGAGAACCTGCGCGACACCGACGACGAGGGCGCCCAGCAGGTGGCCGACAAGATGATCTCGGCGATGGGCGCTCCCATGCTGATCGGCAGCCAGCACCTGAACACCTCGTGCTCGATCGGCATCAGCCTATTCCCCGCCGACGGGAAGGACAGCGCCACGCTCATGAAGCATGCGGACGTCGCCATGTACTTCGCCAAGGAGAAAGGGCGGAACAACTACCAGTTCTTCTCCACGGAGATGAACCTGCGCGCCCAGGAGCGGCTCTCGATCGAGAACTACCTGCGCCTCGCGCTGCGCAGGAACGAGCTGGTGCTCCACTACCAGCCGCGCATCCGCATGTCGGACGGCGCGCTGACCGGCATGGAGGCCCTGGTGCGCTGGTCGCATCCGCGCCGCGGGCTCCTTCCCCCCGCGAAATTCATCGACGTGGCGGAGGACTCCGGGCTCATCGTGCCGATCGGCGAATGGGTGCTTGCGAGGGCTTGCCAGCAGGCGCGCGACTGGCAGGGCGCCTTCGGGAAGGACTTCCGGATCTCGGTGAACCTGTCCGTGGGCCAGGTCGCGGACGGCGAGCGCCTGTTCCGCGCGATCGGGGGCGCTGTCCGCGCGGCGGGCATCGATCCGTCCAGGCTGGAGCTGGAGATCACGGAAAGCATCCTCATGCAGAACCTCGAGGAGAAGGCGCAGCTCCTCAACCGGCTCGGCGCGCTGGGCGTCGGATTCTCGATCGACGACTTCGGCACCGGCTATTCCTCGCTTTCCTACCTGAAGACGCTTCCCGTGGACGCGATCAAGATCGACAGCTCCTTCGTGCGCGACATCGGCCGGGAGGCCAACGACGAGGCGATCGTGCGCGCCATCATCGCGATGGCGCACTCCCTCGGCCTTTCGGTCATCGCGGAGGGCGTCGAGACCGAGTCGCAGTTCAAGTGCCTGAAGGCCCTGGACTGCGACGAGTTCCAGGGCTTCTACGCGAGCCCCGCCCTGCCGCCCGCGGAATTCCAGCGCCGCTTCGCGAGCTAGGCCGCGCAGGCGAACGGACCGTTGCGCGCGGCGTACCCGAGGCGGCGCTCGACGCGACGGCCTCCCCGGCGCAACCACGGCTCTATCGAGAGGGACTGGCCTCCCCCGGGGGCCGATGGGCTATTCCCGCGTGTCGATCTGCAGTTCCTGCACTTTCCGGGTGAGCGTATTGCGCCCGATGCCGAGGAGACCGGCGGCCTCGATGCGCCTGCCGCCGGTGTGGACGAGCGCGCGCGTGATGAGCGCCGCCTCGAAATCGCGCGTGAGCTTTTCGGCGATGCCGGACTCCCCCCGCGCAAGCCGTGCGGTGACCTCGCGCTCCAGGGCGCGTCGCCAGTCGGCTTGCCCTTCGCCCGTAGCCGCCGCCACCGGCACTTCCGCGCGGATCTCCGGAGGAAGGTCGACCACGTCGACGGTTTGGCCCGGGGCCATGACGCTCACCCAATGGCAGATGTTTTCGAGCTGGCGCACGTTGCCGGGCAATTCCCGCGTCGCGAGGAACGCCATCGCGGCATCGGTGAGGCGCTTGCCCTCCACGCCCAGCTCGCGCGCGCTCTTCGCGAGGAAGTGACGCGCGAGCGCGGGAATGTCCTCGCGGCGCTCGCGAAGCGCCGGCAGCCGCAGGCGGATCACGTTCAGGCGATGGAAGAGGTCCTCGCGGAACAGGCCCTGGCGGACACGCGCCTCGAGGTCCTGGTGGGTGGCCGCGATAACGCGCACGCTCGCCGTGATCGGGGTGTGGCCGCCCACGCGGTAGAACTGGCCGTCGGAGAGCACGCGCAGGAGCCGCGTCTGGAGATCCGAGGGCATGTCGCCGATCTCGTCCAGGAAGAGCGTCCCGCCCTCGGACTGCTCGAACCGGCCGCGTCGTGTCGCCTGGGCCCCGGTGAAAGCCCCTCGCTCATGGCCGAAGAGCTCGCTTTCGAGGAGATCCTTCGGGATCGCGGCGGTGTTGATGGCGATGAAGGGCTTGGCCGAACGGGGGCTGTGGCGGTGCAGCGCCCGCGCCACGAGTTCCTTGCCGGTGCCGGACTCGCCCGTGATCAGCACCGTCGCATGCGACTGCGAAAGCCGGCCGATGGCGCGGAAGACCTCCTGCATGGCGGTCGCCTGGCCGAGGATCTCCGGGGTGTCGCCGTCGGCCACGGGAGCGTCGAACCGGCGCCGGCTTTCCTCGAGCGCACGGCGCACCAGCTCGACCGCGTGATCGACATCGAAGGGTTTCGGCAGGTACTCGAAGGCGCCACCCTGGAAGGCCGCCACGGCGCTCTCGAGGTCGGAGTAGGCGGTCATGACGATCACCGGCGTCGAGGCGAGCCGCTCCTTCAGCTCCTGCATGAACTCGAGACCGGAGAGCCCCGGCATCCTGATGTCGCTCACCACGACCTGGGGTGACTCGTCGGCCAGCCGATCGAGCGCCTCGCGCGCTGTGGCGAAGGAGCGGTGCTCGATGCCTTCGCGAGACAGCGCCTTCTCGAGGACCCAGCGGATCGAACGGTCGTCGTCGATGATCCAGACGGGATTCATGGCGTCGCCTTCCCTGTGGAGTGTCGCGCGAGCCCCGCCTGCTCGGGGCTGCGCACGGGCAGGAGGATCGTGAAGCAGGTGCGCCCCGGGGCGGTCTCGAACTCGATCAACCCGTGGTGCTGATGCACGTAGTTCTGCGCGAGGGAGAGCCCCAGCCCCGTGCCGCCGTCTCGCCCGCTCACCAGCGGGAAGAAGATCTTGCCGGCGAGCTCGTCGGGAACGCCGGGGCCGTTGTCCTCGACCTCCAGGGACACCGCGTGCCGGTAGCGCGTCTTCGCGATGGTCACCTGGCGCGCGATGCGCGTGCGCAGCGTCATCTCGCCGCGACCGTCCAGGGCCTGCGCGGCGTTCCTCGCCACGTTGATGACCGCCTGGAGCAGGCTTTCCCTGTCGCCTGGCAGGTCCGGCAGGCTCGGGTCGTAATCGCGGCGCACGCAGAGCCCGCCGGGGTACTCGGCCAGCAGCAGCGTGCGCACGCGCTCCATCACTTCGTGCACGTTGAGGAGCTCGATCCGCGGCAGGCGATGCGGGGTGAGCATGCGGTTCATGAGCGACTGCAGGCGGTCGGCTTCCTGCACGATCACCTGGGTGAACTCGCGCAGCTCGGGCTCCGGAAGCTCGCGCTCGAGGAGCTGGGCTGCGCCCCGGATGCCGCCCAGGGGGTTCTTGATCTCGTGTGCGAGATTGCGGACGAGCTCGCGGTTGGCCTGCTGCTGCTCGAGGAACTTCGCCTCGCGGGCGATGCGGATCTGCTGGTCGAGTTCGCGCAGCTCGATCAGCAGGCGCGCGTCCCCTTCCTCGACGGGCACGGCCACGCAATGCACCATCGCCGGCTGGCCTGCGATCTCGAGCGCGAGTTCGTTCTCGTTGAACCCTGTGTCGTCCGCGACGGCCTGCGCGAGCCTGGCGATGAAGCGGTCGTTTCCAGGGAGCATCCTGCCGAGCGCCGAGCCGAGGAGGTGCTTGCGCCCGTGGGAAAGGAGCGTCTCCGCGGCGGGGTTGGCGTAGGTCACGTGCAGGCGGTCGTCGAGCACGAGCACGGCAGTCGCGAGCAGTTCCAGGCCCGGAAACGGGGACGTCACGGGCGCGGGCCCGCGAAACGTGCAGCAGGGAACGCGCCAGCGAGAGCCGCTGGCGCGTTGGCAGAAGGGGATTGCCGGAAGGGGAGACTGCGCGAGGCTAGGGCTTCAGCGCGCCGAGCTCTTTCTTGAGCGCCTCGATGTTCTTCTCGTGCTCGGCGACGGTGGCCTGCAGCCCGCGGATGCGACCGGACGCACGGTCGATGTTCGCGCGCATTTCCGCCTGCTGGGCGGGAGTCGGATCGGCGGCCTGCTGCGCGACGCGCACCGCGGCGATGAGCGTCGGATTCTGGCGTTCCTCGAGGAGCGACTTGCGCAGCGTGGCGAGGGATTTCTCCTCCTGCGCGAGCTCGTCGTCCAGTATCCGGCGGCGCACGTCGTCGCGACCCTTCTGGGTCTCGCGGTCGATGGAGGCAATCGTCGTGGGCATCGTCCTGGGCGTCACGACCGCCACCGAAGGCTTCACGGCGAGGCGCTCTGGCGACTTCGCCGAGGACTTCTCCGGCGTGATCGCGGGCCCGGCGGATCCTGGGATGGTGCTCAGGGGCTCGAGATCCATCACGACCGCGCCCTTCATCGGGCGATTGGTGTACGTGACCCGCCCGTTCTCGTCCACGTGCTTGTAGATCATCGCCTGCGCGAACGCCAGCGGCGAAGCGAGACTCACGGCGAGACCGACCCAGAGAGCTTTCATGACCTACTCCTGCGCACGACAGGGGACGGTCAGAATAGGGAGGGGACATTTGAAAAGTCAACAAGATCAATGGCCTAGCCGCAATTTGTGCCATACCTTGTGGTTGGGATGGGTTCGGACCACAAGACCGGGCCGGTCGTGAAACAAAAAGGGGCGGTCGACGCCGCCCCTTCCCGCTCGCGGCCGATGGCTCAGGCCGAGAAATACATGTCGAACTCGACGGGGTGCGTGGTCATTCGGAAGCGCTGCACCTCCTCGTACTTGAGCGCGATGTAGGCGTCGATCATGTCGTTGGTGAACACGTTGCCGCGCGTGAGGAAGTCGCGGCCCTTGTCCAGGCTCACCAGCGCCTCGTCGAGCGACGCGCAGGGATGCGGCACCTTCGCGGCTTCCTCGGGCTCCAGGTCGTAGAGGTTCTTGTCCAGCGGGTCGCCCGGGTGGATCTTGTTCTGCACGCCGTCCAGCCCCGCCATCAGCAGGGCGGCGAAGGCGAGGTAGGGGTTCGCCGTGGGATCCGGGAAGCGCACCTCCACCCGGCGCCCCTTCGGGCTCGAGACGAAGGGGATGCGGCACGAGGCCGACCGGTTGCGCGCCGAGTAGGCGAGGTTGATCGGCGCCTCGAAGCCCGGGACGAGGCGCTTGTAGGAGTTGGTGCCGGGATTGGTGATCGCGTTCAGGGCCTTCGCGTGCTTGATCACGCCTCCGATGTAGTAGAGCGCGAACTCCGAGAGACCCGCGTAGCCGTCGCCCGCGAAGAGGTTCTGCCCGCCCTTCCACACCGACTGGTGCACGTGCATACCGGAGCCGTTGTCGCCCACGACGGGCTTGGGCATGAAGGTCGCCGTCTTGCCGTAGGAGCGGGCCACGTTCCACACGGTGTACTTGAGTATCTGCAGCCAGTCGGCGCGCTTCACCAGCGTGTTGAATTTCGTGCCGATCTCGCACTGGCCGGGTGCCGCCACCTCGTGGTGGTGCACTTCGACCTCGACGCCCTGCTCCTCGAGCGCGAGGCACATGGCAGAACGGATGTCCTGCAGGGAGTCCACCGGAGGAACGGGAAAGTAGCCGCCCTTCACCGGCGGGCGATGCCCGAGGTTGCCTCCCTCGAACTTGCCGTCCGTCGACCACGGCGCCTCCTCGGAAAAGATCTTCACGAAGCTGCCCGACATGTCGACCTTCCATTCGACGGCGTCGAAGACGAAGAACTCCGGCTCCGGGCCGAAGTAGGCGATATCGCCCAGCCCCGTGCTCTTGAGGTACGCCTCCGCCTTCTTGGCGATGGAGCGCGGATCGCGCTCGTAGCCCTTGCCCGTGGAGGGCTCCAGCACGTCGCAGGAAAGGTTCAACGTCGGCTCGTCCATGAACGGGTCCATGCGCGCGGAATCCGGGTCCGGCATCAGCAGCATGTCCGAGGCCTCGATGCCCTTCCAGCCGGCGATCGACGAGCCGTCGAAGGCGTGCCCGTCCTTGAACTTGTCCTCGTCCAGGGCCCTCGCGGGAACCGTCACGTGATGTTCCTTGCCTTTCGTGTCGGTAAAGCGCAGGTCCACGAACTTGACCTCGTTTTCCTTGATCGTCTTGAAGACTTCGGCCGCTGACATGACTCTTTCTCCTGGTTGAGGGATGACGCCCCAGATTGGGGAATGGATCGGGTAGGGATCGGTTGGAATCTATGGAATAGCAGAATGCATGCCACGGCATTGCGTTCGCAAGTCGTTGATCTAAAAAGACCTGTTCGAATCGCCCCCGGTGCGGCGCACGAATGCGGTGCACAAGAGTTTTGTCTGCACCAATATAGCGCACCGAGCGACGGTTCGATTCACCCGCAGCCACTATATATACGGTTCGCGAACGGCCACATCCGGCGGCTATCATGGCGCGGGGCACGGGGCCCCGGCCCGCGAGGATCACGAAACGCCTGCTGCTGCCATGGACCACTACGTCGTCATAGGAAATCCGGTCGCCCATTCGCTCTCGCCCGAGA
>CXWK01098260.1_pt2 | contig 31079 bp, 33 predicted proteins | sample 590851 | NCBI WGS metagenome assembly CXWK01 (sample SAMEA3498364, study PRJEB10139) | wastewater metagenome | biome: wastewater treatment plant; material: activated sludge | place: Denmark | collected 2014-08-01
AGTCAGAGGTCAATCATTTCGGCCTATAGGACTCGGTCATTTGCGCGGTTTGATCGTCCGGCACTCGCAGTTCCTTCGCCTGGCCTGGCGTGATGTTGCCCAGCGCCACCTGCTGGTTGTAGTGCAAGGTCTCGTAGTAGTAGCGCATGCGTTCGGCGCCGCCTTCGGCAAAGGCGCTGGCGGAGCCTAACGTCATCAGGACTGCGAGGATCAACGTGGATCTTTTCATGGTGTGCCTCCCACTTACAGATGTCGGATGCTTTTCGTCCATGAGTCAATGAATCAAAGTCGAACGCTCATTATCCGCCGATTCCGTTAAATGGGAATTAACATCGCCTCTAGAGTGTCCAGTCCAGGCTCAGGGTCACCGTGCGCGGATCGCCCCAATACACACCGTTATAGAACCCGACGTTATCGTAGTACTTCTTGTCGAACAGGTTGTTGACGTTCAACGAGGCTGACAGGTGCCGGTCGAATGCGTAGCGCGACATCAGGTTGACCACGGTGTAGGCCTGCTGGCGGATGTCCGTGCGCGCAGTGACCAGGCTGCCATCGGCGCCGCGCCCGACCGGGCGACTGGCGTTGCGATACACGTCGCTCTGCCAGTTCACTGCAGCACCCACGGTCAACGGCTGCCACTCGCCGGGCAAGTGATAAGCCGTGGAGAAGCGCAGCATGTTCAACGGTTGGTTGGTGTTGTTACGTTCCTTTTCACCGTTGACCGAGTGGGTGTAGGTGTAACCGGCGGTCATGTTCCAGCCCTGCATGACTTCGCCTGACGCCTCGGCTTCAAAACCCTGGACTTTGTTGCCCTTGCCGCCGGACTTGAAGAACTCTTCGCCGGTGACCGGGTCCGGCGGAACGGAATCGTCAAGTTCCGCGACGTTGTCCTGCTTGCTCCAGAACAACGCGGTGGCGAGGTTCAATCGCTCTTCGAGCAGGCTGCCCTTGAGACCCAGTTCATAGTTACTGCCGACCACAGGTTCAAGGTACTTGCGATTGCTGTCGCGGTTGGACTGTGGTTTGAAAATATCGGTGTAGCTGACGTATGCGGTGTACTGCGGGGTGAGGTCGTAGAGCAACCCGGCGTACGGCGTCCACATATCATTGTGCTGTTGGCTGCTGTGGTCGATTCTGGTCAGTTGCAGGTTGGCGTCATAGGCGTTGGTGGTGCTTGAGGCCTTCCAGCTGCCGTAGCGGCTGCCGAGTACCGCGTGCAGTTCATCGGTGAGGCTCAGGCGCGTGGCCAGGTAGCCGGCCTTTTGCCGAGTGTTGTCTTTGGCCCCGGAAAGGCCGGTTACGGTGTCGGGAAACTTGCCGATGTTGCCCATGTACTTCCAGTCGGGGACGTTTTCGTAATCCGCGGCCCGTGGGCCGTCTTGCGTGAAAGGACTTTCTTCGCTGCGTTCGGCCTCGCCATAGCCGACCATCATTTCGTGGTCGCGTCCCAGCAGTGTGTAGGGGCCGGACACGTTGAAGTCATAGGCTTTCATTTTTTGCGTGCCGATCATGTGACTGACGTTGGCGACCATGCCGCTGCGGTCCGCCTCGGGAAAGCCGCCACCGGCATAGTAGATCTTGCCGTCGGTGTCACTTTCACGGTGGGTGTAGGCGGCCTTGATTTGCCACCCGCCACCGAGCTGGTGATCGAGGTTGGCGAACGCAGTCTTGTCCTTGAGCGGCCAGGAACTCCAGGACGTGGCCATGTTGGTCGAGCGCCCAAGGTTGGCCTTGCTGCCGTCAGCGTTCCAGTACGGCACCGTGCCCCAGGACGTACCTTGCACGTGCTTGTCCTGATAGTCGTAACCCACCGCCAGCAGGGTGTCGTCGGTCAGGTCGGCCTCGAGCACCCCGTAGCCGACTTCCCGTTGCTGCTGGTATTTGTCCCGGTACGAATCGCTGTCGCGATAGGCCACCACTCCACGACCGCGCAGTCGCCCGTCGAAAGCCAGCGGACCGCCGACGTCCAGGTAGCTGTAGTAGTCGTCATAGCTGCCGCCACTGACGCCGGTCTTGGCCTCCCACTGCGAAGTCGGTCGCTTGCGCACCATGTTGATGGTGGCCGAAGGGTCGCCTGCGCCGGTGGTCAAGCCCGTTGCACCGCGTACCACTTCGATGCGGTCGTAGATGATGGTGTCGGAATCGGACTTCATGTAGCTAAAGGTATTCAGCATGCCATCGACCTGGAAATTGTTGATCGTGTAGCCACGCGAGGAATAGCTGACACGGTCCGAGTCGTTGTGCTGGACCACCACGCCTGTGGTCTGGCTCATGGCTTCGGACAGGCTACCGAGTTTGAAATCGTCCATTTGCTGGCGCGTGACCACGGAAACCGATTGCGGCGTGTCCTTGATCGACAGGTTCAGGCGGGTGGCCGTGCTCATGGCACCGGTGGTGTACGACTCGGTGTTTTCAGTAGTGCTGCCCAGGTTCTGGGCGGTGACGTTGGTGGCACCGAGCATGAGGATGGACGCCAGCGGGGCGGGCTCGGTCTCGGATTCAGCCAGTAGATCCGGGCTCAGTGCGGCGCCGCACAGGCCAAGGGTAAAAGTCATGGAACGGGTGATAGGCGCGAACATCGCGGCCGACTCCTTGTCGTCGAGGGAAAATTCCGTTTATGCAAAGACGAAGGAGGGGGGAGGGATTTAGGGGTAAACGAGAATAATTATTATTATGACGTTGCTTCCTACAACACGAAACAACTGTGGGAGCGAGCCTGCTCGCGATGGCGATGGATCAATCAACATCAATGTTGACTGTGCCGACGTCATCGCGAGCAGGCTCGCTCCCACAGGTTTGAATGGTGTTGAAAGGACTACTTTTGCACGACTTCAGGCAAGACTGGCGCAGCTTTTGGCTTGATCAGGCTGAAATCGATCAAGGGCCGCTGTTGCCGCTCATAAGGGTTGCCGATCAGCAATGGGCGCGCCTTGAAGCTGTCGCTGACCACGCTCTTGCTGCGATCGAGTTCATCGAAACTCAACCCCGCCAGGTCTGCCCAGGTATGGATCAGGTGCGAACTGCTGTACGGGCGCCCCAGGTCGCCGGCAAAGTTCCAGTCGTGGGTTTCGCGCCACTTTGGCGAGGCCCAGGCCATGAACGGGATGGTATACATCGGCGCCGTCGGCTTGCTCTCGTTGCGCCCGAGGGTGCCATGGCCAGGGGAGTCGAACACGTCTTCGCCGTGGTCGGAGAGGTAGAACAGGAAGCCATTCGGGTCAGACTTGGCGAAGTCCTTGATCAGGCTCGACACCACGAAGTCGTTGTACAGCACGGCGTTGTCGTAGCTGTTATAGGTGGGCAGTTGATCGTCCCTTACGCCGGCCGGAACACCGTTGCGATCCTTGAACTTGTCGAAGGTCGCAGGGTAGCGGTACTGATAGCTCATGTGCGTGCCAAGCAAATGCACCACGATCAGCTTGCGCGGTGCCGCGTCGGCCAGGGCCTTGTTGAACGGCTCGATCACATCGCCATCGTACTGGGCGGCATTCTGGTTGCGATTGTTGTTCAGGTACACCTGTTCGTCGGCCTGCTCGGAAAAGGTCGTGAGCATGGTGTTGCGCTTGGTCATGGTCTGCTGGTTGGTGATCCAGAACGTCTTGTAGCCAGCCTGTTTCATCATGGCGACCAATGAAGGCGTGGACAGGTACAGCTCAGGGTTTTCTTCGTCGGCGAAAGTCAGAACCTGTTGCAATGCCTCGATGGTGTAGGGGCGCGGCGTGATGACGTTATCGAAGACCGCCAGTTGGTCCTTGAGCTTGTCCAGTTCCGGGGTGGTTTGCCGAGGATAGCCGTACAGGCTCATGCGCTGTCGGTTGGTGGATTCGCCGATCACCAACACGAGGGTGGCGGGCTGGTTGGCCGTCGAATCCTTGAAGTTGTGCAGTGGTGCGGCCTTGCTCGCGCTGTGCAGCATCTGCTGCATGTTGGCCAGGGTATCGAGGTAGCGGTGATAGGCCACGGCCATCTGCCACGGCACAGCCGGCTCGATGCGTGTTTCGAATTTCTCGAAGCCCTCGGCGAAGCTGCCGGTACGCAGGGTTTGTTTGACCAGCGGATAACCGACCACGCCGACCAGTATGGCGGCGGCCACCGCCAGGGCCTTGGCGCGAGGCAGGTACACCGGGCGCAGGCGTGTCCACAGGAAATAGCCGACCGCGGTGTGCGCGAGGAAGGCCGGAACCATCCACCAGGCAAAATACTGGGTCATGTATTCGCCAGCTTCGGACACGTTCGACTCGAACATGATGAAGATGACGCTCTGGGAGAATTCCTGCTGATAAATGAAGAAGTAACCGAGGCTGGCCATCGAGCACGCCCACAGCACCACGCCGATGACCGCGGCCATCACTCGGGTTTGCCTTGGGAACAACAGCATCGGTGCCAACCAGATGGCACTCATCACGAACGCCTGGCGAAACCCGGTGAAACCGGAGGTGCCGGTCAGCTGGATCAACAGTTGGGTGATGCCGGAAAAATACCAGAAGAACAGGAACAGCCAGAGAAACCCTGCCCAATCGAAACCTTCCGCAGACGAATCGCTGCGTTTAAACCAAGTCATTCAACGCTCCAGCCAGTAGTCACTCGTACCGCCAGGCCACGCAAGCGCCGAAAACGGCGGCCGCGCACAGTCCAGGCGGCGCACAATGCGCCGAAGTATCAACAGGCGAATGTGAAAATTTCGTGAGTGATCGCAGGCAAAAGGGGATACGGCGCGCCGGAAGCAGTGCAGTACTACTTCCGACAAAGGCGAGGAGATCAGGCGTGCGGTGCCCGCTGGGGCAATGGCAAGGGCTGTTGGCCCTGGATCAGCAAGCGCAATTGCGCCAGCTCCTGTTTCAACTGGTCACGCTCGTCTTTCAACTGGCGCAATTCATCGCGACGGATAGTGACGTAAAGGGTTTGTGCTGGCAGTGCGGTGTGTACTGTGCCCATTGCTCACCTCGCAAATGGCGTGTCTCAACTGTAGGTTGGCCGCCGAAATCGGTGGCTCATCTACTATCGGCGCCAATTTTGATTTCTTTTGCCCCCGAAGGGAACTTTTTTATTTTTCATGGTCGTTGTGTCTTCGGCACGATTCCCGACGTTATCCATCAGGATCGGGCACAATGCCCGGAAACTTCATGCCAACGCTCTGGACTAATCTCATGAGTCGCGTTGGGCTATAACCTTTGACACACTTTTATTTGTAGTAGGGAGCATCAGCACATGCAACTCGGGATTATTGGACTGGGCCGCATGGGCGGCAATATTGCGCGGCGCCTGATGCTCAACGGACATACCACCGTTGTGTACGACCGCAATACCGCCTTCGTCGATACCTTGAGCAGCGAAGGCGCCACCGGCGTCGCCGATTTGCCGGCCCTGGTCGCTGGCCTGGCCAAACCACGAGCGGTGTGGGTCATGTTGCCGGCAGGCGCACCGACCGAAGACACCATCGACACCCTGAGCACCTTGCTCGAAGCCGGCGATACCATCATCGACGGTGGCAACACCTTCTATAAGGACGACATCCGCCGGGCCAAGACCCTTTCGGAAAAAGGCCTGCACTATATCGACGTCGGCACCTCCGGCGGTGTCTGGGGCCTGGAGCGCGGCTATTGCATGATGATCGGCGGCGATACCGAGACCGTTAAGCGTCTTGACCCGCTGTTCGACAGCCTCGCGCCAGGCATGGGCGATATCCCGCGCACCAAGGACCGCAATTCCGATGACGATCGCGCCGAGCGCGGTTACATCCACGCCGGTCCCGCCGGTGCCGGGCATTTCGTCAAGATGATCCACAACGGCATCGAATACGGCATGATGCAGGCCTTCGCCGAAGGTTTCGACATCCTCAAGACCAAGTCCAGCACCAAGCTGCCGGAAGACCAGCGTTTTGACCTGAACGTCGCCGACATCGCCGAAGTCTGGCGTCGGGGCAGCGTCGTGTCGTCCTGGCTGCTAGACTTGACGGCCGACGCGCTGGCCAGCGATCCGAAACTCGACGGCTTCTCGGGTTCCGTGGCTGACAGCGGTGAAGGCCAATGGACCATCGAGGCCGCCATGGAGCAGGCCGTACCTGTACCGGTGCTGTCGAACTCGCTGTTCGCCCGTTACCGTTCCCGTGGCCAGGGCACTTTTGGCGACAAGATTCTCTCGGCCCAGCGCTTCGGCTTCGGCGGCCACGTGGAGACCGCGAAAAAATGACCCATGGGATCCGCAGGAAATCCAAGACTGAACCCGCGCCACCCACCACGCTGTTCCTGTTCGGCGCCCACGGTGATCTGGTCAAGCGCCTGCTGATGCCGGCGCTGTACAACCTCAAGCGCGACGGTTTACTCGGGGATGGCTTGCGGATCGTCGGCGTTGACCATAACGCCATCAGCGATGAAGGCTTCGCGCAAAAGCTCGAGGACTTCATTCGCAATGAGGTTGCCGGCAAAATCGGCAAGGGCGATCAGGCCCTTGACCCGGTTGTGTGGGCCAACCTCGCCAAAGGCATCAGCTACGTCCAGGGCGATTTCCTGGACGATGGCACTTATCAAGCGCTGGCGGCAAAAATCGCCGCCAGCGGCACTGGCAACGCGGTGTTCTACCTGGCCACCGCGCCACGCTTTTTCAGTGAAGTGGTGCGCCGTCTCGGCGCGTCCGGCTTGCTGCAGGAAAGCCCCGAGGTGTTTCGCAGGGTGGTGATCGAAAAGCCTTTCGGTTCCGACCTGCAGACCGCCGAGGCCCTGAACGCCTGCCTGCTCAAGGTCATGACGGAAAAGCAGATCTACCGTATCGATCATTACCTGGGCAAGGAGACCGTGCAGAACATCCTGGTCAGCCGGTTCTCCAACAGCCTGTTCGAAGCGTTCTGGAACAACCATTACATCGACCACGTGCAAATCACCGCCGCCGAAACCGTCGGCGTCGAAACCCGTGGCAGTTTCTACGAAAACACTGGCGCCCTGCGGGACATGGTGCCCAATCACCTGTTCCAGTTGTTGGCGATGGTGGCCATGGAGCCACCGGCCGCGTTCGGCGCCGATGCGGTTCGCGGTGAGAAAGCCAAGGTGGTCGGCGCGATTCGTCCCTGGTCGGTGGAGGAGGCCCGGGCCAATTCGGTGCGTGGCCAGTACACCGCTGGCGAAGTCGATGGTCAGCGACTGCGCGGTTATCGCCAGGAAGACAAGGTAGCGCCCGACAGCAACACCGAAACCTATGTCGCCCTCAAAGTCATGATCGATAACTGGCGCTGGGTTGGCGTGCCTTTCTACCTGCGTACCGGCAAGCGCATGAGCGTGCGCGACACCGAAATCGTCATCTGCTTCAAACCTGCGCCTTATGCGCAGTTCCGCGATACCGAAGTCGATGAGCTGGCACCCACCTACCTGCGCATCCAGATTCAACCCAACGAAGGCATGTGGTTCGACCTGCTGGCCAAGCGCCCCGGCCAGACCCTGAAGATGGACAACATCGAACTGGGGTTTGCCTACAAGGATTTCTTCGAAATGCAGCCGTCCACCGGCTACGAAACCTTGATCTACGATTGCCTCACCGGCGATCAGACCCTGTTCCAGCGTGCCGACAACATCGAGAACGGCTGGCGTGCGGTGCAGCCTTTCCTGGACGCCTGGCAGCAGGATGCCAGCGTGCAGGGCTACGCTGCAGGCGAAAACGGACCGCAAGCCGCCGAAGAACTGCTGGCTCGCGATGGTCGCGTCTGGCACGGCCTCGGATGAGTGACGAGTCGCAACAACCCATCCGCTTGCTGCTCAGTGACATGGACGGCACGTTATTGTTGCCCGATCACAGCCTCAGCCAAAGCACCATCGACGCGGTCCGTTCGTTGCGTGAAGCCGGAGTGTCGTTCAGCCTGGCCACGGGGCGTCCACCCAGGGCCATGCTGCAAACGATCGAGGCCTTGGGCGTTGACCTGCCCACGGCAGCCTTCAACGGCGGCACCGTCGTTCATCCCGATGGCAGTTTGCTCGTCGCGCATTATTTACCGGCCGCGGCGGCATTGATGACCCTGGCGCTGTTCGCCGATCAACCGGAGATCGAAGTCTGGGTGTTCAGTTGCGGCGACTGGCTGGTGAAAGACGCGACCGGCCCCTTGGTGCCGCGCGAACAACACGGGCTGGGATATCCGCCAGTGGTGGTCGAAAGCTACGAACCGTACCTGGCCCGCATCGACAAGATCGTCGCCGCCAGCAGCAACACGCAGTTGCTGGTTGAGCTGGAGGCCCGGTTGCTGGCGAAAGTTGAAGGCCAGGCCCAAGTCTCGCGTTCACAGCCGGTGTATCTGGACGTGACTGCGATGCAGGCCAACAAGGGGCAGGCGTTGGCGACGCTGGCCGAGTTTCTCGGTCTGCCGCTGGAGCAGACAGCGGCCATGGGCGATGGCGGCAATGACCCGGCGATGTTTCATGTGGCCGGGTTGTCGATCGCCATGGGCCAGGCGGAGGACGAAGTCAAACGTCAGGCCGATGTGGTAACGGGGGCCAACACCGAGGACGGGGCGGCCCAGGCCATCGAGCGCTACATCCTGAACGATCGTTAAACCGCATCACCGTTCTTGGCTTTGTAGGAGCCAGGCTTGCCGGCGATCCAGTCGCTGCGGTGCATCTGTTGAATCGCGTTATCGTTCTTCGCTTGTAGGAGCGAGGCTTGCCCGCGAACGATACGCCGCGGTTTATCTGTCGTACCGCGTCATCGTTCTTCGCCGGCAAGCCTGGCTCCTACAGGCGAAGCAGACGCCGCGGTGTAACTGCTGCACCGCGTCATCGTTCCTCGCCAGCCAGCCACCTCAAAGCCAGAAACTCACGGCGTACCAACCCAGCACACCCATCACCACGGTATATGGCAACGCCATCCATACCATCCGTCCATACGACAGGCGAATCAGCGGTGCAATCGCCGAGGTCAGCAGGAACAGGAACGCCGCCTGGCCATTGGGCGTCGCCACGCTGGGCAGGTTGGTTCCGGTATTGATCGCAATCGCCAACGTCTCGAAATGTTCGCGGCTCATGTGCCCGGAGAGGAAGGCCTGTTTTACCTCGGTGATGTAGATGGTGGCCACGAACACATTGTCGCTGATGGCCGAGAGCAAGCCGTTGGCGATGTACAGCATGCCGGGTTGTTGGTCGGCGGGCAGGGCCAGCACCCAATGGATCAATGGCGTGAACAACTGTTGATCGTGGATTACCGCCACCACGGCGAAAAACACCACCAGCAATGCGGTGAAGGGCATGGCGTCCTTGAATGCGTTGCCCAGGCGGTGCTCGTCGGTGATGCCGGTGAATGCGGTGATCAGCACGATCACCATCAACCCGATCAGGCCCACTTCCGCCACATGAAAGGCCAGCCCGGCAATCAGGATCAAGGCCGCCGCACCTTGCACGAGCAACGCAGCACGCTGGCGGGAAGTGCGCTCGGCATTATCCTGGGCAGCGTAGTTGGCCAGCACGGTACGAACGTTGTCCGGCAGCAACGTGCCATAGCCAAACCAGCGCAGCTTTTCCAGCAGGACACAGGTGATCAGGCCTGCGACCAGCACAGGCAAGGACACCGGCGCGACCTGCAGGAAAAATTCGGCGAAGTGCCAGCCCATTTCATGGCCAATCAGCAGGTTCTGCGGTTCGCCCACCAGCGTGCACACACCACCGAGCGCAGTGCCCACGGCGCCGTGCATCAGCAGGCTGCGCAAAAACGCGCGGAATTGCTCGAGGTCGGCGTGATGCAGGGTGGGCAGGTGCTGGTCATCGCTGTACTCGCTGTCCTGGCGCGGATCGCTGCCCGAGGCGACGCGGTGGTACACCGAGTAAAACCCGACGGCGGCACTGATGATCACCGCGGTTACGGTCAGGGCATCGAGAAACGCCGACAGGAACGCCGACAAAAAGCAGAACATCAGCGCCAGCAGGGCCTTGCTGCGTACCCCTAGCAGCAGGCGCGAGAACAGGAACAGCAGCAGGTCTTTCATGAAGTAGATACCGGCGACCATGAACATCAGCAGCAGGATCACCGGGAAGTTGTGCAGCAACTCGTCATAGAGTGCCTGGGGCGTGGTCATTTTCAACAACAGCGCTTCGACCAACAGTAGGCCGCCGGGCATCAGCGGATAACATTTGAGGGCCATGGCCAGCGTAAAAATGAACTCCAGCACCAGCAACCATCCAGCCACCACCGGGCCTGCGGTCCATAACGTCACGGCGTTGAGAAGCAGGAAACCGACAATGCAGGCCTTGTACCAGCGCGGTGAGTTGCCGAGAAAATTGTGCGCGAACGCCTGGGCCATCGAGCCGGACATCGGCTACTCCTTGAGTTAAGAAGCGCGCAACTTGCCGTAAGCCGAACAGAAGATCAAGCGTAGGAAAAGTCTATCGAGTTAGCCCAAGTAGCGTGCGACGATCGCCCGATAGGTACCGTCCAGCGAATAGCCGCCGACGAGGATGTTGCCATCATTCTGCACCGCGATTGAAGTGGCTGTGTCAAGGCTGCGGCCCAGTCGGGTGCGTACAAATCCGCTGCCGTCGCCAAAGTCGCCATCGAGCTGCCCGCCCGGCAGGTATCGGCCCAATACAAAGTCGGCCTCGACGCCGCCAATGGTGGCGCCCGCGGTCAACACGCTGCCGTCCGGCTGCATTTGCGCGGCAGTCCATTGGCAACCGCTGCGACCGATTTCCAGTAATTGCGCCTGGCCGCCATTGCAATGATGATCCGGGCGTCCATTGGCGTGTATTTTCAGGGCCAGGCAGCGCATGGGTTCGCGGCTGCTGCCAAAACATTGAACGTCGCCGTTGGCCTGCTGGACGAGTTGGCTGACTTGGGCACTGTGTCCGCATGCCATGAAACTCATGAAGCCATCCAGGGCAAAACTGCTGTCCAGGCTGCCATCGGCATGATAGCGGGCCACCAGGCCTTCTTCCGGGAAATTGATTGAGCCACCCACCAGGATGCGGCCGTCGCCTTGTACCGTCACACTGCTGAGCCAGGTATTCATCAGCAGGTGCCTGACCATCACAAAGCCGCGGCCATTGAAGCTGTTGTCCAGCGCGCCCTCTGCGATCAGCCGTATCAGCATGGCGGCATGATCGGCGAGTTCGAAGTGATGATTGGCCACCAGCAGGATGCGACCGTCGTCCTGCACGTCGACGCCGCAGGCCTCGGCGCCTGGTACGCCCGGGGGTAGCCAGACGTCGCGCATGCCCTGGGAGAAGTTGCCTGGCAGCCGCACGACGCGACGGCCATTGTCGCCAAAACGCTTGACCGGTTGACCCAGCGAGTCAAACAGCGCCAGCGCGGGGAGTGTGCAGTGTTCGCTTTCGTATTGCAGGCCGACGATCAAGATGTGCCCATTGGGCAGCACCTTTACCTTTCCCGCCATGGCCTCGAAACCCGGTTCGAATTGCCCGATGACACTGCCTTGTTTGCCAAAAGCCAGGTCCGCTGAACCGTCCCTGAGCAAACGTGCCAGGCCAAAGCGGCTGCCACCAGGCAGGGTGACCTTAGCCGCCACCAATAGCCGGCCCTGTGAATCAATTGCGATGTCGTTTGCCAAGCTTGAAGTGCTGCCGAAGAAATACACCTGGGCGGTGCCTTTGGCAGCGAAGGAAGTGTCTAGCTTTCCAGCATCACGGACAATTGCCGGGAAAGCCAAAACAGACTGGATTGACATGCACGCATCTCCTTGCGAGTCGTCCTTATCCAGAAGTTGGGCGGTGGCGACTTTCTAGAGAATATTCAATCCCTGAATGATTAAATGCACAACTGTCATAACTAACAGACGGAGGGTCGTTGTGTGCCACAACAGTGTCTTTTCGAACCAATGGCAAGCCAGCAAAGAATTAAGGGCGCGTCGAAGTTCAAGTAAGAAAGCGTCTTGAGTGCGCTTGGCGTGAAAAAACAGCCAAATAATTCCAGCCAGGGATGCGGATTACCTGGCGTAATCCGCCATACAGTTATTGCGGCATCGACCATGATTGCAACGTGTAGCCTTCTTCGCTCAGCTCGGCGCGGGCCTGTTGCAGCAAGCACTCAAGCTGCGCTGGATCGGTATAGGCGCTGCTCGGGATCTGCTTGCGTCCAATATTGTTATTGGTGCGGTCGATCACGGTGAGGGTCAGTTCGCCATTACCGTCTTGTGGGGCCCAGGCCACGCATTTGAACGGTTTAAATGCGCGGTCGGCAATCAAAAGAGCTTCGTTGACACGGAGTGGGGCGTTCATAGGTCGTCTCTCTATAGGCCCAGTCAAGTCAATTGCCGTCGGTTGGGCTTACCGTTCGGCTGGTTACTTGTACTGATGCCCGCAACCGGGGTTCAGGTCACACTCAAGCAAAAGAAATTTCAACTTTCTTTCGCATCCCAAGGATACAGCCTCGCGTTGAAAGCGTAATGAAAGAAAACTTTCGTCAGATGGCTGGAAAATCCCGCTTCTTATAACTCTTTATCTAGAAGCCCTATAGTCAAACGGTACAAGCGCCCGTCAAATTCTTGCTAACGTTACAGCCAGGTCCGCCAAATTACTGTTTTTAATAAAAAATCCTTAAATTTGGCGTCAAGGAAATCACATGAACGAAGCGCCTGCGTTACGTCGTTTATTAGTGGTGGATCCCTGCGACGACTGCCATCGTTTGCTGCCGGGATTACGCTCCGTGGGATGGGACGTTGATAGCTGTTCGCTGGACAACGCCGCCGATCGAAGTTGTGACGTGGGCTTGTTACGATTACAGCCCTTTCACCTTGAGCATCCGGATACCGTCAAAGAGGTGATCAGCCGAAGCGGTACCGAGTGGATCGCCGTACTCAATCAGGATGTCCTGCGGCTACAGAATGTCGGGGACTTTGTCTGCGAGTGGTTTTTCGATTTTCATACCTTGCCGTTCGATGTCTCCAGGGTCCAGGTCACATTGGGTCGGGCCTTTGGCATGGCGCGGCTGCGCGGACAGGGCACGGTTCATATCGATCAGCCTGAGCACGAACTGCTGGGCGACAGCAAGCCCATACGCGAATTGCGCAAGTTACTGAGCAAGCTGGCGCCCACCGAATCGCCGGTGTTGATTCGTGGCGAAAGCGGTACTGGTAAAGAATTGGTGGCGCGTACGCTGCATCGACAATCCCTGCGCCACAGCAAGCCCTTTGTCGCTATCAATTGCGGGGCTATTCCCGAGCACCTGATCCAGTCCGAGCTGTTTGGCCACGAGAAGGGCGCCTTTACGGGTGCCCATCAACGTAAGATCGGGCGGATCGAAGCGGCCAACGGCGGCACGCTGTTTCTCGACGAGATCGGTGATCTGCCCCTGGAACTGCAGGCGAGCCTGTTGCGGTTCCTCCAGGAAAAACACATCGAGCGGGTGGGCGGCAGTCAGCCGATTCCGGTGGATGTGCGGGTACTGGCGGCAACCCATGTCGATCTTGAAGCGGCGATTGAAAAGAAAGGCTTTCGCGAAGACTTGTATTATCGTCTGAACGTGTTGCAAGTCGCGACCGCGCCCCTGCGTGAGCGCAATGGCGACCTGTCGATGCTGGCCAACCATTTTTCCCATTTCTACAGCCATGAAACTGGCCGCCGTCCCCGCAGCTTCAGCGAAGACGCACTGATAGCCATGGGCAAACATGACTGGCCGGGCAATGTGCGCGAGCTGGCCAACCGGGTGCGGCGCGGGTTGGTGCTGGCCGAGGGCCGGCAGATCGAAGCGCGAGACCTCGGGCTGATCAGCCATCACACCGTTGCCGCGCCGATGGGCACGCTGGAAGACTACAAGCACCGGGCAGAGCGCCAGGCCTTGTGTGATGTACTAAACCGCCACAGCGACAACCTGAGCATTGCCGCCAAGGTGCTGGGGATATCCAGGCCGACCTTCTACCGGTTGTTGCACAAGCATCAAATTCGCTGAACACGATACCGTAGGAGCGAGCATGCTCGCGATGGACCACAGGACACCACGGGGTGCCAGGCTTCCCGCGTAATCGTTGAGGACCATCGCGAGCATGCTCGCTCCTACAGAAAGAAAAAGCCCCGTTGCGATTGAAGTCGCAACGGGGCTTTGTCGTGGGTCAGAAGTAGTACGGGAATTTCAGGCTGAAGGAAAAGTCCGGCGAGTCGTCGGTCAGGCCGATGGCCAGGTTGGGAACGATCGTAAGGTTGTCGGTGGCGGCCAAGGTCATGCCGATGTTGAAGTTGGCCGAGTTGTAGTCGCTGTTGGAGATCGATTGCCAATCGCCGCCGTCCGGCTTGATCTTGCTCTTGCGTGCGAACTGATCGGTGAAGGAGAACGACATACTCATCTTCTCGTTCAAGGCGAAGGCAATGCCGGCGCCGATCTGCCAGGAATCGCCCAGTTTCACGTCCCCGGGCACCTTGGAATTGACCTGAGGGCTGATGTCGCTGAAAGAGTCCTCCATGTTGTAGGTGTAGGCCAAGCTGCCGAACAGCACGGCCGGGTCGAAGGTCTTGACCAGCGAGATCCCCGGGGTGATCGACCAGACACCATTGCCGGTCGGCAAGTCTTCGGGTACCGCAAGGTTATCGTTGCCCGGGACCTCGATCAGCTTGATACCGTAAGGGTCTTCCCCGGTTGGCGCCTTGATGCGCAGTGTCGCCACCGCGTCGGGCAGGTTGGCTGACTCGTCGAGGAATTTGTAGGCCACGCCAACGTTCACATCGCCGATGGCCGGGTCGCGGGTAACGGTTTCGTCTGAAACCCCGTTGGCGGCGCCGCCGGCACCACCGGAGGAGTACGTAGACTCGCGATAGATCACGGGGACGTTAATGTCGAACTGCCAGCGTTGCGCTACGTTGTAGCGGGCGGTCAGGTCCAGTGTCCAGTTGTCGGCCTTGATGCGGTCCAGGTTGATGTTGCCGAGAAAAATCGAGTCCAGTGCCAGGAAGCCGTTGAGCGTCAGCGCACGGGTATCGTAGTGCGTGTAGGTCAGGCCGGTTTCGACGCTGAACTTGCCGCCGCCGAAGAACCCGCTGGCTTCGTCGTACAGGTTGGATACGCTTTGTGCCGGTTCCGAGTCATCCTTGAGCGACTGCCCGTAGGAGCTGCCCGTGGTTCCGGGCGCGCCGGTAGCCACCTTCTGGCCACTATTGGGCGATTCCGCGGGGGACTTGGTCAGGCGTTTGGGCGCAGGTGTCGCAGGAGCTTCTTCGACTTGTCGAACGCGCTGTTCGAGGACCATCAGCGCGTTCTGTTGTGCTTCGTAACGCTGTTTCAACTCCATGAGTTCTTGTTTTAGTGCTTCTACCTGGGGGTCCGGTGCTGCGTATAGCAATGGGGCCGGTGCCAGGCTACTCAGACAAACGATAACTCTGAACGTTAACGATCGGTGCATGGGTTAGCCGTCCCTTCTGACTACAGATGATGAGACTGAGCGTAGATCAGAATCCTTGAGTGCGAAGACCTTTGAGCTGGTCCAGATTGCCGTTCAACGAGCCGGCTGTCGCCATGTTGTCGCGCAGCACGACATTCAACGATGTGAGGTTCCTGACCTGGTTGCTATTGCCGAGCAACGTCGTGTTCTGCATCAACCCGCCCTGGGCCAGGCGTTGCATGGTACTGCCCTGGTTGTTGTTGGCCATGATGTTAAGTTGCACCCCAGAACCGCTCGAGGAAACGCTCAGCGTGCCCGCGCCATTGGAACCGACCAAGGTCGAACCCGCGGCAAGTGCCTGGCCCTGCTGTTGCGTGGCTGGCGCCTGGTTGGCCTTGGTAACGTTGATATCGACGTTGTTGTAGGCACTGTTGTTGTCGCCGGCAGCCCGCACGACTTGAGTGACGCCTTCGGTGCTGTTGAGGCCGCCACCGCCGGTGACCGTGCCGGTGCCGGTGCTTTGGGTACGCGCTGAACCAGTGCCTTTTTCGTCGATCAACGACACATAGAATTGTGGCTTGATGGTCGACTGTTGAATTTGCATCGAGGACGTTGCCCCGATCACTTCCCCGTTGGCGTTTTGCCAGGTGCTGGTCATGGCAATCCCGAAACTGATGATCCGTCCCGGCAAGACATAACGCCCGCGCAGGCTTGCCAGTTCCTGGTCGTTCAACTCAATGGGTTTCAATATTTCTGCATGGATCGGCAGGCTGGCGGCCAGGCAAACGACGGCCAGCCAGATTGGAGTCTTCATTGGATACTCCCCGAGCATCATGCTCGCTTGTTATTAGAAGAAGTCGCTTTGTATGAAGCCGAAATCCATCAACTCCGCGTCCTGCACCGGGCTGAAGGTATTGACGCGGTTCTTGGCAGTCAGTGGCAGGGGCGGGTCGAGCAATGCATTATTTTTGTCGTAGCCTTGGCCGATGACGGCAAAGATGATGCCGTTCCAGCCTTTGATAAAGTCATCGACTTTGTAGCGTTTATGCCCGAGTACCGGATCGCCGATATAGACCCAGTCGTTATGGACTCTTTGCATGACCACAAAGTGTTTGTAGCCACGGATGTCCATGAGTACCACCACCGGAATCCTGATCTCCTTCAAAGATTCAGGTGATACACGATAGCCACGCGCCCGCATCCCGAGACTTTCCACGTAGCGCTTCATGTCGAGCATGGAGAAACCCTGGACGCGGACCAGATCCTGATCGGAATGTGACAGCATGCCTTCGATGATCTGTTCTTCGTCTACGTCAAGCCAGTAGGCCTGGCGCAAGATGGTCGCAAGCGCAGCGGCGCCGCAACTGAAATCGGTTTTCTGCTGCACCAGGTCGGCAAATTTGCGCTCGCGAATGCTCTGGATCGGTTTGTACACCACCGCACCGCCTGGCAGGACAGACAGCGGCAGTTGTGCAGCCTCGATCACACTGGACACGCAAAGCAAGATTGCCAAGGCGATAATACGCATGGTGGGGACGCCTTCTGGTTGGGTTGAAAAGGCCCCCGGAAGGGGGCCTCGACTGACAGCATTAGAACGATTGGTTGGAGATGGCCAACGAGTTGCTTTGTTGGTTGCCCACACCAGCAGCCACGTTGACGCCCAGGTTGCCGCTGCCGCCGTTCACCGAACCGCTCAGGGTTGCAGTGTTGGTTACAGGGTTGGCCCAGCCGGTTGGAGTCAGCACTTGATAAGAGTAGGTGTTGCTCAAATCATAAGAGCTGCTTTCGCTCCAGCTTTTCGCTTTTGCGTACTCGGATTCGGACGACTTGCTGCCCGATTTGTCATACGACGACGCGTTGGCTTTCTCGAACGAAGTGTCGAACGATTTTTCGAACGAGGAATCGCGCGATTTGTCGTACGAGGATTCACGGGATTTGTCGTACGAGACATCGAGAGACTTGTCGAACGAGGATTCGCGAGACCTGTCGAACGAGGATTCGCGCGATTTGTCGTATGATTTGTCTACCGACACGTCAAGCGAAGCGCTAAGCGAAGCGGTAAGCGATGCATCGGACTCCCTGCTGCGGGTGCGATCGCCCCAGCCATTGTTGACGGTAGTGGAGTGGGAAGACGCCGCCGCAGCGTCCAGGGAAGCGTCCAGGGAAGCATTCAAAGAAGCACTCGATGAACCGCTTGCACTGCTGCTATTGGAACCACTTGCAGCGCTGCTGTTGGAACCGCTTGCGTCCAGGCTGAAGGAACCGCTCGCGCTGCTGCTGTTGGAACCGCTGGCATTACTGCTTTTGGATCCGCTTGCATCCAGGCTGAAGGAACCGCTGGCTTCAGAGCTCCTGGAACCGGCAGCGGCCCAGCTCGACGAGTTGCTTTGACTGCCACTGGCTTCGAAGGACTTCTCGCGAGAGGCGCTACCGCTAGCGGTTTTGGTAACCGTAATGGTATCCACGCGATAGGTCCGGTCAGCGGTGTTGTTCACGATCAAGCCAGGACCGTCCTGGTTGGCGGAGGCGGTGGCTCTTGCGCTACCCAGTGGGGCATTGGTGTTGGCAATTGCCATGGTGTTTTTCTGCTGGTTCAGGTCGCCGCCAGCAATGTTGACACCCACGTTACCGCTGCTGCCATCGGCGGATCCACTCATCACGGCAGAGTTGGTTACGCCGAAGTTGTGGACGACGTTACGGTTGCTGGTTTGCCGCACGTCGGCGGAGGCAGTGGCCGTGCCGAACACGAAGCTGTTGTCGATCGCGGCGTTGTCGGAGGCTGCGTTGGCGATGGCGGCGGCGTTGTCTTGCTGGTTGCCGTTACCTGCCGCCACGTTGACGCCGACGTTGCCACTTGCGCCTTGGGCCGAACTGCTCATCTCGGCCGAGTTTTCTACCCCTTCATTCCAGATGCGATTGTTGGTGCTGCTCTGTCTGTCGTGAGCATTGGCAGTCGCACTGATAGGGATCATTTTTGCAGGAGGGGTGTGGTGGCCTCCGTTGTGATGATGGTTACCACGCCGATCGTTTTGCCCAGCTTGTACAGCAACAGCCATGACCGCAGCAATTGCGAAAACCAGAGGCTTTAATGCCATCGAAGGTTTCATGGTGATTCTCCGTACTTATTTTAGGTTAAGTGTTGTTATTACCTGTTTGGGTCAGTCCACGACCCGTACGCTGAGGGTGTTGGCCATTCGGTTTCCCACCCCGGCGCTCTGATTCAACTGAATGAGCCCACGGCTACCGGTGAAAGCCTGGTCACTTGTAGTGACCTGGCGATAGCCTGGTGCGGAGTCAGTTGGATCGGAGTTGTAGAGCAGCGTCACGTTCTGTTGCATGAGGACGCTGTCATCGATACTTTGCGGCTGTGCGCTGGTGCTGATCCGCAGCGCATTGGCTTGCTGGTTGCTGGCGCCCGCGCTCTGGTTGACGCCCAACGCGCCATTGCCATGGCTGAAGGAGTCGCCTTGAATGCTGGATCGGGCATCCATGTTGGGGTCGACAATGGTGCGTAACCGTTGGCGAATCTCTGTGGTCGCGCTGGCGTTATGACCCGCGGCGATGGCCCGGGCATTAGCCTGTTGCTGCAGGTCGCCGGCCGCCTGGTTGACCGCGAAGTTGCCTTGATACTGCGCGCCCGAACCGTCGATGTCGGCGTTATTGATGACGGGGACGGGGGATTGGGCGAAGGTCGATGCACTGCATAACATGGCGAACATCAGCAGCGTACGATTCATCTTAACGGTCTCCCGTTATGATTTTCAGGGCGCCCAGGCCCTGTTGGACGTTGGAGTTGACCATGTTGGCAATGCCGCTGCCGGAATTGCCCGAGCGCCCGGCGGGGAGGTTGGAAAGTTGGGTCTGGGTGCTGATATTGCCGCCCAGGTTGTTGGTGTTTTGCGTCACCAGTCGGGAGATACCTGCACCACTGGCAACGCCGGCAAAGTCACCGTCACTCAACTCGTTGGTTTGAGCGAGGACCTGTTTGGACGGGTTGGCATTGACGGTCGTGGGGTTAGGGTCGGGAACGAGCGGCGCAGTCGTCGCGTTGCGCACCTGGACATCACGCTTGATGATGATAATGCCGTTGTCCGCTTGTGCAGACAGGCAGGCCATTGAGCTCAGTGTGCATCCGACCAGCAGGAGGCTATGGATTTTGTTCTGGAGTTTCCCCACGGCGGCAATTCCTTCTGTAAGTGGAACGCTGGCCCTTATCAGCGTTGCAGGGGAAGAGAGCAGAAGGTGTGCCGGTTTTTGATTTGTCTTCAATAACAGTGGCTTGGCTTTAACTGTTGAGGTGGAGAAAAACACTTTGTAACGTCACTGAGACAAAGGCGCGCGAAAGTGCCGTCCATGCTGGCGGCATTGCTTGCTAAGGGCGTTTAGGGGGCGTTGTATCAGCGGCTTAACATTTTCTTGAGAAAATGCTTGAGCCGCTCTAGCTCGATGATTTGCGCGAGATGAGGTGTTTCAGCAATGGACATTTTCTGGCAGGGCGGGGCCGCCCTGTCAGGTGCGTAGCAAGCGTGTCACAGCCTCGAACGCCATGTCCTTGCGTTGTTGCCAGTCACCTTGCAGTACCTCGTAAGGCTGGCGATACAGCTCAAACCACTGGCGGCTGGCCTGGAAAAATGCCTGGCGTTCTTCCAGTTGCGGCTGGCAACGCTGTCCGTCGTCATGCCAGGCCACCGTATCAGGGCTCAGCAGCAGGTGAAGGTCGTAATGGCGTTTCTGCAAAGCCCGTTCGATCCACGACGGGCAGGCGCCGAACAACGTTCGACTCCAAAGTACATTGCTTAACAGGTGCGTATCGAGAATCAACAGTGAAGGCTGTTTCGCCCGTGCCTGATCTTCCCAAGTAAGCTGGCCAAGTGCTATGGGCGTAATGTCTTCGAAGCAGGTTAGCCGGGCTTCATTCTCGATGAAATACCGAACATACTCGCCGACCAATATGCCGCCGAAATTGGCGTGAATCTCGCTCGAAAGCCAGCTTTTGCCACTCGATTCCGGTCCTGCCAGCACCAGCACCTTCATGGGCATAGCACCGGGTCGCTGCGCCATGTCCGCCAGCCTTGAATAGCCAACAGGGCGAACAACCCATACAGGGCAGCCGTCAGGTACATCCCCTTATAGAGGAACAAGCCGACGAAGACGCAGTCCAGGACGATCCACAACGGCCAGCACTGCAGGCGTTTTTGCGCCATCCACCATTGCGCCACCAGGCTGAAAGCCGTGAGGGCGGCATCTAGCCAGGGTTGTGCGGCATCGGTCCAGTGTGCCATGGCGGCGCCCAGCAACAGGCTGCCGAGCGCCCCCAGGGCCAGCCCCGAAGCCACCGCCTGCCCATCCAGCCGGCTGACCGCGCGTCCAAGATGCGCCTGGCCTGCGCGCGTCCACTGCCACCAGCCATAAATCTGCAGCGCGGCATATATCACTTGCAGCAACATATCCGAGTACAGCTTCACCTCAAAAAAGATCCAGCTGTAGATCAGCACCATGACCAGGCCGATCGGCCAGCACCAAGGGTTCTGCTTGACCGTCAACCAGACGGCGATGACGCCGAGGGTAGCGGCAAACAGTTCAAGCCCGGACATAAGTTTCCCTGGAAAATCGAAGAGGGGGCGAATTGTAACCGGATTACCGCGAAGAGGCTTGATGCAGCGTCTCTATCGGGGCCTGCAACACGACAGCATTAGGCGTACTTGTCTGCTAGGATTTCGTCCCGCACGCAAAAACCTGAAATCAAACTGATTTTTCACGAAACTCTGGAGATTTTTGCGTAGGCTTGTGCGCGCGGGACTCAACGACGCTGATTTACAGTAAACGGCTTTGAATAAATTAACGGGGCATGCGTCGACGCATTGCCTTTTGGGGGATTGATGGATCTTTGGACGGCCTTTCAGGCTTTGATTCTTGGCATTGTAGAAGGGCTGACGGAGTTCTTGCCCATTTCCAGTACCGGGCACCAGATTATTGTCGCCGACTTGCTCAACTTCGGTGGTGAGCGTGCCATGGCGTTCAACATCATTATCCAGCTCGGCGCCATCCTGGCGGTAGTCTGGCAGTTTCGTCGCAAGATTTTCGATGTGGTAGTGGGCCTGCCGACGCAGCCCAATGCCCGGCGCTTTACCGCCAACCTGCTGATTGCCTTCTTTCCGGCGGTGGTATTGGGGGTGATTTTCGCCGACTTGATTCACCACTACCTGTTCAACCCGATCACGGTAGCCACGGCATTGGTCGTGGGCGGCATCGTCATGTTGTGGGCTGAAAAGCGCCAGCACGAAGTACATGCAGAAAGCGTCGATGACATGACCTGGAAAGACGCCCTTAAAGTCGGCCTGGCCCAGTGCCTGGCGATGATTCCGGGCACCTCGCGCTCAGGCTCGACGATCATCGGCGGCTTGTTGTTCGGCCTGTCGCGCAAGACCGCTACCGAGTTTTCCTTCTTCCTGGCCATGCCGACCATGGTGGGGGCTGCGGTGTACTCGGGGTACAAGTACCGCGACCTGTTCGTGCCTGCGGATTTCCCGGTGTTTGCGATTGGCTTCATCACGGCGTTCATTTTCGCGATGATCGCGGTGCGAGGCTTGCTCATGTTCATCGCCAGCCACAGTTATGCGGTGTTCGCCTGGTACCGCATTGCTTTCGGCTTGCTCATCCTGGCCACCTGGCAATTCGGTTGGGTTGACTGGACCGCGGCCAAGCCATGAATGGTGTCAGCGCGCGCAACGGGGCAAACATCCGCCACCTGCGCCTGAAGCTGCTGGTGTTTGCGATGGTGTGCGCGCTGCCGCTGTTCGGTTCGATGTCGTGGTGGCTGCAAGGGGGTTCACTGATTCCCCTGGCGGCCTACGGTATCGTCAGCGTGCTGGCGTTCCTGCTGTACTGGAGCGACAAGCGCAAAGCGCGCGTTGATCACTGGCGTACGCCGGAAAACGTCCTGCATGCGCTGGAATTCGCTGGCGGCTGGCCGGGCGCCTTGCTCGCGCAGCAAGTGTTTCGGCACAAGACGCGCAAGGTGTCCTTTCAACTGGTGTTCTGGATCATCGTGCTGCTGCACCAGGTGTTCTGGATCGACCAGCTGTTCCTCGAGGCGCAGCTGTTCTCACTGTTCTGATCGAGGCGCTGCTAGAGCAAGAGGCCGACCTGCGTGCGCTTGGGCAACTTGCTCACCACCAGTTGATGAGAACGCTTCAGCAAGCCTTGCAATTCCTCGGCGCCGAGCGGGTAGGGCGTGGTCATGATGATCCATTGTGCCCGGGCCAGATAAGGCGCCGGGTGAATGCCGGGACGGTCGCAATGCCCCACAAACAGGTCCTTGTCGACCTTGAAAGCCAAGGACTCGCCGCGCAGGTTCTGCAAGGCGAACATCTTGCTGCCGGCAATCGAAAACACCCGCACGCCACCCCATTTGTAGTCTTCACGGGCACCCGGCAACGCCAGGCAAAAAGCCGCTACGTCAGCCTCGCTCATGCGTCCTGCCTTCATATCAAGCGATCTCCACAGGCATTGAATGTTTCAATCAGATGGTCGAGCCAGGCGCGCACGGCCGGCATCACGCCGCGTCGATGAGGGTAGACCGCCTGCAACCAACCCCCGGGCAGCGACCACTCGGGCAGTAACTGTACCAGCGAGCCATTTGCCAGCTCCTGCTCGCAATACATCATCGGCAGCGTCGTAAAGCCCTGGCCAGCCAGTGTACAGGTCTTGCGCACGATGAAGTCGTCGATGCCCAGCCGCGCTTCAAGGGCCAGGTCGTATTTTTTGCCCTGGCGATCGACCAGGCCAATGTGCACCAGGCGATCGGGCTCGAGGGCGCCAAGTACCGGCAGGTTTTTCAGGTCGTCGGGGTGATTGATCTCGAGCCCCTCGAGAAAGGCGGGGCTGGCGACCATCAGCATCTGCGCCTGGCGCAGGCGGCGAGTCACCAACAGCGGGTCTTCATCACCCGGTTCGCGCACGCGTAATGCAACGTCCACGCCTTCGGTCACCAGGTCGACGCGTCGATTGACCAGCATCACCTCCAGCTGCACTTGCGGATACTTCTCGAGGAAGTTGCTGATTACCCCCGGCAGCATTTCGTGAGCCAGGCCGACCGGGGAAGAGACTCGCAAGCGCCCACGGGGTTCGCTGGACATACTGGCCACGGCTTCGTCAGCCATTTCCGCTTCCAGTAGCATCGCCTGGCAGTGGCGCAGATAACGTTCGCCTACGGCAGTGAGTTTCAGTTGCCTTGTGGTGCGTTGCAGTAAACGTGCACCCAGGCGCTCTTCCAGCTCGGCGATGCGCCTGGACAATCGCGACTTGGGAATCCCCAGCAAACGTCCGGCGGCCGCGAAGCCGCCAGCCTCGACGACTTTGGCGAAGTAATAGAGATCATTAAGGTCTTGCATGGGCGTTTTCTCGATCGTTCTACCAGTGAGACAAACTATCGCATTGTTGCAGTCTAATCAGTTATTGGTTTGATCTGTAGGATTGTTTCCATCGGATCGCCCCTGACGGCGATCCTCACCTGGAGATCCCACATGAAACTGCTGCATATCGATTCGAGCATTCTTGGTGACAACTCGGCTTCCCGTCAGCTGAGCAGCGAAGTCGTCAAAGCCTGGCAAGCCGCCGAGCCGTCCGCCGTTGTGACCTACCGCGATCTGGCAGCCGACGCCATCAGCCATTTTTCCTCGACCACACTGGTTGCAGCGGGTACCACGGCTGAACTGCGCAACGCGGCCCAACAGCACGAAGCCGAACTGAGCGCGTCTACCCTGGCCGAGTTCCTCGCCGCGGATGCCGTGGTGATTGCAGCGCCGATGTATAACTTCACCATCCCGACCCAATTGAAGGCCTGGATCGACCGCATTGCCGTCGCCGGCCAGACATTCCGCTACACCGAAGCCGGCCCTGAAGGCCTGTGCGGTGGCAAGAAAGTGGTGGTCGTTTCGACTTCCGGTGGCCTGCACGCCGGCCAGGCAACCGGTGTTGCCCACGAAGACTACTTGAAGGTGCTGTTTGGTTTCATCGGCATTACCGACATCGAATTCGTCCGTGCCCACGGCCTGGCTTACGGTGACGAAGTGCGCGGTAAAGCGATGAGTGATGCCCAGGCACAAATCAGCGAGCAGCTGTTCGCCGCCGCATAAGGTTTGGATAAAGACCCCGCTGTCGCTGCAGGCAATCCCCAAAAAACTCTGTATTCTGTTCACGCAAGTGGCAGATGCGGAGTTTTTTGTTTCTCAGTATTGCTAATTGCGCTTGCAAAATTGTGGCCCGAGTCATGCAGTCGAGGCTTAACGTCTCCGTTCCGTAGCAAGGTGGGGCATCCCATGGTGCGTCTTTGTGCAGCTTTACTGATCTGTCTGCTCGTCAGCCTGAATTCAGTGCACGCCGCACCTGCGCCGCATCCTCACTGGAGCGTCGGTTTTCATGAAATGAGCTTTCTCGATCCGCTCGATCTGCAACCGATGCGGGCCATTGCGTTCTACCCTTCGAGCGCGAAGGAACACTCCAGCCGGCTTGAGGGCTACACCGTCGAAGCCGGCGAAGACACCAAAGTCGCCATGGGCCGGTTTCCAATGCTGATGCTGTCCCATGGCAACACCGGCACGCCATTGGCCCTGCATGACCTGGCCACGTCGCTGGCACGCAAGGGTTTTGTGGTGGTGGCTGTTATTCATCCCGGCGATAACTCCAAAGACCACAGCCGCCTCGGCACCTTGAGCAATTTGTACGGACGGCCGATCCAGATTTCCGAAGCCATCACCGCGACCCTGGGCGATCCCATGCTCGCGCCTTATGTCAATGCCGAGCAGGTTGGCGTCATTGGCTATTCCGCAGGCGGCGAGACGGCATTGATACTGTCGGGCGCGACTCCGGACCTGGATCGTCTGCGCCGCTACTGCCAGGAGCGTCCGGACGACCGTGATGCCTGCAATACCCAGGGTGAACTGATTGTCGACCGCGATGATTTGCAACCGGTAGCCGACCCGCGCGTCCATGCATTGCTGCTGATGGCGCCACTGAGCCTGAAGTTCGGTCGTCATACCCTGGCCGATGTGCATGTTCCGGTGCTGCTTTACAGCGGCGATGGCGACAAGCTGGTGTACCCCGACAAGAACGCCGCCGCCCTGGCGCGCAAACTGCCCGTCGCCCCCGATTTCAAGCTGCTGGCCGGGGCCGGGCACTTCGTATTCATGGCTCCGTGCAATGACGAGCAGATCGTTGTCACGCCAGCCTTGTGCACCGATGCCGACGGTGTCGATCGCGTCGATATTCACCGCAACCTGATCTCCGAGGCCGGGCGCTTTTTTTCTCGCACACTGGGCAGAGCGACGCGAGCAGGAATGCAGACCGCCGATCAATGAATGGCGAGCAGGCGCTTTTATAATTCGTTACTTGTTAGCCAGGGCTGTTTCCAGGGTTTGAACTCTGGCATTCAGTTCGCGAACGGATTCAATCAATGGTGCAACAAGTTTCTGATAGTCCACTTGCAGGTGATCACCTTCAGTGCGTACCAACTGCGGGTAAACCTTTTGAACATCTTGAGCGATCAAGCCGACGTCAGCCTGGTCGTTTTGTTTCCAGTTGAATGTTACACCACGGAGTTTGAGCAGGCTCTCTGTCGGGTTAGCCAGGGGCTGGACGTTTTTCTTTAGTTTTTCATCGCTGAATGGGCAGCATTCGCTACCAATGTCACCAAGGTCCCAGCATTTACCATTATGGCAAATTTGCTGGTTTGAGACTTCAGCCTCTGCGGTAGCGTGCATGGAAAATGCCAGTGCTGGGGCGAGTAGGGTAAGTGACAATATGCGCATTTTATTTCTTCCTGTTTCGATATGGATGTAAGTGCAGTTAATTAAATTCTCACGGAATTAGTAATTAAAACAACGATGGCACTTAGCATTAATCGATTCGGCATATTGCATGTTGATCGTACTTTAAATGTTATGGCTGTTTATCTCATGGTTTTTAAGTAAATGTATTTGCTGCCCGCCGTGAGAGCAAAAAAGTGAGGCAAAGTCCTATCACGGACAATAACGCCGCGCAAAAGAAAATCCACGCGTACCCCATGTTCAACGCCACCGCCCCCATCAACGGACCGGCAATCGCCAGCGCCAGATCGAAAAACACCGCATAAGCGCTCAGGCCGGCGCCGCGACTCGCGTTAGGCACCTGCTTGATTGCCTCGACGCCCAGTGCCGGATACACCAGCGACAAGCCGAACCCGGTCAGGCCGGCACCGATCAAGGCATAGCCAGTCGAAGGCGCCAGCCACAGCAGCGCCAGGCCGATGGTCTCGATGGTCATACAGGCGATGGCCGACGGGAAGCCGCCAAATCGGCTAATGCTGGAAATGAACAGCAACCGGGCCAGGATGAAACATACCCCGAATACCGTCAGGCAATACGCCGCACCGCTCCAGCCTCGATTGATGTAATAAAGGGTAATAAAGGTGGTGAGGGTGCCGTAGCCGATCGAAGCCAGGCTGAGGCTTGCGCCAAACGGTGCAATGCGCCCGAACACCGCCCAAAAGGGTAGGCGCTCACCGCGCACGACCGGCACCGACGGCTTGTTGCGAATCAGCAGCAGCGCCGCCAGGGCCAGCACCGACAGGGCGATACCCAGGCTGGCAAACCCCAGTTGACCGACCATCACCACCCCCAGCGGCGCCCCGATGGCAATCGCCCCGTAGGAGGCAATACCGTTCCAGGAGATCGAGCGCGCGGTGTGTTCGGCACCCACCTGTCCCATGCACCAACTGATGGTGCCGACCCCGATCAGCCCTTGGGCGATGCCCAGCAAAAGGCGTCCGGCGATCAGGACCAGCAAGCTGATTAAAGGAGCGCTTTGCAGCAACACCGACAACAAAGTCAGCCCGCCACTCAGGACAATCCCCAACAGGCCATAAACGATCGCGCGCTTGGTACCGACATTGTCCGACATGCGCCCGGCCATGGGCCGGCTGAGCAGGGTAGCCAGGTATTGCGAGCCAATGGTCAGCCCTGCGACGACGGCACTGAACCCGAGCTGTTCATGGACGTATCCTGGCAACACCGCAATGGGCAGGCCAATGCAGAGGAAGGCGACAAAGGTATAGAAAACGATGGAAACGATCTGCAGGGTGATCGCCATGGAGCTTTGCGGTGGCTGTTCTTGCGCAGACATGAAGGGCTCGTTCGCGGGCGGCGGCAGGAGAACTGCATGATGGCTTGGGTGTGGAACTAAAGAAAGCAGGCTAAGTAATTTGGCTTGAAATTGGATGGTTCCCACGCGCTACGTGGGAATGTCTCAACGGACGCTCCGCGTTCGGCTCTGGATTGGGACGCGGAGCGTCCCGGGCTGCATTCCCACGCAGAGCGTGGGAACGATCCAACGATCCAGCGTCCATCGCGAGCATGCTCGCTCCTACAGGCTGCTCTTAGAACACCACGCCCTGGCTACGCAGGTAATCGTCATAGGTGCCGCTGAAGTCGGTCACGCCGTTAGGGCTCAACTCGATGATGCGGGTTGCCAGGGAGGACACGAACTCACGGTCGTGGCTGACGAAGATCAGCGTGCCCGGGTAGTTTTCCAGTGCCAGGTTCAGCGCCTCGATGGATTCCATGTCCAAGTGGTTGGTTGGTTCGTCCATCACCAGCACGTTCGGCTTTTGCAGGATCAGCTTGCCAAACAGCATGCGACCTTGCTCACCACCGGAGATGACCTTGACCGACTTGAGGATCTCGTCGTTGGAGAACAGCATCCGGCCCAGGGTGCCACGAATGATCTGCTCGCCCTGGGTCCACTGGCCCATCCAGTCGAACAGGCTGACATCGTCTTCGAAGTCGTGGGCGTGGTCCTGGGCGTAGTAGCCCAGCTCTGCGCTTTCGGTCCATTTCACGGAGCCGGCATCCGGGGTCAGTTCGCCCATCAAGGTACGCAGCAGGGTGGTCTTGCCGATGCCGTTCGGGCCGATGATCGCCACGCGCTCGCCAGCTTCGACGGTGAAGCTGAAGTTCTTGAACAGGGTCTTGCCATCGAAGCCCTTGGACATCTGCTCGATGGTCACGGCCTGGCGGTGCAGCTTCTTGGTCTGCTCGAACCGGATGAACGGGCTCACGCGGCTCGAGGGCTTGACCTCGGCCAGTTGGATCTTGTCGATCTGCTTGGCACGGGAAGTGGCCTGCTTGGCTTTCGAGGCGTTCGCCGAGAAGCGGCTGACGAAGGTTTGCAGTTCGGCAATCTGGGCTTTTTTCTTGGCGTTGTCCGACAGCAACTGCTCGCGGGACTGGGTCGCCGCGGTCATGTACTCGTCGTAGTTACCCGGGAACAGGCGCAGCTCACCGTAGTCCAGGTCGGCCATGTGGGTGCAGACGCTGTTGAGGAAGTGACGGTCGTGGGAAATGATGATCATGGTGCTGTTTCGCACCGTGAGGATGGATTCCAGCCAGCGAATGGTGTTGATGTCCAGGTGGTTGGTCGGTTCATCGAGCAACAGCACTTCCGGATCGGAGAACAGGGCCTGGGCCAGCAACACCCGAAGTTTCCACCCTGGAGCCACTTCGGACATCGGGCCGAAATGCTGTTCCAGCGGAATTCCCAGGCCCAGCAGCAGTTCACCAGCACGGGATTCGGCGGTGTAGCCGTCCATTTCGGCGAATTCGGTTTCCAGCTCGGCCACGGCCATGCCGTCTTCTTCGCTCATTTCCGGCAGCGAGTAGATGCGATCGCGCTCGGCCTTGACCTTCCACAGCTCTTCGTGACCCATGATCACGGTGTCGATCACGGTGAATTCTTCGTAGGCGAACTGGTCCTGGCGCAATTATCCCAGGCGCACGTCCGGCTCCAGCATGACCTGGCCGCCGGACGGCTCGAGGTCACCGCCCAGGATCTTCATGAACGTCGACTTGCCGCAACCATTGGCCCCGATCAGGCCATAGCGGTTGCCGCCGTTGAATTTGACCGAAACGTTTTCGAACAACGGCTTGGCGCCGAACTGCATCGTGATGTTAGCTGTAGAAATCAAAGGTTTTTCCTGCGAAGCATTCAGAGTAGCTAGGGTTGCGGCAGTACCGATTCAGTACCCGTTCACGCTGTTCGACCACGGGACGTACATCCCGGTCAGCAGCGCAAGATCCATCTGGCAATAAGTGGACAGCAGCATTGGGAGCGCTTGGCCCGAGTCGAAGTGCGCTGAGGCCGGGATTTCCCGTCATCAACCAAGGGGGGCGCGTAAAGTTTGGCGGCGATTGTACTGGTCTGGCCATATAAACGATAGGGCAATAAGGCCGCACCGACGCATTGACGGTATCAACGGACAGATTTTCACATCTCAAGGCTAACAATTGGTTACGGGCGATGGCTAAAATGCCATCTTTCACTGATGCCAAACGTTGGCGTCGGCTCAAGGACGGGCCACCGGGCCGTTGTCTGGTTTTCAGGCACTACTCAGGCTCCGCAGGCCATTGGTTGCCAGGGAGCGCAGTTTGCTCACCTCTGACGTGTGACGATTTTCGTGAAACTCATCATTGCCGCTGTCTACGTTATATCCATCGCGTATGTCCATCTGCGTGGCCGTGTACGCCACAAACTGGGCCGCCAACTGAGCGACCACTCGACGTTCCTGGCGCCGATCAATTGCTTGCTTTATCTGTTCTCGAAGATCCCCAACAGGCCGTTTCTCAACCCGGCGGATTTTCCCGACCTCGCGCCACTGCAGACGCATTGGGAGGAGATTCGCGCCGAAGGCCAGAACCTGCTGAAGGCGGGGGAGATCAAACGCTCCAATGATTACGATGACGTCGGCTTCAACTCCTTCTTCAAGACCGGCTGGAAGCGCTTCTACCTCAAGTGGTACGGCGATAGCCACCCATCGGCCATGAAGCTTCCCCCGCGCACCACCGAACTGGTACAAAGCATCGGCTCGATCAAGGCGGCGATGTTCGCCGAGTTGCCGCCGGGTTCGAAACTGGTTCGCCATCGTGATCCGTATGCCGGTTCCTACCGCTATCACCTGGGCCTCGAGACACCTAACGATTCGGGCTGCTACATCAACGTCGACGGCGAAAACTATCATTGGCGCGACGGTGAAGCGGTGATGTTCGACGAGACGTTCATTCATTACGCAAACAACACCACCGAGCAGAACCGCATCATTCTGTTTTGCGATGTGGAGCGCCCGATGAAGTACCGCTGGGTGGCCGCATTCAACCGCTGGTTCAGCCGCAATGTGATGGCGGCTGCCGGTGCGCCGAATGAGGCGGGCGACAAGACCGGAGGTATCAACCGCCTGTTCGGCAAGATTTACAAGATCCGCTTGAATGGAAAAGCCTTGAAAAAGCGTAATCGCAAGCTTTATTACCTGCAGAAGTGGGCGTTCTTTGGTGGGTTGCTGGCGATTTTTGTCTTGGTTTGATTTGTTCGTTTGTCAAAACTGACGTCATCGCCGGCGAGCTCGCTCCCACAGGTTTTGTGGCCACCGCCTATCTTTGTAGGAGCTGGCTTGCCAGCGATGAGGCCGGAACGTTCAACTCCTCACTTGCTGACTTTTTTCCGCGCCGCCGGTTTTGTCGGTGATTTGGGCTTGGCCGTCTCCTTGCTCCCTCCCTTGCCCCCCAGGCTACGCTTGAGCAACTCAGTCAAGTCAATGACATCCGCGGTCTTGCGCTCCTCCTCGCCAGTGGCTGTTTCAACATCCTCGATTTTCCCTTCATGGGCTTTCTTGTCCACCAGGGCCATGATCTTGTCTTCGAATTCGTCCCGGTAGTCGTCCGGCGACCATTCGACGCTCATGTCCTCTACCAGGCGCTTGGCCATGTCG
>CXWK01002016.1_pt1 | contig 31073 bp, 22 predicted proteins | sample 590851 | NCBI WGS metagenome assembly CXWK01 (sample SAMEA3498364, study PRJEB10139) | wastewater metagenome | biome: wastewater treatment plant; material: activated sludge | place: Denmark | collected 2014-08-01
ATGCCGAGCGAGCACCGTTGCGGGGCCACCGTCGTGCTCACCGACCACACGGAAGCGTCCGTCTGCGCCCGTGATGAAGGAATGCACCTGAGGAAGCATCGTGCGCGCAGAGCGCTCGTCAGGCGTCTGAGGAATCACCGTCACCTCTGCTGCCGCCACCGGCGCTCCCTGTTCGTTCACCACGATCCCTCCGGCGATCAGCGGAGGCTCGTGGAGCAGGATGTCGCCCAAGTCGTGCTCCCCCGGCGCGAGCGGCGCCGAAAGATCCAAGCTCACGGTGAGCGTGATCTCGCCGGGCTGGCGCTGCCGGCGTAGGTGGTACTCCCGACGCGTCCAACCGGCAGGTTCCTCACTCGGGAGCTTGACGCGCCGCGTCTCGTCCATCGAGTTGCTGCCGAGCTGCTCACTGGCGAGCGGCTCGCCTGCGGCGTCCAGCCACAGCAGCACGCCTTGATAGGGATGACCCTCAGTCGGGCGTCCGTCCGGACGCACCAAGCGGAACACCAGGACCACGTCCGGCACCGGAGTGGTGAGTTCGGCGACGGCTTCCTCGCCCGCGGAACGAGGTCCAGCCACTGTCGTCATCGTCCACTCGTTGCCAGCGGTTTGGAAACGCCCGGCGACGTCGAGCTGCATGCCGAGACCGACGTGCGGAAAGCGCGCGACGCCTTGTTCATCGAGGTACAACTGCGCGTGACCGAGTCCCATGCTGGGCTGGAAGCGCTGCTCCAGCCCGGGATGATGGTTCGCCTCCACGTGTTGCTGAACGGACACGTTGGCGCGCGCCGGCGGCATGCCAGTTGCGTCGCGTACTTTCACGAGAAGTGAACCGGTCGGCGGCATCACCAACACGACTGGCTCTTGCGGAGGCTCCTGCCAACGAATCGGAATCCGTGGCCCGTCTAGCAATGGGAAAGCGAAGCCGAGATCCAGATCCGAGATCTCGCCGTCGTGTTGATACTCGGCTTGAAGGTGGAGGAACCGTGCGCGACCTTCCGAATCGGTGCGCTTGCTCATCTGGGGTTGCCAATCACGCGGCCGGAACAAGGCGATCATGACGTCCGGCACGGGAGCGCCTGCGGGATCCACCACCAAAGCTTCGAAGCCGCGGTCCTCGTCGAGGAGGATTTCCATCACGCTCTCGGCGCTTGCTCGCTCGAACCAATTGCCGCGCCCGAACAAGCTTCCTGCGCGCGCGACGCCTGCGAGCATCGAATCGTCGTACTCGATGTGCAAGATTCCTTCCCGATCGGTGCGCAAGGGAGTGGCCGCCTTTCGGAATTCCTCCTCGAGATCCGCTTGCTTGAGGCGCGAGTAGATCGGGAGCAGGAGGCCGGAATCTTTCCCGAGCAGGAGCACTTCTGCGTTCGGCACCGGCTCGCGGGATCCAAAGCGCAGGGTCCTGACCGTGAGCAGTTTGGTTGCTTCCGCGGAAGGGATCGGCGCCGCAGTGGCATCCGAACGAGTGAGCGGAGAATCCGCCTTCACACCCGCTTCCGTTCCTTCCGCAGCGGCGGGCGATTTGCGCGCCTCCTGGTTGGCGCCGGAGTCCGATCGCAACGCCGCGGTTGCTGCGTCCGCGTTACCTTCTTCGTGATCCTCGGTCTGCCAAAGCCAGAGCAGTAAGGCCGCCAACGCAGCGAGAATCAGGCCGATGAGCAGCCGGGGACGCAATCGTGTCAATCCTCCCCGCGCAGTTGTTGCAGCGCGCGCTCCAGACTTTCCGGCGTGATGCGCAGCGTGAAATCTCCGCCGCTGGCGCCGATCTCGATGCGGCTGAGATCGTGCTGAACTCCTGCACTGCGCCCGATGCGGCTGAGATCGTGCTGAACTCCTGCACTACGCCCGATGCGGCCGAGAACGTGCTGGAGTCCTGCACCGCGCGTGAACTCGCCGGTCGTGATGAGAGTCACGAAAACTTCCTGCGTCCCGGTCGCGCTAGCGACCCATTCCACTGCGCCTGCTGCATCCACCGGCACCGGCGCGAAGGCGTGGAGGCCGCGCTCGCGATCGCTGGCAGGCCGCAAGCCCACGCTCACCGCGTAACCGGTCGGGATCTCGCCGAGGTTCGCCACCGTGATCCTTACGCGCGGACCTAGCCTCATACGCACGACTTGATCCGTGCTCACCCGTTCGAGGGTCGCGCGCAGCATGCCGTCGGCCTCGATGATCAGATCGAGCGGACCGTCCGCCACGGAGAGTTCCACACGACCATTGTGCGTGAAATGTTGGGTTGCATTTTCGGTCTCGCGCAGCTTCCAGACCACGAAGCGCTTCAATTCCTTCCCTTGTGCGTCGAGGGCGCTGATGCGCAGGCTACGCGTGCGACCGCGCGCGTCGAGCGGATCGCAACGCGGATCCCGATTCTCGCCCGCCAGCAGGGTGAGATCCTCGACGCGCACGAGACTTTCGTTGACGGTCTCGCGCGTCAGATTCAATTCGCAGAGCCCGGGGCGCACGCCCTGGAAGGAGAAGTCACCGTTCGCCTCGACCTCGGCGGAATGCCACGAGCTCTCGCGTCCGTTTCCGCCGGTGCGGAGCTGCAGCCGAAACTCACTCGGGTCCGTGCCCGCATCGAAGACGACGCTGCCTTTGAATTCCGCTGCCTTCAAGAGCACGACGCGCACTCCGTGTGCACCGGTTTGAGTCAGGGTGCCTTCGCACCAGGATCCGGCATCGAAAGCCTGCACCCTCAGCTCTTCCGCGTCGGCTTCCCCGTGCACGGCGAACTCGCCGCGGGTTCCGCTCTCGACGTGGCCCTGCTCGACGTGGTCCCAGTACCAGTCCTCCGTGCCCTCTCCGTAACGATTCATCCTTTGCACTTGGACGCTGGCGCCGGGACGAGGCTCGCCGGCTTCGTCCACCACCGTGCCGGAGACCAGGAGCGGCGCATGCGCCAAGACGATCTCGCCGAGGTCGGTCTCACCCGCTGGCAAGCTGTAGCTCAGTGCGATCTCGGCGCTCCGGCCCGTGACCCCGTCCTCGCCCTGCTCGCGAATGCGCAGCGTCCGCGTTTCGCCGGCCGCCAGTGCAGGCTCGTCCACCTCCAGACGGAAACCGCCTGAGGCATCGGTGCGCAGGCCACTGCCACCGCCGTGACGATTCCCGTCCTGCAGCAGCTCGATCTCGCAGAAGATCTGCGCGTTCGCAATCGGTTCGCGACTTTCGTTCACCAACTTCCCGATCAGGTGCGAGTACTCCAAGCTCTCGCTCACCAGGATCTTGGTGATCCCGCCCGCGCGCAGCGGTCCTGGCGCCACCACGCTGCCGATGCGGGTTCCGTCCGGTCGCACCGCGACCACTTCCAACTGCAGACCGAGCCCGACCGGGCGATAGCTCGCCTTGCCCTCATTCAGGCTCAGGGTGCTTCCGCGCATGAACTCGACGTTCCGCTTGCGCTCGGACTCCACGAACTCCTCCACGGAGAGCAGCGCGGATTCCTTCCACACTTCCCCGCGTGCGTCACGCAGTTCGATCTCGACGCTACCGTACGGCGGCAGCACCAAGCGCAACGGCTCCTGCGGCAGCGCCACCGGATCGAAATCGGCCGTGACGCTCGCCCCGATCGGGCCGTCGAGTGCGAGTGCGGCGCCGTCCACGCCATCGTCCTTCAGGAACAGCTCCAACCTCCGGAAGCGCGCCATGCCCTGCGCGTCGCTGCGCAACGCGAGCGGACTGTAGTGGTCGTCCCCGCGCTTGATTCGTAAAGCCACTGGCACGCCTTCCACCGCATGACCGGCCTCGTCCACCACCAAGGCGGCCACCATCACCGAGGCCGCGCAGAGGATTTCCACCTCTTCCAATCCGCGCACGCGTTCGCGCGCCACGCCGAACAAGCTTCCCTTGCGCGCGGCGAGTGCGCCCTCACCGCTCATCGTCGGAACGCGCACGCAACCTTCGGCGTCGGTGCGATACACCACCGAGAAGGCTTCGAGCACCGCCTCGATGTCGCGCGTCTCGATCAGGAGTTGTTGCACGCGCGGCATGTCCGCAGGTCCGATGTCGGCGACGAGCACCTCGGCGGCAGCGATCGGCTCGCGCGACTCCTCGTGCAACACGCGCACCAGCATTCCTTCGCCGGCCGGGAGCGGAGTGCCGAAGCTGGCTTCCGCCACCGCATTCACCGGCGTCGTGGTCACACGATCCAGCGTCTCGACGATTGTCGGTGGCGCGGCCGGTGCGCCATCGAGGCGACCGGGTTCCGGTACGACGGTGGCGCGCGTCGCGTCAGCGTCGGCCGGAGTCGTTTCGGGCGCGGGAGCGTCCCAGAACAGAAAGACCGCTCCGGCGGCGAGCAGCAGCAAGGCGACGGGCGCAAGAAGCCGGCGCATCCACCTCGATCATAGCCCGGAAGTCCACGACGGATTTCGCCCCGTTACACTTTCGGATGAGAGGTCCTCGCGCCGCGCGCCATGACCGAGAGCAGCTCCGAGCCGACCGATTTTCTCCTGCTCTACCAGGAGCTGCGCGGACTCGCGGACTATTACCTCAAGCGCGAGCGCCACGGCCACACCCTGCAGCCGACGGCCCTGGTGCACGAGGCTTGGGAACGACTGATGGGCTCCGGAGCGGAGCCGGGCAAGGCGCGTCCCTTCGAAAACCGGGAGCATTTTCTGGCCACCGCCGCACGCGTGATGAGGCGCATCCTGATTGATCACGCGCGCGCGCGCGCCGCGGCCAAACGCGGCGGTGGCGCCGCGCGCGTGCAGTTCGAGATCGAGGAGCTCGCCGCTCCGCCCGAATCCGATCCCGATGCCTACCTCGTGGCGCTCGACGCTGCGCTCGCCAAACTTGCCGAACAAGACGCGCAGGCCGCGCAGCTCGTGGAGTTGCGCTACTTCGCCGGACTCACGATGGAGGAGAGCGCCAAGATCCTCGGCATCAGCCCGGCTACCGCTTATCGCGAGTGGGCCTTCGCACGCACTTGGTTGCACCGCCAGATCCAGGGGGGCGGATGAGCGAGACCGTCTCCTGGAAGCGGGTCAAGGAAGTCTTCGCTGCGGCACGCGCGCGTCCGCTCGAGCAGCGCGAAGCATTTCTCGCGCAGGAGTGCGGCGCCGATGCCGCGCTTGCCGACGAAGTGCGCGCACTGCTCGGCGCGGAGCGCGACGTGCCGGGCTTCCTCGACACCACCGCCGAGCAGACGCTCGGTTCCTTGGCGCGTCCCGAACCCGATCTGCGCGATGCCGGACATCGCGTCGGTCCATGGGTGCTGGAGCGGCGGGTCGGGGCGGGTGGCATGGGCACGGTGTGGCGTTGCCACCGTCACGACGACGAGAGCGCGCCCTATGCGATCAAGTTCATGCGCCGCGGTCTCGACACCGCGCTGCTGCTGCACCGCTTCGCGATGGAGCGGCGCACGCTCGCCGCGCTCGACCATCCGAACGTGGCAGCGCTGGTGGACGCCGGGGTGGACGAGCTCGATCGACCTTTTCTGGTCATGGAGTTCGTGGACGGCGAGCCGCTCGACCAATGGTGCGACCGTCGCCGACTCGGACTGCGTGAGCGCGTCGAACTCTTCACCAAAGTCTGCGCGGCGGTGGACCACGCGCACCGCTCGCTGGTGGTGCACCGCGACCTCAAGCCTGCCAACGTGCTGGTCACCAGTGCGGGCGCGCTCAAGCTGCTCGACTTCGGCGTGGCGCGGATGCTCGGCGAGGGCTCGGATCAGGACACCGGCACGGCCATCCACGCGCGGCTGCTCACCCCGCGCTATGCCAGCCCCGAGCAACTGCTCGGCGGGCACGTCGGCACGGCCTCGGACGTCTATTCGCTGGGCGTGATGCTCTACGAGCTGCTCTGCGGCCGGCCACCCTTCCCGCGCCGCGACGGTTCCATCGCCGAAGCGCGCGCCGACGCCGACGCACAGCCGCTGCGCCCGAGTCAGGCGGTCAGCGAGGAAGCCGCGGAGGCGCGCGGCATGCGCGCCGAAACGCTGCGCCGCCAATTGCGCGGTGACTTCGACGTCATCGTGCTCACCGCGCTGCGGCCCGAGCCAACCCGCCGCTATCCCTCGGCCGGACACCTCGCGGAAGACCTTGAGCGCCACTTCGCACGGCAGCCGGTGCGCGCGCGCGGCGATTCGATGATGTATTCGTTCACCAAGTGGACGCGCCGCCACCGCAGCTTGGTGGCGATGCTGCTGCTGGTCATCGGCATCACGGTCGGCGGCATCGTCGGGGTTACCCGGCAGGCGCGGATCGCTGAGGAGAAGGCGGACTTCGCGCAGGCCGAGAGTGCTGGCCGCGATCGCGTCGTCGAGCTCCTGATCCTGCTCTTCGGCACGGCGACGGCGGACAACGTGGATCCGCACGACATCAACGTGCTGCACCTCGCGGAGAGTGGCGTCGCGCTCCTCGAAGAGGGGTGGGGGGGGGACGACCGCGTGCGCGCGCGGCTGATGACCGCGCTCGGCCGCGTCTTCGTGCACCTCAAGGACGCGGCGCGCGCCGAGAGCTTGATCCAGAGCGGCCTCGCGCTGCGCACCGCGCTCTACGGTGAGAACCATCTCGAAGCTGCCGAATCCTTCGCCGCGCTCGGCGAGCTGCGCCGCGTCCAGGAGCGCCTGCCGGAGGCGGAGGATTTGCTGCGCCGCGCGCTCGCGATCTGGCGCGAATCCAGCGCCAGCGACGGTCTCTCCGCGAGTTGGGCAGCCACCGCCCTCGGCCAGGTGCTGATGGAGCAACAACGCTTCCGTGAAGCCGAGACTTGGCTGGAACTCGCGCTCGACGTGCGCGAGCGCGAGTACGGCCCGAGCAGCTCGCCAGCCTTGGTGGTGCGCAACCATCTCGCGGCGATCCGCTTTCAGGAACGCCGCTACGCAGAAGCCGAGGAGATGCTGGCGCGCGTGCTCGCCGAGCAGGAGAACGCCGGACGCACCGGAGATCTGCATTACGCGAGCACGCTCAACAACTACGGCCTCGTGCTGCTGCGGCTCGAAGATCCCGAACGTCTCGAGCAAGCCGAGCAAGCCTTCGTGCGTGCGACGGAATTGCGCGAGCAACTCCTCCCGGACAGTCACCCCGATCTGGCAGCCTCCTACAACAACCTCGGCGTCGCGCGCTACGGGCTCCAACGTTTCCCACAAGCCGCCGATGCTTTCCGCGCCGCCGCGAACTGCACCGCACTCCTGCACGGACGCGGTCACGCGGGAGTCGCGCTTCTGCGGCTGAACGAGGCGCGCAGTCTGATGAATGCGGGCAAGCCCTCCACCGCCAGCCAGGTCATCACCGGCGCGCTCGCCGACATCGGCAAGAGTCTGCCGCCGGATCACCCGCACGTGGTCGCACTCAAGGAGACCTCCGGCCTGCTGCTCAACCAGTTGCTGCAGTCCATCAGCGCGCGACTGGTCTTCGAGGAGCTCGAGCGCACCCTCACCGAGTCGGAGAACGCCGATCCCTGGGTGCTGGCGCGCGTGCGGGTCGGGCTGGCCACCGCGCGCGTGATGCTGCGTGACGCCGCCGGAGCCGAGGCCGCCCTGACCCTCGCTCTGGCACAGCTCGAGCTGGATCCGGATCATGAGCCGGAAGTCCTGGAGCAAGCTCTGGGGCTGCAGAAGGAGGTCGAACGCCTCCGCTCTCGCTCGCACTGAACCGCGGCGGACCCTAAAAAAGGATCCGGCCCCGTTCGGTGGTTGCCGAGACGGGGCCGGAGCAAGGAATGCGCCCCATGGCGCTCGGATCAGGTTCTCGGAGGGCTCCCCTCCCTCCATCATCAATGCGTGAACGCCGCATCGGCTCTCTCAACTTTCTCGGAATTTCCTAGTCCTCGGCCAGCCGCGCCTCGATGTCCGCGAGCACTTCGGCGGCCGTCCAAGGCAAACGGACCGTCTGCGATCCGACCACGTCTTGGAGTTGAAAGCGCAGGCCGTCCTCGCGCGGGTACTGGTGCCAGTCCCAGTCGCCCTCGGCGTCCACCATCGCCACGTAGAGGCGGACGCTGTACTCGCCGGGAACCGCGAGTCGGCGCTCCAAGACTTCGGAGTGGAATTGGATCCACCAGGACTCGAGTTCGTCTGCTTCCCTCATCAGGCTCAGCTCGGCGTAGAGCCGCTGACCAAGCGCCATCAGGCTCGGATCCTGGAGCTGCAGCCGGAGCTGTGGGCCGGCGCGGAGTGTGACGCGAAGCTCACGCCCGCTCACGCTCAAGCTCTCTTCCTTGTATTCCAGGCCTCGGATCCACAGGTGCAGCGGCTCCTCCCCAGCGAGGAAGCTAAAACTGCCACTCCCCGCCTCGTGCCAGTCATCCGGTGCCTCGGAAGGAGAGCCCGTGAGCGCGTACTGCAAGGAATCCTCGATCGGGGTGCCCTCCGGCGTGCTGCAGATCACGCGGACGAGGCGGAGTTTCCCGCGCAGATCGAGGGGGTCGAGGCGCGGATCCGGGGCGTCGCCGAGATCCTGTGCCGGGAGGCCGCGCACGCGCCACAGCAGCCGACCGGTCCCGACCTCCTGGAGCCAGAGGTCCCCGAGCTCCGGCGCACCGGGTCCCAGGCGAAAGTGGCCGTTGCGCTCGACCTGCGCCTGCACATGGACGCGGGCCGCGCCCGGCTCGGCTCCGGGTGCCATGAGCGAAGCCTCCAAGGGCAGGTAGGTGGCCTCGGGATCGCGCAGGATCTGCCCGCTGACGAATTGCCCGCTGCTGAGCTTGATGAGATGTTCCTCACTGCCTGCTACCCAGGCGACGAATGCCATCGGGTAGTCCCAGTGGCGCGCCTCGACCCGGAAATCCCCGTCGCGCGGGAAGCCGTGGAGGAGGAAGTTGCCGTCGCGGTCGGTCGCGGTGCGCTCGCCGCCGTCGGTGCGCCAGGATTCGCGGCCACGGCTGCGCAGGTAGCGCTGCGCCAGGGCGACGTCGGCGCGGGCGATGGCTTCGCCCGCTCCGTTCACGACGCGTCCGGTCGCGAGCAGCGGTAGGGCCTCGAGCCGGACGTCACCGAGATCGTTCACTCCAGGGCGCCAGGAAGCGCGGCCTTCGATGCGCGCGCCGAGCGGCGGAGTGGCGGAGGAATCGTCTCCCTCGGCCGACACGAACTCGATCCAACGTCGGGTGTTGGGTTGGCTCTCCAGCCAATCTTCACCGATGGCGCGCTGCACGTGACCTTCGGCGTCGGTGCGCGCCTCCTCGCGGGAGAGGCTCATCCAGTTGGAAGTGACGAAGCGGTCTTGGATTCCCACTGCCGTGTCGCGCAGCGGTTGGCCGTCGGCGTCGAGCAGGCGCACGCGGAAGGAGGGGCGCAGCACGCGTTGCACCAGATCCGCCGTCGCCGTGACGTCGGCGGCATCCGGTCCGTGGCAGGTGATGGTTTCCCAATTCTCAGTGCCGTCGAAGTCTGCAGCCACCTGCAGTTCCTCGCCTATGCCTACGTAGGGAAAGAAAGCCTCTCCGTCCGCGCTCTCGACCTGGCAGTTGCCGAGAGTCGCCAAATCCACGAATCCGGCTTCTTCGTCCTCCCACTGTGGCTGCGCGTCGCCCCACGCGCCCTGCAGCATCACTGCCGCGCGGCCTTGGAAGGGGCGGTGGTCGGCGTCGTAGAGTCGCACGCGCAAGCTGCCGTAGGCGGGAATGGTCAGGACCTGCTCGGATTCGGGTAGATCGCCGAGCCGGATCTCGATGCGCGGACCATCCTTGAAGGGTGCGGCCGGCGCGAGGACTAGACGTTCCATGCCCCTGTCGCCCTCGATTGTTTCCTGGAGGTGAGCGAAGACGGCGCGTCCCTCGGCGTCGGTGGTGCGGCGGTCGCGCCAGTAAGACCAGTCGGAGGATTCCTCGCGCAGTCCGACTTCGAGCCCGACGACCGGCTCCCCGGCGAGGTTCACGGTGCGCACGCGCAAGTTGAGATCGGGTTCGAGATAGAGCGTGGCGGTCTGGCCGTCCGGTCCCTGCGCATGGTAGAGCTCGCCGTAGAGTGAGTTGCTGCGGCAGATCACGCGGTACCAATCGAGCGGCTGCGGAAGAAAAAGTTCACCATTCTTATCCGCCACCACGCGGCGTGCGAAGCGTTGCGCTTGCGGCTCCCAGTCGTGGTGCGAAGTCTCGAGCGCGGCGCGCAAGCCGACGCGGTCGTAGTGATCCGGATCAAAAACCCACACCACGGCTTCCGGAACCGGCGCGCGAGTGAACATTTCGATCACGCGCAGTCGCATGCGCGGACCCGGTGCCTGCGTCCAATCGTTCGGATCTACCGCTGCGGAGCCGCTCGCTTCCATGCGGCCCATCCCGGCGGAGTCCCCGGACGCGTGACCGGCGCTCTCCGTATCCGCCGCCTCGGGCGCTGACTTGGCGGAACCATCCTTCGGCGAGCCACCGTGCTGCGGCTCCGGGTCCTGCTGAAACACGAACGAGAGGCCAGCGAGCAGGAGCAGCAGGCCGCCGACGAGAGCGAGCCGAGAGGAGCGCATGCGTGCGGCGGCAGGGCCGCCTGAGTGCTCAGCCTAGCCGACGCCCGGCGCTCCGTTTCGCTTCTCGGCGCTGCCTCAGCGCAATTCCGGAGCGAGTGGGATCGGCGCAGCCGTTACCTCCGTCCAGCCGCCGTCCTCATGGATCTCGAGGAGGCGATTGCGCGGCAGATCCTTCAGCACCTGCGTGCGTTCGGCGAGGCTGCCGGCGCGCGGCCAACGAATCTCCACGCGCAGGAGTTCCTCCGCCCGGCCGAGACCGAGCTCGAGTTCAAGGGAATTCGCGCCGAAGGAGGCGCCGCTGCCGGCGGTGGCGTAGATCGAGCGCTCGGTGCCGGATTCCTTCACCACGGCGCGCACCACCGCGCCCACGCCGAAGTGATTGGAGCGCTCGCCGCGCAGGCGCAGCGTGAGCCATTGCGTGCCTGGCGCGAGTCCATCATTGCGGAAGAGGGCGTTGTAGTAGTGGTCGTCCACGTACCAGCCGCCGAGTTGCGACCAGAGGTCGAGATCGCCATCGCGGTCCACGTCTCCGAAGGCTACGGCGTGTCCTTTCTGCAGGTGACCGAGACCGCTGGAGACGGTGGCGTTGGTCACGATCCGGCCGCCGACGTTTCGCATCATCATGTTCGGCAGGAGCATCTCGTAGGCGGGTGCGCCGGTGGCGAGGTAGAAGTCGGTCCAACCGTCGGCGTCGAGGTCGCCGAAGTTCGCACCCATCACCGAGACGGTGCCGAGGAGTCCGGCCGCTTCGGTGACGTCGCGGAATCCGCCCGTGCGATCATTGATCCACAGTTTGCAGGTCTCTTCGATGGCTTCCTCGCCGAACAGAAAGGTCGCCGCGCCGTCCACGCTGCCGCCGGTGCCGCCGAGCGGATACGAAGCCGAAAAGATGTCGAGCCAGCCGTCGTTGTCGAAGTCGAAGAACCAGGACTGGAAGGAGCGCTGGCGCTTGGGATCCGGCGTCTGGGTGGCGACGCCGAGTGCCTCGGCGACGTCCTCGAAACGGCCGTCGCCACGGTTGCGATAGAGCCGATTGAGCTCGCCGAAGTTGGAGACGTAGAGATCGAAGTCGCCGTCGTTGTCGTAATCGCCCCAGCACACGCCGCGCGCGTAGCGCAGATTCTCGACGCCGGCCTGCTTGGCGACGTCGGTGAATTTGCCCTCGCCGTCGTTCTGCAACAACTGGCTCGGCGCGTAGCGGCCGCGCGCCACGCGCTCGTTGCCGATGTACACGTCGAGGTCGCCGTCGAGATCGTAGTCGCACCAGGCGGCAGCGAGGCAGGGCCACGCCGGCGCGGCGATGCCGCTCTTCTCCGACACGTCCTCGAAGAAGCCGTCGCCGCGGTTGCGCAGCAGGATGTTGGGAATGCGGCCCTCTTCCCCGAGCCACGCGCCGCGCGTGATGAGGATGTCGAGGTCGCCGTCCTCGTCCACGTCCGCCTGCGTACAGCTCAAGCCGCCGGTGATGCCACGCAAGCCGGCGGCGTCGGTCGCGTTAGTGAAGCGGCCGTCGCCCTCGTTGCGGTAATACACGCAGTTGGTGTCCTGGCGTAGGCAAGTTGCGAAGAGATCGAGATCGCCGTCGCCGTCGAAGTCGTCCATGATCGCGCCGCCAGCGACGCTGTCGTGCGCTACGCCAACCGCCTGCGCGACATTGGTGAGGTGCGGCATCGCGTGCTCCGCGTCCGCCGGCGGCAGCGGCAGGCGGAAGCGCTCCTCGACGCCCTCCGGCCAAGTGTCGGCAGCCATGTGCGCAACGTTCAGAAGGTAGCGCACTCCCGGATTGTCCGGATCGCCTGCGAGAAATTCGCGGGCCCAGCGCTGCGCCTCGAGCGCGGGTTGATCGAGGCTCCACAGGCCGCCGCCGCGCAGCGGGAAGATGCAGGCTTCCTGATGGGTCTGTCGGATGCAGTTTTCGCGCTCGCCCGCGCGCAGGTGCGCGGTGATCATCCAGCGCAGGACTTCCTGGCGCTTCTTCTTGTAGGCGGCCAGGTTCTCGCGTTCGATCTCCGCGCGATTCGCCTCCAGCGAGGTGAGAGCCTTCTCGAAGTAGGAGATTGCAGGCGTGGTGTTGCCGACGCGCAGGTGGTAGTCGCCCATGCGTACGAACACGGAGTAGGTCAGACGTTTCTGATCCGGTCGCGCGCGCAGCCAGTCCGCGAACTCGTCGGCCCAGGCGAGGTATTCCGGGCTCGCGAGGAAGAGCTCAGAGCCGTTGCGCCAGTAGGACATCCGGTGCAGGGAGGAGAAGGCGACCGTCGGATAGACCTGCGGGAAACGCAGCACTGATACACCGATCGCCGCCAACACGGCAATGCCCACGAACCACGGGCGGCGCAAACGCGCGAGGATGGCGGCGGCGAGCGCAGCGGCGCCGAGCGTTCCCATGCCGGCCTGCGCAGCCACGAACCAGGCCCACGGCCGCGGCGGAAAGGGCACGTCGTCGAACCAGTTCAGCGCGCCGAACAGCCGAGCGAGTGAGATCCATCCGGCCAAGATCAAGCCGACACCGATCACGATCAACAGGATGCGTTTGCCCATGCCGAAGTGAGATTCTATCTCGCGCGCGGCTAGGCTGTTCGCGGTGGCAGTGACACCGCCGCGTTCCACGGTCTTCCTCCTTGGCGTGATCGCCACGGTGCTTGCCGGCTGGGTGCTCCACGTCGCGGCGCCGATCCTGCTGCCGCTGGTGTTTGCCTTCCTGCTCGCGGGCATGGTTGCGCCGATCGTGCGCCGCGCCTCACGCTGGAAGATTCCGCCCGCGGTGACGGTCGTCTTCCTGCTGGCGGCGCTCTTCTACCTGCTCGCGAGCCTCGGCCTCACGCTGCGCGACAATCTCGCGGACTTCATCGGCGTCACCAAGGGAGCAGCGGCCGACGGTGCCCCGATGGACTGGCCGGCGATCATCAGCACGCTCGAGCAGCGCTTCCGCGAATCCGCCATGCCCGAGACGCTCACGCGGATGCTCATCGAGGGTCTGCGGCAACTCGACGTCGCCGAGTTGGCGCGGGGCGGCGTGGTCGGCGGCCTCGGCTTCACTCGCGACCTCCTGATCATGATGATCTACATGATCTTCATCTTCGCGGAAGCACGGCTGTTCCAGCGCAAGATCCTCGCGATCGCCGGCGACCGCCGCGACGACGCACGGCAAGTGCTGGAGCACGTCGCATGGGGGATCCAGCGTTATCTGCTGGTCAAGACCTTCATCTCGCTGCTCACCGGAGGGCTCTGCTTCCTGCTGCTCAAAGTACTGAAGGTTCCCTACGCCGAACTGCTCGGCGTCATCACCTTCCTGCTGAACTTCATTCCGACCTTCGGCAGCATCATCGCCGGCATGCTCGCCACCTTGGTGGCGCTTGCGGCTGGCGACACCTGGACCCCCGCGCTTGGAACCGCGCTCGGCTACGGCGCGGTGAACCTCGTGCTCGGCAACTTTCTCGATCCGCGCATTCTCGGCCGCGAGCTCAATCTCTCGCCACTAGTGATCGTGGTCTCGGTGGTGGTGTGGGCCGGGATCTGGGGTGTGGCCGGGGCTTTTCTCGCGGTTCCGATCACTTCCGCGATCCAGGTGATCCTGCTCTCCTTCGAGCGCACGCTGCCGATCGCGGTGCTGCTCTCCGGCTCGCCGCCGCGCGTCCGCGCGGAACCCGTAGGTGGTTACGGCGACGAAGGCGACGAACTGTGAAGGAAAAAAAAGGGCCGCCCGCGAGGGCGGCCCTGAGTGTGGAGCCTAGGCAGCCTTAGGCAGCCGGTTCCGCGGGCACCACCACTGGAAAGAGAGTGGCGCTGTGGTTCTTGCGCAGGATGGCGCGGATTGCCGCCTCGTCCACCGGCGCGTTGGTCTTGATCCCAACCACCACGTGCTCGTCGGTGACGTAAATCTCGTGCACGTTCGCGACTTTCTGCAAGGCCTCACGGACCTTGTCGGAGGTGTTCGCTCACGTGGACGGGGCCTTGAACTCGTAGCGCAGCTCGCGCTGCGCCTTCTGGCGCGTGACCTTCTCGGCCGACGTCAGCTTCAGGCCGCCCTGCTCCACCGCCTTCTTGACTGCTTCCTTGTCCAGCTCGGCCTTTTCACCCAGGGTGAAGGTGCCGACACGACCACACTGGCGGAGTTGGGTGACGTTCTTCGCGCTCTGGAAGGCCGCACGGGCCTTCGCTTGGGCGTTTCAGGAACCGCCGCTGACCTGCACCACCCAAACCGTCTCAGCGGCCCAGGCGGGAATATCGAGCGATTTTGCGGTGAGGCCGTTGGCCTTCACGGCGGCGTGCGCAGCATCGGAGTCGAGCTGGGCGCCAGCGGCCGTCGTGAGTGCGATGGTGCCGGCGGCAGCATCCACGTTCACCGTGGCTACCGTGGGCAGCTTGGCGAAATCGGCCTGCAGTTTCGTCGCGTTGGCGGCAGTCAGGCCTTCCAGGTGCAGGACGAAGGGCGCCTGCTCCGTAGTGGCTCTGGCTGAGGCGACGGACTGAGCGGTAGCCGGTGCTGTTGCGAGCACCGCCGCCAGGCCAAAAGTAAAGAGGGAAACGGTCTTGATCATGGTCGCGTGATTGCAGTCTAACGGATGGACGGGGGTGGAACCCCCTTCTCTAGGCTACGTTGCGAGGAGAGTCCCGCTGGCCGTTGAGATGGCCGAGGCAGACCTAAGATTCCCTCCTCGCCTGGAGCATGAAAGACGCGCTTCATTTCCCGCGGTTACGCCTCTTTTTAGACGCAGAGACGGCCAGCATCAGGTTGGCCTCGGAGACTGCGGATGAGGTCCGTGCCACCCGAGGGCGGCTGTGGCGGGTGGGACTTCCCACCGGAAACACGCCTCTGGCCTTGTATCGGCACTGGATTCGTCTTCACCGCGCCGGACAGCTCTCCTTCGCCGAGGTCGAGAGTTTCAACCTCGACGAATATTGGCCGGCCCCACCGGGCGCTGCTTTCGCCGATCTCATGCGCGAGTGCCTCTTCGATCACGTGGACATGCCAGCTTCCCGCGCCCATTTCCTCGATGGGCGAGTCCGGGCAGAGGGGGTGGAGGCGGAGTGCGCGCGCTACGAGGCCGCGATCGCCGCCGACGGCGGTCTCGAGCTCCAGATTCTCGGCCTCGGTCTGAACGGACACATCGCCTTCAACGAGCCGGGGGCGTCGGCCGATTCGCGCACGCGTCGGGTGCAGCTCAGCGAGGACACCTGCGCGCGCGCTGCCGCCTCGCGGCCGGAGTGGGCCACCTGCCGCGAGGCGCTGAGCGTGGGCATCGCGACGATCCTCGATGCGCGACGCATCACCGTGCTCGCTTTCGGAGCGGCCAAGGCCGAGGCGGTGGCGCGCGCCATTGAGGGTGAGGTCGGCGCGGAGTTTCCGGCGAGCTTCCTGCGCCTTCATCCGCACGTGAGCTGGATGCTCGACACGGCGGCCGCGGCGCGGCTCCGGTCGTCACCGACAGTAGAGTAGAACGCGCGATGGAATGCCCGTCCTGCGGTCAACCGCAAGTGATCGTCGAAGCCGATGGCGTCGAGCTCGATCTCTGCCTCGCCGGTCACGGCGCTTGGTTCGATGCGCAGGAGCTCGGCATGCTGCTCGGGGAGGGGGCGGCGGAGTTGGAGCGCGAGCTGCGCGCACTGCCAGCGCAAGGCAAGGGCCGGCCGTGTCCGCGCTGCTCCAAGCCGATGGAGCTCGTCGGCGCGCCCGGCGGCGCCGGTGTGATCTTCGACCGCTGCGCACGCGGTCACGGACTCTGGTTCGACGACGGCGAGTTGGAGCAGATCCTGCGTCTGCGCTCCGACGGCGAGCGTGCGGCGCTCGCCCGCGTCGCGGATTTTCTCTCGCAGTTTCGCTCCAAGCGTAAGCCGAACTGAAGATGCCCCCGCTCCTCATCGTCCTGTTGATCCTCGCGGCGCTCCTGGTGTGGGGCGTGGTGATCTACAACGCGCTGGTTGGTTCGCGCAACGAGGTCAAGAACGGCTGGTCACAGATCGACGTGCAGCTCAAGCGCCGCCACGACCTGATTCCTAACCTCGTCGAAGCCGTGCGCGGGTACATGCAACACGAGGCCGGCCTGCTGAAATCCGTGACCGAGGCGCGCGCGCGCGCGACGCAGGTTGCGGCGGGTGGCAGCCGCGATGCGGCAGCAGTCGGCGCGGCCGAAGGCTTGCTCGGCGGACTGCTCTCGCAGGTCATCGTCGCGGCGGAGGCCTATCCGGACCTCAAGGCGAGCGGCAACTTCCGCGCGCTGCAGGAGGAGCTCGCCAGCACCGAGAACCGCATCGCCTTCGCGCGCCAGGCCTACAACGACGCGGTCGGCGCCTACAACACGCGCCGCGAATCCTTTCCCAACAATTTGATTGCGGGAAGCTTCGCGAAAGCAGATTTTCTCACCATCGAGAACTCCGCCGAGCGCGCGCTGCCGCGCGTGGAGGTCTGAGGCCACGCCATGTGGGAACAGATCCGCTCGAATCGGATCCGCAGCGCCTTTGTGGTGACCGGAATGGCGCTACTGTTGGGCGCGGTGGGGGCTTCTTTGGGAATGGTTTTCGGCGGACAGGCCGGCCTGGCGATCGGCGTCGGCGTGGCGCTGCTGTTGTGGTTGATTCTGTGGCTGACCACCGTGGCCAACGGCGACGACGTCTTCCTGCGCATGAGTAAGGCGCAGCAGATTCAGTCCAAGGACCACCCCGTACTGTGGAACGTGGTGGAAGAGATGAGCATTGCCGCGTCGCTGCCGAAGATGCCGCGCGTTTACGTGGTGGAGGATCCGGCGCCGAACGCCTTCGCCACCGGCCGCAATCCAGACAAGGCCGCGGTGGCGGTGACCACCGGCTTGCTCGGCATGCTCGACCGCGACGAGCTGCAGGGCGTGGTGGCGCACGAGATCGGACACATCAAGAACCGTGACGTGGCGTTGATCGTCACGGCGGGGGTGATGGTGGGCGCGATCGCGCTGCTCGGCGACGTCGGACGACGCGCGCTCTTCTACGGCGGCGCGCCGCGCTCGCGCTCCTCCAATCGCAACGGCGGCGGGGCGGTGCTTGCCGTGGTCGCGATCCTGCTCCTGATCCTCGCGCCGATCTTCGCGCAGCTCATGTACTTTGCGCTCTCACGGCGGCGCGAGTTCCTCGCCGATGCCAGCGGTGCGCGCTTCTCGCGCTATCCGGAGGGTCTCGCGAGTGCGCTCGAGAAGATCTCCGGGCAACGCACGCCGCAGCGCGACCAGTCGCGCGTCACCGCGCCGATGTACATCGTGCCGCCGGTGCATGCGGGGGCGATGGCCGCACGTGGCGGCGGCGGCGGTTCGCTCTTCTCCACGCACCCGCCGGTCGCTCAGCGCGTGCGCATCTTGCGCTCGATGGCGGGCGGAGCAGGCGTCGCCGACTACTTGCGCGCTTACCAGCAGGTCACCGGCGATCGCTTGCTGCGCTCCGTGCCGGAAGACGCTGGTGTCGCCAGCCGCGCCGCCGCTGCCGGCGCAGCAAGTCTGGTGGACACTCCGCGCACGCGCACACGTGCTGCGAGCGACGCGCTCCTGACCTCGGGCGGTTGGCAGATTCTCGATTGCGCCGCCTGCGGTGCGCGCGTCAAACTGCCGCCGCCGCTGCGCGGCGTGGTACGGCGCTGTCCGCGCTGTGATTCCGCACTCGACGCTTGATCACTCCGTCGGAAGTGCGCGCGCGTGTCTCACCGCCGCATCTTGCCCAGGCTCGGCAGTGATCGGCGCTTCCGGATGCTTTTCCTGCCAACGCATTCGTGTGAGCGCGGCCTGAAGTTGCAGATGCACGCCGGCCAGCACCAGGCGGACACCATGCTTCTGCAGATGCCGCGCCGCGGAGTCGAGCGCCACGAAGCCAGTGTAGTCCATGGTCGGCACCGCCGAGAGATCCACCACCAGCAGGCGGACCGCGCGTGGCAGACGGCGCAGCGTGGACATCGCCTTTTCGGCCGCGCCGAAGAAGAGCGGACCGGCCACGCGGTAGATCGAGACGCCGGGAGGCGGCCGCATTTCGGGCGCAGCGTCCTGGCTGAGGAGTTGCGTTCCGGTGAGATCCACCATGCGGCGGACGAAGAGCAGGAAGGCCAGCAGCACGCCGGCGATCACCGCGATCGTCATGTCGAAGACCACCGTCAATCCGAAGCAGGCGGCAAGCACGAGTCGATCGCTGTTGTATGCCTCGCGCGCCATGGTGAGAAGATGGCGCGCGTCGCTCATGTTCCATGCGACCACCAGGAGTAAGGCCGCGAGCGAAGGGAGCGGCAGCAGCCCCAGCCACGGCGCGAGGAGCAGCACCGCTGCGAGCACGAAGAGTGCATGGAACAAGGCGGCGAGTGGGGACGCCGCGCCTGAACGCGCGTTGGTGGCGGTGCGCGCCACGGCCGCAGTCGCCGCAATCCCGCCGGCGAAAGGCGCGATCACGTTGGCCACGCCGAGACCGACGAGCTCCGCATCGGGATCGTGTCGGGTTCCGGCCATGCCGTCCGCCACCACCGCGCAGAGCAGAGATTCGATGGCGGCGAGCAGCGCGATCGCGAAGGCCGGACCGATGAGTTCGCGCAGAAGGGCAACCGAGAAACCGAGCGTCGCGCCATCGGGACCGGGATGATTCCACGGCAGCGCGAAACCCGGCAGACCGCGCGGGATGCCACCGAAGCGGCTGGCGATAGTGGCGATCTCGAACTGTGGCCACAGCGCGCCGAGCGCAACGGTGGCGGCGGTGGCCAGGGTCAGCACCGCGAGCGGAGCGGGGATGCGCCGGATCCACCGGTTCCAGGCAAGCAGAGCGAGCAGAGTGGCGATGCCGACCAATGCGTCGTCCCACTGTGCGCTCGGCAAGGCCTGGGCGAGCGCGACGATTTTCTCCGGGGTGTGGGCGGCGGCCGCGACCTCACTGAGGCCGAGGAGGTCTTTGACCTGCAGCACCGCGATCACCACGGCGATACCACCAGTGAAGCCGGCCGTGACCGGATAGGGAATGAATTGGATGAGGCGTCCGAGCTTGGCGAGCCCGAGCACGATCAGAATCAATCCTGCAAGCAAGGTGGCGAGCATCAGGCCGCCGAGGCCGTGCTGGACCGTGATCGGGAAAAGGATCGCGGCGAATGCGGCGGTGGGGCCGGTGACGTTCAGCCGCGAGCCGCCGAGCAGCGCGGTCAGACCACCGGCGAGAATGCAGGTGGCAAGGCCGTGGACGGGCGGCGCTCCGGCGGCGATCGCGAGCGCCATGGACAAGGGCAGCGCGACCAATCCGACGGTGAGGCCGGCGAGCAGGTCGGCGCGCAAGGAAGCGCGCGTGTAACCCTGACGGATGGACTCGCGGAGCGCGGTGCCGAGCATCGGTGGAAGACGGACGATCGCTGATCCTAGGAGTTGTCCGCGGGGAATACCATGGAGCGAGTGCGACGCATTCTCGGCGCCCTGCTCGCTGCCGCCGCATCCGCGTTGGTTCTGGTTGCGCCGCGCCCGGAGGCTGCAGTCCTGCCCGCGCAGTCGCTCAGCGAGCCGCCGGTGGACTTCGCGCGTGAAGTGCGGCCGCTGCTGGCCGCGAAATGCCTGCGCTGTCACGGCATGGACGAGCAGAAAGGCGAGCTGCGTCTCGACCGTCGCGAGGAACTCTTGCGCGACCGCGACGGTTGGCAGGTGGTGGCGCCGGGCGATCCGCAGGCCAGCGAGATGTGGTTTCGCGTCGCCGAAGCCGATGAGGACGAGCGCATGCCGCCGTCCGAAGTGGCGCCGCCGCTGAGCGCGGCGGAAAAGGATCTGCTGCGGCGATGGATTGAGGAAGGCGCGGAGTGGACCGAGCATTGGGCCTTCGTCGCGCCGCGCGTACAGCCGCCGCCAACAGTGCGCGACGCGACCTGGCCGCGCCAGGAACTCGACCACTTCCTGCTCGCGCGCATGGAGGCGGAGGGAATCCTTCCCACCGAGGACGCTGATCGCGCCACCTGGTTGCGCCGCGCGAGTTTCTTCCTCACCGGCCTGCCGCCGACGCCCGAAGCTCTGGATGCCTTCCTCGCCGACACCTCGCCACAGGCCGAGGCGCGCATGGTGGATCAATTGCTCGCTTCGCCGCACTTCGGCGAGAAGTGGGCGCGCCTCTGGCTCGACCTCGCGCGCTACGCCGAGACGCGCGGCCACGAATTCGACTTCCGCATCCCCAACGCCTGGCAGTACCGCGACTGGTTGGTGCGCGCTTTCAACGCCGATCTGCCCTACGATCACTTCGTGAGTGAGCAGATCGCGGGGGATCTGCTCGATCCGCCGCGGCTGGATCCCGCCACGGGCGCGAACGAATCGGTGATCGGCACCGGCTTCTGGTGGTTGGGGGAGGAGGTGCACTCGCCGGTAGATCTACTGCAGGATCAGGCCGACCGCACTGCCAACAAGGTGGACGTCTTCGGCAAGACCTTCCTGGGGCTGACCTTCGCCTGCGCGCGATGCCACGACCACAAGTTCGATCCGATTCCGACCACCGACTTCTACGCTCTCGCCGGAATCGTTCAGTCCACCGCCTACCGCGACGCGCGCGTGGACGGGATGGAACGCGAGCGCGAAGTGCGCGCGACGATCGAGCGGCTGGAGGCGGCGCAGGGTGAGAGCGTGGTGCGTGACTTCGCGCGCCGTGCGGAGCCCACCCTCGCGCGCGCTGCCAGCGTGCGCGCCGAGGCCTCGCTCATTCGTTCCCAATTGCAGGATGCCGAATTGATGCTGGTGCTCGCCGATTTCGAGGGCGAGGACTGGAATGGATGGACGCCGGAGGGCGATGCCTTCGGCGCCCGGCCCGCGCGCCGTGAGGATCGCGCCGAATACCAGCTCGAAACCGTGCCGGAGGGGGAGGGCTTCGTGCACACCCATCTCGGTGCCAGTGGCCGTTCCGACGACTTCAACGGAACGCTCAGCAGTCCCGAGTTCGTGATTCGCCACGACGAACTGCGCTTCCTGATCTGCGGCGGGAATCAGCCCGGACGTGCGTGTGTGAACCTCGAAGTGGATGGCGAGACGGTGTTCTCGGAAACCGGGCGCGACTCCAATCAGTTCAGCGAGCGGATCTGGGATCTGCGTCCGTGGTACGGGCGTGCGGCGCGGCTTCGCATCCTGGATCGAGTGCAGGGAAGTTGGGGCTCGATCGGCGCCGACGGATTCGTACTGCGCTCCTCCTGGTCCGGCATCGTGGATCGGCGTGCGCCGGACGCAGCGCGTGCGGAGCTACTACGCGCTTGGGGATCGCATGCCGACGCCGCGCCACCCGTGCGCAAGCTTGTGGTGCCGGAGGGTGCGCGCGTGCTGGAGGACTGGACCGGCTCGGAGTCCGTGCCCCTGCTCCAGGACGGTTCGGTGTGGTCGCATCGGCGCGCTGGCGACGCCGTGTTCGGCAACACGGAAGATCGTCCACTGCTGCGCATCCTCGACCTCGGCTGCGCGCTCGCCGATCCCGATTTCGGCGGACTGCGCGAGGCGCCGGACAGTGAGCGCGAAGCCACGCGCTTGAACCACCGACCGGCCGGCCGCACCTTACGCACGCGCCGCACCGGGTTGGAGAACGGGATGCTGTGGTACTTGGTCGCGGGGCGCGGCACCGTTTTTGCGAGTCTGGCCGGACATCGGCTCATCGAGGGTCCTCTGCACGGCCGCAGTCTGCTCGACGCGGAGGCGGCCGAAGGTTGGCGTTGGATTCGCCACGATCTGAGCGAGTACGCGGGGCTGCCGGTGCATCTGGAGTTCACGCCACGCGGCGGCGGCGGAGAGCATCCGGACGAGCCACCCGACTTCGCGGTGGCGATGGTGATCGAATGCGTGGATGCCCCCGCGCTGCTACGCGAGGAGAATTGGGAAGGATTCGAGCTGGCGTGGGCCGCTGCGCATCCGGAGCTGCTCGGCCCGCTGCTCGGAGAAGCGGATCCCGCCAGCGCGGACTTCTTGCGAGAGCGTGCCGCCACGTTGGCGGAACGCGTGCTGGTTTCACGACTCGCGCCTGCCGCTTGGGAGGGTAGCGGAGCGGATGAATTCGTCTATCTACGCGGTGATCCGGCGCAGCCGGGCCTCGCGGCACCACGCACGGCACCCGCGCTGATTCGCTCCGCAGGCGGTGGCATCGCATCGCAGCCGGCACCGCTAGACCGAAGCGGCCGTCTTGCACTCGCGCGCGCGGTGGTCGCGGAGGACAACCAACTCACGGCGCGCGTATGGGTGAACCGCGTCTGGCAGCAGGTCTTCGGCCGAGGTCTCGCCCAGGATCCGGACAACTTCGGCCTGCTCGGACGACCGCCCACGCACCCGGAACTGCTCGACTGGCTCGCGCACCGCTTCGTGCACGAGCAGGGTTGGAGCACCAAGGCGCTGCTGCGCGAGTTGGTGCTTTCGCGAGCCTTCCATCTTGCCAGCGCCCCCTCGCCGGTGAGTGTCGCGCGCGACCCCCAGAACTTTTATCTTCATCATTTCGTACCGCGCCGAATCGCCGCCGAGGATCTGCGTGACGCCGCGTTCGCGGCGAGCGGACGACTCGATCGCCGCGTCGGTGGCCCGCCGGTGCCGGTCTTCCTGACCGAGTTCATGCAGGGCAAAGGTCGACCTACCGAGAGCGGTCCCGCCGACGGTGCCAGCCGCCGCACGCTTTACCTCGAGGTGCGACGCAACTTCCTGAATCCGCTCCTGCTCGCTTTCGATTTCCCCACGCCTTTCACCACCATCGGACGGCGCAGCGCGTCCAACGTGCCGGCGCAGGCGCTGGCCCTGATGAACGATCCGCTGCTGCAGCAGATCGCCTCTTCCTGGGCGGACCGGCTCTTCTACGAGCCGAACACTCCGCAAGGTAGGCTCGCAAGCGCTTGGAAGGCCTGCTTCGGACGAGAGCCCGCGGCGTCGGAACTCGCGCTCTGTGAAGCATTCCTCGACGACGGTCACATGCTGCAGGATCTGCTGCACGCGATGTTCCAGGCCAAGGAGTTCCAGTATGTCTTCTAGGCGAGCCTTGCCCTCGCGCCGCGATGCGCTACGTACGCTCGCCACCGGCTTCGGCGCGGCCGCCTTCGCTGCTCTGTTCGGGACGCGTGCGGTGACCGGCCTCGTCCAGGATCCGGCGGTGCGGCTCGGAGACGGCGGCGCACCCTTCCCGCGCAAACTCGCCAAACGCGTGATCTTTCTCTACATGGACGGCGGGGTCTCGCAGGTGGATTCCTTCGATCCCAAGCCGCGGCTCGCGCGCGAGGACGGCCAGCCGATCGGAATGAAGATTCCGAAGACGCAGTTCGCCGACGTCGGCAGCGTGCTCAAGAGTCCGTGGGAATTTCGCCAGCACGGCGAGAGCGGCCTGTGGGTGAGCGCCTTGTTCCCGCAGATCGCGCGGCATGCCGACAAGTTGGCGGTGGTGCGCTCGATGACCTCCAAGTTCTCCGAGCACACCAGCGCCAACTACTTCCTGCACACCGGCAACGGTCAGCAGGGGCGACCAAGCATGGGCTCGTGGATTTCCTACGGCCTCGGCAGCGAGAGCGCTGACCTGCCGGGATTCATCGTGCTCAACGGCGGCCTCATTCCGCCCGGCGGACTCGACAACTTCGGCAGCGGATTCCTGCCGGCGGAATTCCAGGGTTCCGTGTTCCAGCCCGGCGCCCAGCCGATCGCCAACCTGCGGCGGCGCGAAGGTGCGCGACTGCAGCGCGCGAAGCTCGATTTGGTGAAGCAATTCGATCGTGCAACGCTCGAGCGCCACGGTGGGGACGCGCAAGTCGAAGCCGCGATCGCCAACGCCGAAACCGCGTTTCGCATGCAGGTCTCGGTGCCGGAGGCCGTCAACCTCGGTCAAGAGAGCGAGGCCACCAAGCGCGCCTACGGCTTGGAGCAGGAGTACGAACCCACTCGCACCTTCGGCACCCAGTGTCTGCTCGCGCGGCGGCTGATCGAGCGCGGCGTGCGCTTCGTGGAGCTCACGCCGCCGAACACCGGCAACGACCGCTGGGACCAGCACTCCAACCTCAAGAAGGGCCACGAGGAGAACGCGCGCGCGGTGGACCAACCGATCGGCGCCCTGCTCGAGGATCTGGAGCAGCGCGGCTTGCTCGCAGACACTTTGGTGATCTTCGGCACCGAGTTCGGCCGCACGCCGATGGCGCAGGGCCGCGACGGCCGCGATCACAATCCTTTCGGTTTCAGCGTGTGGCTGGCGGGGGCGGGGGTGAAGGGCGGCATCGCGCACGGCGCCACCGACGACTACGGTTATTACGCGGTCGAAGACCCGTGGGAGATCTACGATCTTCACGCCACCATGTTGCACCTGATGGGCGTCAACCACCGCGAGCAAGTCTTTCGCTTCGACAGCCGCGACATGCGCCTCACCGACGTCCACGGTCACGTCATCCGCGCGGTGGTGGACGCGTGAGCGAAGAGCGCACGCTCAGCATCGTCGCACGCGTTGCGTTGCTGGGCGTGGTGCTCATCACGCTCGCGAGTCTGGCGGCCATCAATTTATTTTCTCCCTTCGGCCGCATCTTCCCGATTCCGATGCCCACCGTCGGGGTGCTGATCGCGTTCTTCGAGGGTTCAGAACGATCGCTCATGCTGTTCGGCCTCGGGTTGCTGCCGGTATTCACCACCGCCATCGCGCTCGCGCCGACCATCCTGCGTCCATTCTTGGCGCAACGACTCGTTCTGCCTCTGTTGCTGTTCGCCGCAATTGCTTCCCTCTACGCATGGATTCAGAACTGGGGGGCCTACCAGGAGTACGGAACGAAACGGATCCTCGTCTATGCATTCGGAAACTGCTTCCTGGCGACCCATTGTTTCTACCAGTATCGCGCCTGGAGGCGGGATCCCGAAGGTCCTGCGGATCTGCGGCTTCCCCTCTCGATTCAGTTCTGGCTCCAGACCAGTTGGATCCTCTTCCCGTACGATGACTGAGATCATGGCGATCTCCGCTCGGCATCGCGAAGTCGCCTCGCCGCGCCGACGGTCGGTCAGGCCACTCCTCAACTTCGGTCTCGCGGTGCTCGTCGCGCAGATCTTCGTCTGGGGCGCGATGACCATGATCCCCGGCAGTCCCATGCCGATGATCTCAGGATCGGCCATCGCCCTGGTGCTGGCGATCGGAGGAGCGCTGGCCTTCGCTGCGGTCAGCACCTGGATTCTGATCATCCTTCCCCTCGCCGCTGCAGGATTCCTGATCCCCTTGGGGATCGCGCGCCTGACGGATCCCCGACGTTCGCCTGCGGCGCGCAGATGGGCCGGAATCCTGCTCCAACTCCTGATCGTGACTTCGGTCCTTGCTTGGTGGCAGTGGTGGGATCTCTACCTCGAAGTCCACGGTTGGGCAGTGATCCTTGGCGCCTTCCTCATCCACGCGAGCTGTGCGGCCTATTGCAGTTTCCTTCTCTGGCGAGCGCCTCAGCACTCCCAGGAAGCATTTTCTTCACGCTTCCCCTACGTGCTGCTGTTCTGGCTCCTGACCGTGTGGATCCCGCTGCCCTTCTTCTCCGAATGAGCTCCGCCGACGCCCCCAAGGATCACGAACGAAGCGCGCTCCGCCGCGCTGGCGCGGTGCTGCTCTTCGGCCTCGTGGTGGGCGCGCTGTCGAGCGGCCTCAACCTCTGGCTGAGCCCCGCAGGCCTCTGGGCCAAAGAGGAGAACGGATGGTTCAGCGTGCACTGGGCCATGCTGGCCGAAGCCTTCGGCGCGAACCGGCTCGATTTCGTGGAGGATCGCTTCTTCATGCTCGCCGTTGGTCTGGGCATGTTCGCACTGAGCTCCTTGTGCGCAGCGCTTCCGATCCTCCTGCGTCCATCCCTCGCGCGGCCAGTGGTCGCCGGTGGCGTTCTCGCGCTCGTGCTGATCAGCATCCCTTTCTCGATCTCCCAGAACATCTTGGCCGAATGGGAAGCCAAGGAATGGGCCCTCGCAGCGCGTGGCGTGCTCTTGCTCACCTGCATCACGCTCTTGGCGCGGTGGTGGCGCCACCCCGAGAGCACTTCCGGACGCTGCCTGCCCTTCACACTTCAACTCTGGCTGCAGACTCTCTTTCTCACGCTCTGATGCTTCGGCGCTTCGGCGAACTTCTTCTCATCGCACTCACGGCGATTGCCCTGCAGTTCCTATTCTTTCAACTCTATCTCACACCCTTGGTGCTTGCGTCGAGCGGGATCGTTTTTTCAGGACTCACACACGGACGGCTCGGCTTGCAATGCCTCGTTGGGATGGCACTCGTTGTGGCCGTCCTGGCGACGGCGGCGTCCAGCCCGCGTCGCTGGTTGCGCATCTGTTTCGGCGACGCCTTCTGGATCCTCTCCCATCTTTCCACTGCCCTCTGGTTGTTCTCGCTGGTACTTCTGATGTGGTGGGTACTCCCCGGACTCGCCGGGCACGCCTTGTGCCTTCGCGCGATGCATCGGCTGCAGCGCGAGAGTGAACTCGATGGCGACCTCGCCTCCGGCCGCAAGGCTGGTCGTCTCGCGGCTTTCTGGAGCCTCAGTTTCATGGGACCGCCGGTCTGGATGGTCCTACATATCGATTGAGTGTGGTCCGGAATCGAAGCGCCGCAGGCTGAAATTCGCCGGACGCTGGCACGGCCGTGCTATCCTTCCCGCATGACGATGATGCGTTGCTGGTGGTGGCCCACGGGGCCCGGGGTTCGCCCGGGTGTCGGCCGCTGCCGTTGAGCGCGCCGCACCCGTCTCCCCCCGGGCCCCGGAACGAGAGTTCCGGGGCCCACTTTGCTTTCCGGTCGAAAATGCCGATGAAATCCTTCCCCGTGGCTTCCCGCAGCTTCCTCACCGTCTCCTCCGCGGAGCAGGCGGAACGCCACCGCCTCGTCTGGGTCGAGCTGCCCGCCGATCTGCACACGCCGGTGCGCGTGTTCCTCGCGTTGCGCGCTGCAAACCGGGCACCCTGCCTCCTGGAATCAGCCGAAGGTCCGGAGCGTCTCGCACGACATTCCTTCCTCGCCTGCGATTCTTCGGCATCCTTGCGCGGAGATTCCGGTGCCGTGCTTCTGGAGCGCGACGGTGTCGCTCCTAACAAACTCGCGTTGCCCGTGCACGAAGCGCTGCGCGCCGCCGCTGCCGACGATCGTCTGCCTGCGCCCCCGCGCACCCTGCCGCCCTTCCACGGCGGCTGGGTCGGCGCTTTCGCCTACGAGTGGTGCAACACCCTCGAACCCCGCGTGCGCGCGGCGCGCGAGCGCGCGGGCATTCGCAGCGAGGAACCCGAAGCCGACTTCCGATTCTTTCCCACCGTGGTCGCCTTCGATCACGCCGCGCAGAAGATCACGCTCCTGCGCCGTTGCCCCGGCGGCGCCGCGCAACACGCGGCCACGCTCGCGCATCTCGAATCCCTCGCCACCGACCTCGCCGGTGAGCCGCCGCCCACCGGCGCCTTCCACTTGCTCGACGAGGAGCCGAAAGCCTCGATGGATCGTGCCGCCTACGAAGCGGGCGTCGCGCGCCTGCAGCGCGAGATCGCCCAAGGCGAGATCTTCCAAGCCGTGCTTGCGCGTCGGCTGACTTGGCGCTGCGAGGGGGATCTGTTCGCGCTCTACCGCATGCTGCGCCTCGTCAACCCCGCGCCGCACATGTTCTTCTTCGAGAGCGCCGGGCGCACCTTGATCGGTTCCTCACCGGAACGCTTGGTGAGCGTGCGCGGACGCCTGGTGCAGAACCGACCGATCGCCGGCACGCGCCCGCGCGCCGAGGACGAAACCGAGGACCAGCGCCTCGCCGCCGAACTCATGGCCGATCGCAAGGAGCGCGCCGAGCACGACATGTTGGTGGATCTCGGCCGCAACGATCTCGGGCGCATCGCGCGCACCGGTACCGTGCGCGTGGTCGAACACGCGGTGCTGGAGAAGTTTGCGCGCGTGCAACATCTGGTTTCGCGCGTCGAATGCGAACTGGCTGCGCCCTACGACGCGCTCGATGCGCTCGCAGCGGCCTTCCCGGCCGGCACCGTCAGCGGCGCGCCCAAGGTGCGCGCGATGGAACTGCTCGCGGAACTCGAGCCGATCGCGCGCGGCGCTTACGCCGGCGCTTTCGGCTATCTGGACGGCTGCGGCAACCTCGACACCGCGATCATCCTGCGCACGATCGTCGCGCGCGAAGGCGTGGACGGCGTCACGGTCAGCGTGCAGGCCGGCGCGGGAGTCGTGCACGACTCGGTACCAGCGCGCGAGTACGAAGAAACCGTTCACAAGGCCAGCGCGCTCGCCGAAGCGTTGCGGCTCGCCGCGGAGGCCTCGCGATGATCCTGCTGCTCGACAACTACGACTCCTTCACCTGGAACCTCTGGCAAGCGCTGGCCGCACTCGGTTGCGAGGTCGAGGTGCAACGCAACGATGCGCTCACGGTGGAAGCCGCGCTTGCGCGCTTGCCGGAGGCGGTGGTGTTCAGCCCCGGCCCGGGACGTCCCGCCGATGCCGGCATCATGCCAGCTCTGCTCGCCGCACTTCCCGAGCACACGCCGCTGCTCGGCGTCTGCCTGGGTCATCAGTGCCTCGTGGAGCACTACGGCGGCCGTCTCGAAGTGGATCCGGTGCCGGTACACGGCAAGGCCTCGCTGGTGCATCACGAGAAGGATGCGCTCTTCGCCGGTCTGCCCAATCCCTTCCCGGCCGGTCGCTATCACTCCTTGCGTGCCGAACGGAGTACCGTTCCCGATGGTCTGAAGGTCACGGCCTGGACCGAGGAAGGCCACGTCATGGGCTTACGGCATCGCTCGCTGCCGCGCCACGGCGTGCAGTTCCATCCGGAATCCATCCTCACTCCCCAGGGCGGCCGCTTGCTCGCCAACTTCCTCGAACTCGCGGGCCTCCTGGCGCGCAGCCGCGCGTGAACGCGACCGATGCACTCCCGCTCGTTCGCGCGCGTTCTCTGTCACGCGCAGAGGCGCGCGCGCTTTTCACGCGCGTGCTCACCGCGCCGCCGCGCGCCGAAGAACTCACCGAGCTCCTGCGCGCGCTCGCAGCACGCGGCGAGAGTGCCGAGGAGATCGCGGGTGCCGCTGAAGCAATGCGTGCCGCGATGATGCCCTTCGAGCACGCCGTGCCCCAGGCGGTGGACACCTGCGGTACTGGCGGTGACGGGCTCGGCACCTTCAACATCTCCACCACGGCAGCCTTGGTGGCTGCGGCGGCGGGCGTGAAGATCGTGAAGCACGGGAACCGCGCCGCCTCCTCGCAGTGCGGCAGTGCCGATCTGCTGGAAGCAGCAGGTGTGCGGCTCGCGCTCGGACCGCAGGCGGCGCGTGCGGTCTTCGAGGAATGCGGCTTCGTGTTCCTCTACGCGCCGACCTATCACCCCGCGCTCGCACCGCTCGCGCCGATTCGCCGCGCGCTCGGCATCCGCACGATCTTCAACTTCCTCGGACCCCTCTGCAATCCGGGACGCGTGACGCGGCAGCTCCTCGGCGTCAGCGATGCAGCACGCCTGAGCGACTACGCGCAAGTGCTGGCGACGCTCGGATGCGAACACGGCGCGGTGGTGCACGGTGCGGGCGGTGCCGACGAGCTGATGCTCGATGGCCCGAACACCTTGTTGTGGATCGGCGGTCAGATCCCGCACGGCGGTGCTTCCTCGCTACCCGCCCGCGAGTTCGGTCTGCGTCCTGCACCAGTGAGCGCGCTCGCCGGTGGCGATGCGGCCTGCAACCTCGCTCTGCTCGAGCGCGTGCTCGCCGGCGAGAAAGGTCCCCTCGCGGACGCGGTGCTGCTCAATGCCGCCGTCGCGATCTTTCTCGCCGATGCCGGCGCCGATCGGTCGGACGGTCTGCAGCAAGCTTTCGCGCGGGGTCGTGACGCCCTCGCTTCCGGCGCCGCACAACGTCTGCTCGCGCGCGTCGTCGCCATCAGTGCGCGCGCATCGGGAGAGAGCGCGTGAGCGACATCCCGGACCGCCTGGAAAAGATTCTGCGCGACGTCAGGGCGCGGGCCGCCGAACGCCGTCTGCGCCAGCCGCTTTCAGCGTTGCGTGCCGAGCAGACGTCGGATCCGCAGCGGCGTGCGCGCTTTCTCGGCGCGCTGCGCGGGGCACGCGGCGACTGCGCCCTGATCGCGGAGTGCAAGCGGCGCTCTCCCTCTGCAGGAGTGCTGGATGCCACGACCCCTTTGGCGGCTCGCGTGCAGGCTTACGCGCGCGGTGGGGCCGACGCGCTCTCGGTCTTGACCGAGGCCGATCACTTCGGTGGTGCGCCGGAGGATCTTGCCGCCGTTGCGGAAGCCGGACTCCCGCGGCTGCGCAAGGACTTTCTGTGTGATGAGGGCATGGTGTGGGAATCGCTCGGCTTCGGCGCCGACGCCGTGCTACTCATCGCCGAGGCGCTGCCGGGCGCCGCGCTCGCCGAGTTGCGTGCTTGCGCCGGAGAAGCCGGGCTGGCAGTCCTGATCGAAGCGCACGATGCCACGCAGCTCGCACGCGCGGTCGCTGCCAAGCCGGACTGCGTCGGCGTCAACGCGCGCGATCTCCGCGACTTCCGCGTGGATCTCGCGCGCGCCGCGGAACTGCTCGCGAGTCTGCCCGCCACTTTCGTGCGCGTTGCCGAGAGCGGGATTCACACGGTCACCGACTTGCAGCGCATGCGCGCCGCCGGCGCTGATGCCGTCCTGGTCGGTGAAGCTCTGATGCGTGCCGCCGCGCCGGAGGCGCTGCTACGCGCGTGGCGCACTCAGCTCGCGCCGCCGCGCGTGAAGATCTGCGGCATCACGCGCATCGAGGACGCGCGAGCCGCG
>CXWK01002202.1_pt1 | contig 31060 bp, 26 predicted proteins | sample 590851 | NCBI WGS metagenome assembly CXWK01 (sample SAMEA3498364, study PRJEB10139) | wastewater metagenome | biome: wastewater treatment plant; material: activated sludge | place: Denmark | collected 2014-08-01
CCGCGGCAGCAGCGGCGCGGCCAGCCGGTCGAGCAGGGCGATGATGAGGGCGATGTTGAAGCCGGAGATGGCTATGATGTGGGTCATGCCTGTGGCGCGGAAGTCGTCCACCACGACGCGGGGCAGGCCGCTGTCGTCGCCCAGCAGGATGCCGGTCAGCAGCGAGGCTTGCGGTTCGGGCAGGCTGGCGCGGATGGCGTCCCGGCCCCGGTCGCGCACGGCCAGCAGCGCCCGCCGCCACGCGCTCCCGCCCGCCTCGTCCAGCACGCTAACGGCGGGATAGCGCATGACGCTGTGGATGCCCTGCCGGGCCAGGTAGGCGGCGTAGTCGGTGCTGTTCAGGGAGGACGGGGCCAGCAGTTCGCCCGACAGGCTGAGGGTCGCGCCGTAGCCGACGGCCGGGTAGCGCGGCAGTTCGACCAGGACGAGGCCGCTCACCGGCCGCGACTGGCCGTCGATGACCAGTTCGCGGGCGGCCAGGCGCAGGCGGCGGCTGGTGTCGCCTACGTCCGGCTCGGCGGCCACCTCGCCGCGCAGGACGACCTCGGCCGCGCCGTTGTAGGCGGCCACGTGCCCGGCGTCGAAGCGGGGCGCGGCCGCCACCGCCCGCACCCCACCCAGGGCCAGCGCGGCCACCCCAGCCAGCGCCAGCCCCACCCGCCCCACTCGCCACAGGGCCACCGCGCCCACGGTGGCGACGGCGGCCATCAACAGCCAGAAGCCCACGCCGGCGTTGACCAGCGCCGCCAGCCCAATGCCGGCCAGCCACGCCGTCCCGGCCACGGTCGCCAGGTAGAAGCGCGAATCGACGGGCGGCTGTATGGTAACGGCCGTGGGCGAGGGGGCGAGGCGAGGCGCGGGGGTCATGATGCTCTTCGATGAGGACAGCGCAACACCTGTACTTTACTTGGCTGTGGGCCGCCGTCAACCAAATTGTATCTTTGATACATTGTCTCTCTGACAAGCCCTTTTTATGCTGGCTACAGACGTAAGGAAAGGGAGAAGGGCTATGCAAGAGGTAACGGTAGGCACACCCAGGGGCCAGGGGGAGAAAGTCGCCAGGCTGGCTCTGGCCCAGGGCATTGGCGAGGCGGCGGTCATCCCCACGCGCGTCTTCCGCGACAGCGGGACGGAGGAGGGGGAGGAGGTTCGCGTTCAGGTATCGGCCCCCGAATCGACCCGGTTCATTGAGGCGCTCATGAGCGCCGACTTCTTCGACCCACGGCAGTATTGCATCGTCTCGGACGAGGTCGTGGCTATTGTTTCGCAGGAGCCGCCGGAAAGCGTCACCCGGCCGATCAAGCTCAGCGCCACGACCATCCTGCAAGACCTGTGGCTGCAAAACCACATCACCGCCGGCTACATCGCCCGCGCCGCCGTCTCCACGCTGCTGGTGGCCTATGGCCTGCTGTCGGGTGATATGACCATCTATATCGTCGCCCTGCTCTTCACGCCGTTCATGGGGCAGGTCATGGCTATGGGCTTCGGCGGCTGGATGGGCGACTGGCGGCTGGCGCGGCAAGGGCTGATCGTCCTGGCGCTGAGCACGGTCATCGCCATCGCCGCCGGGGTAATTGTCGCCGCGATCATGGGCGGGCCGCTGAGCTATGACGAGTTCGGCACGCTGCAAAGCAACTTTGCCATCTCGTTTCTCGTCGGCATCGTCGCCGGACTGGACACGGCCGACGAAGCCGGGCGGCGAGAGCTAATCGCCGTGGCCGGCGCGGCCCAGTTCGCCAGCTTCCCCGTCTGGCTGGGCATCGCCCTGATTCTGGGCTTCCCCGACGCCGAGACGACGCTGTGGCGCATCGCCACCTTCTTCGTCAACACCATCACCATTTTGGTCGTCACCCTGGCCGTCTACATCGCCCTGCGCTACCGCCGCGAGGCCATTCGCCGCTACGCCGCCGTAACCCGCAGCCAGGCGTAAGGCTCCCACGACATCCTCAGACGCAAGGCTGCGGCCGGTGGCCGTGACCTTGCCGCGCGCCAATTGCGAACGTTCCGTGAAAACCGCTTGAGCCACTCCAAGCCCACTGCTAGAATGTCAGATGGGGCGTAAGGTTCGGGTTGCACACTGTAAGGGAGTACGTCCGTGGGGTGGCCATGATCGATACCACTAGCCGGCAACAGGGCCATGCGCGCTTCACGCTAACTCTCACAACGGATTTGGCAAAGGACGGGTTAGCACGAATGACAGCGGGATTTGATACCAGTACTTACCGGGTTCTCGTCCTGGACGACAACTACTCGATGATCCGCCTGGTCTCGACCGCTTTGCAGAAAGCGGGCTTCCAGGTCTCGACCGCCTCTTCGGGCGAAGAGGGACTGGAGTTAATTCGGCGCGGCGGCTTGCCCCATCTGGCGTTGGTGGACATCCACATGCCCTACGGCATGAACGGCTTCGACTTCTGTGACGCCGTCCTCGACTACTCCGACGTGCCTATCATTATGCTAACCGCCGTTGACGAAGACGAGACGATCATCCAGACCATCGACCGCTACGCCGAGGATTACATCACCAAGCCGTTCAACCCCGGCGAACTCGTCGCCCGCGTGCGGCGGGTGTTGCGCCGCATCGGCGACTTCGCCTACACGCTGAGCGCCGAGACGGTCGTGGATGAACACCTGACCGTCAGCTTCCCCCACCAGCGGGCGACAATCGACGGCCAGGAGATCGCCCTGACGCCGACCGAGACGAAGCTACTCTTCATCCTCATGCGCAACGCCGGGCAGACGGTGACGACCGACTTCATCCTGCGCCGTCTGTGGCCGATGGAGACGGTCTACGAGGACCGGCTGCGCGTCTACGTCCACCGGCTGCGGCGCAAGATCGAGGCCCACCCCGAAGCGCCGCAGTACATCCGGTCGGAGCGNNTCGTCGCGGGCCGACGCCTGGGCCATTTGCTCGGCCTGCACCTTCTCCAGCCCATTACGCACGACGCCCATCGTCCGCATCAGGTCTTGCTCCAGCTTTTGCAGTACGTCCACAATGTAGACGTCGGCGTCCTGGCGCAACGCCTCGGCGTCGCGGCGCGCCCGCTCGACGATGTTCTCGGCCCGGTGCTGGGCGGCGTTGACGACGGCATCGCGCTTGACCAGTTCGCCCGCTTCCTGGCGCGACAACTCGCGGATGCGCTCAGCCTCTTCCTTGGCCTGGGCCAGAATGCGATCCTTCTCGGCCTCAATGCGGTTGGCGCGCTTGATCTCCTCCGGCACGGCCACGCGCATCTGGTCGAGCAGGCTATAGACCTTCTCCTCATTGACCAGCAGATAGGCGCTCAGGGGAATGCGCGTGCTCTCGTTGAGAGCCTGTTCCAGACGGTCGACCAGATGTTGAATGTCCATGCGATTCACCTAATCCCGAAGGGGTAGAGCACCGGAAAAGAGGATGGGGTCCTCGTCGCGGAAGCGGGCATAGAGCCGCCGGGCCACGCCGGGCGGCACCATGCTGGTCACGTCGCCGCCCAGCGAGGCGATCTCGCGCACCGTGCTGCCGCTGAGGAAGGAGTTCTCCTCGCGGGTCATGAGGCTGACCGTCTCAATGTTTGGCGCGAGTCGCTGGTTGGCCAGGGCGGAGCGAAACTCGAACTCGAAGTCGGAAAAGACGCGCAGGCCGCGGATGATGATCCGGGCCTCGATTTGGTGGACGAAATCGACCAGCAGGCCGGTGAAGGGCATGACCGTGACGTTGCCCGGATTGGGCAACGACTCCTGGATCATGGCCACGCGCTCCTCGATGGAGAACAGCACCGATTTCGTCGGCCGCCGGTGGTCATAGACGGCCACGCACAACTCATCGAACAAGTCGGCGGCGCGCAACATCAGATCGATGTGGCCGTGGTGAACGGGATCGAACGTTCCCGGATAGACAGCTCGTTTGATCAATCCTCTCCCTCCTATATCTTGCAGTTGGCTTAGCTGGCGTCGCCCGCCTGCTGCCAAAACGCTTCCAACCGCTCGCGCAACGCCTGATGCTCCGGCCACGCCAGCTCCGGGTCGGCGGCGAACAGGGCCGCGGCCTCCTGTTGGGCCACGTCGAGCACCTCTGCATCGTGGAGCAGCGAGGCCAGGCGCAACTCCGGCAGACCGCTCTGGCGGCGGCCGAAGAACTCGCCCGGGCCGCGCAACTCCAGGTCGCGCTCGGCCAGCACGAAGCCGTCGTTGGTCGCCTCCAGCGCCGCCAGCCGCTGCTCGGCCTCGGCGCTAACGTCCTCAGCGATGAGGATGCAGTACGACTGGTGCTCACCCCGGCCCACCCGGCCGCGGAACTGGTGCAACTGGGCCAGGCCAAAGCGGTCGGCCCCCTCGATGACGATGATCGTGCTGTTGGGCACGTCGACGCCGACCTCGATGACCGACGTGGCCACCAGCACGTCCGACCCACCCTCGGCGAAAGCGCGCATGGCACTGTCCTTCTCGTCGGAGCGCAGGCGGCCGTGCACCAGCCCCACCCGCCGGTCGGGGAAGACCTCGCTGCTGAGCCGGGTGAACTCTTCCACCGCCGCCCGCGCGTCGATAGTGTCCGACTCTTCGACCAGCGGGTAGATGATATACGCCTGTCGCCCCTCGGCCGTCTGGCGGCGGATGAAGTTGTAGGCCCGTTCGCGCTCCGAGGCGCGCAGCCAGCGGGTCTTGATCTCCTGCCGGCCGGGCGGCATCTCGTCCAGCACCGACAGGTCGAGGTCACCATAGAGCGACAGGGCCAGCGTGCGCGGGATGGGCGTGGCCGACATGACCAGCAGGTGAGGGCTGATGACCTCCTCCCCCTGCCGCGGCCCCTTGTCGCGCAGCGCCGCCCGCTGATCGACGCCGAAGCGGTGCTGCTCGTCCACCACGGCCAGCCCCAGGCGGTGGAACTCGACTGTCGGCTGGATCAGGGCGTGGGTGCCGATGACGATATGGACTGTGCCATCGGCCAGCCCGGCCAGGACGGGCGCGCGTTCGCCGGCCGGCGTGCTGCCGGTCAGCAGGACCACGTGGATGCCCAGCGGCTCCAGCAGCCGGCGCAGGCCGCGGTAGTGCTGCTCGGCCAGGATTTCGGTGGGGGCCATCAGCGCCGATTGCGCCCCGGCGGCGGCGGCCACGATCATGGCCGCGGCGGCCACGGCCGTCTTGCCCGACCCCACGTCCCCTTGCAGCAGCCGGTTCATCGGCACGCTCCGGGCCAGGTCGGCGCGAATCTCCTCGATGACGCGCCGCTGGGCGGCCGTCGGGCTGAAGGGCAGGGCGGCCAGGAAAGCGTCGAAGCGGTCGGCGTCGGCCATCAGCGGCAAGGCGGTGTGTTGCAGCCACTCGCGCCGCTGGCGCTGGACGCCCAGTTGCAGCAGGAACAACTCATCGAAGGCCAGCCGCTGCCGCGCCTGGCGCAAGGCCTCGTGGCTTTCGGGGAAGTGCATCTGCTGGATGGCGTAGGCCAGCGAGTAGAGGCGGCGGCGCTTGCGCAGCGCGACGGGCAGCGGGTCGGGCACGCGCACCGACCAATCGCGCACGGTACGTTGCATCACCTCGCGCATCTTGCTGGCCGTCAGCCCCTCGGTCAGCGGGTAGATGGGCACGATGCGCCGCGTGCGTAGCGGCTCCAGCTCCAGCGGCTCCCAATCGGGCGAGTTGAATACCAGCCGCCCCAGGAACGCCTCGACCTTGCCGCTCAGGACGATCTGCATCCCGGCCGGCAACTGTTCGGCCAGCCACGGCTGGTTGAACCACGTCGCCTGCACCGTGCCCGTACCGTCGTTAACGATGCACTCGATGACGGCCTGATTGGTGCGCGTGCGCCGGGTGCGCGTCTGCCAGATGGTGCCGATGACCGTCACCTGTTCGCCAAACTGTAGCTTGCTGATGGGCTTCATCAGCGTGTAGTCGTCGTAACGGCGCGGGAAGAGGTAGAGCAACTCCCAGATGGTGGTCGGGCCGAGGCGATGCAGCTTCTCGGCGATCTTCTGACCTACGCCCTTGAGGGCAGTCAGCGGTTGGGTCAGGCCGCGGGCGTCGGGCTCGACGAACGGCAGGTCCGGCTCCAGCGCCGACACCGGGGTCTCCAGCGTCTCTTCATCGGCGTCGTCGAAGTCGGGCATCGCCTCTTCCATAACCGGCGCGGGGGCTTTGGCCGGCGGCGGGGCTGGGGGCTTAGCCGGCGGCGGGGTTGCCGGCCGGCCCGGGGCGATGGGGCGGGGCTGCGCCTCCGGTCGGGCTGGGGCTTCTTGCCTGGTGGGCGGCGCGACCGGTTTGGCCGGCGGCGGCGCGGGGCGGGCGGGCGGCGCGGCTTGCGGCCGGCGGGCGCGCCGCCGCTCGATGCCGGCCAGCAGCGAGCCAATGGCCTGGGCGCGGGCCTCCACGCCCGACAGCCGCCCATACTCCATCAGCACTTCCGATACCTGTTCGGCCAGGGCCAGATCGGCCTCGTCCGTCGCCTCCTCGGTGGCCTGTGTCACCCAGTAGACGGCGAACTGGCGGATGCCGCCGACGACGGCCTTGTTCTGGTAGCCCTGTTGTCTTTCCAACTCGAGCACGCGCTCGAGCCGTGTCAATGCTCGGTCCATAGTTTTTAGGTGCTCCCGCCCACGGCCGCCCCTTTGGGCCAGGCCGGGTCGAAAAACGCGCCGCGGTCGGGCGGATTACTCCGCGCCGAGAATGTAGAAGTAGTGCGGTTGCCCGCCCTCGATGACCTCGACCTCCACGTGGGGGCAGCGATCACGGATGTGGTCGGCGGCTTCGGCCGCCTGGGTCATGGTTACGTCTGCGCCATAGTATAGCGTGATAATGCCGCAGGCGGCCGCGTCCAGATGGGGCAACAGCATGTCGAGCACCGCCCGCTCGTCCGGCCCAGAGCAGCACAGGCGGCCGTCGGCCAGGCCGATGATCGCCCCTTGCTCCACCTCCACCCCGTTCAACTGGACGGTGCGCGTCGCCCGCGTGATCTCGCCCGTGTGCACCAGCCCCAGAGCGCGGGTCATGGCCGCGGCGTTAGCAGCCACGTCCTTATCCGGGTCGAGGGCCATGAGCGCGGCGATGCCCTGCGGCGCGGAGCGGCTGGGCACGACAGCGACGTTCTTGACGCTCAGGTCGCGCGCCGCCTCGGCGGCCAGGATGATGTTCTTGTTGTTGGGCAAAACGACGACCTTGTCGGTCGGCAGCGAGTCAATGGCCTCGTAGATCTCCTCCGTGCTGGGGTTGTTGGTCTGTCCGCCGTCAACGACGACCGCCGCGCCGAGGCTGCGGAAGACGCCGGCCAGCCCGGCCCCAGAAGCGACCACGACCACGCCCACCTGATCCGGTTCGACGGTGATCACCGGCGGCACGGGTGGCGGCGCGGCGTGGACGATCTCCTCCATCTGCGCCTGCATGTTCTCCACCACCACGTCGGAGATGTGGCCCAGGCTGATGCCGTAGCTGAGCGGCCGGCCGGGGTCGCTGACGTGGACGTGGACCTTGATGGTGCTCTCGTCGCCGACGACGACGGTCGAGTCGCCCATCGCGTCGATGCGGGCGCGCACTTCCAACACGTTCAGATTGCGCCCGCTCAGGATGAACTGCACGTCATAGGGGAACTCCAGCGAACCCCCTTCGGGCATGGCGTGGGCCTGAGCGGGCAGCGGGGCGGCCGGGGCGGCCGGGGTAGCGGCCACCGCCGTCGCCGTCGCCGGCCCGTTCAGCTCCAGCTTGCCCTGGGCATAGCGCATCATGCCTTCCATGATGTAGACCAACCCCTGGCCGCCGGAGTCGACGACGCCCGCCTGGCGCAAGATGGGCAGTTGGTCAGGCGTGCGCTCCAATGCCTGCTGGCAGCGTTCCAGGATGCGCTCCAGCATGAAGCGCAGGTCTTCGCTCTTGCGGGCCGCGTCGGCCGCCTCGGCCGCGCCCTCGCGGATGACGGTCAGGATGGTGCCCTCGACTGGCCGCATGACGCCCTTGTAGGCCGTGTCGGCGGCGCTCTGGAAGGCGGCGGCCAGATCGATGGTGGTGAACGTCTCCTTGCCGGCCAGTTCCGCGGCCAGGCCGCGCCAGATCTGGCTCAGGATGACGCCCGAATTGCCGCGCGCACCCATCAGCGCCCCTTGGGCTATCTGGGCAGCCACGCGGCCGACGTGGTTCTCTTCGCTGCTCTCCACGCGGGCGTAGGCCGAGCGCATGGTGAGTAGCATGTTAGTGCCCGTGTCGCCGTCGGGCACGGGGAACACGTTGAGCGCGTTCACGTGATCGCGGTTTTGTTCCAACCACACCAGTCCGGCGCGGGCCATCTTCCGTAGCTGCGGCCCTGTGCAGCGCAGCCATTTGCCCGCAAAGGTCGCTGGAATGGGGGGTGTGCTTAATGCTGTTGACAACGCTCTCTTCCTCCGCAAAACCGCCGGACTACTGCCGGGTGCTCATGCGCAACCCCTGCACGTAGACGTTGACGGCATGCACGGGCAGACCCAGGGCCTTCTCGACGTGAAACTTGACCGTATGCTGGATGCTTTCGGCCACGGCCCGCAGCCGCACGCCGTACTCCACGATCACGTAGACGTCGATGATGATCTGCTCACCTTCGACCTTGACTTCCACCCCGCGACGGTTGTCGCGCGACAGCAGTTGCGCGATTCCGTTGACGAGGTTCTTGCTGGACATGCCCACGACGCCATAGCACTGATGCACCGCCTGAGTGGTTATCGTGGCGATAGTGGCCGAGGAGATGTCAATTCGTCCTTTTGCTTCCTCTTGAACCGGCATAGGCGGGTCGCTCCTGCCCCCGTCGGAATGGGCTTGCAAGGTCTGCGCATCCTGACTATAATTAAGGGTTGTTCTTTAGAGTGTGAAACCTGTGGGCGACCAATCGGTCGCCTTTAGTTTGGACGCCACACAACGGGCGTCGGGTAAGGTGAAATTATGGCGAAATGTGAAGTATGTGGCAAGGGGCCGATGAGCGGTCAGAACGTGAGCTTCTCGCAGCGCAAGACGAAGCGGCTGTTTCGGCCCAATATCCAGAAGACGACCGTCTATGAGAACGGCCGCCGCGTGCGCCGCACGATGTGCGTCCGTTGCATGAAGACGATGGCCAAGGCCTAAGTCAAGGCGTTCTCGCCGCGTCGCCACACTCAACCCGTGGCGGCCATTCGTAAACGAACGTGCGCCGGCGCATGAGCGCCGGCTTTCGTTTTTCCGGCGGTCGCGAGCAGCGTTGCCCTCCAGCGTCAAAATCTGTGCAATCTGCGTAATCGGTGGTTTCTCCTCTTCTACCCCACGTCGCTACGAAACAAGCGCGCCGCCCCGGCGGCCATCAGCCCATCACACACCGCCGCCTCGCCGCTCTCATCGACCAGGGCGATAAGGTTGCCGCCCCGCCCCGCCCCGCTCAACTTGGCCCCCAGCGCCCCGGCCGCCCGCGCCGCGCCGGCCAAATGGTCGAGGTCGGCCGACGAGACGGTCATCTCGACCAGTTGGGCGTGGTTCTCGTCCATCAAGCGGCCGACGGCGGCCAGGTCGCCGGCGGCCAGCGCGGCGCGCCCCGCCTCGGCCAGCCGGCCGCAGGCGTCGAAGATCGCCTCGAAGCGGTCGCGCTCCGCCTCCCAACGGCGGCGCACGTCGCCGACGACGACTTTGGTGGCGCTGCGCACGCCGGTGTCGGCGATGACCAGCCGCAGCGGACGCGCCGGGCGAAAGGTCTCGATGCGGTTGGCCGGCTGTTGGCGCACAAAGTAGACCGGCTGCTCGAAGGCGATGACGGTGTTGTCGATGCCGCTGGGCGTGCCGTGGTGCAGCCGCTCGATCTCGTAGGCCAGCGCCGACACCTCCTCGCGGCTCAACGCTAACTGGAAGCAGTCGCCCAGGGCGCGAATGACGGCCACGGCGATAGCCGCGCCGCTGCCCAGCCCGCTGGCGATGGGGATAGCGCTGCTGACGCTGAGCGACAGGCCCGGCGGCAGCGGCCGGCCGGCGCGCTGCTCCATCAGGCGGGCCGTGGCCGCCAACGCGTTGTCGGCCCGCGCCGCGGCCAGCGTCGTCGCCCGCCCCAGGTCAGGGGCGACGAGGCGCACCTCCGGCCCGTCGCCCATCTCCACCACTGCTCGCGCCCGCAACTGCGTCACCGGCGCGGCCAGGGCCGGGCGGCCGTAGACCACAGCGTGTTCGCCGAAGAGGATGACTTTGCCGGGCGCGGTGGCCGTGATCATAAAGGGTGCTCTCAGGCCAGCAGATAGAGGGCGATGAAGACCGTCAGGCCATAGAACAGCAGGTTGATCTGGAACGGCCGGTCGCGCAACAGAATCTCTTCCGGCGCGCCGCCCTCGTTGCGAATGTGGATGAGATAGAGATAGCGAAAGATGCCGTAGAGAACGAACGGGATGGTCAGCATCATGGCATGGTTCTCCGGCAGCCCCTCGGCCAGAAAGGTGTAGAGGCTATAGGACACCACGGCGCTGGTCGTTACAATGCCTTGCAGGCGGTCGATAAGGTCGAGGTTGTAGTCGTCGAGGATGGCCCGGTGGTTGGCCGCCTCGCCGCCCAGCAGCACCAATTCGTGCCGCCGCTTGCCCAAAGCCATGAACAGGGCCAGGAAGCCGCCGAAGATGTAGAGCCAGGGCGAGAAGCGCTCTACGTCGATGACGACGACGCCGGCGGCGATGCGCAGTACGAAGCCGGCGGCAATGGTCAATACGTCGATCAGCACGACGTGCTTCAGCCGGAAGGTGTAGGCGATCTGCGACACCAGATAGATCAGCAGGATGGCCGCCAACTCCCACTTCAGCAAGTAGCCGGCCACCAGACTGAAGGCGGCCAGCAACACCGCCGCCGCGCCGGCCACGCGCGGATTGAGCCGCCCCGACGGCAGCGGCCGGTTGCGCTTCGTCGGGTGTTGCCGGTCGCTCTCGATGTCGGCCAGGTCGTTCATCAGGTAGACCGCGCCGGACATGAGGCACAGCAGGACGAAGGCGATCACGACCGGCACAACGCTGGCCGGGTCGAAGAACTTGCGGTCGAACAGCAGCGCCACGAAGACGAAAGCGTTTTTGGGCCACTGGCGCGGCCGCATGGAACGGATGAGATCGATCAGCACACGTCACTCCCTCAGTAAATACGACTGTCTTTCTATCACGAATGGTGAGGGCGGGCCACTTCTGCGCCAGGCGGCACGAAAAAGGACAAGGCGACCGGGAGGCGACGCGGCGCTGGGCCACGCTTTGCTCCTGGTCGCCTTGCCCTCTTGCGCGAGCAGGCGAACCGTAAAACGCTTAGCAGACGGTTGCCGTGGTGTTGAAGAACCAGTTATAGGCAAAGAACGGATAGGCGTGGGCCGTCTGGACGCGGAGAGCAATGCGATTCCAGCCGGCGAACTGGGCCGGGATGCCGAACTCGGCCGTCAGCGTGCCGCCTGTGCCGGAGTTGATCGTACCGACTTCAACGCCGCCGATGCCCTGCGTGCCGAACGCGCCCATCGTCACTCTGAACGTCTGGTTCGGCGGGAAGTTGGCCGTCTGAATCTTAACCGAGCCGTTCTGCACCACGCTGCAAACCGTGAAGGTCGGGATGCCGGTGTAGATCGGCCCCGGCGGCACGGTCGGCGGCGGCTGGCCGCCGGTGCCGGTGGTGTTGTTGTAGAACCAGTTGTAGGCGAAGAACGGGTTGGCGTGCGCCGTCTCGGCCCGGATGGCGATCTGATACGACTTCTGCAACTGGGCCGGGATGGGGAACTGCGCCTTCAGCGCCCCGCCAACACCCGACTGCAACGTCCCGACGACGATACCGTTAATGCCGCGCGAACCCATCGGGCCCATGCGCACGGTGAACGTCTGATTGGGCGGGAAGTTGGTGGTCTGGATGGTGACCGTCTTGTCCATGTCGACGGCCGAGATGCTGAAGGTCGGAATACCGGTGTAGCCGGGGATGCCGCCCGTGCCGGGGCCGCCGGTCGTGGTGTTGTTATAGAACCAGTTGAAGGCGTAGAACGGATAGGCGTGCGACGTTTGCAGCCGGATGGCGATCTGGTAAGAGCCTTTCAACTGCGCCGGGATGTTGTAGGTCGCGCTGAACGACCCGCCCACGCCGGAGTTGATTGTCGCCACCGGAATGCCGTTGATGCCCTTCGATCCAAACGGCCCCATTGTCACGACGAAGTTCTGATTCGCCGGGAAGTTGTGGGTTTGGATGGTCACGGTCTGATCCGTTACCACACTGCTGATGCTAATGGTCGGGATGGTGCTGGATCGAACCTGATTAGCGCCGGCAAAGACGGCCACCGCGACGAGCAAGAGCACGAGGATGAAATACCGCGGGCGAATCAGCGCGCCGAACCGCCGGCCGTTCGCCTGTCCGCTACCTTCTGACGAATGTGAAGTCATTCTTAAACCTCCTGACCATTCACCTGTTGCTTGGCGGGCGATGATGGCCTGGCTCAAACCGGGCGCAGGGGAGCCATCATACTTTCCTAATACCCTCTTAAGTCCCCATAGTATACATAAGTATTTTTGGGATTTCTATAGAACAGAGGTTCTTTCTTGTCATAATAACAGGGTGTATCCCACTTTCTGGAGTGNNGAACGGACCGGCTACAGGTTATTGGTGACGAAGCGGCGCGCCGTCTCGGCCAGCACGGCCGCGCCGGGGGCCAACACGCTTTCGTCGATGTCGAAGGTGCTGGTGTGGTGATGGCGCGGCGCGCCTTCGGGCACGCACGCCCCCAGCATGAACATCGCCCCCTTGCCGCGCTGGGTCATGTAGGCGAAGTCCTCCGCGCCCATGCCGAACGGCCGCTCGTGGACGACCGCCTCGCCCAGCAAGTCGGCAGCCACAGCGCGCATCCAGCCGTTGGCTTCCGGGTCGTTGATCATCGGCGGGTAGCCCTTGATGATGTTGAGCTTGTAGCCGCCGCCCAGGTGCTCGGTCAGGCGCAGGGCGTTCTCCACCTCGGCCCACAGTTGCTCGCGCACCTCCGCCCGCAGCGAGCGCAGCGTGCCGCGCAGCAGCACTTCGTTGGGGATGACGTTGCTGGCCGCGCCGCCGCTCACCTGGCCGATGCTGACGACCGACGGCTCCAGCGGATTGATGCGCCGCGACGGAATGGCGTAGAGCGCGGTCAGCACGGGGGCCAGCATGTAGATGGGGTCGCTGCCGGTGTGGGGGTAAGCGCCGTGCGCGCCGTCGCCGGTGAGCCAGGCGTCGAACGAGTCAACCGCGGCCAGGCTTGGCCCGTCGTAGAACTGGAATTGGCCGCTGGGCTGGTCGGCCGAGACGTGCAGGGCGATGACCGCGTCGATGCCCTCCAGCGCGCCATCGTCGATCATGGCCGTCGCGCCGCTGATGTTGTTCTCGTCAAACGCCTCCTCGGCCGGCTGGAAGAGCAGGCGCACCCGGCCGCGCCACGGCTCATCGCGGTAGCTCTGGCGCAGCATATGGGCCACGCCCAATAGGATGGCGGTGTGGGCGTCGTGGCCGCAGGCGTGCATGACGCCGGGGTTGCAAGAGCAGTAGGGTTCGGCGTTGGCCTCGCTGATGGGCAGGGCGTCCATGTCGGCGCGAATGGCGATCAGCGGGCCGTCGTCGCCCAGGTCGGCCACGACGCCCGTCTTGCCCACGCCGGTGCGCACGCGGTAGCCGCCGATCTCGGCCAGCGTGTCGGCCACCAGCGCGGCGGTCTGGTACTCCTGGAAGCTGAGTTCAGGGTTGGCATGGATGACGCGCCGCAGGCGGATCATCTCGTCGCTGAGTAGCTTGGCTTTGTCGAGCATAAGGAGTTCTCCGAGAGATAAAGGAAGATTGATAGAAAATCAGAATATTGATCCGCAGATTGGGCAGATTGGGCAGATTTCAGAATAAAGCGGGATGATTTCTTCCTTCTGAAATCTGCCCAATCTGCCTAATCTGCGGATCATCCTTCTTCAATTCACGCAACCAGTAGGGAAACGTCATAGAGAATCGGCGGGGACGGTGGTAATGGCCGTGGCCTCGTCGGCGCGCAGGGCCATGCAGGCCACGCCCTGCACTACACCCTCCTTGGCCGGAATCTCGTCGGCGGCGAAGCGGATCAGCTTGCCCAGCCGCGAGATGATGAACAACTCGTCGCCGGCCCGCACGCGCGCCGCGCCGACGAGTTGCTCCGTCTTCATGGCCACCTTGCCGGCCGCCGCCGGGGCCTTGTTGGCGGCAAAGCCGCTCATCAGGCGCACCGTCCCCTGCCCGTCGCCGCCCAGCAGGAAGACGCCGTCGTCGGCCCGGACGGCGGTCACGGCCACGGCGGCGTCGGTCACGTCGAGGCGGATGCCCAGGCAGCCGCGGGCCGGCACCTGTGTCTCCATAAAGCGGATGGCCTTGCCCTCACGCGAGGCCAGGAACAGGTCATCGTTGCCGCCCGACCAGGCGGCGGCCACCAGCGGCCCACCTTCCTTCAGATCGTGGAAGCTCGTGCCGGGGATGAGGCTGCCGCCCAGATAGGACGCTCGCACCCGCCGCACCCAGCCGCGCTGGCTGAGCAGGATAATGTACTGCCCGCCCCCCTCGCTCAGCGCGCCGACGACCCGCTCGCCCGGCCGCAGCGGCAGCAGATCGGCCAGGGCCATGCCGCGCGCCCGCACCGGCGACTCCGGCAGCTTGCCCGCCGGCAGGCGAAAGGCGCGGCCGTCGGACGTGAACAGCAGCAGCGTGTCGGCCTCGCCCACGTGGGCCAGCAGCGATGGCGCGTCGTCGTCGGCCGCGTCCAGGTCAAAGACGCCCATGCCGCCGCGCCGCTGCCGGCCGTAGAGGTGGCGCGGTGTGCGCTTGGCCGCGCCGCGGCGACTGATGGTGACGATGGCGAAGGGCGAGGGGGGTTCGTCGGGCAGAGCGGCGGGCGCGGTGGCCCGCAGTTCGCTCCGGCCGCGCAGGCGGGCCAACTCGGCCTCCAGCGCCTCAACGTAGGCGGCAACGTCGGCCGGGGCCTGGCTCAAGTCGGGGCGTTCGGTCATGGCGTCGCCTCGTCCACGGCGCACAGAGGCAGCAGGGTGCCCATGTCCACCGGCCGGCCCGCGAAATTGGCGAAGGTCAGGTCGTTGAACGGCAAGTCGAACGCGCGACGGGCCTGCTCCATCAGTTCCAGGTAGTTGGTCAGCACGCGCCGCGACCAGTCCAGCCCCAGCGCGGCGGCGGCGTCCTTCAGTTCGGCGTCCGTCGCCCCTTCCAGCTCCACGAAGTTGCCGAAGGGCATCTCGTCGAGCACCACTTCCACGTCGCGCCAGTGGAACGTCTGGCGATACTTCTCGTAACTCTGCACCGCACCAAAGCCCAGCCGGGCGAAGATGAGGGCCATGCGGTCGAACTCCTCGACGGTCAACTCGATCTCCTCGCGGATCTTGGCTTCGCTGCCGGCGTCCTGGTCGGATAGCCCTTTGTAGGTCAAGCGCACGCGGCTGTCCTGCCGCAGCCGCAGCAGCGCCTGGCGGGCCAGCAGCGCGCCGTCGGCCGTGTCGAAGCGTACGTTGCGCTCGTGGACGCGCGGCGCGCCGGTCGTCGCCCCGGCCGCGACCAGCCGCCGCCGCACCGCCTCCAGGTCATCGACCAGGAACTTTACCTCAACTTCGACATTCGGTTCCATGATATTTCAAGAAGAAAAGAAACCGCAGATTACGCAGATTTCGCAGATTGCTTGAGCTAAGCTGCGTAATCTGCGGTTTCCCTACGCTTCGTCATGTTCCTGGCTGATGCCCACCAGCGGCTGATCCTTCTCGACGCTGGCCCCGGCGCTGACGTGGATGTGGGTCACGACGCCGTCGCACGGCGCGCGCAGCTCGTTCTCCATCTTCATGGACTCCAGGATGACCACCTTCTGCCCGCGCTGCACCACGTCGCCCACGGCCACGGGCACGGCGACGATGATGCCCGGCATGGGTGAGGCGACGATGGCTTCCCCGTCGACGCTCATCCCCGTCGTGCGCATCCGGCCCAGCCGGTAGGCGCGCTCATCCTGCACCTGGACGCTGTAAAGCTCGCCCTCGATGAGCACCTCCCAATGATCGCTGCGCTCTTCGACTACGGCGGCGACGGAACGATGGTTCATCAGCAGCGACGTCACTCCGCCGGCGGGCAAGCGGCGAAAATCGACCTCCTGCGGCCGGCCATCGATGAGAATGCCCCGGTCGGCGTCAATTTCGATGGTGTACTCTTGATCTTTGACGGTGGCTATGTATTTCATGGGCAGTTGCCAGTTGTCAGTTGTTAGTTGTCAGTAGTCGTTGGTCGTTAGTCGCATGACGAACGACCAACGACTACACCCTATCTGCGCAGCCGCTCCCAGCGCGAGTACCACTTCCAGTTGCTCGTGTCGCGCGCGCCGGGGGCGACAAGTTGGGCCGCGCGCTGGTTCTGCTCGTGGGCGGCCAGCGTGGCCAGCAGCGCCGCCTCCAGGGCGTGGGCGGTGTCGCGGTCGTCCATGCTGAAGCGGTCTTCGACGAACTTGGTGTCGAACTGGCCGGACAGGAAGCGGTGGCTGTCCATCATGTGCTGGTGGAACGGGATGTTGGTCTTCACGCCCATGATCCGGTACTCCTCCAGCGCCCGCCGCATGCGCAGCACCGCCTCGCCGCGCGTCTCGCCATAGCAGATAAGCTTGCTGATCATCGAGTCGTAGTAGGGCGAAATCTCGTTGCCCTCGAAGACGCCGGTATCGACGCGCACCCCCGGCCCGGTGGGTAACTGTACCGAGGTGATGACGCCGGTGGAGGGCAGATAGCTGTTGTAGGGGTCTTCGGCGTTGATGCGGCACTCGATAGCCCAGCCGTTGATGACCACGTCCTCCTGCCGCAGCCGCAGCCGCCGGCCGCGGGCGATGCGCAACTGCTCCTGGACGATGTCGATGCCTGTTACCAGTTCCGTCACCGGGTGTTCCACCTGGACACGGGTGTTCATCTCCAGAAAGTAGAAGTTCTTGTCGCGGTCGACGAGGAATTCAATTGTACCCGCATTGACATAATTTACCGCACGGGCGGCGGCCACAGCCACCTCGCCCATCCGCCGCCGCAGGTCGTCATCGACGACAAACGATGGCGCTTCCTCGATCAACTTCTGGTGGCGACGCTGCAGCGAGCACTCACGCTCGCCCAGGTAGATGGTGTTGCCGTGGCTGTCGGCCAGCAGTTGAATCTCGATGTGGCGCGCCTCGATGATCATCTTCTCGATGTAGACTGTGTCGTCGCCAAAGGCGGCCTTGGCCTCGCGGCGGGCCGAGGCGAAGGCGTCGGCCAACCCCGCCGCCGAACTCACCGGCCGCATCCCCTTGCCGCCGCCGCCGGCCGCGGCCTTGACCAGCACCGGGAAGCCCATCTCTTTAGCGGCAGCAGCCATCTCGGCATCCGTCTGGCCCGGCGTCGTGCCGGGCACGACGGGCACGCCGGCAGCCATGACCGTTGCCCGGGCCATGAGCTTGTCGCCCATAATGCCGATGGCCCGCGCCGGCGGGCCGACAAAGACGATGCCGGCGTCGGCGCAAGCCTGGGCGAACTTCTCGCGCTCGGCCAGGAAGCCGTAGCCGGGGTGAATGGCCCCCGCGCCGGAGCGCTGGGCCACGTCGATGATCCTATCCATCACCAGATAGCTGTCGCGGGCAGCCGGTGGGCCAATGTGGTAGGCCTCGTCGGCGAAGCGCACGTGGGGCGCGTTGCGGTCGGCGTCGGAGTAGACGGCGACGGTGGCGATGCCCAGTTCGCGCGCCGCGCGCAGGATGCGCATGGCGATCTCGCCCCGGTTGGCGATGAGCAGCTTGTCGAACTTCTGAACTAACAGACCATCATCCCTTAGCATAGTTGTCTCTCAAGAGGAGTGATCCGCAGATTAAGCAGATTACCAGAGCCTCACCCGCTCTCTTCCCTAATCCCTAACCCCTAATCCCTAACCCCTACAACGGAATGTTGCCGTGCTTCTTAGGCGGATTCTGATCGCGCTTGTTCTGTAGCATATTGAGGGCGTTGATCAGGCGCGGCCGTGTTTCGCTCGGTTCGATCACGTCGTCGATGTAGCCGCGCTGGGCGGCGATGTAGGGGTTGGCCAGGTGCTCGCGGTACTCGTGCACCAGTTCGCTCCGTTTGGCTTCCGGCGTGTCGGCGGCGGCGATCTCGCGTCGGTAGATGATGTTGACCGCGCCATCCGGCCCCATGACGGCGATCTCGGCCGTCGGCCAGGCCACGTTGAAGTCGGAGCGGATGTGCTTGCTGTTCATGACACAGTACGCGCCACCGTAGGCCTTGCGGGTGATGACCGTCAGCTTGGGCACGGTGGCCTCGCAAAAGGCGTAGAGCAGCTTGGCCCCGTGGCGGATGATGCCGCCGTGCTCCTGATCCAGCCCGGGCAAAAAGCCGGGCACGTCCTCAAAGACGATCAGCGGAATGTTGAAGCAGTCACAGAAGCGGACGAAGCGCGCCGCCTTTTCGCTGGCGTTGATGTCCAGCACGCCGGCCAACACCATCGGCTGGTTGGCGACGATGCCGATGCTGTGGCCGCCCAGCCGGGCGAAGCCGACGACGATGTTCTGGGCGTAGTGCTCCTGAATCTCGTAGAAGCGACCTTCGTCAACGATCAGCCGGATGACGTCCTTGATGTCGTAAGCCTGATTGGGATTCTCCGGCACAACGCTGTTCAGCGCCTCGTCGGCCCGCAGGCCATCGTCGTTGCTCTCGCGGAAGGGAGCGTCTTCCATGTTGTTGGACGGCAGGTAGCCCATAAGCTCGCGGATCAGGAAGAGGCAGTCCTCTTCCGACTCGGCAGCCATGTGGGCCACGCCGCTGATGACGTTGTGGGTCATGGCCCCGCCCAGCTCTTCGTGAGTGACGTCCTGGTGCGTCACCGTCTTGACCACGTCCGGCCCGGTGATGAACATGTGGCTGCTGCCCTTCACCATGAAGATGAAGTCGGTCAGGGCGGGCGAGTAGACCGCGCCGCCGGCGCATGGCCCCATGATGACGCTAATCTGCGGCACGACGCCGGAGGCCAGGGTGTTGCGCAGGAAGACGTCGGCGTAGCCGGCCAGGCTGACCACGCCCTCCTGGATGCGCGCCCCGCCGGAGTCGTTGATGCCGACGACCGGCGCGCCGTTGCGCATGGCCATGTCCATGATCTTGCAGATCTTCTCGGCGTGGACGCCGCTCAGGCTACCGCCGAAGACGGTGAAGTCCTGGCTGAAGACGTAGACCAGGCGGCCGTCAATCGTCCCCCAGCCGGTGACGACGCTATCGCCCATGAACTTCTTCTTGTCCATGCCGAAGTTGGTCTCGCGATGGACGACGAGGGCGTCCACCTCATGGAACGAGCCTTTATCCAGCAGGATGTCGATCCGTTCGCGGGCCGTCAATTTGCCCTTGGCCTTCTGGGCGGCCAGCCGGTCTTCGCCGCCGCCCTCTCGCGCTTGTTTCTTCAACTGGCGGAGTTGTTCGATCTTGGGGTTCATAGGGTGCGTCGGTCAGCTACCTCCTTGGGTGACAGTGGGTGGGGAAGGCCGGGGCGAGGCGGCCGGCGGCCAGAGCGCCCACGCCGCCAGACCGACGAACGCCGCATAGAGCAGAACGGGCAGCGCGGCCGGCAGCGTGGAGGCGAAGAGAATCATCATACTGAGTTCAAGAACACCATAGGCGACCAGAAGCAACGGAACCAGCCGCCGGGCGGCATGAGGACGAAGGTGGAAGGCGACGGCGGCCAGGGCCATGACGACCATCCACCCCAGGGACGCGGCCAATCGCCAGCGCACGTCGAGAGCGACGGACAGATCGCGCAACCACTCCCCCTGCGGCCACAGCGCCAGCGCCCGCGCCCCGTTGAGCAGCGCCAGCAGCCAGACTCCCAGCCGAACAAGACCAACAGCGCGCGGGCGGAGCGAAGCAGCAAAGGCGCTCATGGGTTGATTATATGACAAGCAGATGAGGCGTCCAAGCGTAGGCACAGCGTGGGTCAACTGTCCCTTGCCCCCGCCGCCGATTCGCGTTAACTTCTCCGATCATGAGTCAGACACCCGATTGGGATAAGGCGTGGCAAGGGCTTGAACCGCAGCAGCCAAAGTCGCGGCGCGGCTGCTTTGGCCTGGCCATTGTCGCCGCCGTATTATTGATGCTGGGCGTGTTGGCCCTGGCCGTCTTTGCTCGCCAGCGGGCGGCGGACAGCCCAGACCTGGTATTGCCGGGCACCGACCAGCCGCCCACGGCCGTCGCCGGTGAGGGCACGGCCCCGCCCGCCGGCGAAGCCACCGCCACCCCCGGCTCCGGCCTGGCGGCCACGGCCACGCTGCCCGGCGACGCGGCCACGCCCACCCTGCCGCCCGCCTCCGACGTCGCCGCCGCCCGCTACGCGCCCATCCTCGACGGCGACCCGACCGACTGGGCGCAGTTGCCGTTCTACACCTCGCCCTACACCGTCTTTACCGACGAGACGTGGGACGGCAGCGACGACCTAGGCGCTACGTGGTGGGTGGCCTGGGATGACGTGTACCTCTACTTCGCCTTCACCGTCGTCGATGACATCCATGCCCAGAACCAGAGCGGCAGTTCGACCTTCCGCGGCGACAGCCTGGAGTTGCAGATCGATACCGACCGGCCGGGCGACTTCGGCCCGCGGCTCAGCCCCGACGACTTTCAGATCAGCCTGTCGCCGGGCGACTTTGGCGCGCTGCCGCCGTCGGCCTGGCTGTTCCAGGGCACGGGCAGCGGCGACATGCTCGATGCGCCCGCCGGCCACACCATCGTCGTGGCCGCGCGGCCGACGGCCGACGGCTACACCCTGGAGGCGGCCATCCCCTGGGTCAACCTGGGGATAACACCCACGCCCGGCCTGGTCATCGGCATGGCCGTCAACGCCAACGACAACGACACCCCCGGCGCGGCGGTGCAGGAGCTAATGAAGTCCAACGTGCCCGGCCGTCGCTTCGGCGACCCGACCACCTGGGGCACGCTGACCCTGCAATAGCGCGATCTTACGAAACCCTTACGCCCCGCCTCCCTCTAACACCCTTCCAACGCGCGCGGCCTAGGATCATAAGAAAAGAAACCACAGATTACACAGATTTCACAGATTCCAGGAATCTGTGAAATCTGTGTAATCTGTGGTTCCAACTCTTACTCTTTTGGAGTGTGACATGAAGTACAAGGTACAGAAGACAGACGCGGAGTGGCGGGCGCAGTTGACGCCGGAGCAGTACCACGTGACCCGCGAGAAGGGCACGGAGCGGGCCTTCACCGGCGCGCTGTACTACAACAAAGACAAGGGCATCTACAGTTGCGTGGCCTGCGGCGCGGAACTGTTTAGCTCGGAGCAGAAGTATGAGTCGGGCAGCGGTTGGCCCAGCTTTTGGGCGACGCTGAACGAGGAGAATGTCGCCGAGCAGACCGACCGCAGCTTGTTCATGGTGCGTACCGAGGTTCACTGCGCCAACTGCGGCGCGCACCTGGGCCACCTCTTCGACGACGGCCCGCAGCCGACGGGGATGCGCTACTGCATCAACTCGGCGTCGCTGTCCTTCGCCAAGGACGAGTAGAGCTAAAAGAATAAACCACAGATTACGCAGATTTCACAGATTCTCAGAACGGCGTTCTGAGAATCTGTGAAATCTGCGTAATCTATGGTTTATTTTTATGTCAACCCCTCCAGAAGCGCCAACAGCGCCGGCCGCAACGCGCCGAGCAGATAGCCCCCCTCCTGCACCAGCAGAATCGGCCGCCCCAGCGCCGCCAGACTCCGCCCGATGGGCCGGAAGGCGTCGGGCGACAGGCGCATCCCACCGTGCGGGTCGCCGGCCAGCGTATCGAAGCCCAGCGAAACGATGAGCGCATCGGGCGCGACGGCATCCACCGCCGCCAACGCCCAGTCGAGCGCCCGCCAGTAAGCGGTTGCCTCAGTGTCAGCCGGCAAGGCGACGTTGAGGGTCGCGCCCTCGCCTTCGCCCGCGCCCATCTCGTCGGGGTAGCCGGCGTAGTAGGGGTACTCGTCGGCCGGGTCGGCGTGGAGCGAGCAGAAGAAGACGTCGGCCCGCTCATAGAAGAGCGCCTGCGTGCCGTTGCCGTGGTGGTAGTCCAGGTCGAGGATGGCCGGGCGACGGCCGCGCTCGGCCAGCCAGTGGGCGGCGATGGCGGCGTTGTTAAGGTAGCAGTAGCCGCCGTAGAGGTCGCGGTAGGCGTGGTGACCGGGCGGGCGGGTCAGGGCGTAGACCAGCGGCGACTCATAGAGCGCCTGCGCCGCCGACAGGGCCGTTTGCGCCGCGGCGTAGGCCGCGTCCCAGGTGTGGGGCAGGATGGGCGTCAGGCTGTCGGTGCAGTGGTGGCCCAGTTGCGCCCAGATGTTGTGAGCCACGCGGCGCGCCCCGCCCGACTCGCGCACGGCGAAGGTGTCGGGCACGGCCGGCCGCGGCCCCTCCTTCAACTGGGCGAAGCGGCGGTAGGCCGTCTGCAACAGGGCCAGCAACTCCGGCGAGTGGACGGCGGCGATGGGGGCGATGCCGAAGTCGCCCGGCGCACAGGCGCGCGCGCCGAAGTCGAGCGCCGCCTGCCGCAGCTCTTCGACCCGTTCCGGTGCGTCGGAGTGATCGGCCGGGGCGTGCCGGCTGTGGCCGGGGGAGTAGAACAGCGGCAGTGAGTCGGGCATGGGGCTAGAGCACCAGCTTGACCACGTTCTCGCCGTCGTCGACCTCGCCCGTTTCCTCAAAGCCCAGCCGGATGTAGAACGGCCCGGGGCTGCCCTCGCCCGGCACGTAGCTGGTGAAAAGCTCGGTCGCGTTGGGCCGCGTGCGGACGTGGTCGATGAATGACTCCAGCGCCCGGCGGCCGAAGCCCAGCCCCTGGTAGCGCCCGTCGATCATGTAGCGCCACAGGAAGTACTCCGGCTTCTCCGGGTCATCGAAGAGCATCACGAAGCCGACCGGCGTCTCGTCGGCGTAGATGGCCCGGAACCAGGCCTTCGGCTCGAAGTAAGCCTGGGCAATGGACGTGGCGTTTTCGGCCACGAAGTGCGTCTGCGTTGGCTTCACTTTCAGGCGGATGATGGCGCGCACCGTGTCGGCGGTTACTTCGCGCAGGCTGACAACGGCGTCGCGGGTTACTTCTGTCTCTGGCTGCTCGTTCATGCGACAGAAAATAGCGCAATCCGCGCCGGATGCAACATGTAGGGCGGGTTGGCAACCCGCCTTACCTTAACGTCGCTTGCCCACCCTCCTCTTCTGGCCTATAGTTGGCGGCTGTATGGCACGTCGTCGCACCGCTCTGGCGGCCCTGTTGGGGCTGCTGCTCCTCGCCATCGGCCATACCCAACGGGCCGAGGCCCAGGGCAACGAAATCCTGCAACTGGTCAACGCCGTCCGCGCCGAGTATGGCCTGGCGCCGGTGGCCTATAATGCCCAGTTGGCTACCGCCGCCCAGGGGCACGCCAACTTCCTCGCCACCGAGGGCGTCTACAGCCACTACGGCGTCAACGGCAGCACCTGGCAGGACCGCGCCCAGGCCGCCGGCTACCCCGGTTGGGCGGGCGAGAACCTCGTCGGCGGCACGCGCCTGACCCCGCAGCAGGGCGTCACCTGGTGGCGTAACAGCGCCAGCCACTTCAGCAACATGCTCAACCCCCGCTGGACTGAGGCCGGCGTGGGCTTCGCCGTCGGCAACGGCCAGAACTTCTACGTCATGGTCTTCGGCACGCAATCCGAGGGGCCACCGCCGCGCGCCGAGCAACAGGTCGTTGACGTGCCTTTCATCGTCGCCCCCATCGCCCTGGCCGCGCCCAACCCCGACGGCTCCATCGTCCACGTCGTCGGCGAGGGCCACACCTTCTGGGCCATCGCCGCCCGCTACGAGGTGTCTATTGCCGACCTCTATCTGTTCAATGGCATGAACGATGACACCATGCTCAACCCCGGCGACAAGCTGACCATCCGTCTGGCCGACGGCCAGCCGCCGCCGCCCACGCCCACACCGCCGACGACCCACACCGTGCGCGAGGGGGAGTCACTGTGGACCATCGCCGCCGCCTATCGCACCGACCTGGACACCCTGCTGTGGCTCAACGGGGTGACCATCGACCACGTCGTCTACGCCGGCGACCAGGTGAAAGTGCGCCTGGGCGAAGGGGAAGCGCCGCCGCCGACGCCCACGCCGCAACAGAGCCACATCGTCCGCGCCGGCGATACCGCCTTCGGCATCGCCCTGCAATATGGTCTGTCGCTGGATGAGTTGCTGGCCTTCAACAAACTGAGCGCCGATGCCCTGCTGCAAATCGGGCAGGAGTTGCTCATCCACCCGCCGACGCCGACGCCCGAACCGACGCCCACGGCCACGCCGACGCTGACGCCGGTGGCCGTGGCTCTGGCCCCGTCGGCCTTCCGCGCCGCCTCGCCCACGCCCACCCGCGCGCCGACGGCCGTCGCCGTGGCCGACACGGCCGCCGCCGGCACCGGCGGCGAAGCGGATTGGGGCGACGTGCTGGGCATTGGGGCGATGGTGGTCGGGCTGTTGCTGACGGTGGCCGCCGGGGTGGCCATTATGGTGTTGTGGCGCAAAGAGTAAAGGGGAGAGCACATGAACCAGACGAGCATTGACTACGGTATGAGGACGCATCTCAATGCGCCCTACGAGACGGCCATCGAGCAGGTGACGGCCGCCCTGAAAGCCGAGGGCTTCGGCGTTTTGACGACGATTGACGTGAAGGCCACGCTGAAGCAGAAGCTCGACGTTGACTTCCGCCGCTACGTCATCCTGGGCGCGTGCAACCCGCCGCTGGCCCATCGCGCCCTGTCCACCGAACTGGAGATCGGCCTGCTGCTGCCCTGCAACGTCATCGTCTACGAGGACGAGAGCGGCGCGGGTAGCGTCGTCTCCATCGTCGATCCCCAGGCCATGCTGGGCGCGGGCATCAATCCGGCGCTGGCCCCCGTGGCCGACGAGGCCGCCGCCCGCTTGCGCCGCGTGCTGGAATCATTGAACGCAAGCTAAGCCGCCAAAGGAATGGCACGAAGGAATGGCACGAAGGAATGGCACGCTGATTGACGCTGATTAGGACGCCGATTGCCGCTGTTTTGAACCCATAGCAGCGCGAATCAGCGGCCAAATCAGCATCATCAGCGGGCCATTCTTCAAATTCCCCACAAACAAACACGACAATTTGATAAACGCCCCTCAATTGGGCACAATAGACCCAGTCCGTTGGCGACCTGCTGCCGCCACCCGTTGTAAATCAAACTGATCGCACGACCAACCGCCGCGCTCTCACCGGGGAGCGCGGCCAATTGCCATACGAGGCGCACACCATGGCCGACCCATTACGAATTCTGTTCCTCAGCGCCGAAGTCGCCCCCTTCGCCAAGACCGGCGGCCTGGGCGACATCGGCGGCTCGCTGCCCAAAGCGTTGCACGCCATGGGCCACGACGTGCGCGTCGTGATGCCCGCCTACCGCAAGATCGAGGAGGGCTACCCCGGCGTCAGCAGTATGCCGCTGCAACTCAACGTGCCCACCGGCTCCGGCGTCATCAATGCCGGCGCGTTCGAGGGGCGGCTGCCGGGCAGCGACGTGCCGGTCTACTTCATCGCCGAGTATGGCCTCTTCGCCCGGCCCAACATCTATGGCTACTGGGACGACCCCTACCGCTTCGCCTTCTTCAGCAAGGCGGCGCTGCACCTGACGCTCCAACTCGACTGGCGGCCGGACGTCGTCCACGCCCACGACTGGCACACCGCCCCAGCCCTGGCCTGGCTCCACACCGCCGGGCAGTCGGACGAACGCTTCCGGGGCATCGGCAGCGTCTTCACCATCCACAACCTGGCCCACCAGGGCAAGACGAACTGGAACGTCTTCGACTACATGCAGTTGTTCAGCCACAGCCTGGCCGAAGAGGGGTATGGCGAGGTCAACTTCATGGCCCGTGGCATCTACCACGCCAACATCATCAACACCGTCAGCCCGTCCTACGCCCGCGAGATCATGACCCGCGAGGGGGGCGCGGGCCTCGACGGCCTGCTGCGCCACCGCCAGCGCGACCTGCACGGCATCCTCAACGGGCTGGACTATGACGAATGGGACCCGGCCACCGACCCGCGCCTGGCCGCGCCCTACAGCCTGGACGACATGGCCGCCCGCGACGAGAACCGCCGCGCCCTGCAGGCGGCCGTCGGCCTGCCGCAACTCGACAACATCCCCATCCTGGGCATGGTCACCCGCCTCGACTGGCAGAAGGGCATGGACATCGTCGGCCACGCCCTGCACCTGCTGATGAATGGCTACTCCGGCCCGGCGCAGTTCGTCGTCCTGGGCACGGGCGCGTCGCACTACGAAGACATGTTCCGCCAGATGGCCGGCTATCACCGCGAGAAGATGTCGGCCTACATCGGCTACCACGCCGAACTGGCCCCGCTCATCTACGCCGGCAGCGACATCTTCCTGATGCCCTCCCTCTTCGAGCCGTGCGGCCTGGGGCAGATGATCGCCATGCGCTACGGCAGCGTGCCCATCGTCCGCGCCACCGGCGGCCTGGCCGACACGGTGCAGGACGGCATTACCGGCACCACCTTCTACGACTTCAACGCCGACGCCCTGTTCAATGCCATCCAGCGCGCCACCTATACCTATAATACCGACCGCGAAAGCTGGCGGCGTATTCAGGCCAACGGCATGGCCACCAACTTCAGTTGGGAGCGCTCGGCGCAGGGCTACCAGCAACTCTACACCTGGGCCTTGGCCCAGATGCACTACCACGGCTAAGACCGCCTCATGGCCGACACCGTCGCCCGCTTCTTTCTGGTGAACCCGGTCACGACCGGGTTCACCATCACCGATCCCTTCAACAGCCCGCGCCCCTACGCCAACGGCCGCCACGAGGGCATCGACCTGCGGGCCAACTTCGGCGGCCTGCCGGCCGAGATCGTCGCCGCGCAGACGGGCGCCATCGACCGCATCAGAAGCGGCGACACCGGCTACGGCAACTACGTCCGCCTGCGCCACGACTGGGCCGACGGCACGGTCTGGTACACCTGGTACGCCCACCTGTCCACCGTCCACGCCGCGCTCCAGATCGGCCAGACGGTAGAGATTGGCCAACGGCTGGGCACGGCCGGCCAGACGGGCAACGCCACCGGCGTCCACCTGCATCTGACCCTCCAGTGCATCGGCGGCGGCCTGAGCGGTTACGTCGTGGCCGACGTTGTCGACCCGACGCGCTACCTCAGCGACGTGACCGCGCCGGCCATTGACGAGTTGACCTACCTGGCCGACGTGACCGCTCCCGACGGCGCGGCCATCGAGGCCGGGCGCGCCTTCACTAAGACGTGGCGCGTGCGCAACAGCGGCACGTCGGTCTGGGAGGGCTGCACGCTGGAGCCGGCCGGCGACGAGCCGATGGGCGGGTCGGATAGTGTGCCCCTGCCGCGGCTGGCCCCGAATGAGATAGGCGAGGTCAGCGTGCCGCTGGTCGCGCCGGGCGAACCGGGCCGCCGGCGCAGCACCTGGAAGGCGCGCAACGCCCGCGGACGCCTCTTCGCCTTCGAGCTGTACGCCGACATCCTGGTCACGCCCGTGGCCCGGCGCGACGACGCCGTTGTGGTGGCCGACCTGACGCTGCCGATTGGGGCGAGCGTCGTCGCCGGGCAGACGACGCTCAAGACGTGGCGCGTGCGCAACACCGGCGACACGACTTGGGGAGCCGGCTATACCCTGGCCCCGGAGAACGCCATCCAAGGGGCGGCCGTGGCCCTGCCCGTCGTGCGGCCGGGAGCCACAACCGACCTGTCCGTACCCTTCATCGCGCCGCGCGTCACCGGCTTCCATCGCGCCGTCTGGCGGCTGCGCGACGCGATTGGCGAGCCGTTCGGCCCGGAGTTGGCCGTCGACGTGCGCGTCGTGGTCGCGCCGGGCCGGGCGCAACCGGGCGCGACCCTCGTGGCCGACGTCACCGTGCCCAACGGCACGCGCCTGGAGCCGGGCCACGCCTTCACCAAAACGTGGCGGCTGCGCAACAGCGGCGCGGCGGCCTGGGGCGAGGGCTTCACGCTGGCCCCGGCCGACAACAACCCCATGGGCGGCGCGGCCGTGCCCTTGCCGCCGGCCCAGCCGGGACGCACCGCCGACGTATCCGTGGAGTTGACCGCGCCGGCCGCCACCGGCCGCCACCGCGCCGCCTGGCAGGCGCGCAACGCCGACGGGACGCCCTTTGGCGACATCCTCCCCGTCGAGATCGAGGTCGTGCGCCCCGGGGCGGCCGACGACGCCCGCTTCGAGGCCGACGTGGACTACCCCGACGGCACGGTCATCGCCGCCGGCACGCGCTTCACCAAGACCTGGCGCGTGCGCAACGCCGGCACGTCGGCCTGGTCGGCCGGCTACGCGCTGGTCTTCGCCGCCGGCAATCGCATGGCCGGCGGCAGCCGCACCGCCGACAGCGTCCCCCTGCCCGCCGCCCTGCCCGGCGAGTCGGTCGAGGTGGCGGTGACGTTGGAAGCGCCCCTGGCCCCCGGCCTGCACCGCAGCACGTGGCGGCCCCGGAACCCGGAGGGCGCGCTCTTCGGCGACCTGCTCTACGCCGAAATCCGCGTGCCCGTCTCCTCNNCGCCGGCGCGCCCTTCCGCAAGACGTGGGCCATCCGCAACACCGGCTCCACTACCTGGGGCGACGGCTACGAACTGGCCTTCGTCGGCGGCGAGGCGCTGGGCGAGACGCGCCGCGTGCCCGTCGGCCGCGTCGCGCCGCAGGCGGTGGTCGAGGTGAGCGTGGAGTTGAGCGCGCCCGACGCGCCGGGGCGGGCCGTCGGCCGCTGGCGAATGCGCAACGGCCGCGGCGAGGCGTTCGGCTCTACCCTGTTCGTGTCCATCGTCGCCGTCAGCGAGCCGACGAAGATCGACATGCTGCCCTATTTGCGCGGTGACGGCCGGCTGTACGAGATGAAGTACATCTTCGATATGCCCAATGGCCCGATGATTGGCCAGCAGCGTCTGCAAACCCAACAGGATGGCGACCGCTTCTACCAGACCAAGAACAGCGAATGGGAAGAGCTGTGGGCCGACGAGCGCTTCATCTATCGCGGCGCCGACACCTCGCCCGGCAGCGGCAACTTCTACACCCTGATGGACGGCGAGCGCTACGGCACGGCCTGGATTCCGCGCCACATGGCCGTCGGCCAGACCTACCGCCGCAGCGTGACCGTCGTCAGCCGCCGCAAGGGCAACTGCGTCATGAACTCCCATCTCTCCGGCCGCCACGCGACCTGGATTGAGTTGGAGGCGATGCACGACAAGCTGACCCTGCCCGACGTGGAGGGCCGGCCGGGGCGCGGGCTGGTGGTGGCCGACGTGGCCGTGCTGGCGGCGTGCAATGAGGCCAACGGCCGCCCCGACGATGAGCCGTTCGAGCGCTATTACTACGCCAAGGACTTCGGCCTTGTCATGTGGCAAGGCATCGCCGTCGACCACAAGGGCGTCTCTTTCCTCGTTCAACTACACAATCCCGGCGATCGGCCGGATAATGTAAGGGAACGAATTCCGTGTTTGGAGGCATTATGAAATTCACCCGTTCCGCCGGTGTCCTGCTCCACCCGACCAGCTTGCCCAGCCGCTACGGCATCGGCGACCTGGGCGACGGAGCGTATGAGTTCGTCGACTTCCTGGTGGCGGCCAAGCAACAACTATGGCAAATCCTGCCCCTCGGCCCCACCGGCTATGGCGACTCCCCCTACCAATCCTTCTCGGCCTTTGCCGGCAACCCCCTGCTCATCAGCCCCGACCGGCTGGTGGCCGAGGGCTTCCTGCCGGCTGAGGCGGTCGAGGCCACGCCCTCGTTGCCCACGGCCCAGGTCGACTACGGCCCCGTCATCGAGTACAAGGGCGCCCTACTGCGCGCCGCCTACGACCACTTCCGCGCCCACGGCGACGCCGACCAGCGCGCCGCCTTCGACGCCTTCTGCGCCAACACCAGCTATTGGCTCGACGACTTCGCCCTGTTCATGGCCCTGAAAGAGCACCACAAGGAGCAGGAGGGCGGTGTCTGGAACAAATGGCCCAGCGACATCGCCAGGCGCCAGAAGCGGGCCATGAAGCAGTGGGGCGAGACGTTGCGCGATGCCGTCGAACTCCAGAAGTTCGGCCAGTTCCTGTTCTATAAGCAGTGGTTGGAGCTGAAGGCCTACGCCAACAACCAGGGCATTCGCATCATCGGCGACATCCCCATCTTCGTCGCCTACGACAGCGCCGACGCCTGGTCGCACCCGGAGCTGTTCTATCTGAACAAAGACGGCTCCCCCTCCGTCGTGGCCGGTGTGCCGCCCGACTACTTCAGCGAGACCGGCCAGCGCTGGGGCAACCCGCTCTATCGCTGGGACAAGATGGCCGCCGATAACTACGGCTGGTGGGCGCAGCGCATCCACATGAATCTGGTGCAGGCCGACATCGCCCGCATCGACCACTTCCGCGGCTTCGCCGGCTACTGGGAGATTCCGGCCAGCGAGGCGACGGCCGTCAAGGGCCAGTGGGTCGATGGCCCCGGCATCCCGTTCTTCGAGGCCATTCAGGAGCGCATGGGCGATTTGCCCATCATCGCCGAAGACCTGGGCGTCATCACCCCCGAAGTCGAGGAGTTGCGCGACCGCTTCGCCTTCCCCGGCATGAAGATCCTCCAGTTCGCCTTTGGCGGCGAACAGAACAGCGACTTCCTGCCGTTCAACTTCGTGCCCAACTCCGTCGTCTACACCGGCACGCACGACAACGAGACGACGCTGGGCTGGTATCTGAACGCCAGCGAGGAAGAGCGCGACCACGTCCGGCGCTATATGTCCGTCAGCGGGCGCGACATCGTCTGGGATCTCATCCGCCTGGCCTACGCTTCGGTGTCGGTCATGGCCATCATCCCCATGCAAGACCTGTTCGTGCTGGGCAACGAGGCGCGCATGAACTACCCCGGCAAGGAGGGCGGCTGGTGGCAGTGGCGCTACACGCGCGAGATGTTCGCCGCCCGCGCGCCGGGCATTGTCCTGGGCTTAGGCGAGCTGGCCAAGCTCTTCGGCCGCGCCCCGGTCGAGCCGGAAGAGGTCGAAGAGGCCGAGGAACAAGACGCGGCAGCGCCGGCGGCTGAGTAGGGCGCAGGCCGGACAGCAACCAGGTAGACGGCCGGGGCGATTGGCAATCGCTC
>CXWK01001644.1_pt3 | contig 30903 bp, 20 predicted proteins | sample 590851 | NCBI WGS metagenome assembly CXWK01 (sample SAMEA3498364, study PRJEB10139) | wastewater metagenome | biome: wastewater treatment plant; material: activated sludge | place: Denmark | collected 2014-08-01
GGCCGTTGCACCTACTACATCGACGATGTGGTCTTTGAGGATGATCCGCGACTGACAGCCCGGCAACGCGCTGCTCACGATCGCGGTCGAGGGGGCAGCGGCATCGTGCGTCCCACGCGCACCGCCACTGGTGGCTGGAGCGCACGTCGCGACATCCGCCTCGGCGCCGGCATCGGCGGTTACGATCAGTGCGGCCGGTAGCCTGCTAGCCGCAGCCGACGCGAGGGTATCCGAATCAGCGCTCAGGTCGGTCGAACCGTCAAAACATAAGAGCGGTCGGCGTGGCTGTAGCCGGGTCTGAAGACCCGGCTACGTGCCAACTACACCCACGGCGTGTCTGGCAGCGGTGTGGGCCACTTCACACCTCGCGACAATGCATCAAGTTGCAGGAAGAACGTCCCCACGCCTGCCGCGCCCTGCATGAAGCCTGTCTGCGCCACCAGATTCTCTGGTTGCGAGCGGTTCTCCGCCTGCACCCATCGCAACCCAGCCGCATCGTCTGTCGCTTTCGACCGGGTCACGGCGACAACCCGCTCTCGAAGTGTCGCGGCGGTCGGCGTCGGATGATGCCGCGCGAGGTCGATGCAGTACTGTCCGATCCCCACACCACCGCAGCACTGGGAGATGTTGTTCCAGTAGCCCGCCGACGCCTGCTCGGGCGCGCCGCTCGTGATCAGCCACGCGGTGAGTTCGTCCACGAGCTGCCCCCACTTACTGTCGCCTGTGGCTTGCTGCAGGCGGTGGTAGAGCCGAGCGGTACCGACGGGTCCATGGCACCAGCTCAGATAGAACCGATCCTCCCCGCCGCCGCTGACATGGAAAATCGCGCGAGCCCCGTCACGTTTGGTAGCCACCGCGTCCAGGTATCGCGCACCCGCGAGCGCGCCCTCAAGAAACGCGCGATCCTTCGAGTGCTGATAGAGCGTGGCAAGGAAATACGCGACGCCAGCCGTGCCGTGCGAGAAGTTGGGATAGTTGCGGGGCAACGAGGCCGATGGAAACCACATCAGCCCCCCTTCAGCGGCCTGCGCGTTCTTCAGCAGCCTGCGGCCGGCCTGCACCGAGAGATCGGCAAGGCTGTTGTCCTTCCACGCCGAGGCGGCGTCTACAAGAAACAGTCCAATGCCCGCCGTACCGCTGATGATGTCGTTGGAGTCCGACCACTCGGCGCCGTCGGGCGTGGTCTTCGCCATTGCTGCGAGTTCCTTCGCTGCTCGCCGCGCCTGGCCGGACCACTGCGGTCCTACTCCGGTCACTTCAAGGGTTCTGTAGGTGGTTGCCAGGCCCGCGAGGCCTGTATACAGTCCGCCACCAACCGCGGCTCCACGCCGCGCGCTTTCGGCAACGAGGTAGGTTCCGCCCTGCTGTGCCCGCTCGCGCCACCGCGCGTCGCCACCGGCGTGATACAGGTTCGCGAAGAACGACACCACGCCGGGCATGCCGTTGTAGAGGTCGAGTCCGATCGTGGTTGGCTTCAACGGATCGGCAGGCCACGCCATCCCGCTTTCGTGTCGCTGGCTGCTCTGGTCGATCCACAGCGCACAGCGGGTAGCGAGATCCAGATACGGCCGCGTGGACTGCGCGAACGCCGACATGGCCGAGGCGATGCCCGGACCAACGCCGGCCATGGCGGCCGCCAGAGCCGCCCGCGAGAGGAATTCCCGACGAGTCGTGGACATGGGCGGATTCTAGCTAATATCACTCTCGATGACGACATCAGGAACGGACGATTCGAAATGGCCGACCGACGCGATTTCCGGCACCTGGCATCTGGTGGGCCAGGAGGCCGATGAGGTCAATATTCCACAGCATCGAGTGGACCTGCGTTTCGTGCAGGACCAAGACAACATCCGTGGGTCGGTATTGAACAGAGTGACCGGTGAGGAGATGCCGATGATTCGTCACGCGTCGTTCGACGGTGAGCGGCTGGAGGTCGCGATGATCGCGTCCGTGGGCCAGGAACACACCGAGCCGACGACTCTGGTCATGACGGTTGACGGCACGAGACTGCTCGGGCACTGGCAGCACCGGGGCGTGCCAATGGGGCCACGACTGAAGCTCGTCCGCGCGCGCGGCTGACCAAAAAAAGGGCGGGAGGATTGTTCCCCCCGCCCCACATGTTCCCTGACCCCAGGACCCAGGACCCAGGACCCTGGACTCTGGACTCTACGCGCAGCCGCTCGTCGTTCCGCAGTTCGCGCACTTGTAACACGCGCCTGAGCGGACCATGATCGAGCCGCAGGTGGTGCAGGGCGGCGCGTCTTCCTGGTTCTGCATCGACGAGAACTTCGACGCGAGCGACGCAGATTTGGCCACTGCGGGTGCGGCGGCAAGCGCTGCGACGTCCAGCGTCAGCTGCTCAGGCGTCGTGACCACTTCGGCCACGTTGACGCCGGCGCGGTACTGCGCCTCGGGCGACAGGAACTTCGCGGCCATCCATCGGAAGATGTAGTCCACGATGGACTTCGCGAAGCGCACGTCCGGGTTCTTGGTCATCCCGGCCGGTTCGAAGCGCACGTGGCTGAACTTGTCCACCAGGTCCTGCAGCGGCACGCCGTACTGCAGCGCGTAGCTGATGGCCTGCGCGAACGCATCGGCAAAGCCCGAGATCGTGGACCCTTCCTTCGCCATCGTGAGGAACAACTCGCCCGGCATCCCATCTTCGTAGAGGCCCACGGTGATGTAGCCCTCGTGGCCGGCGATGTCGAACTTGTGCGTGATCGAATTGCGCTCGTCGGGCAGTTTGTGGCGGGCCGGCATCGGCGCGGCCTCGGTCGCCTGCTCGAGCACTCCGGCGCGCATCACGGCCGCCTTCGACGTGTTGAGCGGCTGCGTGCGCTTGCTGCCATCACGATAGATGGACACGGCTTTCGCACCAATGCGCCACGAATCGATGTAGGCCTGTTCGATGTCTTCCACCGTGGCGGCCTTCGGCACATTGACGGTCTTGCTGATGGCGCCCGAGATGAACGGCTGCACAGCGCCCATCATCTTGATGTGACCCATGTAGTGGATGGACCGCGTGCCCTTCATGGCCTTGAACGCGCAGTCGAACACCGCCACGTCCTTGTCCTTGAGGTGGGGCGCACCTTCAATCGTTTCCTGCTCGTCGATGTAGGCCAGGATGTCGGCCACCTGCGGCTGCGAATAACCCAGCTTCTTGAGCGCCATCGGCACGGTGCCGTTAACGATCTTCATCATGCCGCCGCCGACGAGTTTCTTGTACTTGACTAGCGCGATATCCGGTTCCACCCCGGTCGTGTCGCAATCCATCATGAACCCGATGGTGCCGGTCGGCGCAAGCACCGTCGCCTGCGCGTTGCGGTAGCCATGCGCCTCACCCAGTTCGACGCACTCCTCCCAGATTTCCTTCGCGCGATTCATCAGCGGCTTCGGCACGTGGGTCTTGTCGATGTCCTTGATGGCCGACCGGTGCTTGCGCATGACGCGCAGCATCGGCTCGCGGTTCTTCTCGTAGCCAGGGAACGCGCCGCCGTGATCACGCGCCACGCGCGCGCTCTGGGCGAACGCTGCGCCGTGCATGACGGCGGTAATCGCCGCGGAATAATCGCGACCGGCGTCGCTGTCGTACGGCAGACCGCGCGACATGAGCAACGCACCAAGATTCGCGTATCCCAGACCCAGCGGGCGATACGCGTGGCTGTTGCGCGCAATGGACGGCGTCGGGTAACTCGAGTTGTCCACCAGGATTTCCTGCGCCGTGATAAACGTGCGGCACGCCGCTTCGAACGCGGTGAAATCAAATTCACCGTCGGCATCAATGAACTTCATCAGGTTGATCGACGCGAGATTACACGCCGAGTCGTCAAGGAACATGTACTCGGAACACGGATTGCTCGCGTTGATGCGCGACGTGTTCGGGCACGTGTGCCAGTCGTTGACCGTGGTGTCGAACTGCATGCCGGGGTCGCCGCACACCCAGGTGCCTTCGGCAATCTGCCGCATGAGTTCGCGCGCCTTGTACGTGTCCACCACGTCGCCGGTCGTCACACTCCGCGTCTGCCATTCACCATCGTCGAGCACGGCGCGCATGAATTCGTCGGTGACGCGCACGGAATTGTTCGAGTTCTGGAAAAACACCGACCCGTAGGCCACGCCCGTGAACGAGCCGTCGTAGCCGGCATCGATCAGCGCCCACGCCTTCTTCTCTTCCTCAACCTTGCAGTTGATGAATTCGACGATGTCGGGGTGTTCGGCGTTGAGGATCACCATCTTGGCCGCGCGGCGCGTCTTGCCGCCCGACTTGATGACGCCGGCAAAGGCGTCGAAGCCCTTCATGAACGACACGGGACCCGAGGCCGTACCGCCACCGGCGAGCACTTCCTTCGATGAACGGATCGCCGAGAGGTTGGACCCTGTGCCCGACCCGAACTTGAAGAGCATGCCTTCGGTCTTGGCCAACCCGAGGATCGATTCCATCGTGTCCTGCACGGCGTTGATGAAACACGCCGAGCACTGCGGCGCTTTTTCAAAGCCGCAGTTGAACCAGACAGGGCTGTTGAACGAGCCCTTCTGATACACCAGGAGGTGCTTGAGGTCGTCGCTGAACGCCTGGAGATCGTCTTCCGACGCGAAGTAGCCCTGCTCGCGCGCCCATCGCGTGATCGTGTCAACCACGCGACCGATCAGCTGTTTGACCGAGCGCTCACGATCGGCGGCACCGAGCTGGCCGCGGAAATATTTCGACACCACGATGTTCGTGGCCTGCTGTGACCAGCCTTTCGGAAACTCGACGTCACGCTGCTCGAACACCAGTTCGCCGCGTTCGTTGGCGATCAGGGCCGCGCGCAGTTCCCACTCGATTTCGTCGAACGGATCGACGCCGTCGGTACTGAAATAGCGCTCAAACTCAAGCCCCTCTATTGACGCGCCCCGTTCGAATGTCCGCGTCACTTCCCCCGTTGTGGCTGCCGTGTTCTGCGCTGTTTGCATCGATGTGACCTTTATCTTTCGTACATGGCCCCGCATCCGTCACGGACACGGTCCTTGTTTTTCCCACCAAACGAACCCTCTTCAGCCGGCGTCAGCAACAGGAGCCCTCCTCCTGGTGAAGCGAGGAGGCAGAAGTCACGATCGAGACGCTGGGAAGCCCCGATTCGGCCGTTGCAATGCCGGGTCACGAATATGCGCCCCACACGTAACGAAGTCAAGACAGAAACCCACGACATATGGTGGATGTATCGGTTCAACGACGCCACATCTTGAGATACCCGCACAAGTACGGGCGTTTTTTCACCTGCCCTATTTTTCGCCTCGAGCTGGTCCCAGGCGACGAACCACCCGTGCGACGCTAAAAAGCGAAGATATCACGAAAATCGAGGCGGCGAAAGCCACCAGATCGACCTGATACAGTGAGCCGGATGGACGAATCCTTGAGCGCGGCCCCTGCGTCGCCGGGCTTTGACGCAGCCCCCGTCGCCACGCTGAGTAGTCCTCCGGCCACGGTTTTTGCTGCGCTGCAGGCCATTGCGGTCTGCGGCATTCCCACGCAGGTCGTCGTCGCAACGGTGCTCATCCTCGGCACCGGCATGGCGCCCCTCACGCCGGATGGTCTGTCGCTTGAGTTTGTGGCCACCGTCAGTTTCATCGATACCGCGCTCGTGGCCATTCTCATCCGCATCTTCCTGATGGCCAGCGGTGAGAATTCGCGTGATGTGTACCTGGGACACCGGCGGCCGTCCGGCGAGATCTGGCGCGGACTCGCGCTGGTGCCGGTGGCGTTCCTGGTGGTCGTCGGTCTGGTCTCAGCGCTGCGCGCGATGGCCCCGTGGCTGCACAACGTCAAAGTGAGTCCGCTCGAAGCGTTCATGGGCAATCCGCTCGACGCGGCGATTTTCGCGGTCGTCGTGATCCTGGCCGGCGGGGTGCGCGAAGAGTTGCAGCGCGGGTTCATCCTGCATCGCTTCGGTCAACGGCTGGGCGGCATGTGGGTGGGCAATCTGGTGTTCGGCGTCGCCTTCGGGTTGCTGCACTTCGACCAGGGCTGGGACATCGCACTCGTCATCGGCCTGCTCGGTCTCGCCTGGGGTGCGTTTTATATCAGGCGCCGGTCCATTGTCATGTCTATCGCGAACCACGCCGGGTTCAACGCCGTGCAGGTGCTGCAACAGGTGCTCGCCGCTTCTCTGGGCCTGGGCAAGTGATCGTGTGCGAGCCGTGCCGGCTTTGGTGACGAAACGGCTGTTCGCGGTGGCGCTGCTGGCCCTGCTCACGCTGCCCGCCGTCACCACGCGGATCTACGCATCGGACGAAGTGGAGTATTTCGCGTTCCTGCGTTCACTGGCGTTCGATCACGACCTCAGCTTCCAGAACGAATATCAGTACTTCCATGACGCCGGCGCTGGCGGACCAGGCTTCCATGAGACGTTCCTGGGTGATCGCTACACACGAGCGGGCCGCCGCCTCAACTTCGCCACGATCGGTCCGGCGTTGCTCTGGGCACCCTTCTACGGCATTGGCCATCTGGCGGCCATCGCGACAGGCGCGCCGCGGGACGGCTACAGCCAGCCCTACATCACGGCCGTGGCCTACGGCTCCGCCGTGTACGGCTGGCTCGCGATCTTTCTTTCGGCCGCCGTCGCGCATCGGTGGTTTGGACGCGGCCTCGGCGCGGCCCTGGCCGTGCTCGTGGGCACGCCGCTGCTCTTCTACATGTACATCGCGCCGCCCTTCTCCCACGCGTGTGCCACGTTTGCCGTGACGCTTTCGCTCTGGACGTGGCTGCGGGTGCGCGAGACGTGGTCGCTGCGCGGCGTGGTGCTGCTCGGGCTCACCGTGGGACTGATGGCCAATATGCGCGATCAGGCGGGCCTCTTCGCCATCGGCCCCGCGCTGGATTTCGCACGGTGGACACTCCACCGCAGCGACTGGGCCCGCGCGCTCCGCCTCGCGGTGGCCGGCACGGCAGCGACTGTCGTGGCCTACGCGCCGCAACTGCTCGCGTCGCGCGCGGTCAATGGACACTTTGGTCCACACGAGTCGATCGGCAACAAAATGTCGTGGTCGTCACCACATGCGTTCGGCGTCCTGCTCGATCTGGAGCATGGCTGGCTGCTGTGGACACCGCTGGCGCTTCTCTCACTCGTGGGCCTTGTGGCGCTCGCCGCTGGGCGGGTGCGCACCTCCATTGAAGACGGGCGCTGGCTGGGCGTCTGCCTGCTGGCGATCGCCGCGCTCCAGATCTACATCAACGGCGCGGTGGAGTCGTGGTCGGTCGCCGGCTCCTTCGGCCACCGCCGCTTCGTCGAGTTGACGCCCCTGCTCGTCATAGGCCTCGCAGGGCTCGGAACCTTCGCGACCTCGGTGCGCCCGCACCGGCTGTTGTGGGGATTGGCGGCGCTCTGCGTGTGGTGGAACCTCGGGCTGTTGATGCAATTTGGTACGCACCGGATGGATCGCATGGCCCTCAGTCTGAGAGACAATGCGTGGCAGACGTTTGTGGAATTGCCTCGTGACGCGCCGTCGCTGGCCTGGCGGTACTTCACCGACCGCAACTCGTTTTATCGTCAACCACGCCAGTGAACATTCTTTCGCTTGCCGACACCCGCTTCCCCATCGAACGCGCCAATGGCGTCCAGACGATGGCGACGTGCCGGGCGATGGCGTCGCGGGGCCACCACGTCACGCTGCTGGTGCGGCCAGACACGGCGGTGCCGCCCCGTGATCCATTCGAGTTCTACGGCGTTGCGCCCATCTCTTCGCTCGTGATCGAAGCGGTATCGGCCCCTGGTGGCGCCACAGGCCGGCGAGTGCGTCTGCTGTGGACGGGATTGCGGCGGGCCTTGTCAGGGGGCGTAGACCTGGTCTTCACGCGCGATCTGGGACTGGCCGCATTGCTCGCACGCATCCCCGCCTCGCGGCGGCCGAAGCTCGTGTACGAGTCACATGGAATCGCGCCGGTGGTCAGTGCCTCGATGCCCGCACTGCTGGGACGGCCCGACCTGGCGCCATCTCCCCGGAAGATTGCGCGTCTCGACCGTCGCGAAGCGCTGGTGTGGAAGCGCGCCGATGCCTACGTCACCATCACGCAGACGCTGGCCGACGATCTCGCCGAGCGATACGGACCGCGGGAGCGGGTCTTTGTGGTGCCTGATGGCGCCAGCCCCGTGCCGCCGGCCGCCGCCGGGTCACAACACCACACCGGTGCTCACACGCGTGTCCGCGCCGCCTACGCCGGGCACCTTTACCCGTGGAAAGGCGTTGACGTGTTTGTGCGCGCACTGGCCGCCGTGCCTGACGTGGATGGTTTGATTGTGGGTGGGCACCCAGGCGAACCTGACCTCGCGCGGGTGACGGCACTGGCGCAGTCGCTCAACCTCGGCGCTCGACTTACCATCACCGGATTGCTGGCGCCATACGAGGTGGCCGCCGCCCTCGCCACCGCCGACATCTTCATGCTGCCCAACACGTCCACCGCCATCTCCGAGCGCTACACCTCACCACTGAAACTGTTCGAATACCTCGCGCGCGGCGGCGCCATCATCGCGTCGGATCTGCCGGCCCTCGGTGAAGTGCTGACGCACAACGAGACCGCGCTGCTCGTCCCGTCCGGCGACGCAGCCGCGCTGGCCGCCACCCTCTCGGCACTGGCCGCAGACCCGGCCCGGCGGCGTCGCCTCGGCGAGGCTGCGCGGGCGTTGTCACACGACTACACATGGGACCGCCGGGCCGAACGGCTCGACCAGGCCTTCGCGGCGGCGGTGTGCGCATGATCTCGCCCGCGCTGTTCACGGTGGCGCGCTGTCCGGAATGCCGCATCGCGCTGACACCACAGCCGCCAGGCGCGGTGTGCCCCACGTGCCAGCGGGTGTTCGACGGATCCCATGGCTACCTCGACCTCCGGCCCATCGAAGCGTTTGCCGAGCAGACGAAGTACCTCGACGAGGCGCTGCATGTGGATGCGCGACACGAGACCGTGGCGCCTCCGTTGCTCGGGTCCAAGATTCGCAATGACCAACTACGCGCGTTTCTCGAACTCGCGCCTGGCGATCGCGTGGTGGACCTTGGCTGTGGCAGCGGCCGCGCCATGATCTGGAATCGCGACACCGGCGCGTCGTTCACCGGCATCGACATCAGCGCCTTCTTCGCGAGCGAATCACTCGACCAGTGCGACCTGCTCCTGGGCGATCTGCGACGCCTGCCGCTTGCCGACGCCTCCTTCAACAAAGCCTGGTCGCTCGACGTGCTGGAGCATCTTTCGCCGCAGGCCCTGCACGACATGCTGGCGGAAGCGAACCGCGTGCTGACGGATGGCGGGGCGATGTTTGTCTACACGCACGTGCGCAAGAACGGTCCGCTCGCGCTGGGCGTGCGCCTCGTCAATCGCCTCGGCGGACTCCTCCATCGTCTNNGACCACGACGACCTGCGCCGCGTCGCGGCCGCCGCAGGGTTCGAGGTGGAACGCATCACCTACTACACGCCGATCATCGGCGCCTTTGTCGAAAACATCCTGACGCGTATGGCCGAACAGTTCATGGCGCGGCGCTCACGAAGCGCCGGAGCCGGCGGTGCCGACGCTGGCGCGGCCGTACGGGCGGCCAGAAAAGACGCCAAGACGCGGCTCCGGAAGCGTGGGCCCGTCTACTGGGCCACACGTGGCGCAACCGGTTTGATGTACCTCGACGTGTGGCTCTGGGGACGTTTTTCCTCAGGACCGTTTTTTGCCCGCCTGCGCAAATTGCCGCGCGCACCGCACTGACATGCGCATCCTCTACGCCGCGCTCGATCAGCAGGTCCCGGGCACGCTGGGCGGGTCGGTGCACGTGCGGGCGGTGGCCGAAGGCCTGGCCGCGCTGGGACACGAGGTGCATGTGGCGGTGGCACAGGGTGGGCCCTGGCCCGCTGGATCGGTGCATTGGCATGCGATGCGGCCACCACTCGGGCGACCGGAGCTGCGGTGGATGCGCGCGGGGGCCGTGGCCGATCTGGCCCGGCAGGTTGGCGCCGATGTCGTGATGGAGCGCTACTACAACTTCGGCGGCGAAGGCGTGGCCGCCGCGCGGCAACTGGGCGTGCCCTCGGTGCTCGAAGTGAACGCCCCGGTGATCGACTACCCGGGTTCGACAAAATCACGCCTCGATCGCGCGTTGCTCGTGGAGCCCATGCGTCGATGGCGCGATTCGTTGTGCCGGCAGGCCGCGTTGCTGGTGACGCCAAACGCGCAAATCCTCCCGTCGTGGCTCGATCGCGCCAAGGTGCTGGAGGCCGAGTGGGGCGCGGACGTGGACTCCTTCCGTCCGGATGTGACGGGCCCGCTTCCGTTCACGCGCGACCCGGCGCGTGTGTTGTGCGTCTTCGCCGGCGCGTTTCGATCGTGGCACGGCGTCGCGCAGATGGCGGCCTCCCTCGCCCGCCTGCATCGTCAGGGCGAAGATCGTCTTGGCGCGGTGTTCATTGGTGATGGCCCTGAACGGGCGGCCGCTGAACAGCTGACGCGCGACGTTCCTGGCGTGACATTCACCGGCGCTGTGCCGCACGACCAGTTGCCACAGTGCCTGGCCGCTGCCGACATCGGCGTGGCACCGTTTGACCCAGGCAAACACAAACCTCTCGCGCTGGGGTTCTACTGGTCTCCGCTCAAGATCTTCGAGTACATGTCTGCGGGACTCCCGGTGGTGGCACCGCGCCTTTCGCGCATCGCCGCCCTGGTCAGCGACGGCGACGAGGGGCTGTTGTATGACCCAGCTGACCCTCGGACGCTTGATGACGCGCTGGTCCGACTCACGGATACAGAACTGCGAGAGCGGCTGGGTGGCGCCGCTCGGGTTCGTGCCGTCGCGCAATACAGCTGGCGGGCGCATTGCGCGCTGCTGGACACGCGGCTCCGCGCGCTTGTCGCCGCTCGCTCGGGGACCAGGACATGACACCCCGACGCGTCCTGCTCGTGACCGATTCCTTTCCCCCTGGCGCGGGCGGCTCGGGATGGAGCACCTTCGAACTGGCACGGCAGCTCCGCAATCGCGGCCATGCCGTGCAGGTGGTGCATGCCAAACCCGGCACGGTCAACGGCCTCCACCGCACGGAGTACGAAGGTGTGCCTGTCACCGAATTCCGCGTCCACGTTCCCAACGTGCCGGTGCTGCGAAACGTCCTCAAGAACGAACGCCTCTGGGCGGCGCTGGGCCGGTACCTGGTCACGCGACTGGCGGCCGAACCCGCCGACATCATCCACGCGCAGCACGTGATGACGACGGTGCCGGCGGTGCGGGCGGGGCGTCGTACCGGCGTGCCGGTGGTGGCCACCGTGCGCGACTACTGGCCCGTCTGTTACTGGTCAGACCTCATCGTGAGCCCCTCAGCTGCCGCGCTGTGTCCGGCGTGCACCGTCGGCGGCATGCGCGCGTGTATCCCGCCGCGTGCCGGCGCGCTCGGGAAGGGCGCATGGTCGCTGATTCCCTACATGCGTCGCAATCTCGCCACCAAACGCCGTGAACTCGCGCGGGCGGACGCGGTGGTGGCCGTAAGCACCGCGATCGCGCGTGACCTGCACGAACGCGCACCCGAACTCGCGGGCACGCGCCTTGAGATCATCCACAATCCCGTGGATATGTCAGAGCTGGCTCCAGTCGCGCCGCCTGTGGCTGACCCCCATGTGCTGTACGCCGGGAAACTCGCGGTCAACAAGGGCGTGCAGTTCCTGCTCCCGGCACTTGATGCCGCGCGGATCGACTGGCCGCTGGTGGTCATTGGCGACGGCCCGATGCGCACGGAGCTTGAGGCGCAGGCGCGGCGCTCGGGCCGCCAGGTGCGATGGCTCGGCTGGCGCGATCGCCACGAAGTGCTGGCCGCCATGCGTGCGGCAACGATGCTCGCGTTCCCCTCCTACGGACCAGAGTCATTGAGCCGTGTCCTCATCGAGGCGTCGGCGCTGGGACTTCCGATCGCCGCCATGGACACTGGCGGCACCAGCGACATCGTGAGGCACGAAGAGACAGGCCTGCTGGCGGCAACCGCTGAGGGCTTCGCGCGCGACCTGGCGCGGCTGGCCGGCGATCCGGTGCTGCGGGCGCGCCTGAGCGCCGGCGCAGCGGCCCACGCACGGGCCCACTTTGAGGCCTCGCGCGTCGGCGAACGTGTGGAGGCCCTGTACGCCTCGGTCATCGAGGCGCGGCCACAGGGGCCAGGAGCGCGCCATTGAGGGTGGTGGTGATCGCGCGCGCGGTGCGGCCACTGCATGGCGAGGGGGGCCTTGAGCGGTCCGTCCACGATTTGGTGCGGCACCTTGCCGCGCGGCAGGTACAGGTCACGCTCATCACCCCGCCACCCACAAGCGTGCGGCGCAGTGGAACGGGCGACCCGTTTGCGTCGCCGCACATCACGCTTCGCCATGTGCCGTATTCAACGTTTCCCCTGGCGAATCGGCGAGGTACGACCATTCTCGACCGCAGCACGGCGTATCCGCTGTTTGGATGGCGGGCCGGTCGTGTCGCGCTCGAGCTTGCGCGAACGGAAGGCGCTGACATCGTTCACGCGTTCGGCGCCAGTGGTCTGGGCTACGCGCTGTGCCGCCGCCAAACGGATCCGCCGCTGGTGGTCAACCCGCAAGGGATGGAAGAATTCGGCGCGTCGTCTGCGGCGCCACCCGGCCTGAAGCGNNGCCATCATCGCCACGGATCGATCGATCGTGCCGTTTGCTGAACGCCACCTTCGCCCGAAGACGGGCCAGTTGATCACCATCCCGAATGGCATCGATCTGGTCGACATGGGCGCGTTGGCCGGACCCGCTGAGGGCCAGTTGCTGCGTCAACGCCACGGCATTGCCGCAGACGACACGGTGCTGCTCAGCGTCGGCCGTCTGGAACACAACAAGGGTTTTGATCTGTTGGCGCAGGCCCTGGGCCGGGCCGCGCGACCGGGCGGGCCGCTGGCCGGCCTCGGTTGGCGCTGGGTGCTGGCGGGCGCAGGCCCCTATCGAGCCGCGATTCAGGCGGTGGTCGAGGCCGAAGGGCTCGGACCGCACGTGCTGTTCGCGGGTCGCGTGTCTGATGCCGATTTGCACGCGTGGTATGAAGCCGCCACCGTCTTCGTCCATCCGAGCCGGTACGAAGGCAGTTCATTGGTCACGCTCGAAGCCATGGCGCATCGGCGCGCGATCATCGCGACTCGAGCGGGCGGCTTGCCGGACAAGGTACGGCCCGGCGTGAATGGCTGGCTGGTGGATGTGGATTCGGTGGACGGCCTGACGCGCGCGATTGAGGAAGCCGCTGACGCTCGTGGCTCACTCCAGGCAATGGGAGCAGCCAGCCGCCGGATTGTCGAAGAAGAATTTTCGTGGACGGTGCTTGTCGAGTCGTATCTGACCGCGTACGCCGCGCTCAGCGCGCGGAGCGCCCTCCAACCGGATGGGCGATAATCGTGCGGTGCATGTCGCGATCGATCTCACGTCGCTGCTGCCGAACCCAACCGGCGTCGACAACTACCTCATTCACCTGGTGACACACCTCGGCAAGGTGGACCAGGTACGCCGTTACACGATCTTCGTCAACTACGAGGACCGGCAACTGTTCGACGGCCGCCTGCCAGCGAATTTCAGCGTCAGGCCCGCGTGCTTCCGGTCCCGCCCGGCCCGGCTGCTCTTCCAGCAGGTGGCGCTTCCAGCCGCCGCCACACTTCGCGGAGTGGACGTCGTCCATTCGCCTGCGTTCCTCATGCCGCTCTACCGTGGACGGCAGCGTCACGTCCTTACCGTGTACGACCTGAGTTTCTTCACACACCCGCAATGCCATATCCCGCTCCGACGAAGCACGCCGTATAAGCGCGCGCTGCTGGCGAGCATTCGCCGCGCGGATCTCATCACCGTGCCCTCGCTTTTCACACGCCAGCAGATCCTCGACCTCGTGCCAGGCACGTCCGCCGACCGTCTGCGGGTGGTGAGCCCGGGGATCGGCGATGAGTTCCAACCCCCATCGCGGAACGGTGCGCGCCAACGGATCCCCGATTTCCCGCTGCCCTCTTCCTACATCCTCTTCGTCGGCACCATCGAGCCACGCAAGAACCTCGTCCGCCTCGTCGAAAGCTACCGGCGCCTGCTGAAGACCGGGGCCATCGCCGAACACCTTGTCCTCGCCGGCCGGCTTGGGTGGGACTACGAGGAGTTGGTCCGCCTCGTGGCGGCGCCGGATCTGGCCGAACGCGTGCACCTCACCGGGTACGTCACGCAGAGCGATCTTCCGTCGCTCATCGCCGGTGCGCGGCTGTTCGTCTATCCATCACTCGAGGAGGGATTCGGGTTCCCGCCGCTCGAAGCGATGGCGTGCGGCATCCCCACGATCTCGTCCCGCTCCTCGTCGCTCGGAGAAAACCTCGAGGGCGCCGCCGATCTCGTCGATCCGACGGATGTCGAGGCCCTGGCAGCCGCGTTACACCGTTCGCTGCATGACGAGAATCATCGCGCGATGCGGATCGCACAGGGGCTCGCCTGCGCGGCGCGGTTTCGATGGAACGAGACCGCGCGGCAGACAATCAGTTGCTACGACGCGCTCGGGTGAGCGGCGTAATGCTGGGCCGGTTATCCGATGTGCTTGTACCTGGGACTCTCCCCCGGTCCTGTGATGTAGCCCACACACTCACCTGCGGCGTGGCAGCAGAGCATCAGCGTCATGAGCGGGACACACGCAAACGCGAGGCCCACGAGGCGGCGTTTCTGCATCACGGTCCCCAGCGTGCGCGCCAGCATGACGGGCGGCAGGATGGCGCACCCGCCCAGGCGGACGATCCGTTCGAATGCGCTCATACGCGGCAGTCGATACCCGGCGATGGAGCGGCCGTTGTGGAAGTGCAGCACACAGAACGTCCCGAGGCTGAGTCCCTGCACGTGATCCACGACGATCCGATCGTCGGCGACGAGCGTCTGGTTCTGCTCTCGTAATTCGCGGTTGAGGAGCATCTCCATCAGGCCGAGGTCGCCGGAGCCGGCACGCTCGAGCACGCGCCGCTTGTACGAAATGTTGGCCTGCAGGGAAATCCGCTCGGTCTCGCCGTTCTGGAGCGGAAGCAGAAAGGGCGAGTTGGCAATGAAGAACCCCGCCCAGTCCCGAAGGTGCTCCGTCGAGGCATTCTCCACGGCCCCGCCGACGGCGACGGCTGACGGGTGTTCCGCATGCACCTGCAGGATCCGCCGGCACCATCCCGGCCGGACGATGGTGTGATCTTCAGTGATGGCGACGACGGGCGCGCGTGCGCGCGCGACAGCCGCAGCCCGCAAACCGAAGGCGCCGGCGCCCGGGACCTTCAGCCAGACGACCTCGTCGTACGGCGACACGAGGGGTTCCGGGAGCGCACGGCCGCATCCATCCGCAACGATGATTTCGGCGCCCACCGTCCGCGCTTCGCGCACGATCGCCGCCAACGTGGGCTGGATGTGCGGCCACGGCGTCCGGCTCGAAACGACGATGGAAAGCGGCACTGGCATCGCGAAGACAGTCCTACCGTGAGATTCCTGGTGCCGCGCCGCACACGGTGGCCCGCCGGGGATTATTCAGATCAACCGTGACCCGGACCAGCGTGCGCATGGGGTGCAGACCGAGATCAAGCAGCGCGGCTTTGTAGTCGCCGTTGTCGTTCACGGCCACTTCCACACGAGACACAACACTTCCCGCCGGCGCATCGAGCGGCAACACCTGGTTGTCGTCTGCCATGACCCGGGCCATCGCGCGCCGCTCCGCCTCGTCTCCGGTGCGAAATGACTGGGCACTGACCTTCAGCTCTCCGGTGCCACGAGCGTCGAACAGCGTGGACGCCGCCGGCCGATCACCAACCACATAAAACGTGGCTCGCGACTCAAACGCCCGATAGTTGTCGATGCGCAACGTCACCCGGCCGTCTACCGGAAGCGTCGAGATGTCGCGCCAACCCTGATTGCCGAGGTTCAGACATGTGCCGGCTGACGTCAATTCGAAGAACGGAAAAAGCCGCATGTCGAATGGCACCCGGAATTCGTCGGCCGGACGAAGGACGAACGTCTCCAACACGCTCCCGCTGGGACTGACCACGGCCACCACGGCGCCGTCGCTGGTGCGTCCTTGCTCCTTCCCACCGATCCAGATTGCTGCGCTCTGGCTGTCGGCCTGAACGCGAATCTCGGCCGGAGCCAGAGCGTTGGTTGTGCCAACAGCGGCGCCGCTCGCAAGCGACACATTGACCTCGTTCCCTTCAGGCGCCTCAAGGGCGGTCCCGCGCGCACCGGCCACGCCAATGACTCCATACGGCGTGCCCACTTTGCGAAACACACGATCGGGGCTGACGCCAATGTGCGCCCAGCCTTGTGGGTGCGACATCAGTCCAGCCGCCGCCACAGGCGTGGCGGCCACCACGACAGTGAACCCCTCACGAACCTGCGGCAGGTACTCGGGGAAGGGCTCGGCGCTCAGCTGGACAGGCTCCACACGATAGTCAAACTGTGCCAACTCCACGCGGGCCTGGTCGAACAGAAACACTTTGTAGCCACGCTTCTGGATGGCCACAACCTGCTCGGGCACGGCCGGCACCATGACGATGTCGCGTCCAGCCGCCGCGCCTTCACCCAACAGCTTGTAGTTCAACATCATCGTCGTGGGGTACTTGTCCATGACGATGGCGCTCTTGTCGGGTAGCCGCTCGAACAACGCGTTGAAGTACCGGGTCTCAAACGTGCGCCGGTGGTGATCGTTGGCGACGTAGTTACCGGCCACCTGCGACGCGGGCAGGCCAATGCTGACGATGAGAGCCGCGATGGCGCCAAGCCGGCCGCGCCACGACCAGATCGCCTCAAGGCCAAACGCCGCGAGGAGCCACAACAAGAGGAACGCGGACAACATGAACCCCTCGTCTTCGTTCGAGCTCATGTTCACGGTCAGGGCCATCACGCCGACCGCACCGCCGACGCACAACACGGCGTCACGGGCACGCCGGCGCAGCAGGACCACGGCACCCACGAGCACCAGCGCCAAACCAGGCCACGTCAGCTCGCGTGCCACCAGACCTGCCACCACGGGCACGCGGGTACGGACGACATCGGCTGCGGCGAACGCGCCGATTTCGTTCGCGTACCGGCGCGCGGTCACCACCTCCACCAGTTCAGTGAACGTGGTGGCTCTGGCTTCAAGATACGGCGCCTGCTGCCACGTCCGAATCAGAATCAACGAGTACTGCGAGAACCCCACCGCCAGCAGTCCCACAGTCAGCAGGATCGTGCGTGGGGCCAGGGCCAGGCGCGCGTTGGTCATCAACGCGTGCAGCACAAGCGCCGGCAAAATCGAAACGATGATCAGGTGATTGCCGATGCTGAAGGTGAAGACGGCGATGGCCCAATAGAACAAGGACCGGCGGCCGGTCTGGCTCCAGCGCAACAACAACACCAGGCCCGCGCAGACGAGCGCGGCGGTGAGGGTATACCCCTTGGCGTATTGCGACTTCGCCCAGAAGGCGCGGCCAAGACCGCAGGCGAGCGCGGCCGACGCGGCCACCGCAGGACGGGTGCCCACAGCGCGCGCGGCGAAGTACAGGAAGAACACCGCCAGTGCCCCCAGCAGGGCCGACAGCACATTCATCCGGAACGCGAGGGTACCCCAGGGGACGTACGAAAACAGGTGGGAGACCCAGACGTACATCGGATAGCCCGGCGCGTGCGGCGTGCCGAGGACCTTCCCGACGAACGAAAACTTCGCGGCGTCTCCCATGCCGAACAGGCCCGGGTAGATCGTGACGAAGTACACCTGAAAGATGAGGAGCGCCACGCCCAGCGCAAGGGCGCGATCGATCCACCGGAGACGGCGCGTCGACGACAAACTAGAAGGCCTCACCAATGCTCAGGTGAAACTCCCACCCGCGTTCGCGCTTGAGGTTGAACACCCGGCGGTCAAGTTTGAAACCAAAATCCAGGCGCAACGGTCCCAGCGGCGATCGATAGCGGATGCCAAGCCCGGCCGCCCCGCGAAAATCGCCGGGCCGGATGTCACTGGCCCGGGCGAACACGTTGCCTCCGTCGATGAATCCCACCAGCGACACACTTGTGAGCACCTGCGTTCGCACCTCACCGTTCAACACCACCAGGCCATTGCCGCCGTTCGACAGGCCGGTCGCATTCAGAATGCCCGACACACCGAGCCGGTCCTGCTGGAAACCGCGCACACTGGTGCTGCCACCCGCAAAAAACCGTCGCCCTGCAGGGAGGTCGGCCACCGTGTCTGTCAGTGGCTCCCCGTCGGGTCCGAGAATCGGCACACCGTTGTCGTCGAGCCGGGTCACCTGCCGTTCAAAGCCACGCGCCACGCCCACCTGAATGCGCCCCGCGAGCACCACACGATTCGCGCGCGTGATTCGCCGGAATCCGGTAGCCTGGAGAAACGCTTTCACAAAGCCGACCTGGGATCCCAACGACCGCGAGGCAACTTCGGCGTCGGCGCTGAGCCATCCCCCGCTGGTCGGGTCCAGGAAATCGTCGCGATTGTCCCACACGACACCGCTCGAGATGGACGACAGGCGAATTTGCGGAAACAGCCGGTCGATCAGTGGCTGATCCTCTTCGGAGATACGGGTGTCGAAGAGCCGCGTCGAATCCAGCGCATAACGGCCGAAGATGCTGAGCTTGGTGGAGAGTCGCCTCAACGCCTCGGCGTTTGCGGCTCGCCGCACAAAGGTGAACGAGGTACGGATGGCACGTTCAGCCGTGGCGCTCACCACGATGTCCGTGTTGCTCCGGAAGACGCGTGACGCACGGTAGCTGCCGGTCACGCGGTACTCACTCAGCGCAAACCCCTTGCCATCACGCGCGGGATCGTCGGGTTCGTTTCTGGGACGCAGGCTGACGCGTGAAAACAGGTTGATCGATCGGTTGCCACCAAAGAGGTTGCGCCGGCCGACCTCAAAGAACCCCCGGGGCGCGAACTCGAAACGGTCTTCAACGCCCCCCTCGACCGTGCGGGGCGTGCGACCGAATTCGATGCCTCCGCCGTACCCGATCGTCGTGGCCGCTGACTCTTCCACGTGCACAATCACGTCCACCCGGCCATCACCGGCGGTATCGGGCCCCTGGGTGATGCTGACGCGCCGGAAAATGGCCAGGTCGTTCAAACGCCGCTGGCTCTCAGCTCGGGCGGCCTGCCCCAGTGGCTGCCCCGGTTTGAGCGTGACTTGGGCCAGAATCGTTGCGGTGCTGACGCGCGAGTTCCCCGCGACGATGACGTGGTCCACGATGGTCTGACGGCCCTCGTTGATGGTGAAGGTCGCGGTGTAGCGCGGCCCCCCGCTGAGTACGACGTTGACCGTCGCCGACTGGAACCCCGCGTTGCGGTAGAGCGCTTCGACGTTGTTGCGGTCGGCCCTCACCTGCACGTCTCGAAGCGGCTCACCGGTCCGGGACCCAATTGCCTTGCGCACCTCGGACTCTTCAAACTGGGTGGCGCCGACAATGACGATGTCGCCGACGGTTCGGGCCAGCCCCTCGAGGATCGTGAGGTGCACCACCACTTCGCCATCCTGATCGGCTCGCGTGGACGGCACCTCTTCGGGGATCACCTCAACCGTAACGGCGTACCCGGCGACCGCGTACGCAGACGCCAACGCCTGCACGCGACCAGTCACCGCGTCTTCTCTGAACGGCTCACCCAGCGGAAGCGCCAGCAACGCACGTGCCTCCGGGGTGGTGATGAATGTGTTGCCGCCGATGGTCACATCGCGCAGGCGATAGCGCCGCCCCCGGCTCACGTCCACGGTCACGACCATGCGATCGCCGCCTGGCTGTTCGGCCCGCCGGGCCTCCACACGCGCCCGCCAGTACCCTTCACGCTGGAGGGCCGAGCGAATCCGGAAGGCCGAGTCTTCCAGCAGGTCCTCGTCGGCCGAGTTTTCGCGGCGAATGGGAATCCACTGATCCACGCCGCCATCAGGAAGCGGATCGCCGGTCACGACAATGTCAAAGACGGGCCCGGAGTCGACCGAGATGGTCAGGTCCACCACCTCGCCGTCACCCGTGGGAAAGTGGTTGGCCGACGCCTCATAGAACCCGCGGGTCCGCAGCCGCTCGGCGATTGCGCGCAGGCCGTCCTCAATCGCGCGACGCCGGTAGGGCGCACGGGTGGACACATTCAGCGCACTCAGCACTTCTGCCGTGGACAGGGGTGAATCGCCGCCCACGGTGATGTTCCCGATGCGCTGTCTCGGCCCCGCATCCACTGTGAGCACGAGCGTGGCGGCGTGCACATCGTGCCTGGGCTCCACCGTGGTCTCGACAACCGGACGGTAGAAGCCCTCGTCGGCGAGCAACCTGCGAACCGCGTCGGCGGCCGCGTCGTTCTTGACCGCGACCAACCGCCCCCCGGTCTGCTCCAACACCGCTCGTTCCAGTGAACGTCCGTCGAGACCAAGCGTTCCCCGAAACTCGAGACGGTCGATGAGATGCCGTGGCGTCAACGCAAACAACACGACGACGCCCTCACCATCGGCCTGAGGTGTCACCGTAACCGTTTCATACCGGTCCAGATTGCGCAGGTGCTCCAGGCTCTCGCGCACGGCCTCCTCGGTCAACGGCGCGCCGCGGCGCACTTCAAGCAACGCGAACAGGCTCGCTTGCGCCACGGGCTGGCCCTCAATTTCCACGTGCACGAGCGTCACGGTGCGCCCGATCCACTGGCTGAGGTCCGGCAGGTTCTGCACCTGCGACGCGGCCGCCTCCAGCGCGCCGTGGAGGAACAGCGCGAGCACCACGGCGCAGCACACGCGGATTCGCATGGTCAGAACCGGTACCTCACACGGAAGTCGAGCGCGAACGTGCCGTCCTGGTTGCGCGACAAGACCCACGACATCTGGTCGTTCTGGGCGTACTCCAGGAGGAGAATCTCGTAGTCGAGGCTGGCATTGTCCAGCGACCGCGAATACGTGAGGTAGACCTTGCGCGAGATGCGCTGCCCGACGGTCACACGCGCGCCTGGATTGAGCTGCTGCAAGGTGGCATCCTGCCCCAGCAATGGCGTGACGGTGAAGGTATCGACCAGGCCCGTGCTCTCCACCACGCGGCCCACCTGCGTGGAGATCGGACTCGCCACCAGTTGCGCCAGCATCGAGGACATCAACCGGTTCTGCACCTCCTGCGGCGATTCAATGGCGCGCAGTTCGGCGCGCTGCAGGTTGGGGTTCTGGCCGAGGATCAGATACAACGCGTCGGTTTGCGACAACGGTGGATCGGAACTCAGGTTGTAGGTGAACTTGTCGAGCGTGCCCGAAAACGTCAGGTCGAGCCGGTATTCCTGCGAGGGTTGCCGGATCTGGGTGCGTGCCTCGATATCGAAGAAGGGCTCGATGCGATCGGGATTCGAGAACTCCACGTATCCGCCGACGGTGTAACGGTTGCCAAGGAATTCGGTCTCGCCACGGTCGATATCAACACGGCCCGACAACACCGGACGGTCGAGTGTGCCCGTGAGTCTCAGGTCTGGAGACACCACCACAGTGGCGTCGCTATCCTCGATCACGAGCAGGCGCTGGCCCACCAGTTCGAGGTCAAAACTCAGCGGCAATTCTGTCGGCACGGCGGCACCGACCGTCAGCACTTCGCCGCCCCCCACATTGGCAAATCCCAGTAAACCGGCATTGCTCTGCAGGCGCCGCGTATAGCGGACCTGGCGAAGCGTAATCCTGCCCGCAAGCGCGGCGTTTTCAAGCGACCCCGTCAACGAGAGGTCGGCATCCACGATTGACCGGAAGCCTTCGGGGAAGCGCAGGTCCAGGCCGTCGCCACGCGCCGTGACGCTCAACGCGCTCGGCATGAAGCCATCGAGCCCGATCGTGCCGCCAAACGCGATCTCGCCGCCGCCGTTCCTCGCGCCTGTGCCCATGCGTGCGCGAAGGCCATCAAGGCGGATGCCGGCGGCGTCAAATCGCACGGCACCATGAATGTTGTCCAAACTGTGCGGGAAGGAGAAATGCCTGAGCCGCCCATTCGCCACCGTCGCACTGCCGCCGTAGACCGGAGCCTCGAAGGTGCCGGTGATGCGCGCTGCGATCGTGGCGTCGCCCGAACTTCGCAGGTCCTGAACCACGCCCTGCAGGACGGCCAGGTTGCTGGCACCATTCACCGACACGTCCAGCGTTGACGCCGCCCGGTTCACCACACCACCGAGCGTGAGGCTGGTGCCTTCGCCTGACAGCGTGAACGCGCCCGTCGATCCGGCGCAGGGCCCGGACGGCGACGCCGGCACCACGCCGCAGATCCTCAACACGTCCTCGGCAAACGACATGCGAAGCGGCACACGGACGCCGTTCGCACCAATCGGGTTCGACAGCGTGTAGTCAAACAACTTCAAGTCCGCCTTTTCGATCGTCACGTCCACGCCGAGCTTTGACACGTTTGCCAGTTCACCGCGAAAGCGGACGGCGCCGCTGACCACGGCCTGGGTATACGGTGAAAGCTGCGGGGCCAGAAACCTGAGGAACGGATCGACCGACGTCTCATTGAAGCGCAGCGAGAGATCGCCGTCGTAGACATCGTTCATCGCCACCTGGCCGGACCCCGAGACCGAGAGGCGGTCCGACGCCACGTCCAGGCGATCGATCCGGACCATCTCCTCTTCGATCACCATGTGGGCGGTCGCCTGGCCGATGCCTTCATCGCCCCAGAACAAGTCGGCGATTGTCCCGTCCCACTCGTATCTCGGGTGTTCCTGGCTCCCGCTGCCCTGCATGGTGAAGTTGAGCACGCCGGTCAGGTTGGCATTGGGCACCGTGAAGCTGACGAGCGACTCTACAGGGATCTTCTCGCCGTCGAACGTGAAGCTGTACGTGCCCCATCCATCCTTGGTCGGAGGCCAGCCGATGTACGCCGCACCGCGCACGAATCCCGTGCTCTTGGTCATCTCGGCGCCTTCCACCCGCAGCCCCTCGGGTTCAAACGTCAAGCGGCTGGTGAAGGACTCGAACGTCTCTTCCCAGGCGGTGCCCGGCACCACGCGCAACGAGCCATACCCTTCCGGCCCCAGATACCGCCCGTAAATTCGCACGTCGGCAAACAACGTGCCCTCAACGGGCCAATCCTCAAGCTCGAAAAAATGCCGCCAGTCCACCAATGGCCAGCGCTCTGCGGTGATGCGCGCGTCTATCTCTTCGCCGCCGTCGGCGCGCGGAAACCCAAACGAATACTTGCCATTGGCCACCAGTCGCGCCACGTCGTCGCCGAACACGCTGTTGCTCACATTGATGTAACTGTTTTCAATGGACACATCCGCGCGGCCGCGACCCCAGAGCACATCCCACGCGCGCAGCCCTTCGCCCTCAAACTTGCCGACTATCAGGGGACGGCTGAACCACTTCGTGAGGGTGCCGTCAAACGTGCCACGCCCACCGATTTCGATCGCGCTCGTCGCCGAGCCGAACGTCGTCAGCACGGCGGCCAGGAGCCGGTCGCTGGCCTGCCAGTCGGTGCTCACCACACGAAACGGGATATTCGCGTTGTCGTTCCACCCCGTGGCGCCCGTGAACGACAGATGCGTTTCCGGCGTGGCGAGCCACCCTTCGCGCAGTTCGATGCGATCGGGCGTGAGGCTGTAGGCCACACGGCCTCCCACCGGGACGGGACCAAGCGGACGGTCCTTGAGGAACGGCTCCTCTTTCGGCGCGTATACGATCGCCTCCGGCAGTTGTGCCGCGGCGATCGCGCGACCATCGGCCGTCTGCGCGCGAATTTCTCCATCGCCCGACATCTGATCAAACCTGCCGCTCGGCCACCGCATCGTCTGCCAGCCGTCTGCGCGGCTGGCGAGCTCGATGCCCTGCCAGTTCATGACGCGCCCGAACTCCGTCATGTCAACCTGTTTGTATGTGGCCGACAGATCCGCGATGGAACCACGCGCGCCGCCATGCGAGTCGAGCACATAGGACAAGCGCAATTTCCCGCCGTAGAAGGGGCTCTCGGCGCCGATGACCTCGAGACGGTTCTGCATCCAGACGACATGGCCCGATAGTTGGGGGAAATCCAGGCCACTCACATTAAATCCCGGCACCTTGAACCCGCCGGTCACATCGTACTTGCCGTTCTGAAACTTCTGGAACCGCCCTTTGTATTCGCCGCGGCCGGTGGCCGTGAAGTTCTGGCCGAAAAAGAAAATCTCCTTGAGCGGCGCCACGTCAAACGCGGTTGCGATGTCGAAGTACAGCTCGGGCCACGTGTTCAGGTTGATGACGCCAGTCATGTGCGACCGTGTTCCGTCAGTGACCAAATCAAGCCCCTGCACGGTGAGCAGGTTGCCCTTGTCAAAACTCAGTCGTGCAGACATCGAGTCGAGCCGCATCGGCTCGTAGCTGAGAATGTTCGTGACGCCGCCGCGGAACGCGACTGTGGCCACGTGTTTGTCGAGATTGGCTGCGTAGGTGAAATTCACCGCCACCTGTTCAGCGGTGAAATCGAGAGGCTGGGCATGGTCGATGAGGCGGAACCAGCCGCCGCGTGCCCAGATGTAATTGATGTTGGTCTGGAATCGTCCTGGCTCGGTTGAGCGCGGCCGGAGCCTGGGAATGTTGTTCCGGTTGCCCGCAAACATCTCGATCGTCATGGCCCAGCGATCCATCTCGGCCTCGATGATCAACTGCCGGCGAATGAGTGTCTGCAGCGGCACGCGCAGCGCAATACGTTCGGCCTTCAGGAAGGGTGCCGCGTCCGGCGTGAGGCCTTCAATGACGACGTCTTCCACGATGAACAGACCGGGCCTGAGCGAGGCGCTCAACCGCCCGATTCGCACGGGGCGTTCCATGTACGCTGAAGCCGCCTGCTCGGCGCGGGACTTGAGGTATGGACCGAGGTCGATGGTGTAGAGGGACACCAGCAGGGCGGCGCCGACGGCCGCGAGGACGAGTAACGTGCGCCGCGACCACCGTAGGGCCCGCCATCGCCGCCGCGGGGGGGCCGGTTCGCCAGCCATCTGCGGCTCTCGGTCGGTCACCCCTTCAGCTTACCTGAGGCAGGCACTACTCAATCACGACGAGCAGGCGTCCGGCCTCGACCGAGGTACCCTCGGTAATCGCCACCTCGGTGACGACGCCGGCCTTGGGCGCGGTGAGTTCGTTTTCCATCTTCATCGCCTCGACCACCACCAGTCCCTGGCGATGCGCCACCTGATCGCCGGGCTTCACAAGCACCCGAAGCACACGCCCAGGCATGGGCGCGGTCACCCGTTGCAGGCCGGGTCCGCCGGCAGCGCCCAGCCGGCCGCGCACATGGCGGCGGCCGTCGACCACAACCGACACATCCAGATGCGGCAATTGCACGAGCCAGTCGCCCCCGGGCCCCGGCGTTGCAGCCGCCTCCAGTGACCGGCCGTCGGCCAGGAAGATGACCGACAGCCCGAGGTCGATGGGGCTCGCCTCCACGTCATGGGCCTGGCCGTTCAGCACGATGCGGAATCTCCCGGTGTCGCCGATGCGCTCGACGGTGATCGACCGCTCGCGGCCCGCGACCTCAACGTCGAACTTCATCGCAGCGCCTCCAGGCGCGCGGCGCGCTGCCAGTGTCCGGCCGCGGGTGCCGCCGGGGCGCCGGCCGACGCCTGATGCGCGCGAAACCACGCGGCGAGCGCCGCGACCATGGCCGCGTCGTCCGCGTCGCCATCCGTCGCCTCGACAAAGGCCTGTCCCTTGCGCGCGGCCAGCACCGAGTCGAGATAGGTGGTGTCGAACTGTCCGGCTGCAAACTCCGGTTGTGCGACGAGCCACCGAAAAAACGGCAGCGTGGTGCGCACGCCGATCACACGATATTCATCAAGCACCCGCGACAGGCGCGCGATGGCATCGGGCCGGTTGTCGCTCCAGACGATGAGCTTGGCGATCATGGAGTCGTAGAAGAGCGGGATCGTAAAACCCGCCGCCACGCCGCGGTCGTCGCGCACGCCCGGCCCTCCAGGCACACTGAGCGCACGCACGAGACCCGGCGATGGCATGAAACCCTGGTCGGGATCCTCGGCATAAATCCGGCATTCGATCGCGTGCGCCACCGGCGTCAGGGCGCGCTCCGGATCAATCGTCAGGCGCTCCCCCATGGCGATCCGCAACTGCCAGTGCACCAGATCGATACCCGTCACAATTTCGGTGACCGGATGTTCCACCTGCAGGCGCGTGTTCATCTCGAGGAAATAGAACTTTCCATCTTCATCGAGCAGGAACTCAATCGTGCCGGCATTGGTGTACCCCACCGTGCGCGCCACCGCAGCCGCGCACGCGGCCATCGCACGCCGCGTCTCCACGGTGAGCGCCAGCGACGGTGATTCCTCAACGACTTTCTGATGTCGCCGCTGGATGGAGCATTCCCGCTCCACAAACGGCACGACCGTGCCGTAGTGATCACCCAGCAACTGAATTTCGATGTGGCGCGCCCTGGCCAACCGCCGTTCGAGGTACACGGCGCGCTCACCAAACGCCGACCCGGCCTCTGATCGCGCAGTGCGGATCGCCGGAAGGAGATCCGCGGGCGACTGCACCATGCGCATCCCCTTGCCGCCGCCGCCGGCGACGGCCTTGACCAGCAGCGGATACCCGATGCGCGCCGCCTCAGCCACGAGCACGTCGTCGGGCAGGTCCTCGGCAAACGGCTCCTCGGTGCCGGGCACCACCGGCACACCGGCAGCGATGGCCACATGCCGGGCCGCCGTCTTACTGCCCATGCGGGTGATCGCGTCGGGCGACGGGCCGACAAACGTGAGGCCGGCGTCAAGGCAGGCCTGCGCAAAATCCTCGTTCTCAGCGAGGAACCCGTAACCGGGATGGACCAGTGAAGCGCCGCTGCGCCGGGCGACGTCAATCAAACGGTCGATCCGCAGGTAACTCTCGGCCGCGGGGCCAGGGCCGATCAGATACGCCTCGTCGGCGGTGCGCACGTGCAGTGCGGTGCGATCGCATTCCGAGTACACGGCCACGGTGCCGAGTCCGAGTTCCCGGCAGGCGCGCATGACGCGAACGGCGATTTCGCCGCGATTGGCGATGAGTACTTTCCGGCGGGACATCACAGGGGAATATTGCCGTGTTTCCTCGGCGGGTTCTTGTCGCGTTTGTTGTCACAACTGGCCAGCGCGGCGATGAGCTTGGCTCGTGTCATGCGGGGCGCGATAACTTCATCCACGTAGCCGCGCGACGCCGCCACAAACGGGTTGGCCAGCTTCTCGCGGAACTCCTGCGTCAGCTCCGCGCGTTTGGCCGCCGGGTCTTCGGCCTGCTGCAGTTCGCGTCGATAGAGAATGTTCACCGCGCCTTCGGGGCCCATGACCGCGATCTCGGCCATCGGGTACGCGAAGTTGAAATCTGTCCGGATGTGTTTGCTGGCCATCACGCAATACGCGCCGCCGTAGGCCTTCCTCGTGATGACGGTGATTTTCGGCACGGTCGCCTCCGCATACGCATACAGCAGCTTGGCGCCCGCGCGGATGATCCCGCCGTGTTCCTGGCGAACACCAGGGAGGAACCCCGGCACATCCTCAAACGTGATGATCGGAATGTTGAACGCGTCGCAGAACCGCACAAAACGCGCGGCCTTCACCGACGCATCAATATCCAGGCACCCGGCCAGCACCTTCGGCTGGTTGGCGACGATGCCCACAGAGCGGCTGCCCAGGTGCGCGAAGCCACAGATGATGTTCTGCGCGAAGTACTGGTGCACCTCGAGGAACCGGCCGTCGTCCACCACCGCGTGGATGAGGTCGTGCATGTCGTAGGGCTGGTTCGGTTGCTCGGGCACGAGTGAATCGAGTGCCGCATCTTCGCGGTCCACCGGATCGGCCGTGGCCACGCGCGGCGCGCCATCCAGGTTATTGGACGGCAGGTACCCCAGCAGCTCACGGATCAGCAGGATGCACTCGCGGTCTGACGGCACGGCGAAATGCGCGACGCCGCTCGTGGCGTTGTGCGCCATCGCACCGCCCAGCGCTTCCTTGGTGACATCCTCATGTGTGACCGTTTTGATCACATCGGGACCGGTCACGAACATGTAGCTCGTGCCTTCCACCATGATGTTGAAGTCGGTGATGGCCGGCGAATACACGGCCCCGCCCGCGCAGGGTCCCATGATCGCGGAAATCTGCGGCACCACGCCCGACGCCAGAGTATTGCGCAGGAAAATGTCGGCGTAGCCGGCGAGCGACACTACGCCTTCCTGGATCCGCGCGCCACCCGAGTCGTTGAGTCCGACGACCGGCGCACCCATTTTCATGGCCAGGTCCATGACCTTGACGATCTTTGCGGCATTGGTTTCCGAGAGGGATCCGCCGAACACCGTGAAGTCCTGGGCGAACGCATACACCGGCCTGCCGTCGACGCGGCCGTGTCCGGCCACTACGCCGTCACCGGGCACCATCTCCTTCTCCATGCCGAAGTCGCGACACCGGTGCGTCACCAGTTTGTCGAGCTCTTCGAACGTGCCCGAATCAAACAGCAGGTCCACGCGTTCACGCGCGGTCAACTTGCCGCCCTCGCGCTGCCGTCGCAGGCGCTCCTCGCCGCCGCCCAGTTCCGCGCGGCGTTCCAGGTCCGCGAGGTGTTCCTGTGGTGTCATCACTGGCGGGAGGCCTGAGCCTTCTCCCAGTCTTTCAGGAACTTCTCAAGACCGATGTCGGTCAGCGGATGTTTAAAGCACGCCTCAACCACCGAGACGGGACATGTGCACACGTCGGCGCCCATCCGGGCCGCTTCCACGATGTGCATGGGCCCGCGCACGCTGGCCACGAGCACTTCGGTCATGAACTGGTGTGCGTCGAAGATGTCCACGATCTGGCGCACCAGGCCCATCCCGTCTGAGGCGATGTCGTCGAGCCGGCCGATGAACGGACTCACGTACGCCGCGCCGACCTTCGCGGCAATGAGCGCCTGCGTCGCGGAAAAAATGAGCGTGACGTTGACGCGGATCCCGTCGCCGGCCAGCACCTTGCATGCGCGAACGCCGTCGCGCGTGAACGGCACCTTGACCACGACGTGCGAGTCGATCGCCGCCAGTTCGCGCCCCTCGGCCACCATCGCCTGCCACTCGGTGGCCACCACTTCGGCGCTGACGGGCCCCTGGACCAGCTCGCAGATGCTCTTGATGATCGCGCGCGGGTCGCCGCCTTCTTTCGCCATCAATGACGGGTTGGTCGTGACACCGTCCACAATGCCCAGGGGCACCAGGGCTTCGATCTCCTTCAGGTTGCCAGTATCGAGAAAAATCTTCACTGCGCCACCACCTTGTTGGTCAGCGCGCCCACGCCTTCGACATGCACGGTGACTGAATCGCCAGGCACAATCGGACCGATTCCCGATGGTGTGCCGGTCGAAATGATATCGCCGGGCAGCAGGGTCATCACCGACGTGATGAACGTGATGAGCTCCGGGATGGTAAAGATCAGCTCACGCGTGCGCGAATCCTGCCGCAGTTGGCCGTTGACGTAGGCACGCACGCTCAGGTCGCGGCCGTCGAGCCCCATCGCGACACACGGCCCGATGGGCGCGAAAGTATCGAACCCCTTGCAGCGGGTGTACTGGCCATCTTTGTTCTGCAGGTCCCTGGCGGTGACGTCATTCACCGCGATGAGGCCGAGCACGTAGTCCTGCGTCTGGTGCAGGGGCACGCGATGGGCCCGTTTGCCGATCACGATGCCCAGTTCAGCCTCGTGATCGATTCGCCCCGCCCACGCCGGCGCCTCAATCACAGCATCGGGCCCCACCACGGACGTTGAGGGCTTGATGAACAGCAGCGGCTCGGCCGGCAAGGCCTTGTTCTGCTCGGCCGCGTGATCCCGATAGTTCAGGCCCACGCAGACAATCTTCGAGGGCTGGACAGGCGCGAGGAGACGCACACCCTCTGACGAAATTTCGGGGCCTTCATTCCACACGCCGAAGATGTCGCCCTCAACCAGCCGCCAAGTGCCTTCACTTTCGGCCGCGTACCTCGGACCGCCCTCATGCTCGATGCGATACAGTCGAATCATCTCTCTCCCTTGGGTCTGAGTGGATCAGCGATTGACGGCATTGGACCGTGGGCTTCGGTTCCCGGACGCGTCCACCGCCACCACAACGTACACGTAACGCACACCGGCGCGCACGGTGGTATCCACGTACTGCACCGACGTAATGGGTTTCGGCGTCAGTTCCAGAAAGGTCTCACTGGCGCCCTCGGCGCGCAACACCAGGTACCCGGCCAGGTCAGCAGCTGAGACTGGATCCCACAGCAGCGTCACGCCGCCCGGATCAGAGACCGGCACCAGACCGGCAGGCGCGGCCGGCGGGAATTTGTCCACCGGGGTGACGCAGACGGGCCCGGCGGTTTCACTTTCCGTGGATGAGACTCCGCGGCGCACGACACCGCGCGCCACGAAACAGCGCTCCTTGCCGAACTCAAACGGTGTGGACCAGGAGCCGCGCGTCAATGGCGCAACCTGCACCGGCACCGGTTGCTCCACGCCCGCACTGGTCGCTTCGACAATGGTTACGGGGGTGCCGGGCAGAGCGGTCGTCCACGTCACGGTCAGTTCTGTTTCGTCGTACGTGGGCGTGCTCAGGACCGGAGTCGCAGGCGCGGGACCAAAGGGCAGGGCCACAACCACTGACGCCGGGCCCGGCCGGCCTCGATCGGACACGCCAACAGCGACGTAATACCTGGTCGGTAGAACGCCTGGCACGGTCTCGCGGCTGATCGGCACCGTCAGCCCAGTTGGTCGCAGAGGAACCCACACGGGCCGTCGACGCCCGGCGGTTGTCTGCTGCTGGCGGTTCAACTCCAACGGGCGCGGTGCGGTGGTCGGAATCGTCTCGGTCCACACGGTGGTTTCGCCGCGGGCGGGACGCGCGTCGGGCGGCCCCGCGGGCGCGGCCGCAGGCACGGGCGTCGTGGTGGCGTCAGCCCCGGGCTCTGGCGTCACGGGATCCGGGCGGACCTCAATCCTCCCGACGAGGTTTTCCTTACGCAG